>Ga0228535_1000432_pt1 | contig 118625 bp, 98 predicted proteins | sample SJ1metagenome_FD_168457 | JGI IMG/M metagenome (GOLD analysis project Ga0228535, IMG submission 168457) | Enriched culture of PCE-dechlorinating microbial communities from Ithaca, New York, USA - SJ1 | ecosystem: Engineered > Modeled > Simulated communities (microbial... > Unclassified | place... | reverse complement strand
ACAGACTTTGCATCATACACAAACCATCTTACTTCGTCAAGAACTTTTTTCAATCTTTTTTTCCGGGGTGCCTTCTCTTTCCCCGGCCAGACCGCGCCGCCCCGAAAGGAAGTAGGGTTATACCAAATCACCCGGAACCGGTCAACAGGAAAATTATTAATTTTCACTCAAAGATGACTTTTGCGAAACGGCGCTTGCCTACCTGTAGAACATATTCCCCAGTACAGGCTATTTCCAGTCCGTCGTCAGACACGCGTTCACCATTGATCTTCACCCCGCCCTGCTGGATGGACCTGCGCCCTTCACCGTTGGACTTAACCAGCGAAGCCATGGCCAGGACCTTGCAAAGAAGGGTAGTCGCCGATCCCATTTCGACTGCAGCATGTATCCTGACTACAGGCATATCATCGGGCATCTGGTTGTCCCGGAACCTGCAGACAAAATTCTCCTCGGCGCGGGCGGCGTCTGTGGCACTGTGGTAGCGAGTCACCAATTCTCGTCCCAAGGCCTTCTTGGCCTCCATGGGATGGACGGAGCCGTCCTCCAGGCCCTGCTTCAGCCTGTTCAATTCGGAAAGCGGCATGTCGCTCAGGAGCTCGTAGTAGCGGATCATAAGGGGATCGGATATGGACATGATCTTGCCGAAAATATCGTCTGCCGGCTCATTGATGCCGATGTAGTTGCCGAGGGACTTGGACATCTTGTTGACGCCGTCGAGCCCCTCAAGCAAAGGCATGGTAATGACGGTCTGGGGGTTCTGCCCCCATTCCCGCTGCAGCTCCCGCCCCACCAGCAGATTGAACTTCTGGTCTGTCCCGCCCAATTCCACATCCGCCTGGAGGGCGACCGAATCGTATCCCTGGATAAGCGGGTACAGGAACTCGTGTATACTGATGGGAAGCTGGTTTGCGTAGCGCTTGTTGAAATCTTCCCGCTCCAGCATGCGGGCAACCGTATATTTGGCTGCCAGAGAGATCAGGTCCGTGGCCTTCAGAAGGGAGAGCCACTCCGAATTGAAGACCACGCGGGTCTTTTCAGGATCCAGGACCTTGAAAACCTGCTCCTTATACGTTTCGGCATTCTTCAGTACATCCTCACGGGTAAGAGCCTTCCTCGTCTCGCTCTTGCCGGTCGGGTCACCGATCATGCCGGTAAAGTCGCCGATGAGAAAGAACACTTCGTGCCCCAATTGCTGGAACTGTCGAAGCTTTTGCAGGAGAACCGTATGACCCAGGTGAAGATCGGGCGCCGTCGGATCAAAACCGGCTTTTACCCGTAATGGGACACCGTTCTTCACCGATTTCTCAAGCTTCTCAAGCAAATCTTTTTCCAAGAGGATTTCAACAACTCCCCGCCGAAGTATTTCCAATTGTTCGGTTACCGACATTTCCCAATACGCTCCCTCAGCGGCACGCAATTGACAGCCGCTCGATGCTCAGGGCCTTTCCGCTAATTTCGTCTATCTCCAGAACAACACAATTCAATCGGACATCCTTTTTTGCAACATCAAATCTGACCGGAAGTTGTGTAAGGAACTTCTCAATGGCAAGCTCTTTCCTGACCCCAATGACGGAATCAAAGCTTCCCGTCATACCGACATCTGTAATGAAAGCCGTACCTCCGGGCAACACCCTTTCGTCGGCTGTTTGGACATGCGTATGGGTACCGAGTACGGCGCTCGCCTTTCCGTCAAGATACCACCCCAACGCAAGCTTTTCCGAAGTGGCCTCCGCATGGAAGTCAACAACCACGACAGGCGTAAACTCTTTCAGTCGTGCAATCTCGCGATCCGCGGTTCTAAACGGGCACTCAAGGGGGCTCATGAACACTCGCCCTTCCAGATTGAGAACTGCGATACGGATTCCGGACGCGGTCTGGATGACCGCACTTCCTCGCCCTGCGGCGCCTTCGGGATAATTGGCCGGCCGAATCAGCTTTTCCTCCCGTCGGATGAAATCAACGGCTTCCTTTTTATCCCAGACATGATTTCCGCTTGTCAGGAGATGAACTCCAAGGCCATAGAGCTCTCTGGCCGTCTCCTCCGTGATGCCGAATCCACCAGCGGCATTTTCACCGTTGGCGATGACACTATCGATTGCATAGCGGTCGACCAGTCGGTGCAGTTCCTGGGACAATGCCTGCCTCCCCGCCTTCCCGACAATATCGGCAATGAACAGGATTTTAACGGGCATATTCTACGGCTCTGGTTTCCCTGATGACATGTACCTTGATCTGCCCCGGGTAGGTCATTTCCGCCTCGATCTTCTTGGCGATATCCTTTGCAAGCACCACCGCCCTCTCGTCGTTGACCTCTTCGCTTGCCACCATGACCCTGATCTCCCTGCCGGCCTGGATCGCGAAGGAGTTCGTTACTCCTCGGAATGATGTTGCAATTTTTTCCAGGTCTTCAAGACGCTTCACGTATGTTTCCATCATCTCCCGGCGGGCGCCGGGGCGAGCGCCCGACAAGGCGTCCGCTGCCTGCACCAATACAGCAAGTACCGTTGCAGGCTTTTCATCCTCATGGTGCGCCATAATGGAATGCACGATCTTGGGAGATTCGCCGTACTTCCGGGCAAGATCCGCTCCAATAACGGCATGGGAACCTTCAACCTCATGATCGACGGCTTTTCCTAGGTCATGGAGGAGACCTGCGCGTTTGGCCTGTTTCACGTTGACACCCAACTCCTCGGCCATGATCCCGCAGAGAAAGGCCACCTCAAGGGAGTGCTGGTAGACATTCTGGCTGTAGGATGTCCGGTAACGAAGTCTTCCCAGAAGTTTCAGTATTTCCGGATGAATGCCGTAGACACCCAGATCGAACGCGGCCTGTTCACCTGCCTCCTTGATAGCCTGCTCCACTTCTTCCGTTGACTTGGCAACCACTTCCTCGATACGGCCGGGGTGGATGCGACCGTCGACGATAAGCTTCTCAAGGGATAATTTTGCGATCTCCCGACGAATGGGGTTGAAACCGGACAGAATGACCGCCTCGGGGGTATCGTCGATTATCAGATCGATACCGGTCGCTGCTTCAAGTGCCCGGATGTTGCGACCTTCACGGCCTATGATGCGCCCCTTCATCTCGTCGGACGGAAGGGCCACCACCGAAACCGTCTTTTCCGCGACATATTCACCCGCATACCGCTGAATGGCCAAGGAGAGTATTTCTTTGGATTTTTTGTCGGCAGTCTCCCTCGCTTCCTCTTCGATAGCCTTGATTCTCTTGGCTGCATCGAGCTTCGCCTCGTTCTCCAGGGTTTCCATCAGAACCCTTTTTGCCTCCTCCGAGGTCAAACCGGATATTCTCTCGAGGTTTCTCCTCTCTTCCTCTATCAATTGATTCAGTTTTTCGTCCTTCTGGCTGAGGGACTGCTCCTTGGAAGTCAGGCTTTGCTCCTTTTTGAACAGTTCCGCGTCACGCTGGTCAAAAATAAGAACTTTCTTGTCGAGGTTCTCCTCTTTCTGCTGAATTCTTTTTTCCAGCGCCTGCAAATCACGGCGCCTCTCCTTCGATTCCCGCTCGAACTCCGCTTTCGCCTGGTATACGGCATCCTTGGCCTGCAGCGAAGCCTCTTTCTGCAAGGTATCCGCCTGACGCTTCGCATCCTCAAGAATCCGCGCCGCTGCGTCTTCAGCCTTCGATACCATTGATTCCGAGAGCTTTTTCCTCAGGAGATTTCCGATGAAAAAGCCGACGCCCGAGGCGGCGAGCAATAAGAGTATGACATATTCAAGTCTCACGTTGGTGTTACCTCCTTTTCTATGAACAATCTCACCCCGATACTCAAACTATATGAGGCATACACAGCAGATGCCTTTCTCTGTGAGTCGGGTATGAGTTTAGTGCTTCTCGGGCCGCACAACCCTTTTTTCCGATAGGATCAGATCCATTTTCACATCATGGGGCTCACCGGCAATCCTGTCCACAAGTTGGAAATCATAACAGAGGGCGACAAGTTTTCCCTGACCTTCCAGTCGGTGAAGAGCCTTATCGTAATATCCTTTTCCATATCCGATGCGGTGACCCTGGAGATCAAAGGCAATCCCGGGCACGACAAAAATGTCGGCTTCCTCCAGTTCAAAGTGCCTGTGGGTCGAACAAGGCTCCATGATGCCGAACGTCCCTCTCTTCAAGGATGAGAGTTCGGAAACTTCTCGAAAAACCAGCCCATGGTGAACAACCGCCGGAAATGCGACTTTTTTTCCGGATTCCAACGATACACGTACTATTTCTTCGGTGTCGACTTCTTTATGAATTGATGCATAAACGACGACTCCGCGCGCCCGTCGAAACTCTTCCGTTTCAAGAAATGAACGCTGGATTACAAAGCTCGCGGAACGGAACTGCTCCTCGGAAAGAGACCTGCGGTGGGCAAGGATTGTCCGTCTGATGCTGCTTTTCGGCATCTACTGCACTCTCCGGCGAAAAAGGATAGCGTACTTGACCATACCAAAGGAATAGAAGGACACAAAAGGTTCTCAGGAAGAGAGAAGAAAGGGGTGGATGAAGCGTGGGTTGCTGATGCAGTTACAGCCTGGTGGCCGACAGATTCTCAAATGGAATAGTGGATTAGTGCGAATCTATACCTTTCAACAGAACATGATGAGAGGGTAACGTATCAGCAAAGCGGTGCAGGCGTGGCTCGTCACTACGCCCTGTTCCGCTGTGGGGGACTATCTTCCAACCCGAATCCGGAAATACTCAAACAAGAAAAACTATATCAAAAAGTCTCCCTGAAGAGACCGTGTCCTGCTATGTGTGCTTCACTGTTTCATCTATGAGGCTGATCAGGCGGGAAACCCTCTCATGAATCAACCGTTCCATTCGGGAACTCTCCCGAGACTGAAGAAGAAATGATTCTCCCAGATTCAGGAGAGCCAGTATAGCGATCAGTTGAGGATCCGCGGTTTTCATCGATTCCTGCAACTCGACTATCGTGTCGTTTACAAATGTCTCAACTTCACGAACCTGCTCGGGTGACGCCGTACTTCTGACCTGAACTTCCCTTCCCAACACCTTGACACGGTGCGAAGAATTCACAGGTTTCAGATTCCTTCCAGTTTTTTCAGAATGGAGTCAATACGGGATTTGAAAACTTCCCGCTCCCGAATCAGCCCCTGATTCTCCTCCCTGAGCTGTGCGTTTTCCTGCTTCAGTGCGGTTACGTCCCGCAAGAGGCCTTCAACTTTGTTTTCCAGTATGTCAAAAAGTTCCGTATCCATAAAGCGTCCTTAATGTGGCAAAAATGGTAGTGTATCGCTAGACAAAAGTCAAGGTAATTATTAGAAAAGTGCTTGGACAAACTGCTGCGGATCAAACTCCCGCAGGTCTTCCACGCCTTCTCCGACACCGATATACCGCACCGGTATTTTGAACTCGCTGCTGACTGCCGCCACAATGCCGCCTTTCGCCGTCCCATCGAGCTTGGTGAGGGCAATTCCGGTGACGTCCACCGCCTCTTTAAAGAGTTTCGCCTGAGAGACGGCATTCTGTCCGGTGGCGGCGTCCAGGACGAGAAGGGTTTCATGGGGGGCGCCGGGTATCTCGCGTCCCATGATCCTGCGCATCTTTTTCAACTCTTCCATCAGGTTTACCTTGGTATGGAGCCGGCCGGCAGTATCAACAATAAGAACATCCACCCCGCGGGCAACAGCGGCACGGCAGCCGTCAAATACCACGGCAGCCGGATCCGCTCCATGCTTGTGGCGAATCACCTCGACACCGACCCGCTGTCCCCATATCTCCAACTGCTCTACCGCGGCCGCCCGGAACGTATCGCCGGCCGCCAGCAGGACCTTCTTCCCTTCCATACTGAACTTGCACGCCAGCTTGCCGATGGTTGTTGTTTTCCCCACGCCGTTCACACCTATCACCATGATAACAAATGGGGCGGAAGACCCCATATCCAGAACGGCAAAGTTCTGCTCGAGTCGAACGAGCAGCTCTTCCCTCAGGGCTTTCTTCAGGGCTTCTCCATCCTGCAACTCATTCCTCTTCAACCGCTGCTCCAACGAGCGGATAAGCTCCTGGGTGGTTGCCATTCCGATATCCGCCGTTACCAGAATCTCCTCCAGCTCATCGAGGGTGTCGGCGTCTATCTTCTTCTTACCGAGCAGCAACGTATCAATGCGCCCGACCAGACCTTCGTGGGTCTTGCGCAGACCATTTTTGAGCCTTTCGAAAAAACCGGGGCCGGCATCCTTTTCCCCGGCATCGGTCGTGACATCGCCGGTTGAAGCGGAGTCGCTTCCGGTCAGCTTACCCACCAAACTCCTGAAAAAACCTTTCTTTTCCTCCGACATCTAGTAAATCTCCTTTTCCAGAAGCCTGACTGAGCCCAATGCCTGCACTCGGGCCCTCCCGACAAGTGCGCTCCTCTCAAGCAGGAGCACCAGCGCATACTCGTCACCTACCGCTCCCAAGAAGAGATGCTGCCGATCCGTGGTAATAATCGCGTCCCGAACGGACTGTGAAGGCATTTTATGCCGGATATCCCGTATCCGGCTCAAGATGATGTTCTGGTGAGCTCCAAGAATCTTCAGATCATATTCATCACCTGTCAGGGAATACTGTTCGACCGCCTCACCTTCCCAATCGGTAAGAATCGCCCCGACGGCTCCATCGATTGAGCGAACCAGATCCTGCAATATTGCTTTAAAAGGCACGTTCTCTCCTTACGACAATTTAACGGATACCAGCCTCGACACTCCCGGCTCTTCCATGGTGACTCCGTACAGAACATCGGTGTTGGTCATGGTGGCCTTGTTGTGCGTTATGATGATGAATTGCGAGAAGGCGCTCATCTCTCGAACCATCTCGTTGAACCTGCCGATGTTGGCCTCATCCAGCGGCGCGTCGACCTCGTCCAAAAGACAGAAGGGCGCCGGCTTGATGAGGAAAATGGCGAACATGAGAGCAACGGCCGTCAATGCCTTTTCACCTCCGGAAAGGAGGTTTACGTTCTGCAGTCTCTTTCCCGGAGGCTGAATGACAATATCGATACCCGTCTCCAGGAGATCCTGCTCGTCTGTCAACCGCAACTCCGCCCGACCACCGCAGAAAAGGCGGGGAAAGACCTCCTGGAACTTTTCGTTCACCTGGAGAAAGGTATCCAGAAAGCGTTTCCGGGTTGTGCGGTTAATTCGCTGGATAGCCTGCTGCAGGCCGTGGAGAGACTCCTCCAGGTCTGTTTTCTGGCCGGAAAGAAACTCGAAACGACTCTCAAGCTCTCGATATTCCTCGATTGCCGTCAGGTTAACCTCTCCGATACCCTCGATGAGGCCCACCAGTTCCGCCTGACGGTCGCGGCTTTTTCCCTCGTCATCATCCCGGTCGGCATAGCGGGGTATCAGGTCGGCAATGCTGACGCGGTACTTATCGACAACCGTCTCTTCCAGGTTCTGAAGCCTCATGACCGTTTCGGCCATCTTGAGATTTTTCTCTCCCACCTGGCGCGACAGATTCTCGGCAAAGGAGCGCAGTTCCTTCAGGCGATTTTCACCGTCGTTCACGAGAGCCGCTTGCGCCTCATAGCGGGAGCGGATAGCGGCGCCCCCCTCTTCCAGACGTTGCTGCTCGTCCAGAAGCCGCCCCAGTTCCTGTTCACCCGCCGCAATGGAGACACTGATCGTGTCGCGTTCACGGGCGCCGTTCTCCATCTCCGATTCGAGATGGGCACGCCTTCCCCGCAACTCACGGATACCTTCCGCCACCCTTTTCGCGGTCATCAAAGAAGATTCGCGTTTTTCACGGAGAGAGGCGGACCGTACCTTGCGCACCGTAACATTCTCCCGCGCTTCCGCGATTTTCTGTTTCCCCGTGTCCAGGCAAGCCTGCAAGTCGGTCAGTTCGGCTTCGGCCTTTTCTTTTCCCGCTTCACGCGCGCTCCGCTCCCGACAAGCGGTCTCGATTTCCCGCTCAAGGGATTCCCGCTCCTCGCGGAGTTGCTCATCCTCCAATTCCTTGACAGCCATCCGCTCGCCAAGCCTCTGGCACTCTTCCCGGGCGCGTTGCAGATCCTTTTCGTCGTTCACCAGTTGGATCTCCAACCTGTGGAGTTCCTGCCGGCAGCTCTTCAAAGAATCTTCCGTAGCGCGGACTTCGGCCCGCAGGCGCTCCCTTTCGGCATCCGTCTCCGCCACCCGCGCCGTCAGATCCGTCACCTCCAGCGACAGTTCCTTGATCCGTCGCTTCTTATGGATCAGGCCCTGCTGGGCCGCCTCCATGGAGCCGCCGTGGAGAATTCCTCCGGTTGTCACCATGTCCCCGTCCCTGGTGACAAAAGTCAGATCGGGAAAACGCGCCCCAAGGTCGAAGGCGGAATCAAGGGTGTCCACGAGAAAGGTACGATCCAGCAATGTCTCCGTCAACCCGCGATATTCCTCCGGAACCGTTACCCGGTCGAGCAGTGGGATTGCGCCTTCCGGTATTTCCCGCACACCGGGAGAGGGACGCAGATTCCCGGCCATGAGGCTGCATCGTCCGCCGGAACCCTGACGGAGAAAGGATACGGCCGCCCGCGCATCAGCCTCTCCGTGGCAGATAACATACTGTAACCGCTCGGAAAGCGCCGTTTCCAGGGCGACTTCGTACTCCTCGCCGACTTCAAGGATGTCGGCGACAACACCTTTCAGCCGTCCCTTGAAAGATTCGGCACGGAACAGCGTCCGGACGCCCCGGCCATACCCCTCGAACTGGGCCTCCAGCTCCTGGAGGGAGTGAAGACGCGATGACGCCTTGCTCAGTTTGTCCCGTTCCCCGTGAAAACTCCGCTCCGTCGCATCAAGGGCCGCACGAAGTCCGGCATCCCGTTCCCTGAATTCGGCCAGGTCCCGTTCAGTCTCGTTTCTTTTTTCCCTCAGCCCGTCAAAGGCCGATTCCAGGCCGTGCACCCTTTCGGTTGCCTCGTGAAGCTTCTCCTGAAGACCGACTGCTTCGCGTCGGTTCCTTTCCGCCTGTTCTCCGAGGGACGCAAGCCTCTTGGCCGCGGCAGCGGACTGATTTGAGAACTGGGAAATCTCGGACACTATCCCGAACAGCTCACGCCGACGCTCCTCCAGCCGCCGGCCAAGGACTTTTTCCTCCTCAGCCAGCCTCTCCAGACTCTCTTCGGCTCCGGCAAGCCCCTCGTCCTCCACTTCCAGCTCCCGCAGGAGCGTCTCTCCCTGTTCCTCCATCCGCCGCAGTTCTTCCTCGGCCTCAATCGCTCTGATCCCGTCGACGGCGAGCTCCCTGGAAAAACGCTCGAGACGCTCTTCAAGGGAAGCCAGCTCCTTCCTCTCGAAGCCGATGCGGTTTTCGCGGGCGGAGATATCGCTCCGGATTCGGAAGTTTTCCTCCTGTATCCCGTTCAGCCTCTTCTCTTCCTCCAGGAGGCCGGTCTTCTTCTCTTCCAGGGCAAGCGCATGGCTCTCCACCTCCCGGACGGCATCCTCGTGCCGATCCCGCAGCGTGGAGAGGTCTTCCTCGGTCCGCTGCCTCTCACGGTCCAAAGCAAGGTATGCCCGTACAACGAACAGCTGCTCTATCTCCTTCAGTTCCTCACGGTATTCGCGGAACTTCTCGGCTTTCTTTGCCTGTCGCTGGAGCGCGTTCAGCTGCCTGCGTATTTCCGCGATGATATCCCCGATCCGGAGAAGGTTCTGCCTGGTCGCCTCTATCTTTTTCAGGGCAACCTGCTTGCGCGCCTTGAACTTGGTGACCCCCGCCGCCTCTTCAATGATCAAGCGGCGCTCCTCCGGACGCGAGCTGAGGATCATGCCGATCTTCCCCTGCTCGATAATCGAGTAGGCCTTTGCCCCGGCGCCGGTATCCATGAAAAGCTCGGCGATATCCATGAGGCGGCAGGGTGTGCCGTTCAGCAGGTATTCGCTCTCGCCGTCCCGGAAAAGACGCCGTGTAACCTGGATTTCGCTGAAATTGAGATACTTGGCGGGGATTCTGCCGTCTTCCGTGGAAAACGCAAGGGAGACCTCGGTCATTCCCAGCGGCTTGCGGGTCTCGCTGCCGCCGAAGATGGTGTCTTCCATGCTTTTGCCCCGCAAGGTCTTGGCGGACTGCTCGCCCATGACCCAGCGGATGGCGTCGACGATATTCGACTTCCCGCACCCGTTCGGTCCCACGACCCCGGTAATTCCCTTTTGAAAAGTCAGGGACACCTTGTCGGCAAACGATTTGAAACCGTGTATTTCCAGGCGGCTGATAATCATGAACGCGGTAATAGTAGCAAAGGGGGGCTTTTCTTGTAAAGGCAAAGATTTTACGGAATGTCGGCTCCGCGAAGACGTCTTTTCTTTAAATATCAGCAGGTTTCATTGACAGTCACGGTACAGCCTTGACTGTGAACCCTTGTCCGGCACATCAGTCGCTCCGGTTCCCGAAGGCCTTCTCATACTCCTCGACCAACCTCTCCCGTTCGCCGCTGTCGATGAGATCCCAGGGGAGAATCTCATGGAGAGGTATCGTTCGGGAAACCAGGAAATCAGTATCAATGGCGAGTTCCCTGGCGGCCCGCTTTATCCCCCCCGCTTTCCCCGACGCAACCAGCAGGGCCGCGAGCCGTCGATCCCCTCGGGAGAGGAGTGCCTGGAGATACGACTCCCGGAGGCTTTCCGTCTGAATTTTCACGTTGGAGAGCTTTCCGACGGCACGCCGCAGGTACGCATACTTCTTCTCCAGAGAAGGTATCGCCTCCATGCCGCACCATTGAAACGGAGTGAACGGCTTCGGGATGAACGGATTGACGGAAAGGAGTATCGAGCCGAGCCGCCGGTTCTTTCTGGCGGCGGCAATCACTCTCTCCCGGATCTTTGCCACAAGATCGACCATTTCCTCCAAGTCAGCCATGGTTTCCGTGGGGAGACCGATGATAAAGTACAACTTCAGGTTCAGGATATCCCTGCCGATGAGGATGTCGCAGGCCCTCAGGATCTGGTCCTCGTCGATACCCTTCCGTATCAGGTCCCTGAGACGCTGGGAGCCTCCCTCCGGGGCAAGGGCCACCGTCTTGTGCCCCCCGGCATGGAGGATATCCAGCAGGTCGTCGTCCAGCGCATCGATGCGCAGCGACGAGATGGAGACCTTTCCACCCCGGTCGGCAATAAATCGGCACAGTTCGCCCAGATCCCTGTGATCGGAGACCGCGGCGCCGACCAGACCGAGCCGATCCTTTACGGCAAGCCCCCGTTCCGCCTCTCGCATGAGCAGTTCCAGGGGGCGGCGCCGGTAGGGATGGCAGATGAAACCGGCGGCGCAGAACCGGCATCCCCTGGGACAGCCGCGGGAAACTTCAATCAGGTACATGTCGGAGAATTCCGTGCCGGGGGTAAAGAGGGTGGACGAGGCAACCGATCCTCCAGGATCCTCCTCCCATGCGCGTCGCACGCGGGAGGGAGCGCCTCCGTGCGCCGTTATGGCCGTAACGCGACTGCCGTCATGGGAAACCTCATACAGGCACGGCACGTAGACTCCGGGCAAAAGGGACGCCCTGCTGAGCAATTCCCCGCGATCGACGCCCTGTTCCGCGCGCAGCAATTCCAGAAAGGCGGGGAGGATAGCCTCTCCCTCCCCGACGCAGACGATATCCAGCAGGTCCGCAACCGGCTCCGGGTTCAGGAACAGGGCGGCGCCCCCCGCAATGATGAGAGGGAAGGCGTCACTCCGTTCCGTCGAAAAAGGGGGGATGGCTGAAAGCCCGAAGAGTATCGGCAGGTTGAGGTAGTCGTTTTCGAAGGAGACGGAAAAGGCGACAACGTCGAAATCGGAGACAGGGCGTTGGGACTCCAGGGAGAGGAGGGGAGAGCCGGTCTTTTCATATTCCTTCATTTCGGCTGCGTCCGGCAGAAAGGCACGTTCGCAGACAACATCGGGAAAGTCGTTGCACAGGGAGTAGACAGCCTGGAACCCCAGGTTGCACATGGCTGTCGCGTAGTGATTGGGATAGACGAGGCAGACCGCCAGCTTGCCGCCCCAGTTCTTGAGAACCGTTCCCTGTTCACCCGCGAGGATTTTCCGGTATTTCTCCTTGATTTTCCACGACATGGAGAGAAAGTAGCACGGATACCGGGGGTTTGAAAGGGAAAACGCGGTTCAGGCCGACACAGCGCCTCAGCCGGTCACCGCTGCCAGCATTTTTCTGAGGTCTCCCAGCTTGTAGGGCTTGGTGATGATGCCGCTGAATCCGTACGCGCGGTAATCGGCCATAATCGGGTCATTTGAATAACCGCTGGAAACGATGGCCTTCACTCCGGGATCAATATCGCGCAGCACCTTGACGGCCTCTTTCCCGCCCATTCCGCCCGGAATGGTGAGGTCCATGAGTACGGCGACAAACGGTACGCCGGTCTCCCAGGCATTACGGTAGAGGAGCACAGCCTCCTCCCCGTCCCCGGCGAATTTCACGTCATAGCCAATGAATTTCAGCATCTCGCCGGCCACATCCCTGATGTTTTCCTCGTCATCCATTACAAGCACGGTTCCCTTGCCGGTATGGTCCTCCGTTTCCTCCGGCCCGAGATCGATTGCCCCCGCTCCGGCGGCCGGGAGGTAGATGGTAAAGGTTGTTCCAAATCCCGGCGTGGAATGAACGGAAATATGCCCGTCGTGATTCCTGACAATGGAGTAGACCGTGGCAAGGCCGAGACCCTTTCCGTCTTTCTTGGTTGTGAAGTACGGGTCGAATATGCGCGGAAGCGCCTCATCGGGAATGCCGATCCCCTGATCCTTGATGGTTATCACCACATACCGCCCGTTCCGGAGCGGCAGCAGGCTGTCGACACCAACGGCAAGGTTCGAACAGCCCACCTCGATGACACCGCCCGACGGCATGGCCTGATCGGCGTTGAGGATAAGATTGTTGATCACCTGGCTCATCTGCCCCTCATCCACCTCCACCGGCCACAGGTCATCGGCGATGGAGAAACGGTAGGTCGCCCGGGACCCGCTCAGGGTGAACGCAACGGAGTCTCTGATGATATCGGTGACGGCGGCCGTCTTTTTCACCGGAGCGCCACCCCGCGAAAAGGTCAGCAACTGCTGGGTCAGATCCCGCGCCCGCAGGGATGCCTTCTCTGCCTCGGCCAGCTTCTGGTGGATCTTGTCCCCTTCGGATACGTACATCTTGGACAGAGAGATATTTCCAAGGATGGCCGTAAGTAGGTTATTGAAATCATGGGCGATGCCGCCCGCCAGGACACCGATGGATTCCAGCTTCTGGGACTTCAGAAGCTCCTCCTCCATCTTCCGTTTCTCCGTGATATCACGGAAGACCAGCACCGAGCCCACTACCCGGCTCTCCCGATCCCGGATAGGAGCGGCGCTGTCGGCGATTATCCGTTCTTTCCCGTCCCTCGAAACAAGAATGGTATGATTGGCAAGCTCGACCGTGAGTCCGGTCCTTAGGACTCGTTCCACGGGATCCGGACACGGCTGCCGGGTCTTCTCGCCGACAATGCGGAACACCTCCAACAAACGCCTCCCCCGCGCCTCCTCCTGACTCCAGCCGGTCAGTTCCTCGGCCACCTTGTTGAGCAGGACGATCATCCCCCCCGTATCCGTGGTGATAACGCCGTCGCCGATGGATCGGAGCGTGACCGCAAGTCGTTCCTTTTCGCCTGCAAGGGCCTCCTCGGCAACCTTTCGCGCCGTTATATCGTGGACATGTTCCGCGACGAGGATTACCTCGCCCGCATCGTCGAAAATGGGAAAAGAGCGGATCTCCACATAGCCGATTTGCGGATTGAATTTCTCGCGAAGGACCGTTTTCCCCGTGGCGAATACTTCAACGGCGTGGCACGGCTCGCAGACGGCATCCCTTCCGTAGTAGGCATTATAGCAGTGAGGAAAGCAGTCACGGATATCCTCCGGCACATAATCGAAACCGCCATGGTAATTGGAGAGAACGATGCGGTGGTCCCGATCGATGATGGAAAACAGGTCGGGAATGGCATCGAAGACCGCTCTCAGGAACACTACCGACTTTTGCAGTTCATCTTCCGCCCGCTTCCGTTCATGCTCCTCCCTGTCCCGCTGCAGACGCGCCTGGAGGATCGGAGCGATGCGGGAGCAGAGGGATTCCAGCAACTCTCGATCCTCTTCGGAAAAGCCGTCCTCCTTGTTGGCAACTGCGATCAGCCCGATGCTCTCCTGCCGGAACGAGACGGGCACGACCAGCAAGGACGACAGCTCAACGTGTCCTTCGGGAACGGTGAAGGGACCGTTGGACGAGAAACTCCTGCACTCCCTGAGCGCGCGGCCCCAGAATCCCACCCACTCCTTTTCCGGAAACCTGAAGCTCTTTCCGGGAACCCTGCATTCTTCCCAGACATCCATGGTAAGGGAAGGGACGACGAATTCCCGGTTTTCGTCCACATACCCGAAGAATCCGTACCTGCTGTCCATGATCCTCAGGATCAGGCCAAGGACCTCCCCGTACATCTCCTCGTCGGGGATGGCCAGAAAGATATTGGCAATCTGGTTCTTGATGGAAAGGATCCTTTCGGAATGTCGCAGCGCCTCCTCGAATCCGACACGTTCCGTGATGTCGTGAAATACGAGAGCGAGGCCCATGTTGCTTCCCTGGACACCGGAAAAAGGGGTGGCCGTCGCTTCAATGGGAAACTCCCTCCCGTCCCGTGACAGCAGGATGGGCGTTCCGGGCAGCCTGACGGATTCGCCGGTCCGCAGAATCTTTGCCGCCATCTCTCCGACCTTCGCGGCTGTTTCCTCATCCTTGAGGAGAAAGATCTCCGAAAGTTCCTTCCCCAGGGCCGCCTCCTCATTCCATCCGGTCAATCCAAGCGCAACGGGGTTGAGAAAGGTTACCCGACCCGCCGTGTCGGTTGCGATAATCCCGTCGCCGACACTCCGCAGAATCGTGGCGAGCCATTGTTCGCTCCGCCGCAGGCGGCTCTCCATGCGGTGCTTGTAGAGAGCCATCTCGATGGACGATTGAAGAGTAATATCCTGAAACGGCTTGACGATGTACCCGAACGGTTCGGTAACCTTCGCCCTTTCCAGCGTGTCGGCGTCCGCGTAGGCGGTAAGATAGATAACCGGGATGTCGACCTGAGACCTGATTCTTTCCGCGGCCGCAACACCATCCATCCCGCCCTGGAGATTTATATCCATCAAGACCAGGTCCGGGAGCAGATCGAGGGCCTTGTCAACGGCCTCCTCGCCCGAAATCGCGGCGCCGGCGACGGAATACCCCAATGCCTGCAATCTCTTCTGTATTCCCTTCGCGATTATCAGCTCATCTTCAACAACCAGGATTCTGGCGGCTGAATCAGCGGACGATGCCTTGTTCATATCCTACCCCCTGAACCGCGGGTTCATCGACTAATGAAAGAAGTATAGCAGCTTTCGCGTCCAAGGAAATCTCCACGGGAATAAAGGAGCGCCGTGCCGGGGGACTTTCCGCGTGACGGAGCCGGTTATCCGCCGAACGTGTCACTCGCGGTGTTCTCCGCGGCATCGAATCGTAAATGACGTGCCGCCTTCGTTTCCCGGCTCGATCTCGCCCCCTATCTGCCTGACCAGCATGAAGACCAGTTGCAGGCCCAACGAGTCTGTTTTTTCGATGTCAAGCCCCGGAGGCAACCCGACACCATCATCCTTCACCTGGAGCTCGATGCCGTCATCCTCTTTCGCGCTGAGCTTCACGGTTATCTCTCCGCGCCGTTCACCGGGGAAAGCGTATTTCAGAGAGTTGGACACCAGTTCGTTTACGATCAGCCCGAACGGGATTGCCTGGTCGATCTCGAGGGTCGCGGGCGCTACGTCGAGGACAAGGGAAATTCTCCCGGGCTCGGTGACATAGGAGTTGAAAAGGTATTTTACCAGATTCGCGATATATTCCCCGAAGTTGATGGAGATGAAATCCCTGGTCTGGTAGAGCTTCTCATGGATCAGGGCCATGGACTTGATCCGGTCCTGACTGTCCCGGAAATAGCGCAGCGACTGCTCGTCCAGGACATGATCACTCTGGAGGTCCAGGAGGGTGGATATTATCTGCAGATTATTCTTAACCCGGTGATGGATCTCCTTGAGGAGGATTTCCTTTTCCTTCAGAGAAGCGCGGACCTTCTCCTCGGCCCTTTCACGCTCCGCAATCTCGGCTTTCAGGCTTGAATTCGTGCGGGCAAGCTCGTGGGTGCGTTCTTTCACCAGTACTTCAAGGCTTTCCCGGTACTGCTTCAATGCCTCTTCGGCCAGCTTTCGTTCCGTAATTTCCCGGGACAGGGCGGAATTTACGCTTGCCAACTGATCATTGGTCCGCTGCAATTCCGCGTTCCTCGCCTCCAGTCTTTTGCGCATGGCATGCAGAGACAGAAGGGTCTTCACCCGCGCCAGGATCTCCTCCGACTGGAACGGTTTGGGAATATAATCCGCGGCGCCCATCTGGAACCCCTTGACCTTGTCACGCGTTTCGGTGAGGGAGGTCATGAAGACAACCGGGATGTCACGGGTTGCTGCATCGCTTTTCAGAAACTGGCACACCTTGAAGCCGTCCAGAAACGGCATCATGACGTCCAGCAGGATGAGGTCCGGCAGCTCCGCCCGCGCCAGTCTCAACGCTTCCGCACCGTCGGACGCCTCCCTGACCGAATATCCGCGGTCGGTGAGGATCCCGGACAGCAGTCGAAGATTGGCGGCGCTGTCGTCCGCAATCAGTATCCTTCCCGGCTTTTCCGCGACCGGCTCCGTATCCATGGGATTCTTCTTATATCCGGAGCGGCCTTCGGTGCTCGTCATCGGTTGCGTTGCCCCTGCGCCAGTAGAAGGTGTTTTCATTTCAGACCCTTTCAGGTTCACATCGTATTTATTCTTTCACGGGAAACCGTATGGTAACGGCAACGCCGTGATCCCCCCGCATCTCAACCGTACCATGCAACTGCCTGCTCAGCAGATCCACAATCTGCAACCCCAGCGTCTCGGTGGCGAGGAGGTCGAAGCCGGGCGGAAGACCGATTCCGGTATCGGCGACGGAGAGGCAGATGACGCCTTCCCCGTCCCTGGCGCCGCGAATCAGGATTTTCCCCCTCCGATCAGCGGGAAACGCATGTTTCAGAGAGTTGGAAACCAGCTCGCTAATTATTAATCCGCACGGGATAGCCTCGTCAATGCCCAACTCGATATCCCCCATCTCCAGCTTCACCCCGATCCTCTCCGGACCTTCCATGGACGAACAGAGGAGGGAAGCGACCAATTCCTCCACGTAGGAGGTAAAGTCGATGTAGGAAAGGTTTTCCGACTTGTACAGCCGTTCATGCACGAGGGCCATGGAATTTATGCGGTTCTTGCTTTCCCTGATGTACCTCCTGGATTCATCCTCATGTATATAATCGGATTGAAGATCGAGAAGTGAAGAAATAATTTGCAGGTTGTTCTTGACCCGGTGATGAACTTCCTTCAGCAGGACCACCTTTTCGGCGAGGGCAACGCGCATTTTCTCTTCGGCCCGCTTAGCCTCGGTAATGTCAAGGAGGCTGGTAATAACGGTCGGCGCGCCGCGATACTCGATGTTTCCGGCCGAGACGAGCACCCATCTTTCCTCACCGCTCCTGGTAACAGACTTGTGCTCATACTGGGGCTGGATCTGCTCGCCCCGCAGGCGCGCCAGACTGCGCTCACGAACCATGTCCCGACATTCCTCCGAGGACAATTCCCAGAAATCCATTTCCAGGAGCTCTTCCTGGCTGAATCCCGTAATTTCGCTGGTTGCCGGATTGACGTAGAGAAACTTGCCGCCCTGGTGGAGAACGATGGCCGCGGGGGAGGTCTCCGCCAGCACCCGGAACTTCTCTTCGCTCTGGCGAAGGTCGCGGTACGCCAGCATGCCGGTGAGACCGTCGCCCAGGCGCCTCCCGATCTCCTGGAGCAGCCTCTCCTCTTCCGGCGTCCAGACCCGAGCGTACGAACACTGGTGAATCCCGAACTGCCATGGCTTTCCCACTCTCGGATACAGGGCCGTTGCCAAGAAACTCTTGAACCCGAAACTTTCCGATACCTCCGGCGGAAGAGCCTGTTCGGCGTCGGAACCGAATTTCACGGGGCCGTCGGAAGCAAGCAGGACACGAAGGGTGCCCGCAACCTCTTCCGTCATGGGCATCCGAGTCCTTAGAGCAAAGGCCCCCGGGTATTCATGTTTGCTGCTCTCCATCGGTATCGACCACGAATCCGCATCGGGATCGCACGGGTACATCAGGTACGCCCGGTCGCAATCGAATATGGAGAGCACGGCGTTGAGAACATCTCTCAGCATGGTGTCGAGATCGCCCGCGCCATGAATGGCCCGGTTGACCTTGTCCATGCTTTCAAAAAAGCTGAGATTGGCAAGCCGCTCACGCTCCGCCTGCTTGCTCCCGACGATCCCCCAGGCGAGATCGGCCAGAAGCGAGACCGTTTCCACGTCCTGGGGGGTATAGTCGTGCGCCTTGTTTCCCACGCCGAAAATCGCCTCGATTTTTTCGCCGCGAAAAACCGGCACCACCAGTTCCCGGATCAGCGGCGCGTGACCCGGCGGCAATCCCTTGCGGTGGGGCAGTGATGCGTAGTCATTGTGGATCACCGGCCGGCGTTCATGGATACAGTCCACCCAGACACCCGCGGTCGACACGTCATAGTGGCGCCCTTTCCCTTCCGCCTTGCAGTACTCCTTCTTCGTTTCGGTCGACCAGTTCTGGAGCGACAGGGTTTTCTGATCGGGTTCCAGGAAATGGTAAAAACCGATGACGCTGCCCGTCAGCCTTTCCGCCTCGTCCAGGGTGGCCTCAAGCAGTTCGTCCAGGGTATGTGTCGCGGCGAACTGGAGAAGTCGCATGCGCGCGGCCATGACGCTTTCGGTCCGCTTGCGGTCGGTGATATCCGTCACCATGGCGATACTGCCGACCACGTGGCCCCGTTCGTCCATGAGCGGGTTTGCGCTGACCAGAGCATCGAGCAGGGAGCCGTCACGTCGGACGAACCTGAAATCATGGACTTCCCGGATCCCCTGTTCGCGACGGCACATATATTCCCGCACGGCACGGCGGCCTTCATCATCCATGAAATCATTGATGTGCGAACCCAGCATGGAACCGGGCTCGCAGCCGAGCATCCGCTCCATGCGCCGATTGACGTACGTGGTCCTCCACTCCCGGTCCACCTGCCAGACACCCTCCTCAGCCGTTTCTACGATGAGGCGGAAGCGGTTTTCACCCTCACGCACCACATGATTCACCTTCGACATTACTTCGGTGACATCATGGCCCGCATAGCCATATTCGCGAAGGAGATCCAGAATCTTTTCAAGGTCTTGCCCGTTGTCATCAATGCTCAGAAATCTATTCATGATACCAGTCCTGTTTCATTGCCCGATTTTTCGCGAGAAAATACTCTGAGAAATGCCTGTTTATGGGGAAGTACTCGACGGAAACGATATGGACACAACCGTTCCGCCCTGGTCGGCGGCGACGTCAATCCGGCCCCGCAACTGCGTCACCAGCATGCACACCAGCTGCAACCCCAGTGTCTCGGTATTCCGGAAATCAAAGCCGGAAGGGAGCCCTACGCCGGTATCGACTACGGTGAGGGTAACCCGGCCATCCTCACACGAGCGGAAGCGAACGGAAATCTCCCCGGCACGGTTACCTGGGAACGCGTATTTAAGGGAATTGGACAGCAGCTCGTTGACGATCAGACCGCAGGGGATCGCCCTGTCGATATCCATCACCATGCCGCCGGTATCCACATGCAGGACAATACTGCCGGGATCGACCAGATAGGAGTCGAACAGCGATCCGGCAAGGTTTCCGATATACTCCGCGAAGTCGATGGATGCAAAATCAGGCGACTTGTAGAGCCTTTCATGGATGAGCGCCATCGCCGCGATACGGTCCTGGCTGTCCCTGAACGACCTGAGCAGCTTTTCATCCCTGACGCTCTCCGACTGAAGCATGAGGAGGGTTGAGATAATCTGCAGGTTGTTCTTCACCCGGTGGTGCACTTCCTTGAGCAGGACCTCTTTCTCTGCAAGGGATGCCCGAATCCTCTCTTCCGCGGCCTTTGCCTCCGTCCTGTCGATGAGCGTCACGATGCCCGCGGGCCTCCCCTTGAATTCGATGAGTCCCACCGAGATAATCGCCCACAGTTCCCTGCCGTCTTTAGTGACGAACTTGCACTCATACTGACTCGGTACCGCTTCGCCCTTCATGCGGGCGATGCCCCGTTCCCGGACCATTTCCCTGAAATCCTCGTGCACGCATCCCCAGAAGCTGATCCGGGACAGTTCTTCCACCGAATAGCCGATCAGTCTCGCGGCCGTCGGATTGATATAGATGACGTCTTCTCCCTGATAAAGGGCGATGGCGGCGGGAGATGTTTCCGACAGCACCCGGAACTTCTCCTCGCTTTCCCTCAGGGCCTCCTCCGCCAGCTTGCGTTCGGTGATGTCGCGCGCCGCTGCGTAGATGAGCGTGCCGGCGGGAAAAGAGCGCCACTCTACCCAGCGATACGAGCCGTCCTTTGCCCGGTAGCGATTGACGAAGTTGAGCACCTCTTCCTGTCCGCCGAGCCGGGTAATCGTTGCCAGGGTCGCGTCCAGATCATCCGGATGGACGTAGTCAAGAAACCGCGCGCCCTCCAGTTCCGCGAGGGAATAGCCCAGCGTGTTTTCCCATTCCTTGTTCAGCCTCCGGAAAAAACCGTCCGTATCCGCGATACAGAAAAGGTCCAGGGCATGGGTGAAGTAGCGGTCCAGCTCCTCAGTCTTGGCGCGCAATGCCTCTTCCGCCTGCTTTTGCTCGGTTATGTCCTTCACGAACGAGACCCCTACCTGCCTGCCCCGGAAAGGTACCGTGTTCGTGGTTATCTCAACAGGGAAAGTCGTACCGTCTCTGCGCCGATGCATCGTCTGGTGCGTTATGGAACCGCAGGTGTCCAGCACTTCTTTGATTTCAAGGATTCTGTTCGTCGTGATTATCGGATCAATATCGAAGACGCTCATGGACCGGAGTTCATCCTCCGTGTAGCCGAGGCTCCTGCAGGCATGCTTGTTGGCGCCGAGAATCCGCTTCTCTTCAGTCTGAAAAAAACCGATGCCCGCGTTGTCGATGCAGAACTTGTTCAGCAGCAGCTCTTCCTCCACCTTTTTCTGCTCAAGAATAGTCCGCGACAACCCTATGTTGAGCCGTAAGACAAGCGAGACCATCTTCGCGTAGAAATCCATCACGTTGTCGACGGTTTCCCGGCTCAGGCGCGGCACCCTCTCCAATGCGGCCAGATATTCTCCAACGTCAAAACCGTATCGCTCCGCCTGATTTCTAAAGAAATCGAGATCCGGGACCTCGTCGTCGAAAAAGAACTGCCCGATAAAAAGGTTGGCTATATGCCTGCCGCCCACGATGACGGGCGCCGCTACATCCCACATACCGTTCCTGCATTTATACAGGGAGGTCTCCCCTTCCTTGATGGCGCCGGCACAATAGACATCACTCTCCCGGCACTTCGCGAGGGTTTGTGGGTGAACACGGTGAAACCGCAGACAGATATCCTGCCATCCGGTCGAAACAAGAACATTTCCCGAGACATCGGTCATTCCGACACCGACGCCCGTCGTCTTGTAAAAGAGATTCAACAGTTCCTGGAAAGCCTGCACGTCGATGAGTCGGCTGATATCTTCCCGGCCGGTGTCCACATCGGGAGGAAGCAGGTTTTCAGCTCCGTCACCGCCCTCATTTCGAAGCATCCGAGCAGCCATTTCCGGCACGGCATGGGCCGGGGCATCATGGATGGTCGCAACATGGCAGGATACTCCGTCCAACTCCACACCGCTCACGTTCATGCGCACGAAAGCTACCTGTCCGTCAGCCCGCCGCAGTCTCATGTCAAGGCCGAGAACCGCTCCCGTCACATTCAGCTCCCGGCGAATCCTTCCCCACGTGTCCGGATCCATAAAAAAACCCAGGCTCAAGGCAGGTTGTCCGACGACAGCGTCCGAACCGTAGCCGGTAAGCGCCTCAAAGGTCTGGTTGATTTCGAGGACCACGCTGTCGTCGGCCCGCGCCACGAAAGCGGCATCCGGCAGGAATCGGAAGACCCGCGAAAAGCGCGCGTCCTTTTCCGTGCCGTTGCCGGCGCCTGGTTCATTCCCCATGAAGAAAACTCCTTTTGTATCGTGAGCGTGCTCCGCATTTCGGGACGGACGGGAACGGCACACCTCTGGTTCACTTCATTTTATTGCGCCATACACGGTACGATAACCGTTACCGCGCGGCAGTCTTGAATCGGATGGTAAACACCGCGCCCTTTTCACCCATTTCGACCGTACCGCGCAACTGTTGCGCCAGCAAGACAACCAACTGCAGACCAAGCGTCGCGGTATTCCTGATATCCAGGCCGGGGGGAAGACCAGGACCGGTATCTGCTACCGTCAGCGATGCCCATCCGTGTTCTTCGGAACGGAATCGTATGGAAATTTCTCCTTTCCCGCCGGGTGAAAAGGCATGTTTCAGGGAATTGGAGACCAGCTCGTTGACAATGAGTCCGCAGGGGATCGCCTCATCCACTCCCAGGGCAAAGTCTCCGATATCGAGCGTCAGGGTAATCAGGGCCGGGTCCTTCACAAGGGTACTTAGCAGATGCCGGGTCAGGCTGTCCAGGTATTCCGCGAAGTTGATGGAGGCATAATTCTCCGACTGATACAATTTCTCATGAACAAGGGCCATCGAGGTAATCCGGTTACGGCTTTCCCTGACAAATCTCCTGGAGTCCTCAACCTCCATCGATTCGGACTGCAGGTCAAGCAGTGAACAGATGATCTGCAGATTGTTCTTCACCCGGTGGTGGACCTCCTTCAACAGCACCACCTTTTCCGCGAGTGAAGCCCGCAGGAGCTCTTCGCTCTTTTTGCTTTCGGTGATATCCAGAAACGATACGACCCCGGCCGGCGCTCCCCGGTATTCTATGGGCCCGGCTGAGACGACCAGCCAGCGGTCTTCACCATTCTTCGTGACAAACCTGCTCTCATAGCGGCCGGGCACGGCCCCTTGCCTCTGCCGGGCCAGCCCGTTCATTCTGACCGTCTCACAGAAATCGTCATGGGCCCAATCCCAGAACCGCATCCGCAGCAGCTCCTCATTGCTGTAGCCGAACAGCCTTTCCGTTGCAGGATTGGCGTAGACGATCATTTCGCCCTGGTAGAGAAAAATCGCCGTCGGCGTGGTCTCCGCCAGCATCCGGAATTTCTCCTCGCTTTCCCTGAGAGCCTCTTCCGTCCTCTTGCGCTCGGTGATATCCAGCGCGGTAAATGTAACGCCTTTGGACAGATCCGCCGTATCCACCGGCGTTGATGACAGGAGAATATCGATAACGGCGCCGTCCTTCCTCTGCCAGCGGGTTTCAACGGTGCCGGTGCCTTTTTCGCCTATCTGGAGATACTTGTCCCGTCCGACACGCTCGAATTCTTCCCGGTCTGGGTACAGCATCCGGGCGGACTCGCCAATCATCTGCTCTCGGGTGTATCCGGTCATCTCGCACAGACGGTGATTGACCTCCAGCAGCACCCGGTCCCGAACCACCCCGATTCCGATAGGGGCCGCCCGGAAGATGCTCCGCAACCGCTTCTCTCCCTCCCGCAGCGCCCCTTCAGCCTGACTGCGCTCGGTAGAGTCAATAACGATCCCCTGGTAATGGGTGACCCTTCCTTGCGTGTCCCGTTCGATAACGGTGCGATCGTCGATCCGGCGGACCTCTCCCCCCTTGGTGACGATGCGGTATTCCTGCTGGAACTGATCGACTCCCGCGGACGTATACTCCGCAACCTCCGAGCTCACCCGTTCAAGGTCGTCGGGATGAACAAGGGATGAAAAGGGAACGGCCCCGGACAAAAGCTCTTCCCTGGTGTAGCCGAACTGCGTGACGTTGGCCGACACGAACTCCACCGGCCAACCCTCCCGGGCCCGCCAGCGGAACAGCACCACCGGGCTGTTTTCCACCACCAGGTTGGCCTGGCGCAGCTCTTCGGAAACCCGTTTCTGTTCGGCCAGCGCCTGCGAGAGCTGGATAGTGCCGATACTGAGCCGGGAAATCATGACCGCCAGTTTCCTGTAGAATTCCATGACATTCCGAACAAGTTCGCGACTCCAGCGCGGCACCCGGTCAACCGCCGCCAGATATTCTTCCACATCGAACCCGAAAGCTTCCGCCTGGTCCCTGAAGAACCCGTAATCAGGGACCTCGTCTTCAAAGAAAAACTGGCCGAGGAAGATATTAGCCATGTGTCTGCCGCCGATAATGAGAGGAGTCGCCATATCCCACATGCCGTTTTTGCACTTATAGAGGGTCTCGCCATGGCCGACTTCCTGGGACAGGCGGATGTCGCTCTCCAGGCATTTGGCAAGGGTTTCCGGGTGCACACGGTGGAAGCGGGTGCAGATATCCTGCCATCCCGTGGCCACCTGCACGTTCCCCTTGACGTCGGTGATCGCCATGCCGATACGGGTAACCTTGAAAAAGGAATTCATCAGATCCTGGAGCGCCTGGAAATCAATCAGGCGGCCCACGTCGTCACGGTTGAAATCGCCGTCCTCAGCCGGCAGGCTTTCCAGGGCGGCATCCGGAAAACCTCCGCACCCTTCCATCGCCCCCCCGGAGGCGCCGGGCACCCTCTCGCGGATGGTTATGACATGGCAGGGCGTTCCGTCAATCTCGACGTTGCGCAAAGATGCGAGAACGAACGCGACCAGACCGTCATTTCTCAACAGCCTCGTTTCCAGATCCCGGACCTCGCCCTCCGCTTCAAGCCGCTGGAACGCCCGTGTCCAGAATTCCGGGTTCAGAAAGAAGACAGGACCCAGAATATTCCGACCGATCATCGTATCGCGGCTGTATCCCGTCAACTCGGCGCCGGCCTGGTTGCCGGCCAGGACCGTTCCATCGGACGCACGGACAACCAGCATTGCATGCGGAGAAAGATGAATGTCCCGACAAAGCGGTTGAAGGTCCACCGGCTCACCGGTCCGGACGGGATCCGGTTCGCTCCCGATCGCGGCCGCCGCTCCGGAAAGCTCGACTCCATACCCGTGAGCCCGGAGCAGAGCCGCCGCATCTTCCGGGCAGCGTTCTCCGTGCTCGACTATCATGATGGTTTTCATGGTTCCACCTTCCCCTGGAAAGGGAAACCGCCGGTCGGCGGGTCGCCTTTTCAGGTCATTCGTCCTTTCCACATACGATACACATCCGCCCTTCGCTTACCGCATCCCGGACATCATCGGGCAGTTCGAGATTGCTGTCCCGGAAATGAAACCATCACGGTCGTCCCTCCCTTTTCAGAATCAAGGCTCATCCTGCCCCGCAATTGCTTCACCAGCATGGTCACCAGCTGCAACCCGAGAGATTCACAACTCCCCATATCGAAACCCGGCGGCAGCCCGACGCCGTTATCAGAGACTGTCAGCGTAATCATGCCGTCTTCCTCGCAACGGCACCGCACGGCGATCTCTCCTTGCTCGTCTTGGGGAAAGGCATGCTTGAAAGCGTTGGAAACCAGTTCATTCACGACAAGGCCGCACGGGATCGCCTCGTCGATCGCCAGGGGGACGTCTTCCAAGTCAAGGGTGAGGCCTATCCTCTCCGTATCCTTCACGAAGGTGGAGAACAGGTAGTGGGTGAGACTTTCGATATAGTCACCGAGATTGATGGAGGCGACACTCTCCGATTGGTACAGTTTTTCATGGACCAGTGCCATGGAGGCGATCCGGCTCCGACTTTCCCTGATGAACTTCCGTGACTCCTCATCCGCGATGAAGTCCGACTGAAGCTCAAGCAGCGACGATATTATCTGCAGATTGTTCTTCACCCGGTGGTGGACCTCCTTCAGCAGGACGGTCTTTTCCGCGAGAGAGGCCCGCAACTGCCGGTCTACAAGCTTTTGTTCGGTAATATCACGACCGATGATGACCATGGAGGGAATTCCATCAATGACAATACGCCGTGCGGACAACTGATGAAAGAAAATGGATCCGTCCTTTCTTCTGATATTCATTTCCATGCGCTTGACTAAACCGTGCAAGGTTATTTCCCGCACCAAACGCTCCCTGTCTTCTGGGTTGACCCAGAGATTCAGGTCCTGCGACGTCTTGCCGATCACCTCATCCGCGGAATACCCCATCATCGCGCAGAACCCTTCATTGACGTCAAGAAACAGACCGTCGCTCATGCGGTTGATGCTTACCGAGTCAATAGAGGTCCGGAACGCCGTGACAAGCAACTCCTCCGACTGACGCAGCTTTTCCGCAACGTGCCGGGTTTCGGTCACATCGACCAACGTGGCTATGCAGGCAGGCTTGCCCTCGTACTCCACGTTTCCCGCCGTAATGATGACCCATCTCATTTCTCCATCCCTGGTTTGAAGCCTCTGTTCGTACTGGCTCGGCTCCGACTCACCTCGCAGGCGGGCCAGCCCCCGTGCCCGGATGAGATCCCAATCCTCCCGAGGAGCCCATTCCCAGTGATACATCGCCAGAAGTTCTTCTTCGCTGTAACCCGAGATCCTGCACATGGCCGGATTCACATAGACGAACCTGTCACCCTGATAGAGAACGATGGCCGGTGGCGCCGTCTCAGCAAGCACCCGGAATTTCTTCTCGCTCTCGCGCAGTGCATTTTCTGCCTTTTTGCGTTCGGTGATGTCTTCACCGAAACCCTCGAACTCGACGGCATCGGTGTTTCGCGCCGGAGCGAAGCGGTGATGCAGATTGAGCGTGACAATGCTCCCGTCCTTACAGCGAAACTGCTCCTCGAAGACGCTCCATCCATCGATAGCGAGGGATGCCGCGACAATATCCCTCCTTCGCTCGGGTCGTGCAAAGATGGCCTCGGCCATACCCTTCCGGTCCACATCCTCTATCAGTTCCTCCGGAGTATCATACTTGAGAATGTGGGCCATGGCCGGATTGACGGCCAGGAATCTGCCATCGAGAGTGGATCGATAGATGCCGATGGGCGCGTTTTCGACAATATCCCGGTATTTGCGCTCTGACAGCCGGAGCGCTTCTTCCGCTTGCTTCCTGATGGTGATGTCCTGGCCGAATGATATCACCAAATCGCGGCCCTCCAGTCTCAGACGACTGGACGAAAGCTCCACGGGGAACACCGATCCGTCCTTGCGGCGGTGCCGGCCTTCAAATGGGGGATTGCAGCCGTCTTCATCAACCTGTCGGGCCAGTTCCAGATATTTTTCCCTGGTGATATACGGATCAATGTCAAAAAGGGTCATGCTCGTAAGTTCACCGGCGGTGTATCCAAGGATCTTGCACATACGATCATTGACTTTTATGATTCGATCCCCGTCAAACAGGGCGATGGAGATTGACGCATTGTCTATGCAGTACTGGGCAAGGCGCAGCTCCTCCTCGGCCTTTTTGCGGTCCGTGATATCCAGGACGATGCCCTGATAATGAGTAACCCTTCCCTTTTTGTCCCGTTCGACTAACGTTCGTTCATCTATCCAGCGTATCCCTCCGTCCCTGGCAATGAAGCGGTATTCCTGCTGGAAGCGGTCTATTCCGGCTAACGTGTACTCCCGGATCTCGGCGACGACCCTCTCCAGGTCATCGGGGTGTACCATGGAGGAGAAGGGAACCGTGCCCGACAGCAGCTCCTCCGTGGTATAACCAAACTGGCACACATTGGCGGACACCAGCTCTGCGGGCCATCCTTCGGCGGCTTTCCAGCGGAACAGCACCGCCGGGCTGTTCTCCACAACCATGTTGGACTGCTGCAACCGCTCCTCCGTCCTTCGCTGCCGGAATAAAGCCACGGACAGAACCACAATGAAACCGATCAGAGCTAAGATGACCCCGGCCAAAGACCAGATGAGTAATTCGTTCATGGTGAAACCCGCCATTTCATTTCTTCACGAAAATCCGTCAGTCAGTACTGATGGCCGTGGGGCTGAAGGTGATTGCGAAGGAAGCTCCGCCGTCGTTTTCTATCTCGAGTATCCCCCGCAATTGCCGGACAAGCAGCGTCACCAGCTGCAGGCCGAGCGTCTCGGTGTTTCTGAAATCCAGACCGGCAGGGAGGCCCACGCCGTCATCGGCGACAATCAACGAGATTCGGCCGTCGTCACGCGCAAGGCACCGAATAGTTATGGTGCCTTGCCTGCCCTGCGGGAAGGCGTATTTCAATGCGTTTGAAAGTAGTTCATTAACAATCAGGCCCAACGGAATCGCCTCGTCGATGCCCACGGTCACCGTGTCCGCCTCAACGTTCAGGGATATCAGACCGGGTTTTTTTTCATAGCAGTGCAACAGGTAGTGGCTCAATGTATCCAGATAATCCAAGAAATCTATGCATCGGTAATCGCGCTTCTGATAGAGCTTTTCATGGATGAGCGCCATCGATTGGATCCTGTCCTGGCTTTCCTGAAAGAACCTCCGCATCCGATCGTCGGCGATATGCTCCGACTGGAGGTCGAGAAGGTTGGAAACGACCAGAAGGTTGTTCTTTACGCGGTGATGAATCTCTTTGAGCAGCACATCCTTTTCCTGAAGGGAGGTCCGGATCTTCTCTTCAGCCTGCTTCCGCTCGGAGATATCCTTGGCAAAGGAAAAACTGAATTTTGTTCCCTGGTATTCCAGATAATTGACCGTCACCTCCACCGGGAATACGGTTCCATCCTTTCTGCGGTGGCAGGTCTCGATGGTACGCGAGCCTTCAGCATACACCTTGCGCCGGTGCTCAGCCCAACCCGAAGGAGTGAAGCAGGGGTCAAAATCATAAACGCTCATTGCGCAAAGCTCTTCACGGCAATACCCCAGAGAACGGCAGGCCTGTTCATTGGCATACAGAACCTTCGCATCGGAGCCGATGCGAAATATACTCATCGCCGCATTCTCGATACAGAACTCCGATATCCGTAATGCTTCTTCAACGCGCCTGCGCTCGACAATGTCCAATCGCAACTCTTCATTCCTGAGCGTCAGTTCGGCGGTGCGCTCCTCCACCAGGCGCTCAAGGTGCTCCTTGTGTTCCAGGAGTTCTTCATTCGCCTGAGCAAGATTTCTGTTCGCCAGCCCCATCCCGCCTACCATACCGGCAAATTCGCACAAAAAATCCATGGCGCGCCGCACCTGCTCTTCCGTCACGATCGGAACCTTTTTCACGGCCGCAAGATACGATTCTTCGTCAAACCCGTAGAGCACCGCCTGACGTTGAAAAAAATCCAGATCGGGAGGCTCGAACAGAAACTGCCCCGTATACAGGCTCCCCACCCGGGTATCCCCGATGAAAATCGGCACGGCGGCATCAATCAGGCCGTTTCTGCATCGGTATAGGGAGTATTTATCCCCTTTTCCCAGCAGGGTGGACAGAACCGTATCGCTTTCCCGGCACTTCAGGGAAGTTTCCGGGGCGAGACGGTGAAAGCGGGTGCAGACCTCCTGCCATCCGCTCGCCACCAGCACGTTCCCCTCCATGTCGAGTATCGCGGTTGCAAACCCGGTAAGTCGCGTAAAACGCTCGCACAGAGACTGCAGCTCATCTATCTTGACAAGTTGCGATAACAGGTAGCGCATAGTCGTCCCTCCTTTCAAGATATTCCAGGTCTCATTCAGGAAGAAATCATTCGGCCGAACCGCGAAGGGGAAAACCTCCGTGCGGATGTATCGTCGCGCGCGCCCCTGTTTCATGGCCGGATTGCAAAGCATTTTCTATCAGTATACCTTTCCAATCAATCTGACGGAAGACGCATTCGGTGCATGTCAGAACCTTTTTCACGTATTCATACCGGGCTTGAAAGAGACCGCGGACCTTGGAGGCGCCTCTTTATCAGGCATCAGGATACGGGGAATAGCAACGGGGGAGGAAGCAGGAAAAGAATCGGGGAACGATTTGAGGGCTTATACATCTGAACCTGAAAACGGCTGTTGGAGTCGTCCGAAGAGAACGACTTCGGCCTGATTCGTTGCTGCTCTTGGCGAAATGGAGCGTCAACAGCCGATGGTGTCCGAACCCGCAGGGTGAGTTCATCGGCTGTAGCGAAATGAGCTTAGAGCAGCAGAAGAAGGGCATTCGGAGTGAACGAAGAATGACTCCAACTGCCGAATTTAGTCTGAACGGTCAGCTACGACGCGAAAGAGCCGGGGGTTTTCCAGGAAAAACCCCGGCTCTTGTCTGTGGAATCTGTTTCGACGGTTTTTTTCCCGTCGCGGACTGTCAATACTGTCGGCTGCTACTGCTGTTGCTGGGGAACAATACGGAGCTCCACGCGCCGGTTCAACTGACGTCCCGCCTCGCTGGCGTTACTTGCAACCGGCTTGCTCTTGCCGAACCCGATGGTTGTCATACGGGCGGGATTCACGCCCATTCCGACGAGGGCATTCTTGACGGCATTGGCGCGACGCTCTGAAAGAGCCTGATTGTACTGCTCCGAACCGGTGCTGTCGGTATGGCCGGAGATGACGATGGTCGTCTGCGGATACTGATTGAGGACCTGTGCCACGCGATTCACTTCATCATAGGCTCCCGGCAACAGGCTGGATGAGTTTACCGCGAAAAGGTAATCGGACTTGAACGTAACCGTGAGGACGTCCACGTCTCGCCTGCTCGCTTCATCCAGAACCTGACGCTCCCTCTGGATGCTGGCAGCTTCGGCGTTCGCCAGCGCCTGACGCATGTCGGCTTCCTGCTTGTCCATGTAATTGCCGATGGCCGTGCCGACCAATCCGCCGGCGACCGCTCCCGCGGCTGCGCCGATAAGCGTCGCCGAGGTATTGCGGCCGATAGCCTGGCCGAGCCCCGCGCCGACCGCCGCACCGACACCGGTCCCCACGAGTGCGCCGGTCTGAGCCTTGGTCGCACATCCTGACACGGTAAGAGCAAAAAGAGCCGCTACAATTACCAGTTTTTTCATGGTGCATTCTCCTTTTCGTGGATGACATTGGATTATGAGGCCCGCGACACACAACGATTACGCTGGACGCCGCCACTACTGTATACCATACAGCCGGGGTCATGCAAGCAGCTTCTGCCCATAAGAAACGCACGTGTGGCTGATCCGTGCACCGTTGACAAAAAATTTTCGGAAAAAATACGGCGGGAGTATGAATGGAAGCGCATTAACCGGGCCACAGCGATCAGCCGCGATCCGGAGAAATGGAATAGACGGAGAAAAAAGCCCCGGCCTTCCACGGAGGGGGGAAGACGGAAGACCGGGGAAATAAAACTTTTGAAAAACGGACCGAAGCCGTGACCGCCACGGTCCGGTAGTGTCTATGAATCAATCAGTCTACGGATTTCCGCAGGAACGTGGGGATATCGTACTGGTCTTCTTCATCCACAAAGAAAGCCCGCTGCTTCGGCACGTCCCGCTGCGGCCTCTCGATTCTCTTAAATGCCGGTATATCGCGATTGACATCTTCCTCGGCCTGATGACCGGCAACACTCTTCAGTTCCGGCTTTGACTTTTCCAGGTCGAAGCGATCGCCGAAACCCGTGGCAATGGCGGTGATCTTCACATGCTCGCCAAGGCTCTCATCGATGACCAGGCCGACGATGATGTTCGCATCCTCGTGGACCTTTTCATGGATTACCTTGCTGGCGGCATCGAACTCGTCCATGGTCATGGAGGAGGAACCGGTGATGTTGACGAGCACGCCCTTGGCGCCGGAGATATCGATGTCCTCCAGGAGAGGACTCGATATGGCCTTGGTCGCGGCCTCAACGGCACGGTTCTCGCCGCTGGCGATACCGATGCCCATCATTGCCATGCCCCTCTCGCTCATGATGGCCTTCACGTCCGCGAAGTCCACGTTGATAAGGCCCGAGGTGGTGATGAGGTCCGAGATGCCCTGAACCGCCTGGCGAAGCACGTCGTCAGAGGGCTTGAACGCGTCCAGGATCGACATGGATTTTCCTGCCAGCCCCAGCAGGCGGTCATTGGGGATAATCACCAGGGAGTCCACATGCTTCTTCAACTCGCGCACTCCGCTTTCCGCCTTGGTCAGCCGCAGCTTCCCTTCACGTGTAAACGGTTTCGTCACGACACCGACGGTCAGGGCGCCGACCTCCTTGGCCACTTCCGCGATGATGGGCGCAGCGCCTGTCCCGGTTCCACCGCCGAGACCTGCGGCGATGAAAACCATGTCCGCACCGTTGAGAACCTCGGAAAGCTGCTCCCGGTTTTCTTCCGCCGCATCTTTTCCCTTGGACGGGTCCGCCCCCGCGCCGAGTCCCTTGGTAAGCTGGCCGCCCAGCTGGATTTTCACGGGCGCCTTGGACATGCGCAGCGCCTGGGCATCGGTATTCGCGACAATGAAATCTATCCCCTGCAATTCGCAGTCGATCATGGTGTTGACGGCATTGCCGCCCCCACCGCCGACACCTATCACCTTGATCTTCGCACTCTGGTCGATACTTGCATCAAACTCGAACATACCCTACCCCCTTATTGATAGACACTACGCATTGGTACAGGACCATGAAATCAGAAAAATTCTCCGAACCATTCTTTCATCCGTCGCGTCACCCTGCGGAAAACGTTGTCATCATTCTGCACCGTCGGGAACTCGCGGATTCCCTGATTCTTGCTGCCGTACACCACAAGCCCCACTCCTGTCGCGTAGACGGGCGAATTGACCACGTCCACCAGCCCGCCGATATTCTGGGGCAGGCCGCGCCGGACCGGCAGGTTGAATATCTGCTCGGCCAGTTCCGGCATCCCTTCCAGAATCGACGTGCCGCCGGTAATCACGACGCCGGAGGCTATCTGATCCTCGAAACCCGACTTGATAATCTCCCGGTTGACCAGGGTATAGATCTCCTCCATGCGCGGTTCCAGGATCTCCGCCAGCAACTGGCGGGAGAGAATGCGCGGCTGTCTCCCGCCGACGCTGGGAACCTCGATGGTCTCGTCCTTGCCCACCAAGGGCGAAAAGCAGCAACCGTATTTCTGCTTGATCTTTTCGGCCTCCGCCATGGGAGTCCGGAGTCCCACGGCGATGTCGTTGGTCAGATGGCTCCCTCCCAGCGACAGGACCGACGTATGCTTGATGGCCCCGTCCACGAAGATGGCGATATCGGTTGTCCCGCCGCCGATATCAACCAGCGCAACGCCAATCTCCTTTTCCTCCGGGGAGATGACCGCCTCGGAGGAGGCAAGCTGTTCCAGGACGATGTCGGCCACGTCAAGGCCGGCCCGGTTGCATGACTTGATGATATTCTGGGCGCTGGCAACCGCACCGGTAACGATGTGGACCCGCGCCTCCAGGCGCACCCCGCTCATCCCGAGCGGCTCGCGGATCCCGTCCTGATCGTCGATGATGAATTCCTGGGGGAGGATATGGATCACCTCCCGGTCCATGGGAATGGCTATGGCCTTAGCAGCGTCGATTACCCTGCGCACGTCGTCGGGTGACACCTCGCGGTTCTTGATGGCTATCACGCCCTGGGAATTGTAACCCCTGATATGACCGCCCGCTATCCCGGCATAGACCGACTTAATCTCGCAACCGGCCATCAGTTCCGCTTCCTCGATGGCCTTCTTGATAGAGGCAACGGTGGTTTCTATGTTGATGACCACGCCTTTTCGCAGACCTCGGGACGGGCTCGAGCCGATGCCGACGATGTCAACCCCATCTTCGGTCACATTGCCGACGATGGCGCATATTTTCGTGGTTCCGATATCGAGCCCCACGATCAGGTTTTCTCTTCTGTTGGCCATGGCCCCCCCTCCTCTATCACACCTTTTTTACCACAATCTTATCCGAATAGTTAAGGTCAATATACTCGAGCGATGCAATCTGTGCCGTCAGGTCCCGGTAAATCCTGGAAAAACGGGCCAGTTTGCCGCTAAAGTCATCGCTTCCCAGTTTCACCGGGATACCTCCCTTGGCTGTAAACAGGGTAATCCCGTACCCCTTGTCAAGATGGATCTCCGAGATGTCTTCGAGTCGGAAAACCGTTCCCGACCTGAGCAGCTCCATGATGCCCAGTGCGGACTGAAGCATTTCCTTCGATCCGGCCGGGTCCTTTGCCAGGTCCTCCCCGCTAATTCCGGTCACAATGGGAAAGTCAAGCCGATCCCCTTCGGTGAGGGGCTTGAAGATCTCCGCCTTGGTGTCCAGGTAGTAGAGATACCCCATATTCACCACGGCAACCGGTTCACGCTCCGAGATCTCGATGGACAGAGCCGCGGGAAGGCGGCGGCGGATTTTGAGCGTTTCGATCCAGGGGTTCTTCTCCATGTGATCCGCCATGCGCCGCAGGTCGAGCCTGAGCAGGGGATCACCGAGTTTGACCCCGGCCAGAGCGATAATTTCATCCCTGCTCAGCCGTTTCGTGCGCGAGATTTCGATCCGCTCCAGCCGGAACGGGGTCGCCGTGGTGACGATCTCATAGACCTCGGCACAGACCACCCATAGGACGGTTACCAGAAGGAACCCGACGCACACGCGCGCCGTCTTGCGCAGAAACCTGCGAAACTGGATCGGCTTGCGGGGCTTCCGTTCCCGTTTCTGGCGGTTTTTGTTCCGCTGAGGCGGCATTTTTTTATGGTGCAGGTCGCGCATGGTACACCGTGGTTTCGTAAGAGTCCGGTCCTATCCGTGAATCTTCAGTGATGCTGAAAGAAGAATACGTTCCAGCAGTTCCCCGAAGGAAATGCCGACCCCGTCGGCAATCTCGGGGAAGAGACTGAGAGCGGTCATCCCCGGCAGGGTATTGACCTCCAGAACATAACACTCCTCGCCGGGTGTCACGAGCAGATCGACCCTGCTGTAGCAGCTGCACCCAAGGGCCTTGTGCGCCTGGGCGCCGATTTCCAGCGCCTTCCGGTACAATCCTTCAGGAAGCGGCGCCGGAAAGATGTGATCCGCCATGCCCGGCGTGTACTTGGCTTCGAAATCATAGAACTCGTTGCGGGGAACGATCTCGATGGCCCCGATTGCCCGGTCGTCGAGAATCCCCACCTGGATCTCACGGGCGGCGATGAACTGTTCCACCAGGACCTCCCGGTCGTAACGGAACGCACACTCCAGAGCCGCTTCGCTATCTCCGGGATCCTTCACGATACTGACGCCCACCGACGAACCTTCCTGGGATGGTTTCACCACCACCGGGAACGGGAACCCGAGAGAGGACGGATCGAGGGTTTCGCCCGAGGTCAGTACGCGGTACGGGGCGATCTTCAGCCCGGCGGCCTGGAAGGCGGCCTTGGCGAAGATCTTGTTCATGGCGAGGGCGCTTGCCAGGACGCCGGAACCGGTGTAGGGAATTCCCATCAGTTCCAGGAGACCCTGCACGGCGCCGTCCTCGCCGTAGCGGCCGTGAAGGGCTATAAACGCCAGTTGAATGCCGTTCTCGGCAAGGGAGCGCGGCAGGTTCCTGTCAACATCCATGAGCAGGGCGTCATACCCAATGGAAACGAGGTTCTCATGCACCGCGGCGCCGCTCTTGAGGGAGACGTCCCGCTCCGCCGAGAGGCCGCCGCACAGCACCCCTATCTTCTTCGATTTCAGTTCCTGTCGTGCCGTCATCAGTTTCTATCCGTTTCCTTCCGCGTGACGCGAAAAGCAGCTTTTTTCTATCCTTCTCCTACTATCCCGACCTCTTCCTCCAGTTCAACCCCGCTCTCTTCCCTGACCTTTTCCTTGATACGGGCAGCCAGGGAGAGAAAGTCGGCGGCTGTCGCACCGCCCCGGTTCACCAGGAAATTCGCGTGGACCTCGGAAACCTGGGCGCCGCCCACCCGGCAGCCCCGCAATCCGGCCGCTTCAATGAAGCGCCATGCCGGACCCGACGGAGGATTCTTGAAAAACGATCCCGCGTTGGGATATCCCACCTGTTGCACAGTCCGCCGGTGAGCAAGGAATTCTTCCATCCGCCTTCCAATCTCTTCCCGTCGCCCTTTTTCCAATCGAAAGACCGCACCGAGGATGACCTCACCGGATGCAAGACGCAGGCATCGATACCCGTAGTCCAGGCTCACCTTTTCCGCGGCGGTGATAACGCCGTCCTTCAGGGTAACGAGAGTGTCCAGAGGGCCGGTTATCGACTGCCCCCCGGCTCCCGCATTCATGGCCAGGGCCCCGCCGACCCTCCCCGGTATCCCCACGAGAAACTCAAGGCCGGAACGCTCCCTTTCCAGGGCAAAATCAACAAGCGCCCGATTTGCGACACCGGCCGCGGCATGGAGCAGTCCGTCCTCCGAAAGTTCCAGACGGTCGAACCTCTCAAGGGAAATCACCGCGCCGCGGAAGCCTCCGTCCCGCACCAGAAGGTTGTACCCTCCGCCGATGACCAGATGCGGCATCCCATGGTCGGCGAGAAGCTCCATCACCCTCCGGAGGTCTTCGAGATCCGCGGGAGAGATGAACCAGTCAGCCGGGCCGCCCACCCTGAGCGAGGTATGGGGAGCAAGGAGCTCATGGCGAAGGATCGTTCCCCGCACTCTCTCCCGGATCAGGTCGGCAAAAACTTTTTTCAAAGATCTTTCCCGAGGCTCTGGAGCAGGGCTTCCCCTGTCTGCCAGATGTTGCCCGCCCCGAGTGTCATCACGATGTCATTCGGTTTCAGTATCCGCAGCAGATGCTCCACAATCTCTTCCCGTGCCGCGATGTGGGTGACGTCCTTCTGTCCGTGCCGGCGGATGCTTTTCGCAAGCGCCTCCGAGGTGACCCCTTCGATGGGTTGCTCGCCGGCAGGGTAGATGTCGGTCAGTATCAGGACATCGGCGTCGTAGAAAGCCTTGACGAAGTCCTCGAACAGCTCTTTTGTCCTGGTAAAGCGATGGGGCTGGAAGACCACCACCAGGCGCCGGTCCCACCCCCCCTTGGCCGCGGCCAGGGTTGCCCGTATCTCCGCCGGGTGGTGACCGTAGTCGTCCACCACCATGATGCCGCCCACGTCGCCCTTGACCTGGAAGCGCCGCCCGACCCCGCCGAACTCCCGAAAGCCCTCCTGAATCAGGGAAAAGGGGACATCCAGCTCCATGGCCACCGCGACGGCGGCCAGGGCGTTCAGCACGTTATGGGCGCCGGGCAGACGGAAGGAGATCTCGCCGAGGCGATCTCCCCGGTACTGTACGACAAACGAGGTTGTAAAACCCTCAAGCCTGACATCCAGGGCGCGGAAATCCGCCTGGGCGCTCAGTCCGTAAGTAATGAAGCGTTTCTTCACCCGGGGGATGATATCGGCGACATTGCCGTTATCGAGACAAAGGACCGCGAGACCGAAGAACGGCACCTTGTTGATGAACTCCACGAAGGTATCCTTGATCTCGTTGATCCCGCTGTAGAAATCAAGGTGATCGGCGTCGATATTCGTTACGACGGCAATGGTCGGCGAAAGCTTCAGGAATGAACCGTCAGACTCGTCCGCCTCGGCGACGAGGAATTTCCCCTGGCCCAGCCGGGCATTGGTGCCGATGGAGTTGAGCCGTCCACCGATGACGATGGTGGGATCGATCCCCCCGTGCCCGAGCAGGGTGGCCACCATTGAGGTGGTGGTGGTCTTGCCGTGGGTCCCGGCGATGGCGATTCCGTACTTCATCCTCATCAGTTCGGCAAGCATCTCGGCCCGGGGAATTACCGGGATCAGAAACTCCTTGGCCTCCAGAACCTCGGGGTTGTCTTCCTTCACCGCGCTGGAGATGACCACCACATCCGCGCCGGAGATATTTTCCCGCGCATGACCAAAGAAAATCTCCCCGCCGAGACCTGCCAGACGGTCGGTAATCTCCGTTCGTCGCAGGTCCGACCCGGAGACCTTGTATCCCAAGTTCAGAAGCACCTCGGCGATGCCGCTCATCCCGATGCCGCCGATGCCCACGAAATGTATCTTCGAAATTCTTCCGTACATGTTTCCTTCTTTTTCCGCGCACAATTGTGCGTTGTCTTTATGTGCTTCTGAAGGGGCAAACCTCGTGTTTGCCCTTGTTTCGGGCGATCACAAGGACGCCCCTACTCTGCCGTCTCTTTGAACATCTCGTCCACTATCATGCGTGCCGCATCAGGCCGGGCAAGGGCCGCGGCATTCTCTCCGACGGCATCCAGCTTTTCCGGATTCCGTGACATCTCGTCGATCATCGACGCCAGCGTATTTCCCGAAAGGTCGCGATCCAGGATCATGAAACCGGCCTCCCTGCCAACAAGGGCTTCGGCATTCTTCCTCTGGTGGTCATCCGTTGCATAGGGATATGGAACGAAGATGCACGCCTTGCCGCATGCCGTCACCTCGGCGATTGTTGTTGCACCTGCACGGCAGACAATCAGGTCGGCCCGTGCATAGGCTGCCGCCATGTCGTCTATGAAGGGTGTGACCTCCGCGTGGAATCCTTCCTTTTCATAGGCGAGTCTCACCTCGGCCAGGTCCTTTTCCCCGGTCTGGTGGGTTATCGCCAGGCGCTCCCTGATATCCGCCAGGTGAGGCAGGGCGTCTACCATCGCCATGTTGATCCGGTGCGCGCCCGCGCTGCCGCCGAAAACAAGCAGCTGAAACACCCCACCGAAACCGGTCGCCGCCCGTTTTCCCTGAACACTTTCCAGGATCTGCCTGCGCAAAGGATTGCCGGTAAGAACCGACTTTCCTTCAGGCATGAATCTCCGTGATTCCTCGAGAGAGATGAAAACCTTCTTCACACGCTTTGCCAGCAGACGGTTGGTGAGGCCGGGGAGGGCGTTCTGCTCGTGGATGAAACAGGAGCAGCCGTTCCGGCGTGCAGCCAGAACGAGCGGTCCTGAAGCATACCCTCCCACACCGAGGACCAGATCCGGCCGGAATTCCCCGACGATTCTCCGTGACTGGAGATACCCCTTCAACAGAAACCAAACACCCTTGCTCTTCGCGATCAATCCCATTCCACGCAGACCTGTGGTCGCGATGCACCGCAGCCGGTAGCCGAGCCGCGGAAGAACCCTCGCTTCGATTCCCCGTTCCGTGCCCACGAACAGCACCTCGTTGCCCCGCTCCCGTGACAGGAACTCCTCGGCGACCGCGATACCGGGGAACAGATGGCCGCCCGTGCCGCCGCCGGCGATGATCAGTCTCATGGCGTCACCCGAACACGCGAGGAGATATTGAGCAGAATCCCCACGGCGAAAAGACTGATGATAAGGGAGCTCCCTCCATAGCTGATGAACGGCAACGCCAGTCCCTTGGTGGGGAAGATGCCGGTGACAACGCCTATGTTCACGAACGCCTCCAGACCGAGGAGGCAGGTGATACCGAAGGCAAGCGACCGGCCGAAGTTGTCCTCCGCATAGAGGGCGACCCGGATCCCGCGCATCAGGAGCAGGAAAAACATGGCTGAGATGACCATGAAACCGACGAAACCCAGCTCCTCGCCCACGACGGAGAAGATGAAATCGGTGTGGGCTTCCGGAAGATAAAAGAGCTTCTGCTTTCCCTCCCCCAGGCCCTGACCGAACAGCCCGCCGGTGCCGACGGCAATCCAGGACTGGATGATCTGGAACCCCGTGTTCGTCGGATCCTCCCACGGATTCAGGAACGCCATGATGCGTCTGCGCCGGTAATCCACGTGCATGATTGCATAGTAGAGAAACGGCAGGGCAAGCAGGATCATGGACAGTATATAGGACAGCCTGGTTCCCGCGGCAAAGAGCATGATCATGGCGACCGCTCCCAGAGTGAGTGAGGAGCCCAGGTCCGGCTGTTTCAGAAGCAGGAGGAGCATGACGGCAAGAACCACCATGTAGGGGAGGAAGCCGGAGGAAAAGAATTTGACCTTGTCCTGCTTCTTGTCCAGGGAGTAGGCCATGTACATGATAAAGGCGATCTTGGCCAACTCCGAAGGCTGGAGAGAAAAGCCCGGAAGCGGTATCCAGCGGGACGATCCGCCGGCGCTCCCGCCGATCCCGGGAATCAGCACGACCACGAGCAGGACAAGACAGCCGAGGAGTATCGGGACGGCCAGCTTCTTCCACACGTGGTAATCCACCCGCATCGCCCAGATCATGGCGCCCATGCCGAGAAGGGCGAAGATGCCCTGACGCTTGAGGAAGTGGAACTCGTCGTGAAATCTCTTTACCGCCATGATGGAGGACGAAGAATAGACCATCACTATCCCGAAGCAGGTAAGCGCTACGGCCATGAGCAGAATGATGAGATCGTGTCCCTCGGCCCTGTTCATCTAGTCGATTCCTTCATCCAGAGAGCGGGCCAATGCCGCGAACCGCTCCCCCCGCTCTTCATAGTTCCGGAACATGTCGAAGCTGGAGCATGCCGGAGAGAAGAGGACGATCTCTCCCGGCCGCGCCAGACGATGGGCCTCCTGAACCGCCTCTTCCAGGCTCCCCACCAGGATCGTGTCGGCAAGGTGCCCGAGTGCCTCCCGTATCCTCTCCTTTGCCTCTCCGAGAAGAATCAGGCGCAGGACCCGTTCCCGCACCAGTTCGGCAAGGGGTGCGTAGTCTCCACCCTTGTCCCTTCCTCCGGCGATGAGCGTGATGTTGCCGGAAAAACTCTCCAGGGACTTCACCACGCTCCCCACGTTGGTTCCCTTGCTGTCGTTGTAGTAGGCCACGCCGTTGACCGTTGCCACCAGTTCCATGCGGTGCGGAAGTCCGGGGAATGATTGCACCGCGGCCAGTGCAGGAGGGGCTTCGCACCCCATCAGCAGCGCGGTTGCCAGGGCGGCCATGCAGTTGTCCAGGTTATGTACTCCCCGCAGCTTGAATGCGGAGGTGGGAAAACGCTCGACCCGTCCCTCCCAGCGGAAGGTGATGATACCGTCACGGTAGAATATCCCCTGTTCCAGGACGGCATGCCTGCTCATGGGCACCACACGGGCCGCGATCTTCTTCGCGTAACCTGCAACCAGGGGGTCGTCAACATTCAGCACGGCGAAATCGTCCGAGGTCTGATTGGAAAAGACCCGCACCTTGGCGTCGATGTACTCCTGATAGCTCGCGTACCGGTCCAGATGGTCTTCGGTGATATTGAGAAGTACCGCCACCCGCGGCCGGAACCTCTCGATCCCTTCCAGTTGGAAAGAGCTGATCTCGGCGACCACCCTATCAACGCTCTCCCCGGAGGTGACCAGATCGATGAGGGGTTTACCGATATTGCCGCCTACAAAGGTCTTGAAGCCGCACGCTGAAAAGATCTCGCCGGCAAGCGTGGTAGTGGTGGTCTTGCCGTTGGTGCCGGTGATGGCGGCAATGGGCGCGTCGATGAAGCGGTACGCAAGCTCAATCTCGCTGATAACCGGGACGTCACGTGACACGGCAAGCTTGAGCGGAGCGATGTCCATGGGCACGCCGGGGCTCACCACGATCAGGTCGGCGGACAGAAATGTCTCATCCCCATGCCGACCCAGTTCAAAGGTTATGTCGCGTCCTTGGAGACTTTCGATGAAAGAGGCGACAGCCTCCCGTTCCCGTTTGTCGGTCACGGTGACCCGCGCTCCGCGCTCGGCGAGAAAGCGTGCCACCGACGCCCCGGTGCGGGCAAGTCCTACTACCAGTATCTTCTTTTCTTTCAGTTCCATGTGCTTTTGTTCCAGGGTTGGGGGCCAGGTGCCGGCTGTTGTCTCCGCATTGTCATACGCCTTTTGCCCTTTGCCCTTTGCCTTTCGCTTTTCTCCTCGCGCCTCGTGCCTCGTGCCTCGTACCTGCTTTTCATCGTATCTTCAATGTCGAAAAGGCTATCAGCGCCAGAATGATCGTGATGACCCAGAAACGGACGATAATCTTCGGCTCGGCAACGCCCTTCAGTTCGAAATGATGGTGGATGGGCGCCATGCGGAAGATCCTTTTGCCGCGATATTTGTAGGAACCGACCTGGAAGATCACGGAAAGGGCCTCGATAACGAAGATGCCGCCGACAATCACCAGCAGGATCTCCTGCTTCGTGATCACGGCCACCGCACCCAGCCCCCCGCCCAGGGGAAGGGAGCCCACATCGCCCATGAACACCTCGGCCGGATAGGAGTTGTACCAGAGGAAGCCGAGGCCGGCGCCCGCCATGGCGCCGCATAGGATTGCCAGCTCACCGGCCCCGGGCACATAGGGGATCTGCAGATACCCGGAAAGCTTGATGTTGCCCGCAATGTAGGTAAAGAGCATGTATGTGCCCGCATTAATGGCCACCGGGCCGATGGCAAGGCCGTCCAGGCCGTCGGTCAGGTTCACCGCGCTGCTTGCCCCGAAGATAACCAGCATCACGAAGGGGATATAGAATATCCCCAGGTCGGGACGCAGGTTCTTGAAGAACGGAATGGTCAGTTCCGTGGAAAAACCGGGCGTATAGTACAGGGCCGCGCCCACCAGGAGACCGAGCAGGACCTGAAAGAAGGTCTTCTGCCGGGGAGAGAGCCCCTTCGGATTTTTTTCCACCACCTTCTTGTAGTCGTCCACGAAACCGATCAACCCATACCCGACAATGATGGAGAGCGCCAGCCAGACGAACCTGTTGGACAGGTCGGCCCACAGGAGCGTTGGGATGACGATGGCGGCAAGTATGAGCACGCCGCCCATGGTCGGCGTACCCTGCTTCTGCAGATGCGATTCCGGGCCGTCGGTACGTATCACCTGGGTCACCTGGATGGCCTGCAGTTTCCGGATTAGCCAGGGACCAAGAAGAAAAGAAACCACCAGGGCGGTGATGACGGCATAGACGGTCCGGAATGTCAGGTATTTGAAGACATTCAGGAAATGAAAGTCGGATGCCAGCGGATAGAGAAAATGGTACAACATCAGTTCACATCCCCTTTCACCATACCGGAGCGGAAAGCTTTCCGGATTCCCTCGGCAACGGTTTCCATCCGCATGCCGCGCGACCCTTTCACGATGATGCAGTCACCCTTGGCGAGAAAACGGATCGCATCGTCAATAATTTCACCGTGGCTTTTCGCAACGAGTATCGAAGAAGCGGGAAGCCCTCCCGCCATGGCGCCCCTCGCAATGTCGCCGGCCATCTCTCCCAGGAGATAAAGGCGTTCCACGGTATCGGCGGCCAAAAGACCTATCTGCTCATGGAGGTCCGCCGAGGATTCTCCCAGCTCCAGCATGTCTCCCAGGACCGCGATGCCGCGACCCCGCTCTTTCAGTGTCCGTACCGTTACCAGCGCGGCCCGCATGGATGCGGGGTTGGCGTTGTAGCTGTCATCCACCAGGAGGATGCCGCCGAGATCTTCCGGAGCGAACCGTTTTTCAAAGGGAGCGAATGATTCCAGTCCCGCACGGATATCGTCCGCGGCAACGCCGCTTGCATGGGCCGCGGCCGCCGCTGCAAGCGCGTTCGCGATATTGTGACGGCCGAATACCTTCATCCGGACCGTGACACTTCCCGAGGGGAGAGAAAGGGCGAATTCCTGACCTTCCCTTCCCAGATCCCGGATCTCGTCAGCCACGACATCACCCGTGCCGAAACCGAACAGAATGCGCCGCACTCCGGCAGGAGACGGCAGACGGGAAACCAGCGGGTCGTCGGCGTTGAGCACGGCAGTGCCTCCGTCGGACAGCCGCATGAGAAGTTCTCCCTTGGCCGAGGCAACGGCATCTACGCTCCCCATGCTCAGGAGGTGGGCCGGAGACGCATTGGTGATAACCCCGACGGCGGGACGGGCAATCTCGGCCAGCCGGTCGATCTCTCCCGGCTCACTCATCCCCATCTCCAATACGGCCCATCGGTGCTCCCCATGAAGCCGGAACAGCATGTGCGGCAGGCCGATGAGGTTGTTCAGGTTTCCTGATGTCTTCAACCCTCCGCCGGTGCCCGACAGGATGGATGCCAGCATCTCCTTGGTGGTCGTCTTGCCGTTGCTGCCGGTAATTCCTATCACCGCGGGGGAAAAGCGATTCCGGTGGAAAGACGCCAGGTCACCGAGCGCGCGAAGCGTATCCGTCACGCATATGCATGTCGCCTCAGGGGACAACTCCATAGCGGCCGACCGTTCCCGCTCCGCGAGAAAGACCCGGACTCCCCGCTGACAGGCGGCAGGGATATACTCGTGACCGTCAAAGCGCTCACCCCGCAGCGGGATGAAGAGTTCGCCCGGTTCAACGGTCCGGCTGTCGGTGGAGACCCCGCATACGTCCGTATTCTCGCTTCCCAATACGAGTCCTTGTACTGCTTCCGCAATCTCCATGACCGTGAATCGAGGTTTCATCGCGCCGCCCCTTGTTCCCGAAAGGCCCGGGCGGCCTCTTCACGATCATCGAAGTGGTGTTTCTCGGCACCGATTATCTGATAGTCTTCGTGACCTTTACCGGCGATGAGTACGATATCGCCCGGCTTGGCGAGACCGACCGCGAGACGTATCGCCTCCCGGCGCGATTCCACGCTCAGGAATCCCCGCTCCGGGAACCCTCCGGAAAGGTCGGAGGTTGCATACTCCCTGATGCCGAGGGGAAGTATTCCCGACCGCACCTCGGCGATAATTGAAGCCGGTTCTTCGGTGCGAGGATTGTCGGACGTAACAATGGCCAGATCGCTGTACCGGGCGGCAATCTCGCCCATGATGGGACGTTTGCCCCGATCCCGGTCACCGCCGCACCCGAAGACTGTGATGATCCGTCCGTGTTCCAGTTCGCTGAGTGTCACGAGAACGTTTTCCAAGGCGTCGCCGGTATGGGCATAGTCCACGAGGAGGGTAACGCCCCGCTCGTTCTCGACCCTCTCCAGTCTCCCTTCCACCTTGCCGTGCTCGGAAATTCCGCCCTGAATGGCCTGAAGCGGAACACCGAGCGCAAAGGCGGCCGAAGAAGCGGCGAGAATATTGTAGAGATTGAAGCGGCCAAGAAGCTGAGAGGAAAAGGCAGTCTCTCCGGCAGGCGTACACAGGGTCCCGGAAATGCCGCCGGTTGAGAAAACCGCATTCCGTGCGCTGATCCGGGCATCGGGGGCGAGACCATAGGTGATTACCGGACACGCGGAGACCTCGACGAACTGAAAACCGGCCGGGTCGTCGATATTCACCACCGCCGACCTGGAGGGCTTCACCCCGTCCGGAGCCAGGAGCTCGGAGAAAAACCGCTGCTTGCTGGCGCGATAGGAATCCATGTCATGATGATAGTCCAGGTGGTCCCGCGTCAGGTTCGTGAAGATGCCGACATCGAACCTGCAGCCGTCTACTCGCCGCTGCTCCAGCGCATGTGAGGAGACCTCCATGACAACGCCCCGGGCGCCGAGATTTACGAGTTGACGGAGAGTCGCCTGCAGATCCACGGATTCGGGGGTGGTATTGGGAGCAGGAAGGGTGGTGTCCCGGAATCGATAGTTAATCGTCCCGAGCACAGCGGTCGGGATGCCGGATTTTTCCAGCATGGATTCGATGAGATAGGTGGTGGTGGTTTTGCCGTTGGTCCCGGTAATGCCGACAAGGGGTACGCCGTCCGTGGGATTGCCGTAGAAAGCGGCAGCCATCAGTGACATGGCATGGCGCGCGTCCCTGACGGTCGCGCACGGCACACCCGGCGGGACGTCGGTTGCGTCTTCCACAACGAGGGCCGAGGCTCCCGCTTCCACCGCCCGTTGAAGGAATCGATGCCCATCAACGGCGGCTCCGCGAAGGGCGAAAAACAGTCCGCCGGGTTCAACTTTACGGGAGTCATAGAAGAGGTCGCGGATCTCCACATCCGTATTTCCGGTGATTGCCACCGGTTTACCGATGGATTGAAGCAACTGGACAAACCGCATTGTACCCTCTCCGTAACGGCGCTCCGCGGAGCCCGCCTTCCCAACTTCGACAAGCCCCCGCATCATGCGGAAGGAACGAACTTGACCCAGACCTGGTCCCCCGCGCTGATTCTCCGGCCGGGAAGGGGATTCTGTTCAACGGCCCGGCCGCTCCCCACAATCTTCACATTCAGAGAATTCTTTTCCATATACTGGAGAACCTGGCGAATGCTCATTCCCTGGAAATTAGGCATGACCACTCCCGAAGTCCCTTCATCGATGGCCCCTTCAGCGACAGTGACCGCCTCCTCGGGACGGGGTTTTGCTTCTTCACGGTTTTCGGGTGTCTTCGCTTTCGCTTTCACCGGACCAGTGGGAGGGACCTTCAGATAACACAGGGACTGGAGGGCAATCTCACGAAAAGCTGGTGCGGCGACGACGCCTCCGTACACGTTCGTCTTCGGTTCATCGACGACAACCAGGATTGCCAGACGCGGAGTATCCGCCGGGACAAAGCCGATAAATGAAGCGGTCCGTTTGCTTGCGGAGTAGCACTTCGTGAGCGCGTCGACCTTCTGGGCGGTACCGGTTTTGCCCGCGACGCGGTATCCGTCAACGGCGGCGTTCAGGCCGGTGCCGCCTTCCGTCGTGACACCGACCATCATTTTCGCCATTGCCCGGGAAGTATCGGACGAAAGCACCCTGCGCCGGATCTGGGGGGAAAACTGTCGGATAACCGTTCCGGAATCATCGCTTATCCTCTCTACCAGATACGGCTTCATGAGCATGCCGCCGTTAGCGATGGCCGAGACGGCTGCAACCAGTTGCAGGGAAGAGACCGATATTCCCTGGCCGAAGGAAATAGTCGCCAGGTCAAGACTGCCCCAACCGCTCCGGGGGCGCATATAGCCGGCAACCTCACCGGGAAGATCGATGCCTGAAATCTCACCGAAACCGAATTTCTTCAGACCATCGAATACCCGCTGCGGACCGAGCCTGCTACCGACCTTGGCGGACCCGATATTGCTGGAGTACTTCAGGATGTCCGATACCCTGAGCGAACCGTATTTATGGGTATCGTGAATCACGCGCCCCCCGATGGCGTAGCTTCCGTTCTCACAATTGAAACTGTCGTTCGGCCCGACGACTTTTTCCTCAAGAGCGGTCGCCATGAGAAACACCTTCATCGTCGAACCGGGCTCGAAACTGTCGGCGATCGCCCGGTTGCGCAGCGAGTCGTGGGGATAGCGGCGAAAAGCATTGGGATTAAAGGTCGGACTTGAAGCCATCGCGAGGATCTTTCCGGTCTGCGGCTCCATGACGAGCGCGATTCCCCCGGCGGCCCGGCTTTCCGTCACCGCCTTGGTAAGCTCCTTCTCCGCTATATATTGGATGTTTTTGTCCAGCGTCAGGGTGACGTTGTATCCTTTGGAGGCCTTTTTGATTACCGTGCCCACCAGGGCGATCTCACGACCGAGGGCATCCCTCTCGGTGACCATGTAGCCGGTGCTTCCCAGGATCTGCCTGTTAAATCCCAGTTCGATTCCTTCCAGTCCTTCCGGATCCAATCCGGTGAACCCGATGACATGGGCAGCCACCTCGGAATTGGGATAAAACCGCCGTGACTCTTTCACGAATCCTATCCCGCTGATCTTCAGTTCCTTTATTCTCCGCGTCAATTCAGGGGTGATCTGTCGCTGAAGCCATACAAAGCTTTTTTTGCCCGACAGTTTCTTCGCAACGACATCCCGGGGCATCCCGAGAAGAGGAGCAAGTGAGGAAGCGGCCTTTTCCACATCCCCGATTACGGCGGGTTCAGCGAAACAGGAATCGACCTCCACGGAAACGGCAAGGGGTGCGCCGGTGCTGTCATAGATGGTTCCACGGGCAGGGGTGAGGGGGACCATCTTCTGGTGCTGCCTCTCCGCGCGCTTTGTCCAGTCATCCTCCTTGACTATCTGCAGATAAAAGGCGCGGGCAGAGGTAAGGGCAAAAAAAACGGCAAAAAAGCCTCCGATGATCCGGATGCGTACGCGTGACCATTTTTCCCTGGAGTCCTTCATTTGACAAGGATCACCTGCTGGTCCGTGGGGAGGGCCATACCAAGCTCGCCCTTGGCGACAGCTTCAATCCGCGCCGGATTTTTCAGCGAAGCGACCTCCAGCCTGAGCATGTTCTTCTCCTGCTGCAATTCCTTGAGAACCCTGTTCCCTTCCGTAATCTGAAGATTGAGATCGATGACCTTTACCCGTGACCAGACGTGAAAAAGCGACAAAAGGGTCAGGAGCGCCAGAACGGTTATCAGATACGGCAAAAGATCCCATCTCTGCGAAACCGAAACCTCGGCCTTCTTCGGCGCCGCTACCTTGCTGAACATGACTTTGGCGATGGACATGGGAGGCAGCTCCTTTCCAGCTACAGTTTTTCAACGGCCCGCAACTTGGCGCTGCGGGAACGGGGGTTATTCGCAACCTCTTCCGGGCCGGCCGTAACCGGCTTTCCGGTAAGCTTTTTCACTACCGGCAGCCTTCCGCAGACGCAACGAGGGGCATCTTTAAGACAAACGCACCCTTTGGCCAGCTCGTTGAAGGTGTTTTTCACGATCCTGTCTTCCAGGGAATGGAACGAGATGACAGCCAGCCGACCTCCTCGCGCAAGGACCTCAACACCCGCTCTCAGTCCTTTTTCAAGGCTCTCGAGTTCCTCGTTTACGGCGATGCGAATCGCCTGAAAGGTCCTCGTTGCCGGGTGCAGCCTGGCTTCCCATTTCGCCCGGGGAATCGACCTCGAGACGATACCCGCAAGCTGCAATGTCGTGAGAATCGGAGCAGTCCTTCGCTCAGCAACGATTACAGAAGCGATTCTCCTCGCCCATCGCTCTTCGCCGAACTCACGAATAATTCGTTCAAGCTCCTGTTCCGGAAGAGAATTAACCAGGTCGGCGGCGGTCCTCCCCGATGTCACATCCATTCGCATATCCAGGGGAGCATCCTGCTGAAAACTGAAACCCCTCTCTCCCGTGTCCAATTGATGGGAAGAAACCCCGAGGTCAAGGACCATTCCGTCAACCGCCGCTATGCCTTCCTGTATCAACGTTTCAGTGAGCCGGGTAAAGTTTGCGTGAAACATCCGCACACGGCCCTCAAAAGGAGACAGCCTCCGGGATGCCGCCGCCAACGCGTCCTCATCCCGGTCGAAACCGAGGAGCATGCCGCCAGGAGAAGATGCTTGAAGAATACCGAGCGCATGACCACCCCCGCCGAGGGTGCCATCCACATACACGCCCCCCGGCCGCGGCGCCAGCAGGCGGAGAACCTCATCATACAAAACGGTAGTGTGCGAAAACGCTCCCACTACAGACCCAAATCGGCGAGAGCCTGAGAATTGGACGGGAAAACCTGGATATCCTGCTGCTCCACCTTGCCCCATTCCTCAAGGCTCCAGATTTCAGCCTTTTTCATCATCCCTGCGAAGACTATCTCTCTCTCCAGCCCTGCATTCCTGCGAAGCTGGGGAGGGATCAGGATCCGTCCGAGCTTGTCGGGAGCACACTCCGTGGCGGGGGCGATTATTCTTCGTATGACGGCGGCAAGCTCCGCGGAGGAAAGGCCGAGGCCGGCCCCGCTCTCAAGCTTTGACTCCAAGGCAAGAAATTCACGGTATGGATAGATGGCAAGACCGAAACAGGAAACTCCGTTTTCCAGTCTTACGGGGTTCGAATTGGTGAGAAAAAACCGTTCATCGCCAAATTTTTCCGTAAGGACTTCACGGAATTTGGACGGAAGACTCGTTCTCCCTTTCGCATCGATGGTGGTCGAAATTACCCCCCGAAACATTACCCCTCCAGCACCCGTTACCACATATTTCCACTTTTTACCACTTTAGGGCAAAACTATACTAGAGGGGCAGGGGTGTGTCAAGGCAAAAGTATGGCGAAAAAAGAGAATTTTACCGCGATTTTCCAGGGAGTTATCAGACGTTCCGGAGCAAGGAAGGGAGCTCTGTCGCGAAAGGGTTTCATACAGTGTCATTGCAGCACGCTTTAATAAAGATTTCTTACATATTCAAGGTAGTACACATGCCGGACGCACAAGAGAAAGGGAACAGCCGGGCGGTCTTTACAAACCGGACCCGGCCTTCCCGAGTCCGGCGCCGAAAGCCCGGTCATGGTTTCTTTTTTCGATCAAGCAGGGAGACGACTTTCTCCCCCTCCTTTTTTTCGACACCCACCGAGTCTTCCTCTGGATGGAGTTTCGAATCGTGCGCACCGTCACGTACAACAGGAGAAACCACCTTTTCCATGAAAACAGGGGTCCCGCCCATCGTGAACGGCTCACCATTTATCTGGCTCTCCTCCAGTATCCACGTGAAGACCTGCGGCGGGGTCGTCAGTACAAGCAAGGTAACCTGCCACCATCCGGGCTTCACATCCGGCTTGATGTCTTCAATTCGGGCAAAAAAAGACGGCTTGTTCTCTATGTAGACAATAACCAGATCAGATATCGAGGTTGCCATGAGCCCTCCCGCCGGAAGAATATTTCAACAGTTTATAGCCAGAATCCCGCGGCGCCGCCCATGAAGATACCCTGAATAATTCAGAAGCAGGCCTTGCGTAAAGCGTGTGCCGAACAAAGACTCCAGATGCGCGTAATGGTCCCGCAGCCCGCGCTCAAGAGCATACATGCGCTCAAGCTCCACGGATGACAAAAGGTTCTCCAAAGTCTCGCAGTGAAAGACAATACAGGTCAGGGGACGGAAGGAGGGGGGCATGAGACACTTTCCATTCCCCATATAGGGACAGAGATCCCCATGAAATGACGGTGTGAAAAGCGTTACATTACCGGAAAAGAATACGAGCAGGTCAACCACCGTAAAATGATACTTTCCCCGTGCGCAGCAGGCGCCTCCACAGTTCCCGCAGAACTCCGGGGCGCCCTTATTCTCCGTTAGTGAAAATATTTCTGCTTTTTTGTGTCGAATCAAATCAGCCGTCGCCCCCACCTCGGCCTTCAATCCAACGGAGAGGGCAGTGTATTCGCGCCTGACAACGGCGACCGCATTGTCCCACATCTCTTGATCGGTCAAACACTCTCCCGCCCACAGCGGACCATGGCGAATCATTCTTGGTCAAAGCAGCCCATAAGCCGGGTTCTGTTCCCGTGGCGGGTTACCCCGCAACGGGCGACGGTCATTCCTCTAGCACCGCCGTTACCGACGGTGTCAAGCAGCCAACCCGGAAGCTCGGACGGGCAGTCCTTACCGCTTCCCTATTCGGCCTTGCTCCTGGTGGGGTTTACCGAGCACCCGATGTCGCCATCGAGCCTGGTAAGCTCTTACCTCACCCTTTCACCCTTACCCGCCGTAGCGGGCGGTCTGCTCTCTGTGGCACTTTCCCTGGGGTCACCCCCGCTGGATGTTATCCAGCACCATGCCCTGCGGAGCCCGGACTTTCCTCTCCCCGATAAACGGGCAGCGACCATCTGGCCTGCTTTGACCAAGCAAATGTCTATGAAAAACGGGCAAGCAAGCCCCTGATGGCAGCATGCTTTCCGTCACTCATCATTCAGCTTAAAGATCTCTTCGACTCAGCGTGTCGTGTCTTCACCTTCAGGTCGAAGGAACAGCAATCGCTGGCAGTGCGGACAGGCAACCAAGCTGTCTATCTTGAACAGGCTGTTGAAAACCTGCGGCGGAAGGTTCATATTGCACCCAAGGCATGAACCGTTTCTCGCCTCGACAATAGCGACTCCCTGACGCCTCTCGCGCAGCATCGTGTATTTCTTTATCATGGATGGGGAAATCGCCTGAGCGGTCGCCTCTCGGGATGCAAGATTCTCGTCAATAATCGCATCGAGCTGCTCGATGCGGGCGAGCAACTCACCCTTCTGACCGCCCGATGCCGTCTCAAGTTCCAGTAACTCCCGTTCCCTGTCGCCAATTGCAGCCTTCAGGGCATCACTCCGCGTGATTATCTGGAGTATCTGCTCTTCGACTTCGCTTTTCACCTTTTTTGCCGCAGCTATCTCCTTTGATACGGCCTGGTATTCCTTTTGGGTCTTGATATCGCGCAACCGGGTCTCGGATCTTGCTATAGCATCCGTTTCCGCGGCGATATTCTCTTCAAGAGCCCTCTTTTCACCTTCCACAGCCTCCAGCTCGGCATTCTGACAGGCAATATCCTGCCGCATTTCCTCAACCTTTGTTTCCAGAGCGGAAATACCTTCCTGCAAGGACTGCTTCTCACCGCGCGCGGAGTCTATCTTCAGATCGATCTCCTGCAACAGCGCCAGCACTTTTACGTTTTTGCCCAAAACCTACCTCCTGTTTCTCCTTCACGGTACAGAACTCTGAAATGTATCCTCTCGGGATTACCGGTACCGATACGGGTCCCGTTCTTCCTTGCACGCTATCAGCTCCGCGGTCAACCCGCGCACGCGCAACTCACCTTCCAACCGCGCAATGAATCCATTCACCATAAGAATTTCCGAAGCAAAGTGCCCCAAATCAATCAAACACAAACCAAGCATCTGCGCCTCACGTGCATCATGGTATTTCACGTCACCGGTCACCAGAACGTCAGCCCCTTGGCGATGAGCATCCCTCAAAAGCGAGGAACCGCTGCCGCCGCACAGCGCAATTTTCCGAACACTCCGGCTCCCTTCACCTACATAGCGCACACCCTCAAGAGAAAACTCCCCTTTGAGACGGGCGACCAGGCATTCCAGCGAAACCGCGGACGGCAGTTCTCCGATCCTGCCGAGCCCTTCCCGCCGACCCTCGTTCATCAGGGGGTACAGGTCAAACGCCGGCTCCTCATAGGGATGGGCGGCCACCAGGGCAGCACGGGCGGCAGCAGCGTCTTCGGCACGGAGCAGGACCTCAATCCGCGTCTCCTCCGCATACTCACGCGTACCGATTGAGCCAAGGAACGGCGCGGCGCCGGCGAGGGGTTTGAACGTGCCCGTGCCAGGGACCTGAAAAGAACATTCACTGTAGTTGCCGATGAATCCGCTGAACTGAAAAAGGGCCTGCATGACCTTTTCCTCATGCCCTTTCGGCACAAAAACGGCAAGCTTGACCAATCCATCAACGCTTGTGACGGAAAGTGGAGTCGTGGAAACAAGTCCCAGTCTCGCGGCAAGAAGGTCATTGACGCCGCCGGGTGCGATATCGAAATTTGTATGAAGGGAAACGATATTCAGGGAGTGTTGCAACGCCTTGCCGATGAGGGCGCCGGAGGGTTCACTGAGGTCAATCTTTTTTTGAGGGCGAAGCAAGAGCGGGTGGTGGGTGACAAGGAGCCGGCAACCGCTGTCTACCGCGGCATCAATGGCCTCTTTTCCGGCGTCGAGAGCAACCATGATCTTTGCTGCCGTCGCGTAGGGGTCACCCACCTGCAGGCCGACGTTGTCCCACTCCTCAGCAAGCCGGAATGGGGCTATTCTATTAATTATTTCAACAATATCTGTAATTCTGGGGTTCATGTTCCCAGCCAAAAGAAAAGAGTGCAATCTTGATGGATTGCACTCTTTTCTCCTCTTTCGAGTCGCTATTTTTTCTACCTTGGCACCGTACAGGCATCCCCAATCATCCCATGGATCAGGTTGGTGGGCCCACCAGGATTCGAACCTGGGACCTACCGGTTATGAGCCGGTAGCTCTAGCCAGCTGAGCTATAGGCCCGCAAAGTGAATTTCCATGATAGGAAATGAGTCTTGCCGTGTCAAGGTTTTTGATTATCTTTCAGCCAATTTTCCGAGGTCCCGGCCAAATTTGCGCTCGCACTGACCGGACAGCCATTCTACCCACTCGGACATGCCGCTGCCGTTTCTGCAGGAAATCTCGAATAAAGGCGGCATTGGCTTGACAGCGGCAACGCCGTCGCAGAACATCTTTCTGTCGAACTCCATTGCCGCCATGAGGTCCGTCTTGTTGATAAGCACCGCATCAGCCCTCAGATAGATGGATGGGTATTTGTACGGCTTGTCATGACCTTCGGTCGTGCTGGCTATGACTATATTCAGGTCTTCACCCAGAGAGAACTCGGAAGGGCACACAAGATTGCCCACATTTTCTATGAATAGTAGCGTCGGGCGATCATAGGTGAATTTGACGGCAGCCTGTCCGATCATGTTGGCATCAAGATGACACATGTTGCCGGTGTTGATCTGTTCGACCGGAATCCCTTTTGCCGCCATTACATCGGCGTCAATTCTGGAAGCCATGTCGCCTTCGATCACGGCAAACGCGTACCGATCCCCCAGGGATTCGATCGTCTTGAGGATTGTGCTGGTCTTCCCGGCGCCCGGCGCGGCCATGATATTCACGACCAGAACATCGTTGCCTGCGAAAAATTCCCGGTTCCGTCGGGCAAGATTTTCGTTTGCCTCAAGGATATTTCTCCGTATCTCAATCCGCGCCATCATCAACCTCTATGCTCTCGATGTAGAATTCCTGGCCTTTGTCGGCGATTATGCTCTTCCCACCGCATCCCGGGCAAAGAATACCGATGGAACGACCTGTAAAGACATGACCGCATGAAGTGCAGACAAATTCGGGTGCAATCCTTTTGAAAAAAAGGACCGCATCCTCCAAGACAGTGCCCTTGGTCATGATAGAGAAATAGAATTGAACCGAATCATCCACGATGCTGGTCAAATCGCCGATGACCAGGTTTATGGCCGTCACCTTTGGAAGGTTTTTTTTTTAACCTCTTCGGTGACGACCTGGATCAATCCTTCAGTAACCGACAATTCATGCATTTTTCACCTATGAAACCTATGTGCTTGAAAACAGCACCAGTCCGGAATCCAATCAGGTTGCCGCGGGCTCAGCGGCTTCCTTTGGCTGCTGCACGTGGACTACCATGTCTTTCTCGGCAAGCGGGGTCCTGTACAGGCTTTCCTGGTACAGGCATTTGACCGGACAGGCATCGACACAGACACCACAGTAGACGCAGGCAAATGGATCCACTTTCCATGTTTTCGCCTGCTTGTCAACCGTAATGCACTGTGACGGACACCTCATCCGGCACACTCCGCACAGGATGCATTTCTCCATCACTATCTTCAACTCTCCCTTTGAATGCTTGAAGGGCTCCCTTTTCTGAAAAGGATACAAACGGGTTGCATATTTCGTCAGCAGATTTTTCAATATTGTTTTCGTCATGAACATGGTGCGCTCTCCCGTTGATTAGCGTTCCGTACAGCTTATGCAGGGGTCAATGGTCAGAATCAGGACCGGGACGTCCGCAAGATCGCACCCCGGCAGCATCTCCAGGAGAGGGGGAATATTCGCGAACGTCGGTGTGCGTATTCTGACCCTCTCCAGAAACTTCTTGCCCGAACCCCGGAGATAGTATAAACATTCGCCGCGGGGCTGTTCAACGCGACTCACCACCTCACCGGTAGGGAGACCCTTCGGTTTTACCGACAATTCACCTCGAGGAATCTTGGCAAAACACTGACGAAGAAGGTCGATAGACTGCAGCGCTTCTTTGAATCTTACTGCCGTGCGCGCATAACAATCGCCATCGCTTTCCACCACCGGAGCGAAATCCAGCTCCGAATATGCGGCATACCCCGTCTGCCTCATATCCTGAGCGACTCCGCTCCCGCGGAGGGTCGGGCCAGCGGCGCCCAGTTCGTAAGCTTTTTCCCTTGTCAGGACCCCCTTGCCCACCGTCCTGAGCTTTACCGTTGTATCATCGAGCATAGTTGATTTGAGTTGCAGGATTTCCTTTTCCACAATCTTGATTGTGTCCAGTATCCATTTCGCGGCCTCGTCGGAAATATCCCTTCTCACGCCTCCCACCTGATTAACGGAGAGGATAACGCGGTTTCCGGCGGTCTCCTCCTGGAGGTCCATGATCCGCTCCCGGATCCTCCAGAACTGCATGAAAAGGCTCTCGAAGCCGAACGCATCCGCGAACAGGCCCAGCCAGAGTAGATGACTGTGGATCCTGTGCATCTCAGCCCAGATCGTACGGAGATACCTGGCTCTTTCAGGCACTTCCAGGCCCATCAGGGTCTCTATTCCCTGGCAGTAGCAGAGGGCGTGCATGCAACTGCATATCCCGCACACGCGCTCCACAATATATATCATCTGGTTGTGATCCCGTATCTCCGCGAGCTTTTCCAGCCCGCGATGAACATAGCCCAGCTTGGGAATCGCCTCTTTTACAATCTCATCCTCAATCGAAAGGGTCAGATGCAGCGGTTCCGGCAAAACCGGATGCTGCGGCCCGAAAGGTAATACTGTCCTAGCCATGTAGTATGCCTCCTATTCCTGAACATCGCGCATGGATTCTACTCTTTACCCTATCCCGGCGTCTTGCCGCGGCATCCCGCGCTCAAGCCCTCTTGATGCCGATAATACAGAACGGTGTTTTCTGTACCTCTTCATCACTGTACAGCATCCCCTGAAAATCGAGGGGGATGCCGTCGAATTCAACGCCGAAATGCTCTTTTATTTCATTTTCCACGAGAAAGGCGCAGGAGTATACCGATGCCACACTCGATATCTTGCTGCCCTTGGGAACGTACACCTTGAGATTCCTGAGCTCCAGGTCCTTGTCAAAGTGATAGAGCACGCAAACGCTGTCTTCAAGTTCCGCGGAAGACATGGTGATGAATCTGAATCCTTCGTCCTTCAGCGCCCTTGACTGGGTAATGACCTCATCGGGGCGGACCTCCGCCGTATTCTCTTCCGTTACGACAATCGAACTATCTATCATGGAACAAGCCTCCTTGTTTCTTGCTAGCGCGCCTTTATGGCCGATTGGGTCTTTTCCAGACGCTCAAAGATACCCTGATCGACCTTCTTCCCTTTCTCCGCCAGCTTGCCCAGAGCAATTACGACGCCGTCGATAATCGACTCCGGTTTTGCCGCGCACCCGGACACGTACACATCCACGGGAATTATCTGATCAACGCCACCGACTACATTATATGCGTCGCGGAAAATACCTCCGGTGGTGCCGCATGCGCCGATGGCAACGACCACTTTCGGCTCCGGCATCTGGTCATAAACATTCTTGAGGGCCTTCTTGTTCCGGTGATTGACGGTCCCTGTAACCACCAGAATATCAGCATGCTTGGGATTTCCGACATTTATAATCCCGAATCTTTCAATATCATAGACCGGGGTCAGACATGCCAGGACTTCAATATCGCAACCGTTGCAACTCCCACAGTCAAAGTGGATAAGCCAGGGAGATTTTACTCGTGATGTTGATATAAGACTCATAATCGTTAACCTCTTTTCACTCGAGCTGGAAAAAGCACCTCTACATCGCATACCGAAAGTCGGTTTCTATTTCAGCTTCGCGTAGATCCAGAAATAATTGGCAAAAGACATGAGCAATCCCCCAGTCCAGGCATGGGGAAGCATCCATCTCCAGGTCAGGCGCGCCGTAATATTGTCCACAAGGACCTCGCCGAAATACGTGACAACAATGAGAACCGCCATCCAGAGATAGTTTGTGTGCCAGAAGAGCGCGCAAAGCCCGAGGATAAAGACTGTTTCGTACCAGTGGGAGATCTCGATGACGCCAAGATAGGGGCCGGAGTATTCGGTCATGACTCCCTTGACCAGTTCCTGGTGGCCATGGTGCGAACTGGAAAGGTCAAACGGAGACTTGCGAAGTTTGATAACAAATGCGTACCCCAGTACGACAAATAGCAGGGGCAGGGAAATAAGAAGCGGCTGGTGATAGCTAGATATTATCTGAGAGATCTTGAAGCTGCCCGTTTCCAGATATATCCCTACGAAGACGAGAATAATCAGGGGCTCATAGGTCAGCATCTGGATCAGTTCACGCTGCGCGCCGATCTGGCTGTAGGGTGATTCCGCCGCCAGGGCGCCGATGACCAGAAAAACGCCACCCACCGCCAGGACAAAGAAGATGAGCAAAAGGTCGGACTGAAGCGCAAGAAGCACAACCGTCAGAATATTGGCCGCCAGATACATGTAGGCACAGAATATCTGCCAGTAGTTGACAACCATCCGTTCCTTGCCGAACAGCTTGAACACATCGTAGAAAGGCTGGAGTATGGGGGGACCGTAACGTCCCTGCAGCCTGGCGGTAACCTTGCGATCGAGACCGGTTACCAGGCCGCCGATTAATGGTGACAAAAGAACCGCGGCAATAACGGCAATTACGTCCACTGTGCTCATCGAACAACCTCCCCGAACATTACGATCAAGATGATAAGTGAAAGTATGTTTATCCAGTATGAAATCTTACCTTCACCTATGAATTCATGAAGGTAAACGTTGCCGGCCAGGTAGTCCCTCCAGGAATTCATGTGACTTCTGAACTTGGGTTGCGTCGGATCAGGATAATGCTCGCCGCACATGTAGGGTGCGCTGATGACTCTGTGCCCGCCCTTTTGCGATGCAACCACCGCCAGCAGATATGCGATTATGGATACAATGAAAACCGGCAGGACGTAGAACGCGCCCACACCGCTGGTAAGGCCGAATGGTCCGGTTTTGAAAGGCTCGACAAACAGCCCGGGCCTGTAGGAAGAGACAACCGGCTCAACAAGAATGGTATATATCCAGGGCACTGCCATGCTGAGCACAATTGCCCCAATCGCGAGAAGCACCAACGGAACCTTGATAGAGGCAGGATCCTTCCATTTGGCGTTCGGGTAGAACCCTCTGAACATCGTCATCAAGGTAGCTTTAAGAGCAGACTCTCTCTTGACTTCCTGTTGCTTGAGTTGCGGCCCGCTCACGAAGAGACCTGCCCATCGTGCCCAGAACAGAACCGTTAAACCGCTGCCGAGAGCGACCATCACAACCACCCAGGGAATGTTCGCGGCTGCCTCGATGGCCATCCATTTGCTCATGAGCGCGCCGAACGGCGGAAGCATCATGGTCAGAATGCCGATTATCGTGATACGGGAAACCGCGGGCATGCTGTTGTAAAGACCTCGCATGTCCTCGATATCCCGACTGCCGATGGCATGCTCGATGGTGCCGACACAGAGGAACAGCAGGCCTTTGGAAACGGCATGGAAAATAATCAGAAGGACGGCAGCGATAATAGCGGCAGGTGTATTAATGCCGGCGCAGGCGATAATCAGGCCAAGATTCGCGATGGTCGAATACGCGAGGATTTTCTTCCCGTTACTCATGTTCACCGCCAGGGCCGATGCGGTGAGGAAAGTAAAGGCGCCGAAGGTCGCTACCATGGTGCTCAGATAAGTCCCCTGAAAACCGGGGGCCAGACGAACCACAAGGTACACCCCGGCCTTGACCATGGTGCTGGAGTGCAACAGTGCGGAGACCGGGGTCGGCGCAACCATCGCACCGCACAGCCAGCTCTGGAAAGGCACTTGAGCGGACTTGGTAAATCCGGCGAAACAGAGAAGGGCGAAAGGCAACAACAGGAACCCCGTCAGTTCGGGGCTGTGATTTATCAGGGTCTGCAGAGAAAGATATTCCACGGAGTTTGTTTTGTAATAGATTGCTATTATTGCAGCGACAAATGCCACACCACCCGTCATGTTCATCCACAAGGCCCTGGTGGCGTTTCTGATGGCAATCTCCGTCCGGTCATGCCCGATCAGCATGAATGAGCAAAACGTCGTAACTTCCCAGAAAAAATAGAGCCAGAGCAGATTATTGGAAAAAACCAGTCCGTTCATGGCACCCAGGAATAGAACGAGAAAAAAGAAAAATCGGGGCTGCCTACTCTTCTTGAGATGCAGGTGGTGTTCGTGCTCTTCCATGTAGCGGATACCGAAAATGCAGATAAGCGAGCCGACAATCGAGATAATCAGGTTCATGATGAGAGCGAGCCTGTCGATGTAAAATGCCGGCGACACTTCCACATGGGGCGCCATCTTCAGTTCGAAATAGGCAAGCGGAACAATCTGCAGAAGGGTAAGAACAATGACAAGCGGGTTGCCGAGTTTAAAGGCAATTCCGAGAATGATGAATAACAACGCAAAATCGGCTACGGTTATAAGCAGATTGACATCAATCCCCAGGATGGTGTGCGGTGTATACGTGCAGGGACCGATGTTAAAGAGCATGAGCGCGCTTATCGTCAGAATAGCGCCCGTCGTAACGATAATCGCGGACCGCGTGCCGGGACTCTTGATCAAGAAACAAAGCAGTCCGGCAATACATGGCAGCAAAATGCTGACACCAACTAATCCTTCTACCATCTTGTACCTCCCTTCAGCAGAAAAAACAGCTCTTCCGTTTTTCTCCGTGCCATGGCCTCTCCTTTCAATAATCTTTGCCTGCCGGATGAAACCTCCATGTCTTCAGTGTTTTGACCAGGACATGTTCAGCTAGAGTAAAATTGCAAATCAAACTATTGATGACAGGTGGTCACAAATACACCGCAAATCGACTCATGTTATGCCTGCCGCAACAAACCTGTCAAGAATATTTTAGCAAAATTCAAATTTATTTACCAAGGATAGATCTGAAAGGCTCTGTATTTTATTTAAAATAAAACAAACACCCCCCAGGTAAAGTGAGAAATTACGCGCACGACCGAATTGGTTGAGCAAGAGCAGCGGATACCTTGAACTATTCGAAAAACAGTGTTTTAGTTCGATGAGATTTCTGCCTCACCCGTCTCCCGATCCGTCGGTCTCATCAGTCCGGAAATCATTTGCGACAAAAACAAAAACGGCCAACGCTATCAGAATATCTCTGTGACGCCGGCCGTTTCTGTGAACGGTACTGCTGCGGAAAGAAGCGGGAGATGGGTCACCGAGCGGCTAATCATCCCTTCTTTGCTTTATTACGAATTAAGCGTTCTTGGCCTCACTCAGCAACAACGCATCCCTTCCGAAAAACAGTGGCTGCCGGAAGCTTCGAACAGCGTTAGCTTAAGGGAATCCACATACTTTTCGCGGTTCCGATAAACGTGCTGTACGAATGGAGCATTCCGAAGTTCGAGCAACTGACGGAGTACCCTTCGATATCCCGGAGATTGGCCAGGTCTTCCTTAATCTCGTCAACCATCACCACGCTTGTCTTCTGCTCGCTGTGTACCTTCTTGATCACGAATTCCTGATCCTCTTCCGTAAGGAATGAATAGATCGGAACAAGGGCGTGATTGTCCACAATTTCTATCAGGTCTTCCGGATACATATCTTTCTGCGACTGGACTTCAAGATCGACCGTGCTCATCTGCCCAAAGAGGCCTCCGGGCTTGTCGGGTGACGAGGCAGGGTAGGTAGTGATACAGGGCGCCGAGATTTTCAAGGAAATCTTCGGCTTCAGGTCGCTCTTTGCGACACTTGCTGAAGATGTACATTTATACCGTACCAGACACTTCTCTTTTGAAACAGGTGTCGTTTTTTCCACGAAGAACGGATAATTGAAATCAACCTTGACCTTGGTGGCATTCAGTTCCTTCATATAGTCCAGAATATTGGACTTCAAGGTTTCCGTTCCGATATGATCCCTGTGCTGATGAATAATCTGAATAAACTTGTCAATCCAGCGCGCCTCAAACTCATGCATGATGCGAGCAGCGATTGAGATCTTGGCAATGGTGAACTGACCTTCTTTATGGTCTCTCGATAAGACCTTCATGGGAAATGGCAAGTCGGTCATTCCCACATCCTGCATAAATCTTTTTTCGTCTTTCATGTCTGCCTCCTTTGGAAAACTCGTTGTCCTACCCCAATAAGGCCCAACTTCATCACCCCTCCAATGAAGCCAGACCTTAAGCGAAGACGAATGAATCGGGTATATCAGAACCCGTAAATATTTCATCAAAACTAATCTTGTTTTATTTAAACTGAATCCGGCCGCAAATGTCAAGATTATTTTACCAGAAATAAAACGTATTTCAATTTTGCTGAACTATTCAGCTAAAATAATTTTAGCAGGGGAAAAAATAAAAAAGCCCCTGAGGAATATCCTCAGGGGCCTGTGGTGAGATGCCGGCTCAACTATCTTCAGCGCTCCGGCTCACATAGCAAAATCAGCGTCCTTCTAATTTGCTAGGACTCTATTCATCCCTTTCGTAGTCGACAATACGTTTTGCGATTGTCTTGATGCTGAGAAGGTCGGAGTAGTTGATATTGTTGCCCAGGTAGTTGCCGCCGTCCGTACCGCAGCCGAGGGTAAGTGAAGGAGGCAGTTCGTTGTAAATGAGACCGACGCTGCCGTGTACCGCGGGCTGATTGAGGAGCAGACGGTTCGCGGGAATTTCCATGGCGAATTTGTTGATAACCGCGTCGTCCTGAGCGTGGACAACGGCGGTGTGACCCGCGCCGCCCCAGCGAAGCTGGCTTTTGGCTGCCGCGATCGCTTCGTCGGTGCTGTTGAAGCAGATGTAGCCCAGAACCGGGGAGAGCTTCTCATGGCTGAACCAGTCTTCCGGACCGATGGTGGTCAGGGGAACCAGGAGCAGCTTCACGTCGTCGGAAACCTCGAACCCGGCAAGCTTGGCAATCGCCTGCGGAGACTTGCCCACGATGGCAACGGCAGGTACGCCCCTTTCCTTGTCGAACATGACCGCTTCCAGCTTCTTCTTCTCTTCTTCGTTGACCAGGTAGGCGCCTCTTTCGACCATCATCTTAACCGCCTTGTCCGCGATTTCCTTGTCGTCGAAGATCATGGACTGGTCGGAGGAGCAGATGGTGCCGTTGTCGAAGGTCTTGGAAGCGATGACGTTGTTCACGGCAACGCTCAGCTTTGCGGACTTGGAGATGAAGACCGGGGTGTTGCCCGCGCCCACGCCGATGGCCGGGTGACCGGAGCTGTATGCCGACTTGACCATGGCGTTGCCGCCGGTGGCCAGGATCAGGTTTACGCCCGGGTGCTTGAACAGCAGGTTGGTCGCCTCGATGGAGGGCTCGTCGATCCACTGGATGCAGTCCGCGGGAGCGCCGGCGGATACAGCCGCATCGCGCATGATCCTGGCTGCTTCGACGCTGCACTTCTGTGCGCGGGGATGGCAGGCGAAGATGATTACGTTGCGGGATTTCAGGGCGATCAGCGCCTTGAACATGACGGTTGAGGTCGGGTTGGTGGTCGGGGTTGCGGCGGCAAGAACACCGAACGGTTCGGCAACGTACGTTACGCCGGCTTCTTCCTTGATAACGCCGACGGATTTCTTGTCTTTGAAGTATTCATAGACAACGTGAGCGCCGAGGTGATTCTTGATTGCCTTGTGATCCGCCCTGCCGATTCCGGTTTCGGCAACAGCCATTTCACCGAGCATGACTTCGTTGGCAACACTGGCAGCATCCATAGCCGCACAAATTTTGTCAACCTGCTCCTGTGTCATCTCCTTCATGACATCGGCTGCTTTACGTGCCTTTGCTACCAATTCATCAATCTTCTGTACTACGTCTGCCATGACATACCTCCATTAGAGTTAGTGTTAGGTGAATTGTTCATCGCATAACAATTCAGCACCTATGGGTAGCCTGAGTGACGACGGCGATGCCGGTATTATTACTGAAAACGCGAGTTGATAACGAGGTGGAAAGCTTGCTTTGGATATGTGAGACGCACCGGACAACCCCCGGCAAACGCACCCCAAAGAATACACAATACCCTTAACCTTGTCAAACAATTTTTCACCACAAAAACAGTCTAACATACTGTATTTTCTATTTTTTTACTCTTAGTAAAGGAACGCTTTTTCGTCTCAAGACACAACTGACTGTCAATAGCCTGATTTAACGCTAAAAGCAAAAGAAAGCTGCCCGGTTTTTCTTTCTATTGTTTTTTGTAATAGTGAATAATTATACCAGGACTAAAATATTTCGCGTCAATTTATTTGCATCATCGCCCCTGCGGAAACCAAGAAGTGGTGCATCCACAAAAGGAGGGTACAGTGAGCATGACACTTCGGAATCACTTGCTAACTACATAATTATTTTTGACAATTCCACCGCAGAGGTAGGCCGGCTTTTCTATTGACCCCTATTATTTCTCTATGGTATATGTTCAAAGATTTATAATGTTACTCTCTACTGGGCATAAGACCACATACTACCATCCAAGGAGGAAGTCATGCATCTCATCGACAAAATCAAGTCAAAGGCAAAAAGCAACCTTCAGACCGTCGTTCTACCAGAAAGTTACGACGAAAGGATGCTCTTTGCCGCGGAGAAAATCGTCAGTCAGGGCCTAGCCAAGATCGTGATGCTGGGGAACCCGGAAAAAGTTAAGGAGTCCGCGACTGCCAAAGGTGTGGATTTAAAGGGTGTAGAGATTGTCGATCCGGCAACGTCCGCAAAACTCGATTCCTACATAGAGAAACTTGTTGAAATCCGCAAAAGCAAGGGGCTTACCCCGGAAGACGCCCGCAAACTGCTCACCGCACCGGATTATCTCTATTATGCGGGTATGATGGTTCGGATGGGTGACGCGGGCGGTTGCGTTGCAGGAGCCACAAGCACCACCGGCAACGTTCTCAGGGCCTCCATCCAGACCATCGGCACCAGCCCCGGAATAAAAACCGTATCCTCCTTCTTCATCATGATAACCAAGGACGCAAAATTCGGTGAGGACGGTATTGTTCTCTTCGCGGACTGCGCCGTAAACCCCAACCCCGACTCCCAGGCTCTTGCGGAAATCGCGGTTGCGACCGCCCGCAACTGCAAATCCTTCCTGGATGTGGACGCCAGGGTGGCCATGCTTTCTTTCTCCACCAAGGGAAGCGCTTCTCACCCCGATGTGGAAAAGGTCACAAAGGCCCTGGAAATTGCCAAGCAGATCGAACCGAACCTCCAGATTGACGGCGAGCTTCAGGCAGACGCGGCCCTGATCCCCAGCATCGGCGCCAAGAAAGCACCCGGCAGCACGGTAGCCGGCAAGGCAAATGTCATCGTATTCCCCGACCTGGACGCAGGCAACATCGGTTACAAGCTCACGGAAAGAATCGGCGGCGCCGAAGCCATCGGTCCGGTCATTCAGGGACTGGCCAAGCCGGTAAACGATCTTTCCCGAGGCTGCTCCGTGGAAGATATCGTGAGTGTTGCCGCCATTACCGCTGTTCAAGCCCAGAGCTGACGACGGAGTCGAAATAGAGGCAATAAAAAAGGCCGGCTTTCATTGCCGGCCTTTTTTATTGCACTGAATCGAAACTGTGTCAACTAGCGTACAAAATCAGCTTTGGAGAAGGAATACTCAAAATTCATGTGGTCCGTATAGGTCCCCTCCAGAATCGCGGCGACGTCTTCGGTAAACACGAGTTCTTCATCCGTGGGAATGACAAAGACCTTGATCGGTGAGTCGTCGGTCGTGATAAGGCATTCTCGCCCCTTAACCGCTTCTCGATTTCTTTCCTTGTCAAAGTGAATACCCATATGTTCAAGCCCGTGGCAGGCCATTTCGCGGATCTGCCAGCCACGCTCACCGACGCCGGCGGTGAAGACAACCGCATCAAGCCTTCCAAGAACCGCCATATAGCTGCCGATATACTTCCTCAGCCGATAGGCTTCGATGTCCATGGCAAGCTTGCAGGTCTTGTCACCCTTTTCTGCATGTGTGACCACGTCCCTGCGGTCGGTATACTTGCCGGTGATACCGAAGATCCCGCTTTTCTTGTTAAGTATCGAGTCAATCTCGGGGGCCGAGAGTCCTTCTATCTGCATCATGAATCCGGGAATCGCAGGATCGATGTCGCCGCAGCGGGTTCCCATCACCGCCCCCTCGAGGGGAGTGAGGCCCATGCTGGTATCAACGGAGACACCGTTTCTGATGGCGCAATGGGATACGCCGTTGCCGATATGCATGGTGATGATGTTCATGTCCTTCGGCTTCTTTCCCAGCATGACCGCGGCCCGTTTCGAGACATACAGGTGTGATGTGCCGTGGAAACCGTAGCGACGGACGCCGTAGCGCACATACCAGTCATAGGGCAGCGGATAGATAAAGGCATAGTCAGGCATTGTCTGATGAAACGCCGTATCGAAAATGGCCACGTTGGGGACATTGGGCAGTACCGCCATCATTGCTTCGATACCTGCGATGTTGGGAGGATTATGGAGGGGGGCGAGGTGCTGTACCGCCTTGACGGCATCGAGCACGTCCTCATCGATCAGCACGGACTGGGTGAACTGCTCTCCTCCGTGCACGACACGGTGACCGACCGCGGATATCTGGCTGATATCGGGAAGAACTCCGTGCTCGGGATCGGTAAGCGTCTTGATGATCAGATCCATGGCAACGTTGTGGTTCGGGCATTCCGATTCCTTTTTGTACTTCTGACGCCCCGGCACCTCGTGCTGGATGAAGGAGCCGCCCACGACAACCCTCTCGACAACCCCTTTCGCGATAACCTCTTTGTTTTTCCAGTCAAAAAGCTGGTACTTGACAGACGAACTGCCACAGTTAATGGCCAGAATATCCATTTACCTTCCTCCCGTACGGTTTGTAGTCATCAAATATTGTGTAAGGTGATGAAATTGATCGGAAATGCCTGTTGCATGAACGTCGGTGGCTTAATGAGGCACTGAAAAAAGATCGGTATTTTATACACCAGCAGACTGTTGAATACAACATTTTTCTGGCTTTACCGAGATGACGGGAGAAGGATGAAAGCTTATAACCATTTATAATTATGTATCATTTTTGTTTTAAAACCGTGCAGGCAAGGCTTTTGTTTTATTAGATTATACCAATTTTTTGCATAGATATTTTATTAAGGTGATATTTTTTTTAATTATAATCAAATTTCGACAAATCCGCATCCTCGCATGCCTGAAAAGGTTCGAGCCAAAGCGACGCAAACACTACGAACGGATCAATTGCTAATTGCGGGATATTTCCCTGATTGTCCTGCCGTCCGCAGCCACTATCGATAGCTGAAGAGGCATGGCGCCGACCGCGTGGGTGGAGCAGCTCAGGCATGGATCATAGACACGAATCCCGTGCTCCACACGGTTGAGCATTCCCTCGCTCACATCGGCGCCCTTCACATGGCGTTTTGCGATGTTTGTTATGGTGCGGTTGATTGCCAGATTGTTGTGGCCGGTGGAGACGATGAGATTGACGTCGGTGATGAGACCGTTCCTGTCCACATGGTAGTCATGGATGAGAGTGCCGCGCGGCGCCTCCACCATCCCGACCCCGTGCAGCCGGTTGACGCCTGCCTCGGCCCGCACCCAGTCATCGAGTATGTCGTTGTCACCGAGAGTCTGTTCGATCTTCTCCAGGGCAAAGAGAATCTCGATGAGGCGCGCGTAGTGGTAGTGAAAACTGCTGGTCACGGTACGGCCGTTGCCGAGCCTGCGGAAGGCCGCCAGTTCTTCGTCTGCCCTCGGCGTTCCCGCAAAGTCGCAGACGTTAAGGCGGCCGAGCGGCCCGACACGGTACATGCCCGAATATTCGGCGCGGTTGTATGGACCATGGGACCTGAAGAAAGGAAACTTCAGGTAGCTCCAGTCTTCCGTAGCCTCCTCGATATAGTCGCGGTAGCGGTCATTGGCAATCCCGCTTTCAATGGGCGTACCGTCATTGGCCGAGAAGCGGAGCAGGCCGTCGTAGTGCTCCAATCCGCCTTCGGCAGTCACCAGTCCGGCGAACATGGAGGGGAAGTCATACACTTCCACGTCTGTGGCGAACTGGCCGAAGCTCTTTTTGAGAAGTTCGAGGGCGAGCCCGATGGTCTCGAAGGCCTCGGGCAGCATGGCCTTGATGGCGTCCCGTTTTTCGGCGCTCAGCGGCTGCCGCACCCCGCCCGGAACGGCCCAGGCCTGGTGGATGCTCTTGTCGGCCAGTATCCGGATGATTTCCTGGCCGATGCCGCGCAGGCGTATCCCCTTCCGGGCCACATCAGGATACTTCTCCACCAGGCCCATCACATTGCGGGTTGCGGGGTGGTGGTCGAACCCCAGCAGCAGGTCCGGAGCGCTGAGGTGGAAGAAGCTCAAGGCATGGCTCTGGACGTACTGGGCCCAGTTGAAGATCCTGCGGAGCTTGGCGGCCACCGGCGGGATGGCGACCCCCATGATGGCGTCGCCGGCCTTGACCGAGGCAAGCGCATGGCTGGTGGGACAGATTCCGCAGATGCGGTTGGTGATGCCGGGCATCTCGTAAAACGGCCGACCGACGCAGAATTTCTCAAAGGCGCGGAACTCCACCACGTGCATCCGGGCCTCGCGCACCTCGCCGCCCTCGTCCAGATAGATGGTAACCTTCGCATGCCCCTCGATCCTGGTAATCGGCTCGATTCGCAGTGTCTTTGCCATGGTCTCGCACTCCTCCAACGCTTACCCGAACGTTATCGACTCCGGGGGCAACTCCGGCTTTTCTCCCGCCAGCAGGGCCGCTACCGTCTTGTAAATCCGGTCCGGGTCCGGCGGACAGCCCGGCAGATAGAAATCCACGGCCACCGCCGCGTGCAGGGGATACACCTTGGGCAGGAGCGCCGGCAGGACCTCTATCGCCTCAGGCCCCTTGGGGATGCTCCCCGGCCCAGCCTGGTACACTTCCGTCAGCACATCGTCAATGTTCAACCGGTTGCGCAGTTGCGGCGCATTTCCGGTAACCGCGCAATCGCCGAAGCTCACGAGGAACCTGGTCCTCTCCCGTATCCTGAGCAGCAACTCCAGGTTCTCGGTATTGCACAGCGCCCCCTCGACCAGCGCCACGTCCACATCCTCAGGGTATTCCTTCACATCGGCGATGGGGCTGTAGACCAGATCGATCAGCCCTGCCAGATCGATCAGCTTCTCGTCGATGTCCAGGAAGCTCATGTGACAACCGGAACACCCTCCCAGCCACACCGTCGCGACTCTCGCTTTGCGTGTCATAGGTAACTCCACGATTTCTTCTCGCGCCCCCCCTTGATCCACTGCAGGAAACCGACCTCCTTCTCCATTTCAGCGACCGTGGAACCTTTCCAGAACAGGGTGCCGGTGGGGCAGACATTGACGCACTTTCCGCACTTGGTGCAGCTCTTGCTGCTCCCCCAGGTCTGGTGCATGTCGATGAAGATGCGGTTCTCTATGCCGCGTCCCTGCATGTCCAGGGTATGGGCGCCCTCTATCTGGTCGCAGGCGCGGATGCAGCGGGTGCAGCTGATGCAGCGGTTGTGGTCGATACCGTTGCGCTCGTGGGTAGTGTCGATTCCGGGCAGATCCGGGCAGCGGTACTCGAAGCGGGTATGGTCCACCCCCAGTTCCGCGCACCGGGCGCGCAGCTCGCAGCTGCCGTTTGCCACGCACACGGCGCAGATATGATTCCGTTCCGACAGGAGGAGCTCCAATATCATCTTGCGGTAGCTCACCAGCTTTTCGGTGTGGGTGAGAACGACCATCCCCTCCTGGGCCTCGGTGGTGCAGGCGGGCAAGAGCCGCCGGGCGCCTTCAACCTGGACCAGGCACAGCCGACAGGCGCCGATGGGGGTCAGGCCCTCCAGGTGACACAGGGTCGGGAGCTCAACACCGTTCTGGCGGCAGGCCTCCAGCAGTGTCGCCCCCGCGGGAGCGCTCCCCTCCGTGCCGTTGATTGTCAAGGTTATGACTGACATGGCCAAACCTCCTTCACTGTTTCCCTGCTTCCCTGATGCGTCGCGGCAGCTCGTGAACGAGCTCACGCAGAGGCACCTCGTTCATGGCGCACACCCCGACCGGGCACTTCCTGTCGCGGATATGGGCCTCGTATTCTTCCCGGAAATACCTGAGCGTGCTCAGGGTCGGGTTCGGTGAGGTGAAGCCGAGTCCGCACAGGCTGGTGTCCTGGACCATAACGGCAAGCTCCTGGAGCTTGTCCAGATCTTCCATGACCGCGCTCCCGTTGCAGATCCGCTCCAGTAACCGCAGCATCTGGGAGGTACCGACCCGGCAGGGGATGCACTTGCCGCAGCTCTCGTCGCGGCAGAAGTCCATGAAGAAGCGGGCCACGTCCACCATGCAGCTCCGGTCGTTCATGATGACCAGGCCGCCGGAGCCCATGATGGAGCCTAACGCCGCCAGGTTCTCATAGTCGATGGGGGTGTCCAGGAACCGGGCCGGGATGCAGCCGCCGCTGGGACCTCCGGTCTGGGCCGCCTTGAAGCCCGCGCCCTTGGGTATGCCCCCGCCTATCTCGTACACGACCTCGCGCAGCGTAATACCCATGGGCACCTCGATGAGCCCGGTGTTGTTGATCTCGCCCGCCAGGGCGAAGATCTTTGTTCCCTTGCTCTTTTCCGTGCCGATACTTGCGTACCAGTCGCCGCCGCGATTGATGATAGGAGCGATATTGCCGAAGGTCTCCACGTTGTTGATCAGGGTGGGGCATCCCCACAGCCCGCTGTTGGCGGGGAACGGCGGGCGGGGATAGGGCTGGCCGCGCCGGCCCATGACCGAGGTGAGCAGGCCCGTCTCCTCGCCGCAGACAAAGGCGCCGGCGCCGAGGCGGATGTCGACGCGGAAGTTGAAGTTGCTGCCGAAGATGCGGTTGCCGAGGATCTCCGCATTTTCCGCCTTCTTGATGGCCTTGGCGAGCCGCTCCGCTGCCAGGGGATACTCGGCGCGGACGTAGATATATCCCTGGTCCGCTCCTACCGCGTATGCAGCAATGGCCATCCCCTCCAGCACCAGGAAAGGGTCAGACTCCATGGTGGTCCGATCCATGTAAGCGCCGGGGTCGCCCTCGTCGCCGTTGGCCACGATGAATTTCTTCTCGCCCGCGGCCTTGCGGACCAAGTCCCATTTCAGGCCCGTCGGGAAACCGCCGCCTCCGCGGCCGCGCAGGCCGCTCTTCTTGATCTCCTCAACCACCTGCTCCGGCGTCATCTCCTCAAGCACCTTGCAGAGAGCGGTAAAGCCGCCCATGCTTGCCGAGGACTCCAGGCTTTCCGGATCCAGGTTGGCGCTGTTGACCAGCACCACTTTGAGTTGCTTGGTGAAGAAAGGGAGATCCCCGGGGAGCACCTTTTCGTCGAGCACCCTGTTCCCGAGGGCATGCTCTTCCAGGATGCGGACCACAAACTCCGGGGTGACGTGTTCGTAGATCACGTCTTCCCTCCCCGGAATACGGACCGTAACGAGCGGCCCCCGGCTGCACGGGCCGACGCAGCCGGTGCACGTCACATCCACATCGGCATCGAGATTGCGCTCCCTTACCGCCTGCACCAGCGCCTTATGCACCGCCTCGGCTCCCGAGGCAAGACAAGGGCTGCTGTAGCAGACAAGCAGGCGGCAACGGTATGCGTTCCGCCTCTCCAGTTCCTTGCGGGCCATTGCCCGGAGCTCTTCACGCGTCATGGCTCTTTGTACCTCCCCTGCGCCGGTCCGTCAGTCTTCGACCGCTTCTTTACAGTTGCGCAGCATGGTTTCCGGAGTCTGCCGCGCGTGCACCTTGCCGTCAAGTATGACCATGGGCGCCAGGCCGCAGTTGCCGAGACAGCGGACGATATTGACGCTCAGCTTCCCGTCCGCGGTCGTTTCCCCCGCCTTGACTTGGAACTCCCGCTCCAGCGTCTCCACAATGTCGCCGGCCCGTTTCACGAAACAGGCGGTTCCCATGCAGATATTACAGATATGCTCGCCCTGGGGCTTGAGGTTGAAATGATGGTAGAAACTCGCCACCCCGTAGACCCAGCTGAGGGGGAGCTTCAGTTGGTGGGCGATGTACGTCATGGTGTCTTCGCTCAGGAAGCCGAAGGTCTCCTGGGCGGCATGGAGGACTTCGATCAGCGCATCCTGGCTGTACCGGCATCGCTTGAGCACCCTGTCGACCTGTATATACGGAGATTCGCCGGCCTCCCGCGCCGTGCCCCCCCCAAATCCCGGCCGAGCCCCGACCTTGGCGCGCTCCTCGGCCTCGCGTTTGAGTGCGGCCCCGGTCCCCGTGGCATCGGTGGAGCCGGTACCCTGCTTGATGTACTCGACATCCCTGGATTGCCCATCTCCAGCGCTCATAGGATTTCACCTCCATCGATTCCACTCACCGGCCACCGAATGTCGGGAGATCAATTTCCTTCGACCCTCGTCACCGGCGCCGGCCACTGGTACGAACCCTCCCCTCGTTTCTCCGCCGGGAAAGGTCGACAGCTCTGGATTATTCGGGGAAATACAGTAAGATTAAAAACAGAAGCAGTCTTCGGGGCTCGGCGTTATTCGGGGAGAAAATGATTTTTGTATTATGGATAAAATTTTATCCTCGCTCCTTCGATTGTCAACATGGGTGAAAGAAAACCATTGATTTTTAGTTTAAATAAAAATATAATTCGGCATTTTGAAAAGCTGTCGATTCGCCGGATGCGAAAGAAGCGGTGCGGAAGGAGAGGATTTGTATGAAGACACTCTATGAAGAAATACGGCATCAAATGCACGAGATAGGCACGGGAACGGAACATTGCATGGTTCTGTTGCAGAGGGCGTTTATGAGGAATTCCCTGGAACCGCTGAATGCCTGCCGGGAGAAACTTGCCGTCTTCAGAAACGCGGAACCGGAACTGACGAAAAAGGTGAAGGAACTGGTGCGGAAGGATGAGACAAAGAAAGAATATACCACGGTCCTTCACCATCTTATGGGTATCTGCGACGATCTGTCGGAACTCACGGTTCCCCTTGAGACAAAGATCAAGGAAAGAATGATGTTCAGCGACCGGGCCGTGACGGAGATAAGCTTCCTCTCCCAGAACCTGGCGGAGCTTCTCAAGGCAACCGGGGATCTGATCCTCGTCAAGAACCCGATTCTGCTCCGCTACGTTGAGGAGTCGGAGATCATGGTGACGAAGATGGCGATCGACTACGCCACCCAGCATGAAGAACGGATGATAGAAGGGTTATGCCTCCCTGTAGCGTCGCCCCTGTTTCTGAAGATGCTGGAGATCTTCAAGGGTATTGCCCGGAAGGCGAAGGAAATAGCCTCTGAACTCTCTCGATAGAAGGACCTCCCCTCCCGCCTGCCGTACGCGGACCCCGCGGCAGGTGGGGACCCCCCATCACGCCTTTTTATCGGGAAACCGGAGCCTGTGCAAGGGGATGCAATCGTAATGAACAGCCTCGCTGATGGCAACCCCCACAAGCCCGCTGCTGAGATTGTATCCTTGTATTACGTTCCTGAGACCGTCATCATCCTCCCCTGCGAAAAGAAATGCGTCAGCCGCGGCGAGAAAGTCACCGCTTCGCTCCAACGCCTGCTTCCAGAGAATCTCGAACCCACCTTTCCTTTCTTCGCCGGTGACCGGATGACGAAAGGAGGAAAAATGGGTAATCTCACGGGGGATCTCCTGGAGATTTCCGGGGTAGAAGAGCGCATGGAAGGTCATCAGTCGCCCTCCAAGAGTCCTGTCCATTCGCCGTACCAGTTTTTCCGCCGAAGACTTCCCGAAGAGCGCGTTCAACCCCATCTGTACCCGATACCCCCGCAGCAGATCCCTCCAGGCCGATGGTCGCATCGGTATCGACTTTTCACAGGCGTTGAGGAAAAACCTCAGCAATTCCCTGTTCACGGTACCGTTCCGTCGAATGTCGCTCACATAACCGCATGTTGCCGGCACTCGTGCTATCTTACGGAGAAGGTGCAGATCGAACCATCCTTCGATGAGACGATGACGGGACTGGGCCTCCCGGCGTTCAACAGAGCAATCTGCGTAGTAGTTGCCGCTCACATGATACACATAGGGGTGCAACGTCGAATCGAGAGCCATATGGGTGAGGTAGCCGCATACGAAGGCGGCCTTCTCCCTGAACAGCGGATCGTTCGGCGCGTCCCGCAGCGACTTCAGCATCTCGTGAGCGGGCCGGCTGGTGTCGTTGCCTCCAGACCCGTGAATGATATCTCCGTATTCTGAAGGATTCCCCGCCGTGAACGGCAACCGGACCGCATAAAAAAAGGTGTCCGGCACGATGGAACCAAGATGGTAGCAACGGGAGAAGTCTCCCAGCAGAGAACGGAGGCCTGCCTTGACCGAGCCGGCTATGGCGCGAGTCGCCTGGCCGGCACAGAGGATGTGCGATATTTCCTTGCCCATTCATCAGATCCTTGTATTTTTCATCCCGAGGTTACGATTGAATCGCGGATCTGCCGACAAGAGCCGTGCGGTTCACCCTATCTCGCCTTGAGCACGAAATAGATGCTTGCATTGCCCCTTTTTACGAGCAGCACGGCGGAACCCTTCGCGGCGATTCCGGCAACCGCCCGTTTGTACTCCGCAATAGTGCCCACCCGGTTCCGATTGACGGAAACGATGATGTCACCCCGCTGGAGACCCGCTTCCGCTGCCAGCCCTTCCGCATCAATGTCGGTAATGACGACACCGGTCGCGCCCCGCATCCTCATTTCCCGCGGCAGTTCCGCCACCGTCATGCCCATCCAGTTCGCGGGCGCGGCTTCTTCCGGTTTCGCACGACTGGCGGCCGCGCTCTCGGAGTTTCCGAGGACCAGGCTCAGCTTCATTTCCCGTCCCTCGCGGAACACGCTGACCTCCACGCGCTTGCCCACGGGGGTATCGGCAACCAGCCTCTGAAGCTGGGCCACATCCTTGATTTCCTTGCCGTCAAGGCCAAGGATGATGTCCCCCTGCCTGATGCCGGCCGCCGCGGCCGGACTTCCCGTCATCACCTCGTTCACCAGAGCGCCCGCCGCCTTTTTCAGGCCGAAAGAGGCGGCTATCTCGTCGTTCACCGGCTGGATGGACACCCCCAGCCATCCCCGGCTGACCGTCCCTTTCTTGAGGAGCTGCTCCACCACGTGCTTTGCCATGTTCACGGGAATGGCGAACCCGATACCCTGGCCGGCCGCGACAATAGCGGTGTTGATGCCGATTACCTCGCCATGGATATTGAGGAGCGGTCCGCCGGAATTCCCGGGATTAATTGACGCATCGGTCTGGATAAAATCCTCGTAGGTCTCGATTCCCATGTTGGAACGGCCGGTGGCGGACACAACGCCCACGGTAACGGTGCGATCCAATCCGAAGGGATTACCGATTGCAATGGCCCACTGACCCACCTGAAGTTTGTCCGAGTCGCCGAGCACCGCGACAGGGAGACTCTCTCTGCTGTCGATCTTGATGATGGCGATATCGGTCTTCGGGTCACGCCCGACGATTTTCCCTTCATATTCCTTGTCATTGGAAAGCTTCACCTTGATGGATTCCGCGTCCCGCACCACATGGTCATTGGTCAGGATGTAGCCGTCTCGATTGATGATGAACCCGGAACCGAGACTGGTGTCACGCCGGTAGCGGGGTTGCCTGTCACCGAAAAAGTCTTCGAAAAACGGCGAGAACTGGAAGGGAGACGGCACCAGTTTTTTCCTGCTGATGGTTGAGATATTCACGACCGAGGGCGTCACCTGTTTCACCAGGGTCGCGAAGGCCTGCTGCGTGGCAAGGATATCCTTCGGCACCTCCTTGACCGGCGCCTCCGCGGTTCCCTTGCGGCTGGAATCGTAATAAAGCGCTCCGTCCTTCTTGTCACACCCGGAAAAGAAGGCGGAAGCGGCCAGGAGCAGAATACAGGGGATGATGGAAAGATTCTTCATGGCAACCTCTCACACTGTTGATACATTCGAGTAATCGAATTTTTCCAAGGTAATCAATATGCCGATGGATGTCAATGCCGTTCACCTTCCAGTCCCCGTGCATCTCCTGAATTTTATTCAATTTTGTCTGGTTTTTTCGTACCCGGACTGCTATCATTGCCGTCACGCTCCGAATTCATGAAAACGAACGGCACGAGCGCCGGTTTCCATCTTCTCGAACTCCGGTTTCTCCATGGACAAAGTTTTTCTCATAACCGGCATCTTCTGCCTCGCGATGCTCCTTCGGAGAACGGGGGTTGTCCGCGAAAATCACCTGGGCATGGTGGTGCGTTACGTCCTGACGGTTTCCCTCCCCTGCCTGACCCTCATGACCATCGCCGCACTGGACCTGCGGAACGCCCACTTCGACATTGCCGTCATCGGCTGGGCGGTCATGCTTGCCGGAGCAGGCGCATCCTGGGGAATCGGAAAACTGGCGGGCTTCGCCGGGGCGCGACTCCGGGTCTTCATGCTCGTCACGACCTTCCCCAACACCGGATTCCTCGGGTATCCCTTTGCCTTTGCGCTGTTCGGCGCCGCCGGCCTCTCCTATGCCGTTATCTATGACCAGATGGGAATGTTCCCCATATTCGTCTCCCTCGGTTTCTTCATCGCCGGCGGCAAAGAAAGCCTTCACCACGCTATCAAGTTCCCGCCTCTCATCGCTCTCCTGGCAGCCCTGGCGCTCAATGGCGCGGGCTACATGATCACCGACCCGGCGGCCCGAATCCTGAAGGGAATCGGATGGACGACGCTCCCTCTTACCATCTTCATCATCGGTTTCCGGGTCCGGCTCATGGCCTTGCGTGACTACAAACCGCTGGTGTGGTGCCTTGCGGTGCGCATGCTGGTTCTGCCGGCGATTCTCTTCGTGATTCTCCATCTGCTCGGAAAAAGCGGCATTCCCTACCAGGTCGCCCTCATGGAAACGGCCATGCCTCCGGCGCTGACCACCAGCATCCTCGCCCTCCAGTACCGGCTCGACAACGATCTCGCCGTAGCTTGCATCAGCGTGGGCACCGTCCTTTCCATGGTGCTGTTCGCATTGGCCATGGTGGTGCAGTAGCGGAAGACTGGCGTATTCGTACCATAGCGCGATGTAAAAAACAAAGGGGCGACTGGCCGGTCGCCCCATGCATTGACTGAAGAATGTCTTCTCGTTTATCGATTTTTTTCGAATGATTTGACAGACGCTCGAATTTCAACCAGGCAGTTCCGTCGGATGGTTGTCAGAATAGGATCATCACCTGGAAAAACTGCTCTTTTCAGCGCTCCTTCGCTCCTATATAGATGTTTCAGTGAAGATTCCCTCTCATCAAAGGGCGATCTGCATACCGACGCGATCCCGACATAACCGTCTGCCACCATCGAGAGTACTCCTAGGGGATTGCTCGGCAGGGCACGCGCCACGGAGCGTTCCAGGTAGCCGATTTTCATGGGATCCGTAACTGGCTGCATGGCTCTGAAGTCTTTCAGGGCGTCATCGGTCCCAGTTTTGATGTTATTGAGCAAAGCCTGGAATTCCTCGTCGCGATCCAGCACTGCTCTCCATTCGTTCGGTGGCGGCCTTTCCTCCCAGCCTCTTCTATAATCGCCACGCTTTATTCCTCGAAGTCTCTCAAGGCAGTTGCGCCGCACGTTGCCAAGGCGGGGATTGTCGGCGGGAATCTTCATACCGATGAGCGCCCTGTCAACGTCTGCCAAGAACGTGTCGGCAGTGACCGTGTCATCGGGTGTTTCATCCACATATGGACAGAAACAAACATCTTTTACGCTGAAAGGTCCCATTTGTGCCAGGAAAAGCACCTCGACAGGCCTCTTCACTAAAGCCACAGCCAAGGCACCATTCAAATCTTCGGATGCGCCTGCGTCCGAAGCCGGTTTCAGTGCCTTTGCCACTTCAAGCCAGTCATTTTCACCGGTTGCAATCTTCTCTACGACCCTGTCCCAATCGTTCGGATAATTTTCGCCGCTTTTCCATAGCGTTTCAATTACAACTCCGGGTCCCAATGCCTGGATATTTTTCATGACTTCCACGGCGGTCAGTTCTGCCGCCCCCGACCAAGTGGCAGAAAACAAAAACCGCACGATAAGAATCAAAAGAGTCAAGCTTCGCATTGTCAGTACCCCACAAAGAGCTCTTTATCATTGCTGTTGTCAATAGCTTTACGAATAGCCAATGGGAGAATGATACAACCCTCTGAAGCCGCTCCTGGAGTCCTTCCGCTGTCGCCATGGATCCGGAAAGCGGTTCGCCCATGAGCGGTATGTCCGACCGGCGACAAATTCATGGTACATGAACCGAGCCGTGGGTGTTTGTATGCCGCACCTATCCTGTACAATCCTCTCGGAATAGGACCATAACCAACCTTGGCCTCACTCATGGGCTTGTTGCAGTCCCCTTCCTTTCCGGAATATCCTATACCCACCTCTTCGGTATCATGCCATACAGTCCCCAGGGTTTGACTATAAATCCACGCCATACAAGCCTCCACTTTTGATTGAATATATGCATTCTGCCTCATCACCCCTCGGCAGCACTTTTGCTCGCTACCTTGGCACTATCCAAGAATCTTCTGCCTCGATACCGTTAGGTTCCCAAGTCATCTTGATCTTTTTGTACGTGAAGGAAACGGCCTCCATGTGGCCGTAAGGGTCGTTCATGGCAATAAAGGTGGTCGGCATCGAAGGGTGATAACTCACAATAATCGCATCTTCGAGGACGGTGCTGAAGTAATGCTCCTCGATCCCCTGTTTGTTGATGCGATAATATTTGAGGGTTACATTCTTCATGTGCTCCCCCGTGCACAGGGCTTGAAAAAGTTTGGGAGAGCTTTTGTCTATCATCTTTACGATAGTGAAGGGACCGTGGACCCGCTTACCGGTAGGCAGACCGGAATGAGGGTCGCGCGGCATGTGGATACCGTGCTGCAGCTCATAGATGAGAATCGTTCCCTCCCTCCCCTGCATCTCGCATGAGCCCTCGATTTTTCCTTGTTTTTCTCCTTCCAGAATGAGATGACACGGCATCGGCATACTTTGTTCCTCCATAAATTAAATTTTTTAAATGTTAATAACATTTTAATTTAACAAAATCAAGGCTTGTGTAGGTTTCTTTTTTGTGACGACACCGAGACAACCCTTAATTGGAGCGACTCAGTGAGTATATTTCCGGGAATCCGGCAAAATGGGCCGAGGACCGGGAAAACCCTATCCTGCATTAATAAAATCATGTCCCGTAGGGGCGACCGGCGGGTCGCCCTTTCTGGATTCAACGGATCAGGTCTTTTCTGGGCGACCCGCCGGTCGCCCCTACACGAGGTTTCTTCCGCCCCTTGCGGAGCAGCCCGTTTCCGCATAGAATTACCCCGTTGTCATCACCGAGCAGATTCTCAATCAAGATATCCAAGGAGGTTCCCATGAAAAAGAAGATAGGAGTGGTGCTTTCCGGATGCGGGGTACGCGACGGGAGCGAGATACACGAGGCGGTGCTGACCCTGCTGGCAATCGACCGGAACGGCGCCGAGGCGGTGTGCATGGCGCCGGACATGGAGGTTCCCGAGGTGAACCACCTGTCCATGCAGGAAACGGGCGCGAAACGGAACGTGCTGAAGGAATCAGCCCGCATCGCCCGCGGCAACATCAGGGACATCAAGGAGGTGAAGGCGGCAGAGCTTGATGCGGTCATCTTCCCCGGCGGCTTCGGCGCAGCGAAGAACCTGTGCGACTTCGCCGTCAAAGGGGCCGATGCGTCCGTCCAACCCGACGTTGCGCGTCTCGTTCGCGAGATGGCGGCTGCGAAGAAACCCATCGGCGCCATCTGCATCGCCCCTGCCCTGATAGCGGCCATTCTCGGAAAGGAGTACGCGCCCGAGGTTACCATCGGCAACGACGCCGGAACTGCCGATGCGATCAACCGGACCGGCAGCAGGCACGTGGAATGCCCGGTAACCGGGTTCGTGGTGGACAGGGAACGCAAGATAGTGTCAACCCCCGCCTACATGCTGGCGACGCGCATCTCCGAAACGGCCGAGGGTATCGAGAAGGCGGTCAAGGCCGTGCTGGATCTGGTATAGAGACTGACGGGGAGCACCGCGCCGAACTGCCCGCCAAAAAGCAGGGTGTGCCGACAAATTAGGCAGTTGCTTCCGAAACTTTCGGAAATCAACCGTGAGACGACGTTGTTCCTCGGGGTTACTCCACGGTACGCAAAAGGCCGCCGGGATCTCCTTTTAAGGAAGAATGCCCGGCGGCCCTTTGTTTTTCGTTGTTTGGCAGTCAGACTGCCGTTCCCGACCTTTCACCGCAAACGTGCCGGCCTTGCTTCCGGCACGCTCTATGAATGTTCTGAAATCAAAGAAAAAGAAAGACGCCTGTCATTCGCACCTGTTCAGCGCATCCTTTCTTTTTCTCCCTCCTTGGGCGACCGAACGGTCGCCCATTTTTTATCCCGTCTCCACATTTTTTATCCCGTCTCCAGGGTATATCCCACATTGGCGGGCTGGAACGCGGCGGGGAACTCCCGCAGCAGCCGCGCCGAGGCGGCAAAGCCGGTGCAGTGGCCGGCGGCGATCCTGCGGATCCCGAAGACCCGCAACGCCTCGACAGTGGCCTCCACCTGTTCCGGGGAGCAGAAGCCGAGGTGGGTGCCGCCGATCACGGCATGCACGCGTTCCTCGCCTGTCTGTTCCCTGGCATGCCCGATGGTGTTCACCACCCCGGCATGGCAACAGCCGAGGAGCAGGACCAGGCCCTTCGGGCTCCGTATCACCAGTGACTGGTCATCCTCCAGCGGATCGGACGACTTCCCCTCAGGGTCGCGAAACATGCCCCGATCCCCTTGTTCGAACGGGGTCCTCCGCGGGACCCGACCGGTGAGAAAGATGTCGGGCGCAATCTCCCGGAACCGGTCATCCAGGGTGAAACGCGCCCCCACCCCTCTCAGGTATGTTTCGTCATAGGGAATTCCGACGGGAACGCTCTCGCCGGTATCCTTCACCCGGTAGCGCCGGGAAAAGACGGCCGGATGGGCAAGCACCTCCTTTGCCCCACAGTTTCTCAACAGGGGGAGGAGGCCGCCGGTGTGATCGTGATGCCCGTGAGACAGGACCACCCGCTCCACCCGGTGCAGGTCCCTGTTCATGCGCAGCGCGTTCCGCAGCAGGGTTTCCCCCATGCCGGTGTCGAAGAGGATGCGGGATCCTTTCCCTTCGACCAGGGCGGCGAACCCGTGCTCTCCCAGGGTCCCGGAAACCGGGCCGACGGTGTTTTCGCAGAGTACGGTGATTCGGTAGCTGTTCTTCATGCGCGCTTCTCCTTGCGCGCCTCCACCAGGTAGTAGAGCACGGGTATGGTCACGCGCGACAGGGTGGTGGAGGCGATTTCGCCGCACATGAGGGCAATGGCGAGCCCCTGGAAGATGGGGTCGAAGACGATGACGAAGCTGCCCACCACCACGGCGGCGCCGGTGAGAAGCATGGGGCGGAAGCGCACGGCGCCGGCCTCGATGATCGCCTCGTCCAGCGGCAGTCCCTCCCGCCGCTTCAGTTCGGCGAAGTCGATGAGGATGATGGAGTTGCGCACGATGATCCCGGCCAGGGCGATGAAGCCTATCATGCTGGTGGCGGTGAAGAAGGCCCCGAACAGTGCGTGCCCCGGCAGGATGCCGATCAGGGTCAGCGGGATGGGGGCCATAATCACCAGCGGCGTGGTGAAGCTGCGGAACCAGGCCACCACCAGCACGTAGATGAGGATCATGACCGCACCAAAGGCAATCCCCAGGTCGCGGAACACCTCGTAGGTGATGTGCCACTCCCCGTCCCACTTGATGGCCGGCCGCTCCTCGCTCCACGGCTGCCGGGCCGCCAGCTGCTCGATGCGGTAGCCGCCGGGAAGCGTGATCCTGTCTATCTCCCTGCCCATTTTCAGAATGGCGTAGACCGGCGCCTCTATCTCGCCGGCCACGTCGCCCGTCACGTACACGGCATTCTTCAGGTTCTTGCGGTAGATGCTCTTGTTTTCAACGCCGCGGGTCACCCGGACCAGCTGGGACAGGGGAATGTTCCCTCCCGGCGACGGCACGGAGACGGAAGAGAGCGCCTCCAGCGAGCTTCTCCGCTCCATCGGGAGCCGCACGGTGATAAGCGCCGGCTCCTTTTCCTTGGGCAGGTGCAGAAGCCCCGCATCCATCCCGCCCAGGGCGACCCGCAGGGTCTGCGCCACGTCGTCGGTGGAGACGCCGGACAGGGCCGCCTTCTCCCGGTCCACGGCAAAGGTATAGATGGTCTGGTCGTCTTCCAGGTACCAGTCCACGTCCACCACGCCGGGGGTCTTGACGAATATCTCCCTGATACGGCGGGCGATTTCGATCCGGCTCTGCTGGTCAGGGCCGTAGACCTCCGCCACCAGGGTGGAGAGCACCGGCGGGCCGGGCGGGATCTCGGCGACCTTGACGCGGGCGCCGTAGCGATCGGCAATCTTCTTCAGCACCGGACGGATGCGCCGGGCGATGTCGTGGGACTGGTCGGAGCGCTCGGACTTGCCCACCAGATTGACCTGGATATCGGCCAGGTTCGCCCCGCGCCGCAGATAGTAGTGGCGCACCAGGCCGTTGAAATTGAAAGGGGCGCTGATGCCGATATAGGTCTGGAAATCGGTCACCTCGGGAACGCGCCGCACGGCGTCACCCATCTCGGAGACCAGCCGCGCCGTCTCCTCCAGGGCCGTTCCGGTGGGCGCGTCCACGATCACCTGCAGCTCGCTCTTGTTGTCGAAGGGGAGCATCTTGACCGTGACGACCTTGAAAAACAGCAGGCTCACCGCGACCAGGAGCAGCACTACGACCCCGGCAAGGAAACCGTTCCGGACCTTCCGGTCATGGAGGAGCCTGCCCATGACGGCCCGGTAGAAACGGGTGAGGCGCGACTCCTCGGCAGGCGCATCGCTGCCGGAATGGGACTCTCCCTTCATCAGGCGGTAGGCGAAATAGGGGGTCACGATGAAGGCGATGAGCATGGAAAAGAGCATGGCCATGCTCGCACCCACCGGGATGGGCCGCATGTAGGGGCCCATGAGACCGCCGACGAATCCCATGGGAAGGATCGAGGCAATGACCGCGAGGGTGGCGAGCACCGTGGGGTTGCCGATCTCGTCCACGGCCCGGACCGCCCCCTCCAGGGGGGTGAGGCGGGTGGTGGTGAAGTAGCGGTGGATGTTCTCAACCACCACGATGGCGTCGTCCACCAGGATGCCGATGGAGAAGATCAGGGCGAACAGGGTGATGCGGTTCAGGGTATAGCCGAGCAGGGAGAAGGCGAGCAGGGTCAGGGCCAGCGTCACGGGGATGGCGATGGCCGCCACGGCCCCGGCGCGCCATCCCATGAACAGGGCGATGAGGATCGTCACCGAGATGGCGGCCAGAAACATGTGGAACAGGAGTTCGTTGTTCTTCTCGCGCGCGGTCTCGCCGTAATTGCGCGTCACCGTGACCTGGATGTCGGACGGGATGACCGTACCCTTGATCGATTCCACCCGCTTCAGCAGGTCCTCAGCCACCCAGGTGGCATTGGCCCCTTTCCGCTTGGCAACGGAGACGGTGACCGCAGGGTAGTTCCTCCAGGGATCACCCGTAATTCCTTTTGCGTTCGCGGCCGGACCCAGGCCGAAAAACAGGTACTGGTCCGGCTCTTCCGGCCCGTCGCGGACGTCGGCCACATCGGCCAGATAGACCGGGCGGCCGCCATGGACGTTCACCACCAGGCGCTTCACCGCCTCCGCGTCCACGAGAAAATCGCCGCCGGCCACCAGGTAGTCCCGACTCCCTGCCGGAAAGTCTCCGGAACGGACCGAGACATTTCCCTTCCGCAGTGCGGCGACCACCTGGAGGGGCGACATGCCGTACCCGGCCAGCCTCCCGGGATCGAGGCTCACCCGCACCTGACGCCGAAGTCCCCCGGCGATCCCGGTTTCGGCAACCTGGACGCTCTTCTTCAATTCGTCGCACAGTTCGCGGGCAACGCGGCGCAGGGTATGGTGGTCGTACCGCTCCGACCAGAGCGTCAGGGTGAGGATCGGCACGTCGTCGATGGACTTGGGTGAAACCAGCGGCTCGCCGGCGCCCGGCGGGAGGATTCCCCGGTTGCTCATCACCTTGTTGTAGAGCTTGACCAGGGATTTCTCCAGGTCCTCGCCCACCAGGAAGCGGACCGTCACGACCCCCATGCCCGGACCGCTCATGGAATAGACGTACTCAACCCCCGGGATCTCCCACATCTTCCCCTCGAAGGGTTTGACTACCCGCTCCTCCACCTCTCCGGGGGTCGAACCGGGCAGGGGAAGATAGATGTCCACCATGGGCACAACGATCTGCGGCTCCTCCTCCCGCGGCGTCACCAGGACCGCGTACAGGCCGAGGAGCAGGGACGCCGCGACGATGAGCGGCGTCAGCTTGGAATCGATGAAGGCGCGGGCGATGGCGCCTGCAATGCCGAGTCTGTCCATGGAAACTCCATCAAAATGGGCAAAAGGCGAATGGCAGAGGGGCAACCGTCAGCCATCAGCCTTCAGTCTTTTTCCTGATTACTCTACTTTCGCCCCGTCGGTAACTTTCTCGACTCCGCCGACCACGATCCGCTCACCGGCGGACAATCCGGCAAGGATCTCTATCCGAACGCCCTGTGAAGTACCCGGCTTTACCAGCCGCATGCGGGCGATATTCCCATTGTCAACGGTCCAGACAAAGGTTAGCTGCCCCCGCTCCACCACCGCGGTTTTCGGAACCAGGATGCCCCGTTTTTCACCCACCGGCAGCATGGCACGACCGAACCGCCCCGAGAGAGCGCCGGTGGACGGGATATCCAACTTGACCGGGAAAGTCCGGCTCACGGGATCCACCTTCGGCACGATCTCCACCACCCTGCCGACAGCGTTATCCGCACCTCCGTCAAGCACGACCGGCACGGAGGCGCCCGCGCTTACCCTGCCCAGCAGTGATTCGGGAACCGCAACCTCGAGGCGGTACTGTCCTTCCTCTTCAACGGCCATCAGCGGCATGCCGGGAAAGACCGTGGCGCCCGGATCAACCGATTTCGACGTGACGACACCGCTGATGGGAGCAGTGATCCGGGTATAGCCGGCCACTGCCGACGCGGCCCGGGAAGCCTCCCTGGCCCTGGCCAGCGCCCGGTCGGCCATATCGCGCTCGGCCCGGCGGGTATCCAGTTCCTGCCGGGTGACGGCCTGCTCCTCGAACAGCCGGGAAAACCTTTCATAGGTCACGTCGGCCAGCTTCTTGCGGGCCAGTGCCTCGGCCGTGGCATGTTCGGCCCCGGCGGCCCCTGCCAGGGCTTCCCGGGCATCGATGGTCATCAGCAGGCTGCCTTGCCGCACACGGTCGCCTTCCTTTGCATGAACGACGGAAACGGTCCCGGAGATGCGGGCCGCAATCGGGGCGTACTTCTTGGCCTTCACCGTACCCGACACCTCGAACCGCTCGGGAACGGAAACGGGCCTTACCCTTTCCAGGGTCAGCCCCCTGACAAAGGGAAGGGACTCCTTTGCCTCTTTGCCCCTGTCCGGGCATCCGGATGCGCAGGCAAGAATGACAGCAAGCATGGCGGCGACCCCTGACGACACTATCCTCATTTCATGACCTCCCGGAGAAAGATCCCCGCGTTGTACCAGACCCGCGCGGTTGCCAGGGCATACCCGGTTTCATTCTCCACCATGGATGCCCTTGCCCGGTTCAGGGCGGTCTGGGCATCCAGCACGTCCACCAGGGTAGCGAGAGAGTTGGCGAAACGCTTCGCGACCAGACGCACGCCTTCCTCGGCATCACGCAGGGAGGCCCGGGCAAGCGCCAGCCGTTTTTCCGCCTCTTCCCGGCGCAGGAGGCTTTCTTTCACTTGAAAAACTACCTCACGTCGCTGATATTCCAGGTATTCGCGCGCGGAACTCTCCAGGGAGCGGGCACGGGCGCGTTCATCGAACCGCCGTAGTCCGTCGAAGAGTTCCCATCGGAGATTCGCCCCGGCGATCCAGGAGTCGTTGTCCCGGCTGAAGGGAACATCCCGGTCATTCATCTGGTAGCCGGCGCTTCCGTACAGGGTCGGCAGGAATGCGCTTCCTGCCATCTTGACGCCGACCCGGGCCTTCTCCGCCGCCTTTTCAGCCTCTTTCAGGTCCTTGCGGTTTTCAAGGGCCAGGGTAGTGAACTCTTCGCTCCCCAGCGGCAGCGGCGACAGCGGTTCCGCGATATCGAGGGATTCCCCTGCCCTACCGCCGGCAGCCAGGGCCAGCCTCATGCCGGCAAGCACCGCATTGTTCCGTGCCGTGATATGCTGCTGCTCCATCTCCGCCAGGAAGGTACCGGCCCTGAGCTCGTCGGACTTCAGCCCCATGCCGTTAGCGTTTCGCACCCGCGCCAGCCGCCGGTGCTCCTTAGCGTCGCGCACCGCCTCTTCCGTTGCGGAAAGCATGGCCCGCGCCCGCTGCACCTCAAGGTACGAAGTGAAAACTGCAAACGCCACATCCTCCCTGCGCCGGTCAAAGGCAAGGCCCTGCTCTTCGGCCTCCTTCTCCGCCAGAGCCGTTCCATAGGTGATGCCCGGGTCGAAGAGCGGCTGCTCCAGGGTGAAGGCGGTCCGGAAGTCACTGGTTGAAGAGGGATGATTCAGGTTGTTGATGAGAAAGTCGTTCTGGGAGAAGCGCCCCTGGTCCAGTTTCATCATGAAGACGCGGGTCGGGGCATTGGACGCGGAAAAGGTTTCATCGAAGAAGATGCGGGGGAAATAACGGCTGCGGCCGGCGGCGACACCGTGCTCCGCGGCATCTTTCCGGTGCCGTGCCGCCTGGAGCAGATTATTCCGCTCCAGGGACAGGCGTATGGCTTCCCTGAGGGTCACGGTATCCTGCCCCGCATGGAGCAGGCCAGGGGAAAACAGCAGCAGCGCAGCACACAGACACCAGACCTTCACTCGGCGCCTCCTGGTTCTTGAAGAGATGGATGGGAACAGGCGTGAGGAGTCAATAGAAATCTTTCATTCTCCCAGCCTTTTGTCGGGAATCAGGTAGTTTTTCACATAATCCGCTACGGCGTCTTCCAGCGTCGTGCACGTCCCGGCATACCCGGCCGCGCGGAGTTTCGTCATGTCGGCGCAGGTATAGTACTGGTATTTGGGACGGATTGCCTCCGGCATGTCCATGTAGGTGACATTCACCGGCTTTTCCAGAGCGTTGAAAATGGCCGCGGCAAGTGAGTTCCAGGTGCGGGCCGTGCCGCCGCCGATATTAAAGATGCCATTGATATCATTTCTGTCCAGCAGAAACAGGGTCATTTCCACCGCATCCTTGACGTAGATGAAGTCGCGCATCTGCTCACCGTCGGCATAGTCGGGGCGGCAGGACTTGAACAGGACCATGCCGCCGGTCGCGGCAATCTGCTCGTAAGCCTTCAGCACCACGGATCGCATGTCTCCCTTGTGGTGTTCGTTGGGACCGAAGACATTGAAGTACTTCATTCCGGCAATCCTGTCCGCCAGTCCGTTGCGCTGCGACCACAGGTCGAAGAGCTGCTTGGAATAGCCGTACATGTTCAGGGGGGAGAGGAGGTGGAGGGAGGATTCGTCGTCGCTGAAGCCCCGACTGCCGTCACCGTACGTGGCCGCGCTGGAGGCGTAGATAAACCGTGCGCCGACGTTCAGGGCGAAGAGCGCCATCCGTTTCGAGTACTCGAAGTTGTTGCGCACCAGATAGGTGGCATCCTGCTCGGTGGTGGACGAACAAGCCCCCAGGTGAACAACGGCCTCTATCTTCTTCCCTTTCATGGAGAGGCGCGAGGAAATCCTGCCGTCCGCGATCATCTCCAAAAAATCATCCTTTTCGCAATAGTCCGCGAAACGGAGAGGTACGAGATTCTTCCACTTGTTTCCCGTGCCCAGGTGGTCGACGACCAGTATGTCGTCCCTTCCGAGTTGATTAAGCTTCCAGATGAGGGCGCTGCCGATGAGGCCGGCGCCGCCGGTTACGATGATCATGGAACCTCCCGTTGTCCGTCCGGACAGTCGTAGAAACACGGTAAAAAGTAAAGAACGCACGCCCTCGTGTCAATTCAAAAGTGTGCCGACGCGGAGGGCTCCGCACAGAACGCCATGGCAGAGGTATCGGAAAATAGGTTGACAGGGAGAGCCGACGGGTTTTAGACTTGCCCGACTCCGGAGGTGGGGCTGCTTGATAAACAAGGAAAAGTGGAAGAAGCGGATACGGGAGATCCTCTCTCTGGACAGTCACCCGGGCCATATATCGATAGGCTTCGCGGTGGGCGTCTTCATCAGCTTCACGCCCTTTTTCGGCACCCATACCCCGCTTGCGCTCGCGGCCGCCTTTCTACTGCGGGTCAACAAGGTAACCTGCCTGACCGGCGCGTGGGTCAACACCCCCCTGACCGTGGTCCCGGTACTGATCGCCAGTTACGAACTCGGCGAACGCATCCTGGGACGCACTCCACAGAAACTGGTTCTCAGGGAACTGAACCTGGATTTCGCCCTGGAACTCCTGAAGAGCCACGGCATGCCGCTTCTCATCGGCTCGTCGCTGATAGGCTTTGCCGCGGCCCTCGTATCCTATGCCCTCCTGTACTATCTCATCGTCAGATTCCGTCGCAGAGACGAAACCCTCCGGCATCTCACCGAGGAAATGGAAGAGACCGGGGAAGAACTGGAATAGCGGCATTCCCCGAACATGACTCTTCCGGAATGGATGCGCAACCTGCCCCATACTACGAGGCGGAACCTCTTGGACTACAATCGATTGTTATTTTCCCAGGATAGGGCTCAGTGTCTGATAGGTGATGTAGGAGACTACAGCTGAGGCGGGGATGGTAAGCACCCATGCCCAGACGATGCGGTAGGCGATCTGCCAGTTCACGGCGGAAAGGCGTTTCGACAGACCGACCCCGAGGATGGCCGAGGTGATGACGTGTGTGGTACTGGTGGGAAGGCCGAGAGCCGCCGCGCCCAGGTTGACGGTGGAAGCGGCCATATCCACCGAGAAGCCGTTGATGGGATACAATTTGACGAAATCCCGTCCGACGGTCTTGATGATCCGCCAGCCGCCAATCGCGGTCCCCATGGCCATGGCCAGAGCGCACGCCACTTTCACCCATGTCGGCACTTCAAAGGTCGGGATCACGCCGTAGCTCAACAGCGCCATGGTAATGACACCCATGGACTTCTGTGCATCAGCGGCGCCGTGAGAAAATGACATGAAGGCGGCCGAGACCACCTGCAGCTTGCGGAAAACCTTGTTGACCCCGTGGGGAGCGCGGTTGCGAAGGGTCCAGAGAAAGATGACCATGAAGAGGAAACCCATGGCGGTACCGAGGACCGGCGAGATGAACAGGGACAGGATGATTTTTTTCAGCCCCTCCAAATGGAGATTGGAAATGCCCGCATGGGCGATTACCGCACCCATGATGCCGCCGATGATCGCATGGGAAGAGGAGGAAGGCAGGCCGAAATACCAGGTTACGAGGTCCCAGATGATGGCTCCGACGATCCCTGCCAGGACTACCATCTGGGTTGTTTGACTGGGGTCGACGATGCCCTTTCCGATTGTGGTTGCCACCTTTGTGGACACCATGGCGCCGGCAAAGTTCAGTATCGCCGCCATGATGATCGCCGTCCGCAGGGAGAGAGCCCGGGTTGAAATGCTGGTGGCGATTGCGTTGGCGGTATCGTGAAATCCATTGATGAAGTCGAAGACCAGCGCCGCAAGCACGACAAGCAGGAAAAGGATCAGGGTCACATCAAGCATTTTTGAGAACCACGCTTTCCAGGATATTCACGGCATCCTCGCACTTGTCGCAGGCCCGCTCCAGGGTTTCGTAGATCTCCTTCCACTTGATGAGCTGTATCGGATCCTTCTCCTCGTCGAAGAGGCGGCTGATGGCCTCGCGGCAGACGCGATCAGCCTCGTTCTCCAGAGAATTCACCTCGACACAATAGCGATTGATCTGCTCCAGATTTCCGCCGAGGATTGATATTGCGCCCTCCAGCGTCTGGCAGGACTTGAGGATGAGAAACGCCATCTCCTGGGCCGTGGCGGTGGGCTGTTCAACGTTGTACATGACGAACCGCTGCGAGCAGGCGTCGATGAGGTCGAGGATGTCGTCCAGCGCACCGGACAGGGCATAGATGTCCTCCCGATCGAAAGGGGTGATGAAGCTCTTGTTCAGCTTTTTCACGATGTCGTGGGTCAGGATGTCGCCGTTGTGCTCGATCTGCTTGATCTGCTTCTGGCTCGCCACCGGGTCGCTGAAATCGTCGAGCATTTCCTTGAAAAGACGCGCCCCTTCCACGATATTCCGAGCAAGGTCCTTGAATAAAACGAAATATTTTTCATCCTTTGGAATCAGTCCGAACATGTTTCCTCCGCTCCCCGGCCGGGAGGCTGGGACGTAATAAAATCGACTACAAATAGCATATTTTTCCTTCTCATAATACAAAAAATGTTGCGGCCGTGTTACAACGGCCATGACCGTACCATTTCCCCTTGATATCTCTAATCGGTTCCAGTATTGTCGCGAAGCGCTGATTTTCCCATGATGCCGGAGGTTTCATGACAGGTTTTGACGCAGTTATTCTCGGCATCGTCGAAGGGCTGACGGAGTTCCTGCCGGTCTCCTCCACCGGCCACCTCATCCTCGCCTCGGAACTCCTCCGACTCCCCCAGACCGATGCCCACAAGGTATTCGAAGTGGCAATCCAGCTGGGAGCGATCCTTGCGGTGGCGTGCCTGTACTGGCGAAGATTCACGACCCGCACGGACCTGCTTCTGAAGCTGGCAGTCGGATTCCTCCCCACCGGCGTAATCGGGTTCACCCTCTACCGGATGGTGAAAAACCTCTTCAACTCCTCGGTGGTCAGCATCTCGCTCATCGTGGGCGGTATCGCCTTTTTGCTCATGGAGTACTACATGAGAAATCACCGACCGGAGGTCCACGACGTGTCCGACGTTTCCTACCGGACCGCCTTCACCGTCGGTCTGGTGCAGTGTCTTTCCATGGTTCCCGGCGTATCCCGCTCCGGCGCCACCATCATCGGCGGCCTGATGTGCCGCATGGACCGAACAGCCGCCGCCGAATTCTCCTTCCTGCTGGCACTTCCCACCATGCTCGCCGCAACCTGTTACGACGTGTATAAAAACGCCGCTGCCTTCCAGGGGAGCGACTGGGGTAACCTCCTCATCGGATTCGTCGTATCGTTCATCTTCTCCATCGTCGGCATCAAGGTTCTGGTGCGCTTCGTCAGCAATCACACCTTCATCCCCTTCGGCATATACCGCATCATCGCCGGGGCGCTCTTTCTTTTGCTCGTGGTCAGGTAGTTTCCACCCGGAAACGGTCGTTCTTCGCCCTCCCTGCCGCTCTCCCGGCGATATTTCACACTTTCCCACGAATCATCTTCTCTCCGACGACTTTCCGTGGTACATATCCATTCATAAATTATTTTCATTGACAGATACTATTATTGCTCCATTTTTTGCTTGGACACGGAGGGAAGGCATGTCTGGCGGGATCAAGCACTGGCCGGAGGACGAACGTCCGCGGGAAAAGCTGATGAAGCTTGGGGCGGAAGCCCTCACCGAAGCGGAATTGCTGGCGCTCATCATCCGCACCGGCAACCCGGTCACGAAACAGAGCGCCGTGGATATCGGCCGTTCCATGCTCCAGGAGTTCGGCAGCCTCAGGACCCTGGCGGGCGCGACCACGGCCGAGATCTGCCGCGTCAAGGGGACGGGACCGGCCAAAGCGGCGGCCATCAAGGCATCTCTTGAAATTGCGTCGCGCCTGAACACGGATCGTTTAACAAACGGCGAACGCTTTACCTCCCCGGAACAGGTCTACCAGCATTACCACTACTCACTCCGTGACCGGCGCAAGGAATACTTCCTGGCGCTCCTGCTGGACGGAAAGAACCGGATCCTGAAGGAAGTGCGCATCTCCGAAGGCTCCCTCAACCAAAGCATCGTACACCCCCGCGAGGTTTTCAGCCCGGCGGTGCGCGAGTCCGCGGCCGCCATAATCCTGGTGCACAACCACCCGTCAGGCGACCCGACCCCGAGCCGGGAGGACCGGGAGATCACCCGCAGGCTGAAGGACGCGGGCGAGCTGATGGGCGTCAAGGTCCTGGACCACATCATCATCGGCGACGGCGGATTCGTCAGCTTCACGGCCCAGGGGATGCTGTAACGCCCAGCTCTCCGGGAGTGAACACTTATCTGAAAAAATTTGATGCACATCAATGTTCATCTCCATTTTTAGGATATAGTTTCCCCATCACGCGGAAAAATCATCGTTCGGATACAAATCCCCACGATCCAGGGAAGACGACAAAAAAAGGAGGAGAAAAGAATGTTCTGTCATCAGTGTGAGCAGACCGCAAAAGGTATCGGATGCGACGTAATGGGTGTGTGCGGAAAGAAGCCGGACGTGGCGGCGTTGCAGGACAACCTGCTGTACGGCCTGAAAGGGCTCGCCTTCTTTGCCGACAAGGCGCGAACCCTGGGAGCAAAGGACCAGGCCGTCGATGTCTTCCTGCTGGAAGGACTGTTCGCCACGGTCACCAACGTGGACTTCGACCCGGCCCGCCTTGAGGCGGCCATCAAGAAGTGCTTCGAAATGAAAGAAAAGGCCAAGGCCCTTTATGAAGAAGCCTTTGCCCAGGCGAACGGCATCAAGGCCCGCCAGTTCACGGAAGGCCCCGCTGCCTGGGCGCCCGAGGCGGACCTGGTGCAGCAGGGCGGGCAGTACGGCATTCTTGCCCTCCACGAGAACGAGGACATTCGCTCCGCCATCGAGATCCTCATCTACGGCCTGAAAGGCATGGCCGCCTACGCCGACCACTGCCAGATCCTGGGCAAACACAACGACGAAGTCTACGCCTTCTTCCACAAGGCCCTGGCCGCAACCGCCGATCCCGCCCTGGGGCTGATGGACTACGTGGGACTCTGCATGGAATGCGGCAAATACAATCTCACGGTCATGGGAATGCTCAACGAAGGCCATGTCGAGCGCTTCGGCCACCCGGTACCGACGCCTGTTCAACTGGGAACCAAGGCGGGCAAGGCCATCCTCGTTTCCGGCCATGACTTGCCCATGCTGGAAGAGCTCCTGAAGCAGACCGAAGGCAAGGGTATCAACGTCTACACCCACGGCGAGATGCTCCCGGCCCACGGTTATCCCGGGCTCAAGAAGTACGCCCACCTGGTCGGCAACTTCGGCAGCGCCTGGCAGAATCAGGCCAAGGAGTTCGACGGCTTCCCCGGCGCCATCATCTTCAACACCAACTGCATCCAGAAACCGGCCGACTCCTACATCGACCGGGTGTTCACCTGGGGTCTGGTCGCATGGCCGGGCGTGAAGCACATCGACGGCTGGGACTTCTCCGCCGCCATCGACAAGGCCCTGTCACTCCCCGGCTTCCCCGACGCTCCGGGCAAGGAGATCCTGGTGGGCTTCGGCCACGACGCGGTGCTGGGCGTGGCGGACAAGGTCATCGAGGCGGTGAAAGGCGGGGCGGTCAAGCACTTCTTCCTCATCGGCGGCTGCGACGGCGCCAAGCCGGGCAGGAACTACTACACCGATTTCGCGGAAAAGGTTCCCAAGGACTGCGTCATACTGACGCTCGCCTGCGGCAAGTACCGCTTCAACAAGCTTGACTTCGGCGATATCGGCGGCATCCCGCGGCTCCTGGACGTTGGCCAGTGCAACGACGCTTACTCCGCCATCCAGATAGCGGTGGCCCTGGCCGGCGCCTTCCAGTGCGGGGTGAACGACCTGCCGCTCTCACTGGTCCTCTCCTGGTACGAGCAGAAGGCGGTGGTAATCCTGCTGACACTTCTCCACCTGGGCATCAAGAATATCAAGCTGGGACCGAGTCTCCCGGCCTTCGTCTCCCCCAATGTGCTGAACTTCCTGGTGGAAAACTTCAATATCGCTCCCATCTCCACGCCGGATGAGGACCTGAAGCAGATCCTCGGTTAGGAATTACCAGCCGTTTCCACTCCTCCGTCATGACGCCCGGGCCGCCCCCGTCCCGGGCGTATTTTTCGAACAACGCATCTCGCAGAGATCTTCAACACAAGAAAAGGAGAAGAACGACCATGCGGATTACCGAACTGCGCACTGCCGAAAAGGTGCCGATCCGGATAGACGCCCGCAAGATGCTCATCAGGAGAGACTGCGAGCTGATCCATCTCTCCCTGCAGCCGGGCGAGGTTCTGGAGACCCATACCAACCCCTTCGACGTGGCGTTTTACGTCCTTGCGGGTGAAGGAGACCTGGTTGTCGGGACGGAGACACGGAGGATCGGGGCGGACACGGTGATCGAGATACCGGCCGGCGAGATGCGCGGATGGACGAACTCGGGCACCGAAGTCCTGCGCGTTCTCGTGGTAAAACTGCTGTAGCCTCAGCTCGCACGGGGCCGTTTCTCACGGCCCTTTCTTCAACTCTTCTTCCAGGTACCTTCGCAACCCCTCCGAAACACCCGATACGGCGCGTACCGACGCCTCATATTCTTCATAACTCACCAGAGGCCGCGCATACCCGCCGTAATACTCCCTCACCTGCCAGAGCCTCGGCCTGTAGTCATATACCTTCGGGACGTTGATCAGCAGAGAATCAAAGGCCAGGGTAATACCCGCGTCATGGATCGTCTCCGTCAGCCGGAACGAGATCGTGTACTGGACCCGTGCGATGGCCTCCAGTCCCGTTGCCGGATACTCCACGGTGCCGTTGGCGACGATGATTCCCTCGGCCCTGCTCTCGTAGGCGATGATGCTCTTTTCCGAATAAAGATGTCGAACCAGCCAGAGCCTGGAAAGGTCGAACACCCTGCCTTGCGGGAGCCCTCTCGTCTCAATGGTCGTGACGATGGGCATCCGTGCTTCGGGCGCGATGCGGGGAGCGGCACACCCTGCGACATGAAGCAGTAAAAACAACAGGACCGCTATCCTGAAAACGGCAGTTGGAGTCGTCCGGAGTGAACGAAAGATGACTACAAATGCCGAATCCAAGGTTATTCTTCCCATGCAACAATCCTCCGTACCGACAGTCTCCCGATGAAAAAAAAGAGCACTACGAAAATTTTATTTGACAAATTATTTTATCTGGTATAATTTACCAAAAAATCGACATGCCGATTACGGCAGAAGGAGGAAATATGGCTGACATCAAGGGGACAAAGACCGAAAAGAATCTCCAGGAAGCATTCGCGGGTGAATCCCAGGCACGGAACAAGTACACCTACTATGCATCGGTTGCGAAAAAGGAAGGGTATGAACAACTGGCCGAGATCTTCCAGGAGACGGCCGACAACGAAAAGGAGCATGCCAAGCTTCACCTGAGGGCGCTGATGGGTATCGAAAGCACCATCGCCAACCTGAAGGCCGCGGCTTCGGGAGAAAACGCCGAGTGGACCAATATGTACCCGAGAATGGCCCAGGAGGCCCGCGAAGAGGGGTTCGAGGATCTCGCCTTCATGTTCGAGGCCATCGGCGCCATCGAGAAAGCCCACCAGGAAAGGTACCAGCATATCCTCAAGGCCATCGAGGAAGGTACCGTTTTCAAGAAGTCGTCCCCGGTCCAGTGGAAATGCAGGAACTGCGGCCATCTCCATGAAGGCGCCGAAGCGCCCCAGCTCTGCCCGGTATGCAAGCACCCCCAGGGGTTCTTCGAGGTCAAGGCGTACAATTACTGAGATTCTCCGCAACGGACACGCTTTTCTACTCGACGGGAAAGGCCCATGGATTTGCCCCATGGGTCTTTCCCGTTTCGATCATCACCCTTCCTTCAGCCGTTTGAAGTCGAACCCCTCCGCCATTACCTCTCCTTTGACATCCGAGATGTCCCTGCCGGTCTGTATCGCGAACTGGATATAATCCGCTCCCCGGATATCGCCGAGGAGGACCGCGCCAATGACGGCGTTGTCCCGCAGCACCAGTTTGCGGTACACGAGGCGGGCCTCATCCACCCGAACAAGGGACTCCAGCTCACCGGACGCATCCAGTTCTCCCGCAGCCACCAGGTCCACCCCCGCCACCTTCAGTTTGTTGGAGGGCACCGTACCTTCATATTTCATATCCCCACCGGCCATATTCACGCCCGCCACCCTCCCCTGGGCGGTCGCCGCGGGCCAGATGCCGTAGTATCTGCCCCGGTGCTCGATGAGGTCCCCGGCGGCGTAAATATTCTCCCGTGCCGTCGCCATGCGGTCATCCACCTTGACCCCCAGGCCGATCTCCAGGCCGAGGGCCTGCGCCAGCGCCGTCTCGGGACGGACTCCGGCGGAAACGAGAAGGACCATCTCGGAGCGGAGATTCTCGCCTTCCTCGGTAACGACCGTGAGACCGCCGTCCCGGCGCGCGATCTCCCGGATCCGGACACCCAGGTGAAAGGAAAAACCCATCCCCTCCAGTTGTTTTTGCAGCAGGGCGGAGGCGGTCGGGTCCGTCTGACGCGGGAGGAGGCGGTCCGCAACTTCAATCACGGACACCGCAAGCCCCCTCTTCCGCAGGCCGTTCCCCGCCTCAAGGCCGAGGAGTCCGCCTCCGATGACAATCAGCCCGCGGGCCGACCCCATCTTGTCGAGTATCCGGTCCGCGTCGTCAATGGTTCGCAGCGTCATCACGCCATCCGCATCAGCTCCCTTGATGGGGGGGACGTTCGACCTCCCGCCCGTAGCCAATAGCAGCCTGTCGTAGGTATGGCAAGCGCCGTCACCGGTGATGACCGTCTTGGCCTCCGGGTCGATAGAGGTCGCCTCCACCCCGAGGTGGAGGTCGATGGCGTTTCTTTCGAACCACGACCGGTCATGGAGCGTGAAATCCTTGACCGCCTTCTCACCGGCCAGATACTCCGGCAATGCGGGGACATAGTAGAAATAGTGACGGCTCCGCGACAGCATGGTGACGGAACCGGCTCCGTCCGTTTTCCGGATGGCCTCGGCCGCCGAATTCGCGGCAACGCCGTTGCCGATAATCACGTATTTCATGGGATGCAACCTCCGTATCTCCGCCTACCACCCTCACCGGCTCAAGGGGGGGGCGATTGAAAATAATAAGCTAATTGTACTATATATTCCGGAAAATGCCGGAGGGGCGATCGCGGCCTCCACCAGACGCATTCCGGCGGAACAGGTCGGAAAATACCCCGTCAAAGAATCCTCCGCGTTTACAAATCGGCAAATCCGGGATACTATGCGTCTGCTTTGCCGCTTCCAAGTCGGGATCGCCCGAAAAAACTGCGGCCAAAGCCTGAAACGGCACGGCAATTACCTGCAACGGAGAACATCCCATGTACTTTCCCACGGACCCCCAGTCCCTCATGGCGCTCGTCACCCTGACCGCCCTGGAGGTCGTCCTCGGCATCGACAACATCATCTTCATCTCCATCCTGGCGGGCAAGCTTCCCCGTAGCCAGCAGAACAGGGCCCGCATCATAGGGCTCGGACTCGCCATGTTCACCCGCATCGGGCTCCTCTTCTCCCTCACCTGGCTGATGGGGCTGACCGCGCCGATACTCTCGGTGGTAGGCAAGGAGATCTCGGGCCGCGACATGATCCTCATCTCCGGCGGCCTGTTCCTCCTGGGAAAGAGCACCCTGGAGATCCACGAAAAACTGGAAGGCGAGGAAGGGCACTCCTCGGCGCGCGCGGTGACATCCTTTGCCGGCACCCTGGTGCAGATCATGCTCCTGGACATCGTCTTCTCCCTCGACTCCATCATCACCGCCATCGGCATGGCGCGCCAACTGTCGATCATGGTAGCCGCGGTGGTTATCGCCGTCGGCTTCATGATGCTCTTTTCGGGCGCAGTCGCCGCCTTCGTGGAACGGCACCCGACCATCAAGATCCTGGCGCTGAGCTTTCTCATCCTCATCGGTGTCGCCCTCATCGGCGACGGACTGGGAATGCATATACCCAAGGGGTACATCTACTTTGCCATGGCATTCTCGGTTGGAGTGGAGATGCTGAACCTCCGGGTCCGGCGTCGTGAGGCCCACCCGGTAAAGCTGCATCAGCCGTACATTGCCGGCAAGGAACCCGAGAAAGGCGGTGAAGCCGGATAACCCGAAAATCTTTCAAGGAACCCTGTGCCCGTCAGTTCGCTTCGCTTGGCAGACACGGTGCATCCCCTGACTTCGGCAGGGACGTAACCAACAATCAACTCAAGGAGGAACACCAATGAAAAAAGTACTCACCCGATCCCTTTTCGTCTCTTTCTGCCTGATCCTGGCGGGCGCGGCAGCCGCGCTGGCTACCGACACCCCTGCCGCCATGCAGGGCGATGCAAACAAGGACGGCGCCGTGACCTGCGCCGAAGCGAAGACACTGGCAGCCGAGCGCTTCGCACTGATTGACACCAACAAGGATGGTTCGGTGAGCATGGATGAAATGGAGACGCGCCTGACAACCTCTTTCAAGGAGATGGACACGGACAAGAACAGCGTCGTCGTCGTCGACGAGTTCGTGACCTACTGGTGCGGCGCCGCGCCGAAGGCGAAAAAAGCGTCTGCCAAAGGGAACAGGCAACCCCAGTTCAGGAAGATGGACCTCAACAATGACGGAAAGATATCCACGGAAGAGTGCGTCGTGGTCTGGACCGTCCGCTTCACAGATGCGGACGCCAACAGGGACGGCAAGGTAACCAAGCAGGAGTACGTCCAGAGCCTGATTTACTGGTTTGCCGATACCGATGCCAACCATGACAGCCTGACCACGGTAAGCGAATGGACAAATTACTGGATCGGTAAATGCGCGCCCGAAAAAACGAAAAAGTCCGCTAAGAAGTAAGGAGCGGCCATCCCGTACCCATGAAAAAGCCCCCTTCGAGAGGAAACTCGGAGGGGGCTTTTTCACGTCCGGCGCCCATTCGATTTTGCAATCAGAAGATGACTCCTATTTGCAGGGGCGAACAGCAGTTCGCCCAATCTGGGCGTATGCAATACGCCCTTACATCAGGATTGTAATGTCATCTTGATTGCCATACGGAATCAGACGCCTCAGATGTTCCTAGTCCGGGACAACACCGGCGCCATGCCGCCGGAAATCCTCTTTTTCGATGGAATACGTCTCCGCGTAGGGGTCCACTACATATCCGGTTTCCGAGGTAATTTCGGGGTGCCCTTTGTCGTCATAGATCACCGTTTCCCGGCCGGTCTCCATTCCGTCCACGTATTCGGTGACGGTGAAGGGACCGGAACAACCGACCAGGAGAGCACTCAGGACCAGCAGTCCATGCACTCTCCACCTCCCCACCCCGGTTTCCCCGCGGGCTCCGTGTATCCTCTCAAACATCAAGCATCCCCCTTTTCGTTTACGGTAACCGCCGATGCGACTCCATCACCACCGGTCAACGGGGTGAAGGCGGAGCGTCCGGCGCGTCCTTAATGCTGAATTTCCCTATATAATCTGAGACCTGATCGACAATCTGCGCGGCGGTCTTCTTCACGTCCTTTTCCGACGCGTTCTTCTGCATGACGAACTTGGCCGCCGCCACGTAGGGATTCATGGTGACCACCGCTCCCGGCATCTTGCCTGCCTCCTTTTCCATGCCGAAGACGATGAACGGGGCATCCGGATTAACTGCCAGATCGCTGATGGAGACGTTGATTTCCATCTCCGTCGAACCGGCGCCGAAACCGATGACGGCGCGCACGACCCTTTTTCCCTGATCGATCTCGGTGAAAACGCCACGAATCAGCCAACCGTCCCCGGGGAGAGGGGTACCGGGAATGCAGCGCCTGGCATCGATTCCCTTGGCGGAAAATCCCTTGGCCAGAGAATCCGACATGAGTTCGACGAGTTGCCGGGCCTTCCGCTGCGGGTCGTTCCGCTCCGACGTGCGCGACAGGATCCGCCCGATGATGCGGCCCCGTTCACCGGAATCCTGCTGGGTAGCGTCATACCCCAGATCGAAATCCTGGATATAGATGGCCGAAGGAGGGGTGACGGGCCTGCGCGACTCATCCGTGCGCGCGCTGACCTTCACATCTCCGGTGAGCTTTTTCGCGATTTCGCCCGCCCATCCCGATGAGCACCAGAATAGGACCAGGGCTGGGAGCGCATACAACAGAATCGTGCATGGGAAAATCCGTTTCGTCATGACGGCGCCTCTCTTTCATTCAAAATACTTTTCCGCTAACCATACCACTGTCCATTCCATATTCAATCCACGGAGTCGTAACGGCAGACCTCTACCGGGACCGAACGGGAGATTCCGCACCGTACCTCATGACATGAGCGCCGACAGAAGACTGTTCCCGAACGACCGCATGTCGTCGAACAGGGTGGCAATCTGCCAGGCGCCGAGAAAAGCTGCCGCATAAAAGGAGGCGCAATGCCTCCGGTGCCACTCCATCGGCAACCGGCTCACCCAGTCCCGGACACACGGAGTGTTTGCAATCAAGGCAATCGCACACCCGATTGCGGCGCCCGCAAGAATATCGGTCGCGTAATGGAGACCCGTGTAGACGCGGGACAGGCAGATAACCAGCAGAACCCAGCAGCTTCCCAGAATCCCGGCCTTCCGCGAAACAAAGAAGAGCCCACCGGCTATGGCGGAAAAGAGCGCCGCATGATCGCTCGGAAAGGAACTGAATCCGCCGAAGGCCTCCGGATTGATACCTGTCGGAAAAAGGGAATGGAGGGTCGGCTCCAGGATCGGCCTCGCCCTGAAGGGAAGGGTCACAACAAGATATCGTGCGACCCCGGCCGCGACAACCCCGCCGACGATGGAAGCGACAAGATGCTTGCGCCGGATTTCCTGCGTCTCGCTAGTCTGAAACCAGCACCACCACAGTAGGGAGACGATGAACCCGTTCTTCAGAAAACAGCTTCGCGTCACCAGGCCCACGAACCAGTCAATGAGGGCCGATTGCCCGTAAAACTGCTGAAAAAATGAAATCACGCCTGCGTCGAGAAAGTTCATGGCCCCTCTCAGGGATGGTTTCTTTTTATTCTTACGACCGCGCCTTCAGCATCCGTTTCGTCTTTCCCGTGGGTACGGCATTCCAGGGATCATCCGGCCAGGGGTGTTTCGGATAGCGCCCCTTCAGCTCACGCTTCACCTCCCGGTAGCCGCGGTCCCAGAAGTTCCTCAGGTCCCGCGTGACCTGCACCGGACGCCCGGCGGGAGAGAGGAGGTGGAGCAGGAGCGGAACCCGACCTGCCGCGACAACCGGGGTATCCGCGAGGCCGAACAGCTCCTGAAGCTTCACCGCCAGGATCGGCTCCCCACCGGAAAGGTAATCAATCTCGACCCGTCTGCCGCTGGGCACGACCGCGTGGGTCGGGGCACGCTCCTCCAGGAGACGGAGCATCTCGCGGCTGAACAGCGCCCGCAGAGGAGTGAGCAGATCCAGTGCCGCAAGGTCGCGCCGGCTCCGGATCCCGGAGAGATAGGGTCCGAGCCACTCCGGAAGAGTCGCCAGAAGCCGTTCCGGTTCACCATCAGGCCAATCCTCCTCGGGGAAAGCCTTCTTCACCAGCCGCACCCTCCCCAGAAACAGGCGTACCGGTCTCTCCCAACCGAGGATCTCCATACCGGAGTTCCGGACAACCTCAAGGAGAATCGGAAGCGCCTCCGCGTCGGACGCCGACGCCTGCCTCCGGGAAAGGACGACGGCGCCGACACGCTCCTCCTCCCGGGCAAGGACCCGTTCCTGACCCTGGTCCCAGGAAACCGCCCGCCCGGTCATCACCCTGTCCCCGCATTCGGAACGGACCAGTTCAGGCGTCACGGTTGACGCAAGATGGATACGCCCCTCGCCCCCTGTCCCGGCATCCACCTGCAATGCCAGAATGAGTGGCCGCCCGCGGACCCCGCTCTTCGGCGAAAGGAGCGCGCCACGTCCGTTGGCCAGAAGGAAGCGGTCACCGCCGGCCTCCCGCAGGCCGGCGATGCGGTCGGGATAGGCGGCAAGGAGAAGCCGCGCCGCGTCGTCGACCCGCAACGGCGCTTCGCGATGCGCCCTCCCCGGAGAGGTCTTCATCAGCCGCGACAACTGGCCGGCGGTGCGCTCCACCGCCCGAACCGACCCGTCCCTTGACAGGCCGCCTCCACCTCTCGCGCGATCCGTCATCGCTTCATACCGTTCCAGCAGGTCCGACTCGCAAACCCGTGCGCTCTCGCCGGGCGCGTAGCGGAAGATGTCGCGCTCGGAGAGCAGTGCCGCGACAACGGCGGCCGCTTCCTCCTTTTCAAGCTCCTTTCCCCGAAGCAGGAGCCTGGCAAGGCGCGGGTGAACCGGCAGCTCCGCCATGCGCCTCCCCGTTTCGGTGGGCCGGCCCTCCCGATCCAGGGCGCCCAGATCGCGGAGCAGGTCCCGCGCCGTCGACACCGCCGCCGCGGGCGGAGGGTCGAGCCAGGAAAGGGAACCCGGCTCCCGCACCCCCCAGACGGCCAGTTCCAGGACCAGGGAGGAAAGGTCGGAGAGGAGGATCTCGGGCGGAGAGAAGGGTGTCATGGCGCCGAAGGTATGGCTGCCGAACAGGCGGTAGCAGACCCCGGGCGCGAGCCTCCCAGCCCGTCCGGTCCGCTGCTCCGCCGACGCTCGCGACTCCCTGACCGTCACCAGACGGTTCAGACCGCTGGACGGGTCATGGCGCACCATGCGGGAGAGACCCCCGTCCACCACCACCCGCACCCCCTCGATGGTAAGGCTCGTTTCCGCTATGTTCGTTGCCAGGACCACCTTGCGCCCGGTTCCCGGCAGGATGGCTCTCTCCTGCTCGACAAAGGGGAGGTCTCCGTACAGGGGCAGGATCGACAGGGAAGGGTCGGAGATCCGCTCGTGAAGGATTTCGCGACAGGCGCGGATCTCTCCGGAACCGGGGAGAAAGGCGAGTATGTCCCCCTCCGTTTCCGACAACGCGCGCTGCACGGCAGCGGCCATGCGCTCGGGAAAGCGGTCGCGGGAATCCTCCAGGTAGCGCACCTCTACCGGGAACGAGCGCCCCTCCGAGGAAACGACAGGCGCGTTCCCCAGCAGGGAGGCCACCGGCCCGGTGTCCAGGGTAGCGGACATCACCAGGATTCTCAGGTCGGGCCGCACCTCCCGCTGCACCTCCAGACAGAAGGCCAGGGCCAGGTCCGCATGGATGCTCCGCTCGTGGAACTCGTCGAAGATGACGAGAGAAACGCCTTCCAGGCAGGGATCCCGCTGCAGTCGGCGGGTGAGTATCCCTTCGGTCACCACTTCGATGCGTGTCTTTCCGGAAACCCTCCGTTCGAAGCGCATGGCATAGCCGACTGTGCCGCCGGCCTCCTCGCCGAGGGAAGAGGCCATGCGGTGGGCCGCGTAGACCGCGGCGAGGCGACGCGGTTCCAGCATTACGATGCGGCCTCCTCCCAACTCCGGCAGGTCCATGAGCGCAAGAGGCACACGGGTCGTCTTGCCGGCGCCCGGCGGCGCATGGAGTACCGCATAACGAGACGAGGCAATGGTCCGTTCCAGCTCCGGCAGCACCGGGTCGATGGGCAATTGCTCAGAAATGTGCAGGGACCGGTTCATGGTTTCTCTTTTCCGGGCCGGTTCTTTCCTGTCCGGAGAGAGAAAGGTACCGTTCTTTTCCCGATGGTGTCAATCGGAAAAGAAACGATACATTCCTCCGCTCAGGAACGCAGTACTTGTTTTGACATTACCCCGTGAATGGAGTATTTTCTGGAAACCGAAACGGCCGTTTCAGAATCATACGCACGGCGGTTGTCGGCGCCTTCCGCACGAACGGGTTCAGCAACACGGTGACGGACGGAATCCTGTCATCGGACCTGGAGATGGATTGAATGTACACACGGAAAGAAATCCCCTTTGATCCGGTCACGCTCTCTTTTCGCGACAAGGAACTGGAAGCCGATTTCCGCGATGATTTCTTTACGCGGAATCTTTCCCATTTCCGCCAGGATCTCCTGCTGGGATGCTTTCTCTACGCGGTGTACGGCATCCTCGACTTCTGGATAATCCCCGAAATCCGCATTGCGACCTGGTACATCCGTTTCGCCCTTGTCTGCCCCCTGCTGCTGGGGGTCTTTCTCTTCACCTTTTCCAGGCTCTCCCGCCGGTTTCTTGAGCCGGCGCTGATTCTCGCCTGTTTCGCCGCCGGAGCGGGAATCATCGCCATGATAGTAATGGCGAGTCCGCCCGGCAGCCACCTCTACTATGCCGGTCTCCTCCTGTGCCTGCTTTTCTATTTCCGGCTCCGCTTCCTGACGGCATCCATCCTTTCCTGGAGTATTTTCGTCCTCTACGAAACAGCGGTCCTCATGGACGCACGAACCCAGGCTCCGATCCTGATCAGCAACACCTTCATCTTTCTCTCCTTCATCATCGCGGGAATGTTCCTCTGCTATTCCATGGAACGGTATAAAAGATCCGACTTCCTGCTCCGGAGGACCATCCAGCGTAAGAACGACGAGATACTCTCCACCAATCGCGAGCTGGAAAGGGAGGTTCGGGAGAGGAAGCAGGCAGAAGAGGAAAACCGGCGCCTTCAGGAACAACTGTTCCAATCGCAGAAGATGGAAGCGGTCGGGCAACTTGCCGGAGGTATCGCCCACGAATTCAATAATATCCTTGCCGCGGTTATCGGCTATGCGGGATTTCTGCGCATGAAAATGAGGAAGGACGACCCCCTGAGCTCCTACGTGGAAAAGATCACTTTTTCCGGGCAGCGGGCCGCGCGCCTCACGCAGGACCTGTTGTCTTTCAGCAGAAAACAGCGGGTACATCCGCAATTGGTCAAGCTGAATGACATCATGTCGAGTGTGAAGCCGCTGCTCTCCATGATGATTGGGAAGAATGTGGAACTGTCCGTTTCCTGTTGCGACACACCCATCACCATACTGGCCGACTGTGGCCTGCTGGAGCAGGTCCTCGTGAACCTGGCATCCAACGCCCGCGACGCCATGCCGGAAGGCGGCCTCCTGAAAATCTACGGCGATGTGGTTGAAATGACCGACGAATTCACCCATTCCCACGGAACGGCGCGCGCGGGCCGATACGCCCGCATCACCGTTGCCGACAGGGGACACGGCATGGACGAAGCCACCCGGACACGCATCTTCGAACCGTTCTTCACCACCAAGGACGTGGGGAGAGGGACCGGGCTCGGGCTGGCCATGGTCTACGGCATAATAAAGCAGCATAACGGCTTCCTTGACGTGACTTCGATGCCGGGGGAGGGAACCACGTTCAGGATCTATCTCCCCCTTGCCGGCCCGTCCCTTGTCCCATTCCCGGAAGAGACGCCTGAGGCGGCGGCATCCGCCACATGGCAATAACCCCTGTCCACTTCCCGCTGGAATGGAGCCTACCCATGAAAAGAGCACTCCTTTTTCTTTCAGTCATTCCGTCCCTGTTCTTTGCCGCGGGCTGTTTCGCACAGGAAGCGGGGCAGCCCTTTCCAACCAAGGACGGCTTCACCCTTCACCTGCCGACCGACTGGAAACCGATTCCCGCGGACGTGCTGGACGCATATACCCGGGAGATCGCCAGACTGGCGCCTCAGGCGGAGAAACAGGTGTACGACTACGGCTTCCAGCTTTCAGCCGCTCGCAGGTGGTTTACCTATCCCTATATCCTGGTGCAGGTGAAACGCTCCGGCCGGGTCCCGGAAGACCAGCTCCGTTCACTGTCGAAGCTCGGAGAGGCAATGGATTCCAGCTTTGCCAAGGCCGGAAAATCCCTTTCATCCTTTGCTGCCAACGGTAAAATTGGAGAGACCGTACTGGATCCCTCCACCCATACCCTCTGGACGCGTATGTCCATCGACGTAAAAGGTGTCGGGACGATCAACGGGCTGATCGGCACGGTCCTGACCGAAACCGGCTTCATCCAGATCTCCTGCTATGCCGAGGAGCAGGAATTCCGGGGATACCTCCCGGCCTTCGAGGCCATCGTCAAGGGCGCTGTTCTCTCCGACGAGCTGAAGTACCGATCCGGGGCCGGGGATTCGGATCCCGCGTCGGGCGAAATCGGACGGGGCGCTATCGTGGGGATAGCCGTCGTGTCTATTGCGTCGGCCGTGCTTCTCCTGCTTGTCATCCGGAGGAGAAGGGAAAAGAAGCAATGCTGACGGTGCGGCATCACCTGAACAAGAAAGGGGGGTGAAATGAGCCGCCGGCTTCCGTTCCGTTACCTGGAACCGGTCTTCTTCTCGGGGCTGCTGGACGACCCGGTGCTCTCCGTGTATGTCAGGCCCCTGGGACGGGGCATTCTCATGGATTGCGGCCGCATCCACCACCTGGCCAAGCGCGTACTGAAATCAACCTCCGCCCTTTTCATCACCCACGCCCACATGGACCACTTCATGGGCATCGACACCTTTCTCCGCACCCTCCATGTCTCTCCCCGCACCACGGACATCTACGGTCCCCCCGGTCTGGCGGACAAGATGGGGGCCAAGTTGTCCGGTTACGACTGGAACCTGGCCGAGCCGTACTGGGGCTCCTTCCGGGTCCACGAGGTCTTTGCCCATCGCATCGCCACCACCCTGTTCTCCGGCCCGGATGGTTTTGCCCGGCATTGCCCTGCGGAGCAGGCGCGGCGGGATCGTGTACTCTACAGCAACCGCTTCCTCCAGGTGGAGGCGGAGACGTGCGACCACCGGATACCGTCCCTCATCTACAGGATCTCCGAACTTCCTTCATTTCAGGTGGATGACGGCAGGATTGAAGCTGCCGGACTGGTGAAGGGGGAATGGCTGCGGATTCTGCGACGGTTGTTCGCGCATGGAGGGATGGAAGGGGAAGCGGTGACGGTGTTGCACCGCCGGGGAGACGAGGTAGTCGAGGAAAGAGCGGAGGACGCCGCGCGCCTCTACGGGAGCATCCGGGGGGAACGGCCCGGCGCCTCCATAGGATACGTGACCGATATCGGCTTCAGCGACGAAAACCTGGAAAAGCTGACGGCACTCCTCAAGGGGGTGACGCTGCTGGTCTGCGAATGCTCGTTCCTGGAGGCGGACCGGGACAAGGCCCGCGTCTCGTCCCACCTGTGCACCGGCGACGTCAACTTCCTTGTGGAAATGCTCCGCCCCGCCTTCTTCCTTCCCATGCACCTGTCCAAGAGTTATATCCACACCTGGGAACGCCTCTATGAGGAACTGGAAGCCCCGCCGGGTGTAACCCTGCTGCGGTTGCCCAAACTGGTGACACCCCGTCCGCTGCTGCCCTGCGAGGTCCCCAAGGCGAAAGGCTCCCCCTGAAGAGGGAAATTATTCCACCGTGACCACTCCCGAGGTCGCCTCGATGTAGTTCACCGGCGCGCCGAACAATGCGCGGTGGGTCAGTATCCTGCCCCGGAAGAGGATCGTCTCTCCAGGGGAAACGGAAAACTCGTTTTCATCCTTGTGCACCCTGATGATAACACGACGCCCCAGGCGATCCCGTCCCTCCACCCGAAAATGCCGGGTCCGCTCATACACTCTCTTGACGACGATCTCGAAGTCGTAGTGATTTCCTACCCTGCCGAAAAATCCCGATTTCGGGGGCATCGCCCCCCAAAGCCGCAACGACTGATTTTCCGCGCGTTCAATCGCCCGTTCGGCGGCCATGATGACCGAATCTCCTTCGGGGGTGCCTGCATAGTGCCGACATACCAGGGGAAGCATGGCCTTGCAGGATTCCAGGAGAGCGTCCATAAGGGGAGAGGAGACGGCGGCGCTTCGGGAACCTTCATCCGGTGAGATATTCTTCACTGCATGACCCATGGGACCCTCCGTTTCCGGTATAATTCATTTTCACGCAGATCATAGCACTATTCAACCGAACCGACGACATTTTAAACGAGGGCGGATACAGGATCCACCGGCGAAAAAAAACCCCCGCGGATGAAAAAAGATGCATCCACAGGGGGGAACCAAAAGGAGAAGTCTACAACGTATGGTAACTATAGCGCAGAAGGGGAGAGATGCAACAATTCACCCGATTTTTTGCCTCGGATTCGGTTCTCCGGCATGTTTACCGGCGGCACTCCTTCGAGTACACCTGTACCGTGCCGCCGGTCGACGTACCCCGCTACTGAAACAGGTGTGCCGCGGTGTCCGCGGCAAAACCGTATGAATGGACCGCAAACCGTACAAAGGCACTCCATAACCCATTGTAATCACTACAGGCATTAGACAATAAGCTTATTGGTACAATACTTGCCTAAAAATAACATCACTGTGGCACTGGAAATTCACTTTTCTCGATTATTCCGGTGAATCAATGAAATACAGATTCTCTCAGCTTTTCGATATCAAGCAGATTCAGACCCTCATGGAATCCTACAACAAGGTTACGGGGCTGCTTTCCGCAATACTGGATACCAATGAGAAGGTCCTTGTAGCCGTTGGCTGGCAGGACATCTGCGTACGCTTCCACCGGCAGCACCCGGTTACCCTAGCCCGTTGCAAGGAAAGCGAGGCGTTTATCAAGAAACATCTGCACGAATACGAGGGAAGGTTTTTCGAATACCAATGCAAAAACGGCCTATGGGACATGGCCATGCCGATATTTTTCGACGGCGGGCATATAGCGACCTTCTTCTTCGGACAGTGCTTCTATGAGGACGACAAACCTGAATCGGAAATCTTCCGCAGACAGGCGCGGGAATTCGGCTTTGATGAAGCCAGGTATCTCGAAGCATTGGAACGCGTCCCGACCTATTCCCGCGAACAGATGCGAAACGCTTTGGAGCTGTACACAAACCTCATGAATATCATTACTGAAATGGGCATCAAAAAGCTGAAACTCATGCAGGAAATAGAAGCGCGGGAACGGGTTCACAGAAACATGAAGGAGTCAAGAGCGTACACCGACAGGATACTGACGTGCATCCTGGAAGAGGGGGGTGGAGACTTCTGACGGAAATGTCCATTTCTGACCGACACCCTTCCCGCAACCTGTTTCTTCCCATTTTCCCACCTACTGTAGCAATCTTGCCCGGCGACTCCCCACCCTTCCGCCCATCACGCCGTGGGGTCAGGATGTAACAAGTGTAAATAAGCGTACCTTTACAACTGTATACGGGCATTTACACTTTTTACCTTTTTCCCCCCTCACAATCTGCTCCACAAAACCGTTTAAAGATGCTCCATGCCGCCATACCATCGATTTCTATCATCTTTTCATGCACCGCATTTTATTGTTCATCGCTTGGTATGGTAGTTGCTGATACAAATGCATGATTCATCAAAAGCTGTTTTATCTGAAACATTATTCCTATTCAGCCAAGACGCTCTTTATCAATATGAAGTTATCATACAGTATAGACGGCATGCTGCATGCTTATTAAGCTCATTGGCGCACCATTCTGTAAGGTACGCAACCCTTCAAGATCAATAGCATTGAATACAAGTCATCATTGATGTCTGTATCAGAAACCCTATGACGCCGTATCTTTCATGGTAATTTCCCCAAACCGGCTTTCAGACAGCACCACAATCCGTCAACACAGACGGCATTTATCCTCAGAAAGGAGTAGTTCTCATGAAATTGGATGGCAAAGTTGCAATCGTTACAGGATCGGGTCGCGGGATCGGTAAAGCGATAGCCAAAAGGCTGGCTGCGGACGGCGCAGCCGTCGTGGTAAGCGACATCATGTTTGACAATGCCCAAAAAGTCGCGTCCGAGATCGAGGCGGCAGGCGGCAAAGCACTGGCCATCAAGACCGATGTCACCGTGGAAGCGGAAGTCAATGAACTGGTGGCGCAAACCGTCGCAAAATACGGGAAACTGGACATCATGGTGGCAAACGCGGGGATCGGCATCGTCAAGCTGGGATGCGACCACACCCCCGAAGACATCGACAAGCAGCTTGCGGTGAACGTTAAGGGCGTAATACTCTGTGACAACGCGGCAGCCAGGCAGATGATCAAGCAAGGGCATAAAGGCTATCTGGGCAGCGGCGGCAAAATCATCAATTGCTGCAGTATCGCCGGGCACTCGGGCTTTGCCTACCTCCCTGTCTACAGCGCCTCCAAATTCGCCGTCAGGGGATACACCCACGGTTTTGCCAAGGAAATGGCCCCGTACAAAATCACTGTCAACGGATACTGCCCCGGCATCGTCGGCACCGACATGTGGGATCTCATCGACGAGAAAATCGGCGCATATACCGGTGCGGCGAAGGGTGAAACCCTCAAGGCATACGTGGAAAGCGCCATCCTGGCAAAGGAAGTCGGAAAGCCGGAACAGGTGGCAGGCTATGTTTCGTACCTCGCCTCGGAGGATGCTGACTACATGACGGGCCAGTCGGTTATGATCGACGGTGGTATCGTCCTGGTGTAATACCAGCCGAGAAATGCATACGCTGCACAATGCCGGCGCGTACCTCTACTGTCAGAGGTATACGCCGGCTCTTGTCATTTGGGGCACGTATTGTTGAGAAGACCGGAATCAGCCGGATGCGGCTGCGCTCTTCGGGTATAAAAAGCCATACTCGGCGCCTGACAGATTTTTCACCCGAGGGGGTACAGGCATGTCGGACAATCAACAGGCCAGGCACGTCAAAACGGTTCTGCAGCTTGCTGGAAGCGGAGGGGCCGGGGTCATCAACCAGCCGCCGGCAAGTGACTTTCAGCCCCAGATAGTCAGATCATGGGAGCGGTGCCTTTCAAAACACAAGCTTAATCCCGGCGCGGTTGAGAAACCGATTCTCCTGACGGAAAAGTCCCTCCGCGACTACCGTGATCCCCTGGATGACTTCCTCTTTTTCGCACAATCAGGCATGCAGAAGCTGTACAAGATGCTTTCCTGCGTTGGATATGTGCTTCTCTTGTGTGATGCGAACGGTGTGGCCGTCGACTATCTGGGCAACCCGAAGGATGAAAGGGAGCACCGGGATGCAGGCCTCTGTGCCGGGTCCGTGTGGCTGGAATCACTTGCCGGAACGTGCGGTGTCGGCACGTGCCTTGAAGAACGGCGGGCCATCACGGTCCACAGGGAAGATCACTTCTCAGCCGCTTTCATCGGGCTGAGCTGCACGGCAGCGCCGCTGTATTATCCGGACGGGACCCTGCTCGGCGCCCTTGACGCCTCCCTCCTCTATTCTCCGGAATCAAAGGACTCCCAGGCGGTCGCCTTGCTGCTGTTGAATTCCCACGCCCGGTTGATTGAAAACGCCTACTTTGTCAGAAAATGCAGGGATGCATGGTTAATCCGCTTCAACAGGATGCAGGCTTTCGCCGAGGTTTCAACGGAATCAATCATCGCCGTCAACTCGGACGGCTTTATCGTTGCGGCGAATTTCACCGCCATACTTGAACTGACCCGACAGGGGGGATCCAGCCCCATCGGAAGATGCCTGACCGATGTTTTCGAGACCCGTTTTGAAGACGTGGCGGATTATGCCCTCAACAAGGCGACCATGGTATTCCCCATCCGTGCCATCAATACGGGGATCCAGTACTTCGCGACCTTTTCAGCCCCCGAATCGAAGAGAGCCCTGCGACCGGACACCAGAAACAGTGCGGAAACGGCGCCCGCCACCCCGGGCCATCCGGAATCTCCCCTTACCCTGAGCAACCTGGCAACGACCGATTCGCGGATGAACCAGAATGTCAGATGCGCCAGGCAGGTGATGAACAAGGGCATCCCCATCCTTCTCATCGGCGAAACGGGTACGGGCAAGGAAGTCTTTGCGCGGGCGCTGCACGACGCAAGCGATCGGGCCTCCAAGCCTTTTGTGGCACTGAACTGCGCCTCCATTCCGGAGTCCCTCATCGAGAGCGAGCTGTTCGGCTACAAGCCGGGCGCCTTTACCGGCGCCCACATCAAGGGGATGCGCGGCAAGATTCTGCAGTCGGATGGCGGCACTCTCTTTCTGGACGAGATCGGCGACATGCCGTTGAACCTCCAGACCAGGATGCTGCGTGTCCTGGCGGAAAAGGAAATAGTCCCCCTCGGCAGCGAACTACCGGTAAAGGTCAACCTGAACGTAGTCTGCGCGACCCTGCGCAATCTGGAAGTTCTGGTTCGCAAGGGTCAGTTCAGGGAGGATCTCTATTTCCGCCTCAACGGCATAACAATAGTGCTGCCACCGCTCCGCGAACGGGAGGATAAGGCGATGCTGATCAGGAAGGTCCTTGCCGCGGAAAGCGGCGGCCGGGATCTCGCCATAACCGACGAAGCCTTCCAGGTCTTGCTGCGCTATTCATGGCCCGGCAACATCCGTGAGCTGCGAAATGTGGTGCGGTATGCACAGGCCGTAAACGAAGGCGGAGCCATCGGCGTGGAAGACCTTCCGTTGGGGAACGCGGGCATCCCATCGCCGTCCCTGCCGGCGTGGGCAATGGATAGAGCGTGTAGCCGCGACACGGAACATCCTCATCCAATCCCGGCCAGAGAGCGCACCGTCATGGTGGATGCACTCACCAGACAGAGGTGGAACCTTTCCAAGGCGGCGAAGGAGCTGTGCATCAGCCGCCCGACTCTCTACAAGAAGATGCGGCAGCATGCCATCGTACCGCCGCACAAGTTCGACAGGAAGGCGTAGGACGTCGGCAAGGAACATGGCGAATGGGGCGCCGGCCTCAAGGCGGCAGCTTTTCATATCATTGGCACGCACTTTGCTTCAAAAACGAATGAGGAGACTTCTGCCATTTGTCAATCTTCTCTCAGATCCTTGGGGCAGTTCAATCCTCCGAACTGCCCCCTTTTTTCCCGAAGGATACGGTTCGCTTCCACGCAGCACGAAAAAGCCTCCCATCTCGCGCAGTCCGGGCACCACCCCTTTTTCCACGGAGACGTGCGACACTCTATCGTATTACGGGGGCAATTAAACATATCAATCGTAGGGGTAAGGCGTGCCGTGCCCCCTACATCAGGGCTGTGATGTTTAATTGCCGAAGTATAATTTGCGTACGGAGAGAGGAGCCTTCTCTATCATCTCTGAGAAGTCTCCGTCTGTCCGTTACACGTGTATACTTTCTTTCCAATTATCCGTACAGTTGTAGCTGAACCGCTACAATAATTATCAGTAACGACCGGTCTCGGACAAGATTGTGTAGTGTGATACGTTTTTTCTGAACCGGCAAAACATAAAACCACATAAATACCGGATATAATCGGGCTCTGTTTTCAAAACAGATATTAGTTTGCTTCATTGGCACGCGAGTTGCTGTTTTTAAACTGGGAAGTCAACGATTATCAGTCCGGCTTCTCATGGTACTATCGGGACAGTTCTTCCTGAACTGTCCCCTTTTTCGAATTCACACCATCAAATGAATTGCCGGCCGCGTTGTAAAGGGCACTTCTTCGACACATAGACACGGAAACCGGTGTATCATCCAGAGCTGGACGCTAAAGAAGACGGAGCGGCATGCAGAGGCACGCATGGGCAGAAGATCGAATTACAGGGCAAAAATAGGCGAATTGCTGAAGAGTGGGGAAACGCGTGGCGGCACGCTGCGCACCGAAATCCTTGCCGTGAACGGTGAGAAGGAGCTTGCCGCACGCCGTTTTGAAAAGGTGCTGCGGCTCCTGGATGCGTTGAAAAGTGTCGGAATGGAGGAATACCCTGGATTCTGCGCAAAAATTTCCAGGGCCACCGGCTATTCGAGGAGCCGGGTGTCCGATATCCTTTCGGGAAAGGCGCCGCTGAATTCACGATTCGTGGCGGCTGTGTGCGCAACCTTCGGAACGAACGAGGAATTCATTTCCGAAGGCACGGGGGCGATGTCCGCGGAGGGAACTCCCGAGGAAAAAAGCCATGGGGAAGATCGCGCGATTCGGGAAGCTGTTGCGCTGCTGGAAAGCATGTCAAAACCCGATCGATGGAAAGCCGTGGCCGTACTGAAGGAAATCAGAGGGATCTGCAACAGGAAGACGGCCCTGTAGAGACGGGGCCGGCAAGCGCATTTTCGGCTGTCTTCCCGTCCAGGTGGCCGCCGGTGATGAGATATTCAGCGGACACATCTATTCCCATGACACTCAAGGAGATATGGGTCAGGTATCCTGCAGTTTGACCACCACGCGGCCCCGGATGCCTCCCACAAGGATAGCCCGGATCTTTTCTTCCAATTGCTGGAGGGGGCAATCAACCGCGAGCATCTCAAGGTTGTCCGGCTTCCACTCACCCGCCAGCTTTTCCCAGACCAGACGACGGGGCCCCATGGGGCACTGGACCGAATCAATTCCCAGCAGGCTTACCCCGCGCAGGATGAACGGCAGGACATTGAGGGACAGCTCCAGGGAACCGACCAGTCCACAGCAGGTGACGGTACCGTCGTATCGGGTGGCCTTGACGGCTGCGGAGAGCATATCTCCGCCCACGACGTCGACAACACCGGCCCATCGCTCCGCCATCAAAGGCTGATCAGCACCTGTTAGAACTTCTTCCCTCCCAATCACCGCCCCGGCTCCAATTCCGAGGAGAAAGTCCTTTTCCGACGCTTTTCCGGTTGAAGCTGTCACCCGGTATCCCAGTTTGGCCAGGATTGCCACGGCCACGCTCCCCACACCGCCGGTGGCTCCGGTAACGAGGACATCACCGTCCTCGGGCCGCACGCCGTTGTCCACCATCTTTCGGATCATCATTCCCGCGGTCAGCCCCGCAGTGCCCAGAATCATGCTTTCCCTCAGGGAGAGGCCTTCGGGCAGAGGCAAAGCCCACGAGGCCGGGACACGGATATACTGTCCAAAAGCTCCGGACGTGTCCATGCCAAGGTCATAGCTGGTCACAATCACCTTGTCACCCGGCTTGAAGGAGCTGTCGGAGGATTCGACCACTTCACCCGCGGCATCGATGCCGGGCGTCTGCGGATAGCTTTTAATAATGCCGAACTGTCCGGTTGCGGCAAGAGCATCCTTGAAGTTCAGGGAAGAATAGTGGACCTTCACCAGAAGATCACCCGCGGGCAAGTCCTCGATGGAGCGGGTCCCGACCCGGCAGGAGAACTTCTTCGGCTGCGTTTCTTCAACAATCAGCGCGGTAAAAGTATTTGCTGTCATCAGTAGTGTCTCCCCTGTACTACACGGCGTTATGGTATTTTCGCTTCCCCTTGCGAAAGGCGCGGCGTTCCCGTCACTCGGTCTCGACCCTCATTATCTTTGCCCTGGAACAGTGAATCGGCTTCATGTGCAACGAGACCGAGCTGTCGAGGTAGACGCTGTCTCCCACCTCGATGGTATATGAATCACCGTTCCTGCTAATCTCCACTTTCCCGGCAATGATATACAGAAAAGTCTCCCCATGCCGGCGCGCCGTCACGGCGATCCTGCGGTCGGACCGCAGGTCGAAGAGGGAGCAGTTCATCCTTTTCCCCGATTCGAAGGGCAGCAGCGAATAGCAGGAGTTCTCTTTCTTCGGGACAATCCGCTCATGGGGATTGTCACTGCAGGTATCCATCTTCCTGAAGATTTCGTACCGCGGTTTCTCGGCGGCGCCGTCGAACAATCTTCCCATGCGAACGTGAAAATAGTCGGCGAGTTTCGCCAGGGTTTTCAGACTCGGCGTGACATTGTTGTTTTCTATCTGGGACAGCAGCGGAGCGGACAACCCCGTCTCTCCCGCCACGAACTGCAATGTCACGTTTCTCGCCTTGCGCAGGCTTTTCAATTGTGAGCCGATGTTGTATTCGTTCATTGCTTCAACCAAGATTCGGCAGGTGGAGTCATCCTTCGTTCTTCTCGGACCTACTCCACCTGCCGTTTTCAGGTTCGACTGTACTTTCCCGCCGTGTGACCACCGCGGCAGGGACGCGGCCGGGGAGACGCCGGGTCAGGCGCCCGCACCCCGGAGGTCGGCGCACCCGGCGAGCGGCTGCCATTCATCCAGAAGCTTTTCGAAGCGGTCGGAAATGCGCGAAGAGACATCCCGCAGCGACACCTCCCGACCGAGGATCGATTCCAGCGAGGCAACGGGGCACTGCTCGATCCCGCAGGGATGTATCCTGCGAAAGAAGGCGAGATCGTTGCTCACGTTCAGGGCGAAACCGTGCATGGTGACCCAGCGGCGCACTCCGACGCCGATGGATGCCAGCTTTCCCGAGTCCGTCCACACGCCGGTGCGACCGTCCACACGGTATGCCGTCACCCCGAAATCCGCGGCGGTCAGGATGAGAAGTTCTTCCAGGAAGCGGAGATGGCGGCGCAGATCCTTGCCCCGCAGGCCCAGGTCGATGATGGGGTAGCCGACCAACTGGCCGGGCGCATGGCAGGTCACGTCTCCGCCCCGGTTGATGCGCACCACCTCCACCGACGGGTCAAGGATGCTGCCGTCGCTCCCGCTCCGGCCCATGGTGTAGACCAGGGGATGCTCCAGCAGCAGCAGCGTTTCCCGGGACGGATCGCCATGGACCACGGCCGCAAGGTGTTCCTGCAGTGCAAATGCGTCCTGATAGCTGATTGTGCCGAGTTCTCGTATCAACATTGAGCCTTTGTCTTTCACCTGAATCCGTGGAGCCTTCACGCCTTCGTCTGCGCAGAAAGCCTCGGTTTCTTGCATTCCCGTTGGTTGAACCAGCCCGACGAAGTTCACCCGGCGTAACCGGCGTGAAACAGCATCGGCGACGTTCAAACCCCGGCATTCCGCTTGTCTCGGCATTCAGGCGTCACGGATTCATGTTTCACCCTGCGATTTCGCCGAATACTCCGGCACAGGCACTACCGTGCCGGAGTATTCTCAGCAGTGCATCTTCAGGCGTGAATCACCGCCTTGTGAACATCCAGCGCAGCCTCCTTGACCGCTTCCGCCAGTGTGGGATGGGCATGGAACATGGCGCCGATGTCGTGGGCCGTGCCGCCGTAGCTCATCACAGCGACCGCCTCGGCAATCATGTCGGAAGCCCTCGGGCCGACGATATGCACGCCGAGAACCGCGTCGGTCTCCTTATGGGCAAGGATCTTGACGAACCCTTCCGTCTCGTCCATGCAGCGGGCGCGGCCGTTGGCCATGAACGGGAACCTTCCAGCCGTGTACGGGATGCCTTCCTCCTGGAGGGCCTGCTCGGTCTTGCCGACGGATGCGGCCTCGGGCCAGGTGTAGGCGATGCCCGGAATTGTTTCGTAGCTCACTTTTACGTCCTTGCCGGCAAAGCGCTCGGCAAAGACCACGCCCTCTTCCGACGCCTTGTGTGCAAGAAGGGGACCCGGAACGATATCGCCGATGGCATAGATGCCCGGCACCGAGGTTTCATAGTTGTCGTTGACGGCAACCCTGCCGTTGCCGTTGGTGGAGACACCCGCATCTTCCAGGCCGAGACCTGTCAGAACCGGCTTCCTGCCCACCGCAACCAGGATCTTGTCGCACTCCATTTCCTCGGTCTTGTCTCCGGCCTTCAGCTGCAGCACGGCCTTGCCGTTCTTTTTCTCCATTCCGGTCACCTGGGTGCCCATGCGGAAGGCGATTCCCTGTTTCTTCAGGATCTTCATCAGGGCATCGGTTACCTCTCCGTCGGTAAACGGAAGCATCTTGGGCAGCATCTCCACCACCGTCACCTTGGCGCCGAGCCTCCTCCACACGGAGCCCAGTTCCAGGCCGATATATCCAGCGCCGACGACCACCAGGTGCTCGGGAACGGACGTGAAGCACAGGGCCTCCTTGGAACTGACGATGGTTTCACCGTCAAAGGGGAGGCTGGGCACTTCCACGGGAACCCCGCCCGTGGCCAGGAGGATGCGCTTGCCACAGACAACCGTGACATTCCCGCCGTCGGACACTTCGACCCGATGAACGCCGTCTCCCTTGGGCGCGGCCACTTTGCCGCTTCCCTTCACGACCTGCACCTTGTTCTTCTTGAACAGGTAGGCGATGCCGTCGGTGAGTTTCTTGACCACGTCATCCTTGCGCGCCACCATTTTGGGCACGCTCATGGTCGGCGGGTTGATCTCGATGCCGTGGCCCGCGAATTTGTCACGCGCCAGGGCGAAATGTTCGCTGGAATCGAGAAGCGCCTTGCTGGGAATGCATCCCTCGTTGAGGCACACGCCGCCCATGGTGGGACGCTGCTCGACGACCAGAACCTTCTGCCCAAGCTGGGAAGAACGGATCGCGGCCACGTAGCCGCCGGGGCCGGCGCCGATAACTATCAGATCAAAGATTTCCTCGCTCATTTTTCATTACCTCTCTCAATCAGTAGTATGTAACCGTTTTCTGTATCCTGAATCCGTGGCGCCGGAATGCCGAAGCGAGCGGAATGCCGGGGTTTGAACGTCGCCGATACCGTTTCACGCCGGCTGCGCCGGGTGACCGTCGTGGGGCCGGTTCAACCCACGCGAATGTGAGAAACCGAGGCGTTCCGCAAAGGCGAAGGCGTGAAGGCGTCGCGGATTCAGGTGTATAAAAACCGGGCCGGGCGGTTATTGCGCGCCCTTTGCCGGGATTTGTCTCAATGGATGCCCTGCTCCGCCTGTTGGGCGGCATGATAGGAGGATCGGACCAGCGGACCTGCCTCGATATGGGAAAATCCCATGGTAAGTCCGACCTCGCGATACTCGGAGAACTCTTCCGGCGGCACATAACGCTCCACCGGCAGATGCCTGCTGCTCGGCCGCAGGTACTGGCCCAGCGTCAGCATGTCGCAACCGGCATCACGCAGATCCTGCATGGCTTCATACACTTCTTCCCGCGTTTCCCCGAATCCGAGCATGATTCCTGACTTGGTCGGCACCGCGGCGTTCATCGTCTTGTACCTGCGCAGGAGTTCAAGGGAGGAGGCGTAATTCGCGCTGGGACGGACGCGAGGATACAGACGGCGAACGGTTTCCAGGTTATGATTGAAAACATCGGGACTGTTCGCGCTCAGGATGCCCAGTGCTTCAGCTTCGCTTCCGCGAAAGTCGGGGACCAGGATTTCTATGCGCACATGGGGATTCTCGCTCCGCAACGTGGAAATGCAGCCGGCGTACTGACCGGCGCCGCCGTCCGGCAGGTCATCGCGGGTAACCGAGGTGATCACCACATACCGAAGCTTCATGGCGGCGACGGCGCGCGCCAGACCGGCGGGTTCGTCCGCGTCCGGAGGAAGGGGCACGCCGTGATTCACGTCGCAGAAGGGACAGTTCCTGGTGCACGTGTCGCCAAGGATGAGAAACGTTGCCGTCCCCTGCCTGAAGCACTCTCCAAGGTTGGGGCAGGTAGCTTCCTCGCACACCGTGTGAAGCCTGTTGTCGCGGAGTATGCGCCGTATGGAGTCGACTTCAGGGCAGCAGGAGTAGCGTGCCCGCAGCCACTCGGGTTTTTTCACGTTTTTCGTCGACCCCGCACTTCCTGTGTGCTCCTGCGGTTTCGTCACCTCATATTCGTTTTTTTCAAGCTCGTGCTGCATTACTGCTCTCCATTTCCTGCTCATGCTGCGATTTTTCATACCCCTGACGGGGAATGCTCCCATGGGGAAAGGGGGAGCCGAATCAGCTCCCCCCGTCCGCCTCGTACTACATGGTGGCCTTGACGGCAGCTTCGATTTTGGCCGGGCTGGGGAGGTAGAGGTCTTCCAGCGCGCCGCTGAACGGGGACGGCGTATGGGGCGCCGTTACCATCTGTATCGGGCCTTTCAGCG
>Ga0228535_1000427_pt1 | contig 120361 bp, 107 predicted proteins | sample SJ1metagenome_FD_168457 | JGI IMG/M metagenome (GOLD analysis project Ga0228535, IMG submission 168457) | Enriched culture of PCE-dechlorinating microbial communities from Ithaca, New York, USA - SJ1 | ecosystem: Engineered > Modeled > Simulated communities (microbial... > Unclassified... | reverse complement strand
ACGGAGAGGGTCTTCCCTGTGCCTGCGTTCCTGGTGTCGTAGGCCTCTGCGAGGCCGGTCACCGTGTCGCTCCCCTGAAGGCCGGTGGCAATCGGTGTCGCCGCCGCGGAGGTCGTGGCGTCATAGACCTTCGTGTTGGTCTGTGCAGTAACGGTAAGAGCTGCCTTCGTGATATCCGCCGCCGTCGCTGCCTGGTCGGTGATACTGTAGTTGCCTGCATCGGCTCCCGTGTAGCTGCTCGTAAGATTGACCGTCTTATTCACCCCCACGTTCTTCGTGTCGAAGATCCCCGTGGCGGAGACGGTAACGGTATCCCCTCCGATAAGCCCCGTGTAGACGGTCCCTGTTGTATCCACCGTGGCAGCGGTGGTTCCGTCATAGACCTTGTTGCCGGCGGTGATGCCCGAGAGGGTGAGGCCCTTCTGCATGATGTCAGCCGTTGTCGTTGCGGTCGTGTTCAGGAGGCTGTAGTTGCCGGAATCTGCCCCTCCCAGGGTAATGCCCGTGACGTTGATCGTCTTGCCGATGCCTGCGTTCTTGTCGATGAAGGAGGCGGTCTCGGAGAAGGTGACCGTATCGCCCACGATGATGTCAGCCGATGAGCCGGTGACGGTTGCGTTGGTGGTGGCGTCGTAGACCTTGTCAGTGCCGGTGTAGGAGGCGGTGAGGTCCTTCTGGGTGATATCGACGGTTCCATCGACTGTCTTTATGTCGTATCCCTGCTGGTTCGAGTAAAGGCCGGTCAGGGAAAGGGCACGATTGCCCACATCCTTGCTGCCGGCTGTATATGCAGCGGCGCCGAAGACCTTGCCCGCATCAACTGCTATGTCCCATGTGTATGAGCCGCCGGCAACCGTTGTCGATCCGTTGTAGACCATCGAGGTGTTGTCTGCCGTGGCGGTCGCGGTGGGAAGAAAATGCCGGAGGAGCGGATAGGTGTTCCCTTCATAGATGCGCCAGGTCTTCCCCGTGTCCCCTGCGTCGTCTATGTCCCAGGTACTGAAGGTAGACAATGTCTGCATCTCACTGGTGGTCTTGCCCGTGCCGCCGGCAGAGGATGATTGTCCTGAGGTATCGGTGTCCCAGAAACTGTTGGTAATAGTGCCAGTACCGGCATTAGCCGCCACCAGACCGCCGGTATAACGGCCTGTCACCTTGCCCGTAGCGTAGCTGTCGGTGATGGTACCGGCGTTTGTCCCCACCAGGCCACCATTGTAAGAGCCTAGAAGGTAATCGCCTTCCACCGCTCCGGTCGCGTAGCTGCCGGTGATGGTGCCGGTGTTCCTCCCCACCAGTCCGCCGGCAGGCATGTCGCCCACCACCTTGCCGGTCGCGTAGCTGTCGGTGATGGTGCCGGCGTTGTACCCCGCCAGTCCGCCGACATAGCCGACGCCCTTCACGCTGCCCGTGCTGTAGGAATTGGTTACCGTGCCGAAGTTGTACCCCGCCAGCCCGCCGACATAGCTGCCGCTGCCCGTCACGCTGCCGCCTACCATTCCCACGCTGCTCACACTGCCCCCGGTGCCGATATAGCCGAACAACCCGACATAATTGGTTGACGGCCTGTAGATGTAGAGATCAGAGATGTTGTGGCCCAGGCCGTCGAAGGCACCGGTGAAGTTTGTAGTATTGTTGCCGATGGGGACAAAACCTTTCGTTGTGTTCCACAGGCCTGATGCCTGTTTAAGCTCCGCCATGTTGATATCGGCTGCAAGGGTGTAGCTTGCCACCAGGGTCGTCGCGTTCATGCCTATCAACTGAAGCTGGTGTGCGTTGGTGATGGTGGTGCTGTATTCCATACGCAGGAACGGCCGGGTGTTGCCGTTGCTCATCCACCAGGTATTGATAAAATCCCAGCCGCTGAAATTCGCCGACTGCATCATCTGGGCCGTGGTAAGCCCCGTACCGCCATCCGATGATGACCGTCCTGAGGTCTCTTTGTCCCAGTAGGAACTGGTTACTGTGCCGTCGAAGTTCTCCCCCACCAGCCCGCCAACATAGCTGCCGCCGCTCACGCTGCCCGTGCTGTAAGAATTGATGATAAAGCCGATGTAAGATCCCCCCCCTGAGGTGTTCTCCCCCACCAGCCCGCCAACATATTTGCTGCCCGTCACGCTGCCCGTTGCGTAGGAATTGGTGGTCCAGCCGTAGTTTAACCCCAACAGCCCGCCGATATAGCTTGTGCCGCTCACGCTGCCCGTTGCATAGGAACCGGTGATCGTGCCCGTGCTGTCCCCCGCCAGCCCGCCGACAATGTTGCCGCCGCTCACGCTGCCCGTTGCATAGGAATTGGTGATCGTGCCGTAGTTGTTTTGTCCCGCCAGCCCGCCAGCCCAGCTGCTGCCGCTCACGCTGCCCGTTGCATAGGAATTGGTGATCGTGCCGGAGTTTAACCCCAACAGCCCGCCGATATAGCTGCCGCCGCTCACGCTGCCCGTTGCATAGGAATTGTTGATCGTGCCGGAGTTCCACCCCGCCAGCCCGCCGACAAAACCGCTGCCCGTCACACTGCCGCCTACCATTCCCACGTTGCTCACGCTGCTCCCGGAGCCGACATAGCCGAAGAGACCGACATAATCGGTTGACGGCCGGTTGATGAAAAGATCCGAGACGGTATGGCCCAGGCCGTCGAAGGCGCCGGTGAATTTTGTGGTATTGTTTCCGATGGGCAAAAAGCCTGCCCCGCTGTTCCAGGTACTGGTGGCAGAGGCGTCGATGTTGGCGCCCAGGGCGTAATAGCCTGCGAGATTGCCTGCCATGCCCTGGAGGTCGGTTGCGGTGGTGCTGCCTGCACTCCCCAGGGAGGTGATGACCGTGTAGGTCCTTTCCGTGCCGTTGGAGCCGCGCTTCGTGGAGAAGGTGTTCCCCGCGGGGAGATTGACCGGGGCGTTCACGGTATAGGTCGCGGTGTTGCCGGAGGCAACGGCGCCCTGGCCGTAGAGGAGGGAGAGTTGGGCGGTCCCTGAGCCGAAGAGGGCGCTATTGATCGCGATGTTGCGGTAGGCGTCGAGGGCGAGCTTGTTGGCAGACCAGGTGATAGTATCGTTCACGAAGATGTCGCCATTGCCTGCTGTTCCTCCGGAACTGCTAAGGATTGTCACATTATTGCTTCCGAGATTACTGGATAGCTGGCTGCCGGTAATATCGCCGCCGGAGGAGGCGATATTATAATCGTTCTCGGGGTCGATGAGCCAGGTGCCGGTTCTGCCATAGGGGGCAGAGGTGGTGACGGAGAGGGTGTCCTGTATCGTCACCTTCTTCCCCGATGTCTCGATGAACCCGCCGTCCCCTCCTTCGGGGGCTGAGGCATCGAGGGTGCCCCCTGCGACCGCCTCGCCATCGGAGAGAAGGAGGATGCGGCCTGATCTGTTCTCGAGGGTATGCGCCTCGATGACCCCTTCGTTATTCACCACGGCGTTCGTGAGGGTGTCGGCCGCCTTTGCGGTGAGGAGGACCGCGCCCCCGTCCGCACGGATGAGCCCCCTGTTCTCGATGAGGGCGTCGATGGCGCCCTTCTCAACGGTGAAGCTCACGAGCCTGTCCCCGGTGAAGTCGAGGTTCACCCTGTCGCCTGATGCCATGGCTACGGTGCCGTCCTGTGCGATGACCGTCCCCTCGTTGGCGATATGGGGGGAGAGGAAGGCGATGTAGCCTCCGTTGGCCGCACGGATGTCTCCCTGGTTGAGGATAGAACCTGCGCTGCCTGTATGCTCAAAGGAGTACCTCCCGGCAAGGAAGTTCTCGTTGGTGAGAGCAAGGGACGAGGCGACAAGGCCCCCTACGTCCACCCGCGAGGCGGGGCCGAAGTACACCCCTGCAGCATTGAGGAGGAATACCTGCCCGTTGGCGCTTAACCTCCCGTAGATCAGGGAGGGGCTCTGGTCGAGGATCCTGTTCAGGGCAACGCTGGATGCACCCGGCTGCCTGAAGGTGACCGAGGCGTCTTGGCCGATGTTGAAGGTATTCCAGTTGGCGATCATCCTGTCCGTTGCCTGGTGTATGGTCATGTCGGCGCCTGACTGGGAGATGCTGCCCGTGCCCGATGTGATCTGCCCGCCCGTGGGAAGGGCATTTGGGTCGAGGGAGTATGCTGATGCGGCGGGGAAGAGGATGAGGGAGAGGAGCATGAAGAGGGAGAGAACGGTTTGCATGGGACAACCCGGCACCTTTGCAAGGGACATTATATGCAATGTTCTGTAGTTATTCTTCATGGTCATCTCCTTCTATAGCCATATGACGAGCTGGAGCCAGAAGCGCCCGTCGTCGCTTAAGTTGTCGGCGTCGTTGCCGGATGCGCTCCTGCCCTCGTTGGGGCCTACCTTGTGGGCGTAGGACGCCCTGATACTGTAGAGGCCGGGCTTGCCCATATTGATCCCCACGCCTGCCCCGGAGAGGAGGTACTCGTTCTTCCCGCTTGCGCTCGTGACAGAGCCCGGCCAGGGGCTTCTGTGGAGCTTCACCCACCCTGCGTCAACAAAGCCTATGAGCTGGGTGGCCGCCCAGGAGGGCATGAAGGGCATATCGCAGCGGGCCTCAAGGGTGAGGGTGTGGCCCTCGTCGCCCGGCGCCTCTCCCACGGGATAGGCGCGGATGCCGGTGGGGCCTCCAAGGATGAACTTCTGGGAGGAGTCGAGGTTGTAGGAGGCGAACTGTCCCCGTAAGGAGCCGAAGAGGGCGACCTTCCGGGTTATGCGCTGGAGGCGGGCGAGGGAGTAGGTCGCACGGAGGAAGGCCCCTTGCGTCCTCGGACCGGCGTCATCGTTCTCCTTGTTGGCGGTAAGCCCCGAGAGGTCCACGTTGCCCCCGGTAAGGATGACAGAGGCGCTGGTGAGCCCCCCGCCCCCGAAGGTATCGAAGAAGTTCCCCGAGACGGAGAGGGTGCCGTCAGAGATCCTCCTGTCCCTCGTCTTCTCCCCGTTCGCCTCGTCGTTGAGCATCATGTACTCGGCCCCTGCGCCTGCCCAGATGCTTTTGTTCCGGGTGCGGACAAGGGGGTAGCTTATCCCGGCGGAGAGGGTCTCTGCCCATCCCTTTGCCTTGAGGTCGGCGAGGTCCTTGCCCAGCTCATAGGTAAGGCCCGTATAGAGGGCGTTTACGGTAAGGCCCGTTGACCCTAAGGGGAGGTTGTATGCGGCCCTCCACTGGTTCAAGTGCTCGGCGTAGGTGTAGGAGAGGGTCATCTGGTCGCCGAGGCCGAAGGGGTCGTATGCCGCAACCTGGCCGGTTCCCCGGTAGGTGCCGGTGTAGCGGTCCCCGAAGGTATCCCCGGAGAGAAGCCCGTGGAAGACGGGGCCCTCTTCTGCATTGATCACGATCCTCGTGGTGCCCGGCGCTGCTCCGGGCTCAAGGGATGCACGGGCAGCGATGCCGGGGAGATCGTTCATGAGGAGGACGGCCCTCTCTATCTGCTCCATCCTGGCAGGGCCGCCGGGAGGGACAGCGCGGTCCGCGATGCCTGCGAGCAGGGAGGGCCGTATTCTTGCCGGCTCCTCCCTGTTGATCCTCACCTTCCCGTCGATGCGGCCCGAGATGACGGCGATGGTGATAATACCTTCTGTTATGTCCTGTTTGGGAAGGTATGCCCTGGCTAAGAGATAGCCCTTCTTTTCCCGGAGGTAGGCGGTGACCCGGGAGGCTATGTTCTGGAGGTCGGCAAAGCCTTGCTCCTTCCCTGTGCTGTCTCTGACGAGCTCCTGAAGCTCTGCCTCCGTTGCGATACCCTCGTTGCCGGTGAAGCGGAAGCCCTTTACGAGCACCTTTGTGCCCGTGTCGGTCATGGGAGGGGCCACGGCCTCCTTCTCGCGGTCAGCGGGGAGGCGGTCAGGCAGGGCAGCGCCAGGCTGCCTTTGCTCCTGGAGGAGGATGCCTGCGTCGGGACGGGTCTGGGCTACAACCTTGGTGCATAACGACAGGATGCCGCAGACAAGACAGCACGCGATCTTGCAAAGGATGTGAACGTTCTGTTTTCTCATACCCCCCTTGTTGGGTGGGGATGTCAGAAGGGTACGTGCTTATAGAAGGAGATGTGGATGTTTGTAAGGAAAGTAATGTTCTTATAGAAGAGGATGTGGATGCTCGTAAGGAAGGAAACGTTTTTGCGTACGCAGAGAAACTCTTGCAATAAGATTTTCTCCATACCCCACCTTTTTTTCATTATCCTTCAATTACATATATTTAGCAAGAAAAAAATTTATATTCGCCGGTCCAAGCTTCATTGCTTTGGAGAACGTTGATCCGTGGGCAGCAAAAAGCTTATGCACATCAAAAAATAGGCAGGGTGTGATCTGAATTATTTCAGGAGATATTTGGAGCGGGAAACGGGGCTCGAACCCGCGGCATCAAGCTTGGGAAGCTTGCACTCTACCAACTGAGTTATTCCCGCCCTATGCATATAATGTAATAGAATAGAACGATTAAATCAATACCTTAATATATGGCCCGGCAACTCAACCCCGCTTTCTGTTATAGCCGAACCTCTCTTCGAATACGGGGGCGATCAGGTTGTCAACAGGGGCATGGTCGTCCCTTATGATGATCGAGTACCGCTTGTTTATGATCTCATCCACGAGATTTTCCGGCACCACCGCAGATGTGGCGTGGACTTTCAGCTCCTCGCCGACGAACCTTCTGAAGCCCTTCATGTCAAGGTCGCCGTTGCTCGCTATGACGATGAAGGTGCTGATGCGGGTATTCTGAAAATCAGGGCTCACGGAGATGAGGTGCACGTTCCTGTCTCCAAAGACCTCCCGCAGCGTCTTCATATAAGAAGGCAGGAAGGCCCCTCTCTGGAAATTGTCGATGATGTTCGACATCAGGATCGCGTTGGGGTTCATGATGTCCTTCAGCTGCTGTGCAAATTCCTTCGTCGTAAGGTGGTAGGGGATGGAAAGGTCGTTGTAGGCATCGGTGAAGACAACGTCATATTTGTCCTTGCAATTCATCACGAACCAGCGCCCGTCGGTATTATACGAACTGATCTTCGTGTCCTTCGGCAGCTTTAGGTGGTCATAGACGATCTTGGTCACTTCCGGGTCTATCTCGACGACATCGATATGGGCCTTCGGGTAGTAGATCTCCATGTATCTTGGAAAGGTATATCCCCCGCCGCCGATGGTGAGGCTCTTGAAGCCCACATCCTTTTTGAACCTCCATTTCAACACATCGGCATAGATCCTCTCGTATTCGTACTCGATATGCATGGGGTCTTCGAGGGCGACATAGGAGTGGATGAGGTTGTCGAGGACCATGGCCTGGAGCGGGGTCTTCTGATCCGAGCTGACGGTACGGTTCAGCTTGATCGTATAGTAGTCGCTTTCCCTGTACAGATAGGTCGCATCCGACAAGGGGATCCTGTAAAGGTAATTATGGATGAGCGCTATGGCCGGGAATGTTATCACAAGGAAGATCGCCATCGCCTTTTTTGATCTGAAGAGAGATCCGGAGAATAGGGCAACGATGAGCAAAATGATGCCCATGGAGAGGATTATCATCCGCGTGCCCATCCATGAGATAAGGAAAAAGCCGGTGGCAAAGGTGCCGATGATGGCGCCCAGGGTCGACATGGCATAGATCTTTCCTATCACGTTCCCCGCGTTCTCAAGGTTCTTCAGGGTCAATCTTACCACGACCGGCGAGATGGTGCCGAGGACACAACCGGGGATAAAAAATATGATCGACGTTACGATAAAGATGCGGAGCATAAGGGATACGGGAAAACGGTACGACGCAATAAGATTGGTAAGGGGGATGATAGACAGCGCCGCGATGCCTGAGATGAGGAGGAGCCAGCCGAGGGTCTTCCTTGTGGGGAAGCGGTCGACGAGCTTGCCGCCGATATAGGCACCGATGCTGATGCCGGCGAGGATGACGCCGATGATGCTCGTCCAGGTGTATATGGAGACGCCGACAAAGGGGGCGAGTATCCTGCCGGCCACCATCTCGATGACGAGGGAGCAGAAACTTGCAATGAACATGATTATATATGCCTCTAATAGACTCATCTGTGTGAGATACCTCCTTGAGAAATGACGCAATATACTTAAAAATAACGCAATATACATATAGTAAGCCGTACTTTTTGTCAAACATTTTCAGGCGGTCTATTATAACCGTGTAATAACCAATAACCAAACATCAATCACCAATAAATAACCAAACACCAATAACCAAGCTCCAATTTAATAACCAATTTTTGAATAACAAAACAAAAGCCTTCCTGCATGATTTTTCGTTTGGGTATTCGGTCATTGGTGTTTGAATATTAATTGGTGATTGGTTATTCTCGGTGGTATTGGAGCTTGGTTGCCGGTAATTGGTTATTCATTGGAAAGATGGTACAAAAAAACCAAAATTTCTTAAAAAGAAGGATTTTTCTGTGATAATGTTTTATAATATTAGACAGATATGAAAGTTCTTCTCGTTGAAGACGAATCAAAGGTTGCCCACTTTATCAGCAAGGGGCTGGAGGAAGAGGGCTACAGCGTTGATGTCGCACAGGACGGCAAAAAAGGCCTCGATTGTGTCAGCGCCTCCGCCTACGATATCGTCCTTCTCGACCTCATGATCCCCGAGATAGACGGGCTTGAGCTTCTGAAGAGGATGCGGGCGGCAGACATAGACACGCCGGTCCTCATCATCACGGCAAAAAGCTCGAAAGAGGATGTTGTGAAGGGGCTCGATACCGGCAGCGATGATTACCTGACGAAGCCTTTTTCATTTGATGAGCTCCTGGCGCGAATAAGGGCCTTGCTGCGGAGAAGCCGGAAGGCTGAACAGATCCTCCTTGAATATAAGGATATTACCCTGAACCCTTACACGAGAAGGCTGAATATAGCATCCAAAGAGGCGGAGCTGACGGAAAAGGAATTCCTGATCATGGAATATCTTTTGAAAAACAGCGAAAAACCATTAACGCGAAAAGAGATAGCGGAATATGTGTGGCAGAACCAGGACGACTCATCGAACATAGTCGATGTTTACGTCAACTTCCTACGCAAAAAGATAGAATCCATCACTCAAAAGAAATATATCCATACTGTGCGCGGAATCGGCTACACCTTCAAAGAAGAAAATGAAAAAAATTAATCTCCCCATCAAATGGAAACTGACGATATGGTACGGCGGCATCCTTGCCCTGATCCTCGTTGTCTTTTCAAGCGGGGTCTATATCTATTTCAGGAACAGCCTCGAGAGGAGCATCGACGCTAAGATCAAGTCCATCGGAGACGTCCTGTCCTCTTCCATGACGGAAACCCACAACCAGACTGTCTTCGGCAATTTCGAGCGGTATCTTGAGAACGTGCTCGGCAGAAAGCCGAAAGGCAAGTTCATCCAGATCATCGATTCCTCCGGCAGGATCGGCGCCAAGATGAACGATATAGAGACCGAGACGGTGCCCACAAGCTTCAGCACTCTGGAGCGCGCCCTCAAGGGCGAGGTCGTCTATGAAACGATCGAGACGGCGCGCCCGCGCTTAAGGCTGGTAACGATCCCTATTATGGAAAAACAGAAGGTGTCAAGCATCGTCCAGATCGGCACGTCGCTGGAAGATTTTGACGAGACGATGAGAAAGCTCTTTATCATCATGATAATAAGCATTCCCACATCGATCGGCGTGACCATCGCCATAGGGTATTTCATGGCAAAGAAGACGCTCAAGCCTGTTGATCAGATAAGAAAGGCAGCGGTGAAGATATCTTCGAGCAACCTCGATGAGCGGATCGATATCAAGGGAAGAAAGGATGAGCTGGGCAAGCTTGCAGAGACGTTCAACGCGATGATCAGCAGGCTAAAGGATGCCTTTCAGAGGATCAACCAGTTCAGCATCGATGTGTCCCATGAGCTCAAGACGCCCCTTACGATACTGAAAGGCGAAACAGAGGTTGCGTTGCGGAAAGAAAGGGATAGGGACGACTACAAGAATCTTCTCGAGAGCAACCTCGAAGAGATCGACAGAATGTCGAAGATCATCGACGACCTTCTTCTTCTGTCGAAGGCAGAGGCGCACGATATAAAGCTGAACCTTGAAGACGTCTCGCTGAGAGACCTCGTTGCGGACGTTTGTGTGGATATGAGGATCTTCGCGGAGAACAAAGGGATCGAGCTCGTCGTGAACGAGCTGGAGGATGTGAAGGTGAAGGGCGATGAATTGAAGCTGCGGAGGATGCTCTGGAACATCCTGGAAAATGGAATAAAATATACCCAGAAAGGCGGCCTGGTGGCAGTATCTTCTCATATGAACAACGGGTATGTTGCAATACACGTGAAGGACAACGGGGCCGGCATCTCCCAGGAAGATATCAAATATATATTTGACAGGTTTTACAGGGCAGACAGGTCGAGAAAGCGCGAGAGCGGAAGCGGCCTTGGGCTTTCCATCAGCAAGTGGATCGCCGAGGCCCATAACGGGAGCATAGAGGTACAGAGCAAACCTTTCAACGGCAGTCTGTTTTCCATCAAATTGCCCATATAGACCGGAGGAAATTGATGAAAAAGAAAAACTGGTTATTGATCATCCTTCTTCTCATCGCAGCCGTTCCCATATTTGTATTCGTCAAGGGGCAGGTTGTTCCCGAGAGAGCTGTTTTTGACGCCAGCAGGCCGAACATCAAAACGGTGGTGTTCGACAAAGGGCTGCCGAGCTTCAGCGAGCTTGTAAACCGCGTGAAGCCATCGATAGTCAATATAAGCACGACAACCGTTATTAAGGGCCCGACCATGCAGGACAGGTTCATGGGGCCGGGACAGACAAATCCCTTTAAGGACTTCTTCGGCGAGGAGTTCTTTGATAAATTTTTCGGAAATTCGCCGAGGCGGGAGTACAAGCAGAGAAGCCTCGGATCAGGCCTGATCATCGACAGGGAAGGATATATCCTTACCAACAACCACGTTATAGAAAAGGCCCAGACCATTAAGGTAAAACTATCGGACGACAAGGAATACGATGCTGCCGTTATTGGAAGAGACCAGAAGACCGATATCGCCCTCATCAAGATCAACGCGAAGCAGCCGCTGCCGGCGGCAACATTTGGTGATTCCGACAAGCTTGCGGTGGGAGACTGGGTGGTTGCCATAGGGAACCCCTTCGGGTTGGAGCATACCGTAACTGCCGGCATAGTCAGCGCCAAGGGAAGGGTGATAGGCGCCGGACCGTACGACGATTTTATCCAGACGGACGCCTCGATCAATCCCGGCAACAGCGGCGGGCCTCTTCTCAATCTGAAAGGCGAGGTTGTGGGCCTCAACACGGCCATCGTCTCCGGCGGACAGGGCATCGGGTTTGCAATACCGATAAATGTTGCCAAAGATATGCTGCCGCAATTGAAAACAAAGGGCAAGGTGGCAAGGGGATGGATGGGCGTCGTTATCCAGAAGGTGACGCCTGAGATCGCAAAGAATTTTGGCCTCGCCGAATCCGAAGGCGCCCTGGTTGCAGACGTTATGGAGGGAAGCCCGGCGGAAAAGGCAGGGATAAAGAGGGGGGACGTAATTGTTTCTTACAACGGCAAAAAGGTGAAAGACAACGACCAGCTCCCCCGGCTTGTAGGCGCGACAGAGATAGGCAAAAAGGTCAAGGTTGGGTTGATACGCGAAGGAAAGCAGGTAGAGGTCGAAATAGTCATTGCAGAGCTCCAGGAAGAAGGCCTGAGGGCTTCGAAAAAACCTGAGGTCGAGAAGGACTTCGGCCTCGTGGTCCAGGATATTACCCCGGAGATCGCTAAGCATCTTAACCTGAAAGACAAGAGAGGCGTTATCGTAACAGATGTATTGCCGGGCAGCCCTGCCCAGGACGGGGACATCAGGTCCGGCGATATCATCAAGGAGATCGGCAGGAAGCCGATACGGAATCTTGCCGACTTCAGGGAGGCCATGAAACGGGTCAATATAAAAGAAGGCGTGGTCATGCTCATCAGGAGGGACAGCACGACGTTCTATACCGTGATAAGGGAGTAGCAAAAATAAATTTTCTTTGCATAAATTTATTTTTCATGTATTATTGACTTATGCCGCTATACGAATGGGAAGGTAAAACGATCTCAGGCACGACGAGGAAAGGGTCAACAAAGGCCTCGTCCGAAGATGCCCTCCGCGCAACCCTCAGAAAAGACGGTGTCATCGTCACTAAATTCGCCGAGAAAAAAGAGGAAAAGAAGGAAAAATACAACCCCAAGGCAAAAGTGCCTATGCTCCAGATCGTGATCTTCACGCGGCAGCTTTCCACGATGATCACGTCCGGCCTGCCCCTTGTGCAATCGCTGGAGATATTAGGGGCGCAGATCGAAGATGCCAACCTGAGAGGGATCGTCCGCGAGATCAAGGAGAAGATAGAAGGCGGTTCGCGGTTCGCCGACGCCCTCAAGGATTACCCCCAGTGCTTTGACCAGCTCTTCGTCAACCTTGTCGTGGCTGGTGAAGAAGGCGGCCTGCTGGACGGTGTCCTCCAGAGGCTCTCCGTATACATGGAAAAATCAGAAAAGCTCAAATCCAAGGTTAAATCCGCCATGATATACCCGATAAGCATCGTTGTTGTTGCTATCGGCGTCGTCTTTGTCCTTTTGATCTTTGTTATCCCTGTTTTTGAGACAATGTTCAAAGACATGGGCGCAACCCTCCCTATGCCGACGCAGATCGTTGTTAACTTAAGCAGGGCGGTAAAGGGCGGGATAGTCTACATTATCGTCGCTGTAGTAGGCATCTTTTACGCCTTCAAAAAGTATTACCAGTCCAAGGGCGGCAGAAAGACCATTGACAGGTTGGTCCTGAAATTACCCATCTTTGGCGTCCTGACAATCAAGGCGTCCGTCGCGAGGGTCACGCGAACCCTGGCAACGCTTCTCTCCAGCGGCGTCGCAATCCTTGAAAGCCTCGATATCGTTGCGAAGGTTGCGGGAAACAAGATCGTGGAAGAAGCCCTGGTGGTCGCAAAGGAGCGCATCAGCGAAGGAAGGAGCATGTCGGAGCCATTGGAGCAGGCAGGCATATTCCCGCCGATGGTCGTCCAGATGGTCCAGGTCGGCGAATCGACAGGCGCCCTGGACAATATGCTGAACAAGATCGCCGACTTCTACGAGGATGACGTGGACAACCTCGTAACAAACATGACGGCGCTTATGGAGCCGATGATCATGGCCTTCCTCGGGGTTATCCTCGGCGGGCTCGTCGTCGCCATGTACCTCCCGATCTTCAAGCTCGGAACGGCAGTAGGATAAGAAAACACAATAACCAATCACCAATAACCAAGCTCCAATTAATCACCAATACCCAATAACCAAATGAAAACTTGCCGATGTTGTTTCCAGTTTGGGTATTCGGTCATTGGTTGTTGGTGATTAATCTGTTGCCGCTTCGAGTCCCATATCCCTGATCATCTCTATGTCCTGTGCCGTATCCCTGCCCAGGGTCGTGAGGTAATTGCCGGTCATCAGCGAATTGCAGCCCGCGACGATGCTGAGAGGAAGAAGCTGCCGAAGGTTTTTCTCTTTGCCGCCGCAGAGCCTGATGTCCTTGTCGGGGAGGATAAACCTGAAGATCGCAACGGTGAGGAGTATCTCGATCGGCGTAAGGGCCGGGGCGTTCTGAAGAGGGGTTCCTCCTATGGGGTTGAGGATATTGAGGGGTACAGAATCCACGCCGGCTTCCTTAAGCGTCATTGCAAGCTCGATGCGGTGCATCATATTTTCTCCGAGGCCTATAATGCCTCCCGAGCAGACAGAGAGGCCCGCGTTTTTTGCTATGCGCAAGGTATCGATATCCTCCTCATAGCTATGTGTCGTGCAGATGTTGTCAAAATAGCTCCGGGCCGTCTCAAGGTTATGGTGGTACCTGAACAAGCCGGCCCTGGCAAGGCCGTCCGCCATTGCTTCGTCGAGCATCCCAAGCGAGGCGCAGGGGCGGATCCCCAGGCTATTGATGCCTTCGACAGCCCCGTAGATCACCTGCCATTCCTTATCGTTCGATATGCGCGTCCCGCTCGTTACGATGCTAAAGAGATGGGCGCCGGCTTCCCCGGCAATACGGGCCTGTTCGACGATCTCCCCTGTGGTTATAAGGGGGTATATTGGGGCATCGGTGTGGTAATGTGCCGATTGCGCGCAGAACCTGCAATTCTCCGGGCATACGCCGGACTTTGCATTGACGATGGCGCAGAGGTTGATCGCCTTCCCTTTAAAGTGTTCCCGGACCTCGTTCGCGTGCGCTATAAGAAGGAAGGGCTTGGCAATGCCGATCTCATAGAGCTTTTTTGCATCGGCCTCATTAATTCCCCTCCTGTCCATTACCTTCTTTGTCAATCTTTTGATCGTTGAATCCATAAAACCTCCAGGTTAGTTCATGGCTGTTAGCTCATAAGAATAATGACCAATAACCAAACATCAATCACCAAATAATACCCAATAACCAATGACCGAATACCCAATTGTAAACCGCTGGAAAGCCCTCATTTGGTTATTGATTATTGGGTATTGGTGATTCATTGGAGCTTGGTTATTGGTCATTGGGTATTTTTCCTTCAGTTGCTATGAGCCATCAGCTATGAGCTGATTTACTGTCTCTTTCCATTTTTCTATCGACTCCAGCGCGCCTGCTATCGCCTTTTCCTTCTGCTTCTTATTATAATCCTTAAGAAGGCCAAAGTTGATGTTCATTGGTTGAAAATTGTCTGTTTTTGTCGTCAGGTAGCGCACAAGCGAGCCGGTGCAGGTACCCTCAGGGGGAGGAGCAAACGGGCGACCCGTTAATGCCGCGTGTCCTGACAGCCCGGCAACCAGGCCGGTGGCAGCAGATTCCACATAGCCTTCCACCCCCGTGATCTGCCCTGCGAAAAAGACCTGTTCATTATCTTTGAGCTGAAGCTTCTCGTTCAGCAGTTCCGGAGCGTTAATATAAGTGTTCCTGTGGATGCTCCCGTATCGCAAGAATGCTGCGTTCCGAAGCGCCGGGATGAGGCGGAAGACCCTCTCCTGTTCCTGATATTTGAGCTTTGTCTGGAAACCGACCATGTTATACATCGAGCCTTCTTCGTTCTCTCGCCTTAGCTGGATCACTGCGTGCGGGCTGCCTTCGCCCCGTTGATCATTGAGCCCCACAGGCTTCATCGGCCCGTAGAGGAGGGTCTTTTTCCCCCTCTCTGCCATGACCTCGATGGGCAAACAGCCCTCGAAGTAAGGAACGCCTTCAAAGTCTTTGAGATCGACCCTGCCGGCATGTATCAGCGCTTCATAGAATATATCATACTCTTCCTGTGTGAGAGGGCAGTTCAGGTAATCGCCGGCGCCTTTCAGGTATCTCGAACCAAAGAACGCCTTGTCCATGTCGATGGAGTCGCCGTCGATAATAGGAGAAATAGCGTCAAAAAAATAGAGGTTATGAACGCCGGTCCTTCTCTTTATGCTCTCCGTGAGGCCATTGCTCGTGAGCGGACCCGTTGCAATGATCACAACTCCCTCGGGGATGTCCCGCATCTCCTTTCTCAGGACAGTTATGCGGGGGTTCGCTTCGATCTCCCTGGTTATCCTCCCGGCAAACGCCTCCCTGTCAACAACAAGGGCCTTGCCGCCCGGTATCGATGTCTCATCGGCAGCGCGCATCACGATGGAGCCAAGCCTTCTCATCTCCTCTTTCAGAAGCCCGTGGGCGTTGGTAAGCTCTTTCGACTTCAAGGAATTGCTGCAGACGAGCTCCGAGAGATAGGATGTTTTATGGGCAGGCGTAAAGGCCGTCGGCCTCATTTCATAGAGGATGACATCCCCGCCTCTGTGCGCTATCTGGTAGGCGGCCTCAGCGCCGGCTAAGCCGCCGCCGATTATTTTGATTTCCATCCGCAGCCCTTACGGAGGCAAAGCGGCCTGGTCCTGTATGTAAAAAGCGTGGGAGCTCCGCAGGAGGGACATGGCCCCTCGGCCGGTTCCCTGTTGGTCGCGAAGGTGCAGTCAGGATAGCGCGAACAGGCTATAAAACGTTTCTTCTTCTTTGAGGTCCTTTCTACAAGCTTCCCGCTGCATCCTTCTTCGGGACAATCGAACCCGAGGGAATAGGGCTCGGTGTGCTTGCAGGCCGGATAGTTGCTGCATGCCAGGAACCTTCCGAATTTCCCCCTTTTCTCGATAAGGTTTCCGCCGCATTCCGAGCAGGTTCCCTTCACTTCTTCCTCGGCAACTGCTATTGTTCCATCCTCTTCTGTCCGGACATTCTTCTTGTTCTTGCATTCAGGCTTCCCGCTGCAAACGAGATATTCCCCGTTCTTGCTCCACCGGAGAAGCATCTTCTTTCCGCATTTGTCGCAGATGATATCGGTCTCACGTTCTTCTTTCTTAAGGCTTACCATCCCCTCTTTGGCGGAATTGAGCTCTTTCTCAAAGGCGGTATTGAACCTTTGCAGCTGCTTCACCCAATCCTTCTTCCCGTCCTCTATGAGGTCGAGTATCTCCTCCATCATCGCGGTAAAGCCGATATCAAGGACAAGGGGAAAAAACTCCTTTAGAAGCTTGTTGATCGTTTTGCCCAGAGAAGTGGGAAAGAGCTTCATCTTCTCTTTCCTCACATAGCTTCTGTCCTGAACGGTCGTGACGATCGTCGCGTATGTTGAGGGGCGCCCGATCCCTTTCATTTCGAGGGTCCGTATCAGGGATGCCTCGGTATACCGCGGCGGCGGGCCTGTAAAGCGCTGTTCCGGCAGTATGTCCACAAGCGAGAGCCTCTGGCCTGCCGTCATCTCCGGAAGCCTTGTCTTGTCTTCGCCGTTATCGTCGCCTTCCTCTTCGTAGATCCTCGTAAACCCGTCAAAGAGGGTTTCGGAGCCGCGGGCGATGAAGGTGAAATCAGCCGCCTTGATATCGATGGCCTTTGTCTTCACCTTTTTCTGCTCCATCTGCGAGGCGAGGAACCTTTTCCATATAAGGTCGTAGAGCGAAAAGAGGTCCTTGTCGAGGTACGGTTTTACCCTCTCGGGGGTGAGGTGGACAAGCGTCGGGCGTATCGCTTCATGGGCGTCCTGCGCGGTCTTCTTGTTCTTGAAGAAATGCGGTTTTGCCGGCAGGTAGGTCTTGCCGAAGCTGCCTTCTATGTAGTGCCTTGCCGCGAATATCGCTTCATTGGAGATCCGTACGGAATCTGTCCTCATATATGTGATAAGGCCCGTCGGGCCCTCCTCGCCGACATCGATCCCTTCGTAAAGCTTTTGTGCCAGCATCATGGTCTTTTTTGGTGAGAAGCGCAGCTTCCGCGACGCCTCCTGCTGCATCCTGCTTGTAATGAAGGCCGGCTGCGGAAAGACCTTTTTTTCCTTTTCCTCGATGTTGTCTATAACGAATTCTTTGCCCTGCAGCGCATCGCTGATTTTTTTTGCCTCTTCTTCGGACGGTATCCTTATCTTCTCGCCGTTCTTTTTTTCAAGGGTAGCGGTAAAGCGTTCGCCTGACGGCAGCTCAAGCTCCACATCGATGACCCAGTATTCCTCCTTAACAAAGGCATCGATCTCTTCTTCCCTGTCGCAGACGAGCCGCAGCGCGACAGACTGCACTCTTCCCGCAGAGAGTCCGTAGCTGACCTTTTCCCACAGGAGGGGGCTTATCTTATACCCGACGAGCCTGTCAAGAATGCGCCTTGCCTTCTGGGCATTATATTTTGCCTGGTCAAGGCTGGTGGGGTTTTGCATGGCGTCGAGGACGCCCTTTTTAGTGATCTCGTGAAAGAGGACCCTCTCGACCTCTTTGCCCTTGCCGACGACCTCAGCCACATGGAATGCTATGGCCTCGCCTTCCCTGTCGGGATCAGAGCCGATATAGATCCTGTCGGCCTCCTTGCCCAGCTTTTTGATCTCGTTGACGATCTTCGATTTTCCTTTCAGGACAAGGAATTGCGGCGCAAAATCCTTTTCTGTATCGACGCCGAGCTTGCTTTTCGGCAGATCTTTGATATGACCGACGGTCGCCTTGATGACGTAGTTTTTTCCAAGAAATTTCGAAAGCGTTTTTACCTTTGTCGGTGACTCAACAACCAATAATGATTTATCCATCCAACCTCTCCCAGCGTAGCTGATATAGTAAAATGTGAAATGTGAAAGGTGAAAATTTAAACATTGTACCTTTCACGTGGCCCTTGCCAGTATCCGGTATCGAGTATCCAGTAACTGGTTTGCCATGAGCCATCAGCCATGAGCTGCCTTTATATAGAATCCCCCAGGCAGTTGCCTGATAGTTTCTTTCATCTCAAGCCTTGTTAATACCGCCATCACCTGTTTCGCTTCCATTTTGCTTTTCTCAATAACCTCGTCGATGTGGACCTTTTGGAAACCAACAAGAGCATATATATACTTCTCATTGCCGTCAAGTTCAACATTTTCTTTTCGGGCAAGGGCGACCCCGGGGAAACATGTCGCCACAATATCACCTATGCCGTCAACAAGCCTCGCCCCTTCTTTGATGAGCCTGTTCGCTCCGCGGTACTCCTCGTTGAATACGTTTCCCGGGATTGCCATTACCTCTCTGCCATATTCAAGGCCAAGCCGCGCCGTGATCAAAGAGCCGCTTTTCTGCGAGGCCTCGATGACAAGGACGCCCCTTGAAAGGCCCGCAATGATCCTGTTCCGTTCCGGAAAATGGAACTGAAGCGGCCGCTCGCCGGGCATGTACTCTGTGAGAACCGCAGCCTCATCGCCCATCCTTTCGAAGAGCCTTTTGTTTTCCGCAGGATAACATATGTCAATGCCGCAGCCGAGAACGCCGATCGTTTTCCCTTCGCCCTTTAAGGCCCCTTTATGGGCCGCAGAATCGATGCCGCGTGCGAGGCCGCTTACGATGGTAATGCCGGCGGCGGACAGGGTTTCCGCTATCTTTTCGGCAAGGTTCATCCCTTCAAAGCTCGCCTTCCTTGAGCCTACTACCGCCAGCGTATTCGTTCCCGGGGGGAGCAGGCCTTTCCTGTAGAGTACTACCGGGGCATCGGGGATATTTCTTAGTAACTGCGGGTACTCCCCGTCTTTGATGGTGAGCACGCTCGCCCCCATTTTTTCAAGCGCCTTCAGGTCGCCCTCTATCCCTTTCCAGTCCCGAAAAGACAGTATGGGCGCCATGAAGTCTTTATTGTAATGTTTTGCCTTTCCTTCAAAGAGAGGGCCTATCTCCCCGTATGCAGCGGCTATCCCGCGCCTTTGGAAGTTATTGAGGCCCTTGATCCTTGAAAGGGCTATGCAGGCAGTTTGTTCATCCATAATACACCGCGGAATTTACAGGGCGCAGGGATCTACTGTTTCGACTCTCCGTATTTAAAGCGTGCACAATAATAGGATCCTATGTTGCAGGCTTCCTTGATCATAATAAGCCTTGAGATGCCTTCTTTCCACCACCTGTCCATCTTGAAAAATGCAACAGGCACGGGTTTTATCATACACACAACCTTCGCATCACCTTGTGGCGAACCATAGAGGAGATGGAACCGCCGTGAAGCATATTCGGGCACGATAATAATGACCTTTTTATATCCCATTCCGGAAAACTTTTCCTTTATCTTTGCCGCTTTGACGACCTCTTCCCCGTCTGCTTCGAGGCCTTTCACGACGCTCTCCTTGATCCCCCTTGTTTTTGCCATCTTCTGTATAAGATCGGTAAGGCTGACGCCGAATATCTTGTCCTCTTCCACGAAGATCACCTTGCCGTTCCCTGCCCAGTACTCCCTGAAAGATTCTGTGTACAGCTCCCCGCCCTTGTCCTCAATGAACCGCGGAACGAATATAATGTCCGCCTGGACGATCTTGTCCTCATACCTGAACTGCTTCCCAATCATCTTTAACGAAAGCGGATGTATAAAGAGACCGGCAACTATGATGCATACTATCAATATAAAAATGAGGCAGCCGCATCCTATCCTACCGTGCTTTCCCATAATCCCTCCCCTGTTCCTCACCGTCATTTCCTGCTGTATTCATAGAGGATGACAGAGAGTACGATCAGCGGCGTCGTTTCGGTCCTGAAGATGTTTTCGCCGAGCGTGCAGGTTACGAAGCCGTTTTCTTTCAGCCACGCTACTTCGGGCTCATCAATACCGCCTTCAGGGCCTATCACCACACATATCTCCCCTCCCACCCCGGAAGGGAGAACGTCTTTTATCATGGTGCGCTTCTCTTTTTCGTAGAGGGTCCATCGGGCCTTGATGTTCTGAACCCAGGGCACGATGCCCCGCAGCGGTGTCGGCTCGATCACTTCGGGGATGGTAAACCTGCCTGACTGGCGTGATGCCTCGACGGTAATCCTCTTCCACCGCTCACATTTGCCCTTATCCTTGTCGTTAAACCTGACGATCGTCCTTGTAAAGATGGTGGGGATGATCCTCTCAACGCCCAGCTCTGTGGCCTTTTCGATAAGCCAGTCCATCCTGGGCCCTTTAATGGGGCTGACGCAGAGAGTGACCTTTGGCCTTTTGTCCTCAGGGTGATGAACGACATCCAGCACCTGAAGGTAAAGCTCTTTGCTTTTTATGCTGCTGATCAAACACCTGTAGAGGTATCCCTTCCCGTCGATGAGGTCGATCCGGTCGCCGCTTGCCTTTCGCAGAACGCTGACGATATATTTGTGCATCGGCCCCGTGAGGAACGCCATGCCGTTTTTCATCTTCAGCTTGTCAACAAAAACCCTTCTGATCTCCATTATCCATTTCCTGGCGTTTTATAAAACTTTGATTCGTAAAGCCGGTGGTATTCAGTCCACTTTTCATCTTCCATGTTTTCCCTCATGTGCTCCCTGACGCCCATGACCTTCGCGTCAAGGTTGTCGAGATAATGTACTATAATGGCCTCGACGCACATAGGCTTCCTTGGCGAACCCCATTCCTCAACCCCGTGATGGCTTATAATGATATGTGAGAGTATGTCGGCAATGGCATCGGGAAAACCGGGAATTTCCTTGACCAGTTCTTCGAGCATCATGACGCCGAGGGTAATATGCCCGAGGAGCCTCCCCCGGTCTGAATATTTAAAGCCGCCCCTGAAGGTCATCTCTTCGATCTTGCCGATATCGTGGAGAAGGCACCCTGCTACGATCAGGTCCACATCTCCCCCCGCGCAGCCGGCAACCTTTTTGCCCATTACCGCTACTGACAGGGAATGTTCGATAAGCCCCCCGATGTACGTGTGGTGGACGCCTATCGAAGCGGGAAAAAGAAAGAATCTTTTTACTATATCCTCCCTGCTGTTGAGAGCGCCGAAGAGGGATTGTATATATGGATTGCTGATCTCTTTTATAAGGCCCTCATAATTTTTGTGCAAATCAGCATCGGAATGTTCGCTGACGGGGAAAAAATCCCGCATATGTTCGGGCGGCAATTCCTCTTCTTTCTTTACGTTTTCCACTATCAGCTGCAGCTTGCCCTGATAAGACTCAACCCTTGATTCAACATAAACAAGGTCGTTTTCCTCGAAGCGGGCCTTTAAACGGTCAACCCTTTCGTCCCAGATCTTTCCTTCGATCGAGCCGGTCCTGTCCCGTAAGCTCAGGCCGATAAATTTCTTGTTGTTCCTGGCGGAGTAGATGCCCTTTTTGACGACAATGAAATAATCATTGATCCTCTCGCGGCCCAGGGTGATATCTTTAACAAAAATTTCTTTGTTCATTGCAGGGTTCCGAAATGTTCGTATCCTTTTGCGCTGAGCGCGAGCTCCCCGTTCTTGTCGAAGAGCCTGACGCCCCGTTGTTTTACTACCTCCCCGATCACGGATATTGCAAGGCCTTTTTTGCGGATATTTTCTAAAGCAGAGGCTTTGGCCCGGGGGAACGTGAAAAGGAACTGGTAATCTTCTCCGCCGGAAAGGGCAAGCGCCTGGAGCCCCTGTTTTTTCAAGACAGGCGGCATGGGGATATCTTCGAGATAGAGGCGCGCGCCCGTTTTGCTTTCTGTCATCATCCTTTCGAGGTCGATTATGAGGCCGTCGCTGATATCCATCATTGCGTCAGTTATATCATTTTTTACCAATTCCTTCCATACGTCAAGGGGCGGCTTCGGGCTTTGGTATCTCTTAATATAGCGGTTAGCGGGTTGTGCCGCCGGCCCTTTTTGCAGAAGGCGCAACCCGTAAGCGCTCTCGCCGAGATGTCCCGTTACTCCGATGAGGTCGCCCCTCTTTGCCTTGTTCCTGCCAAAGTACCTCCCGGCAAGCACCCTGCCGACCATGGAGACATCAATGAAGAAGTCCCCTTTGGTCGCCACCGTATCGCCTCCGAGGAGGAACAGGCGGAACTCCCGTGCCGCCCTGTCCATGCCCTTATAGAGCATCCGCACGTCTCTGTACGACAATTTTTCCGGCACGCCTATGGTGACAAGAAAATAAAGGGGTTCCGCGCCCATGGAGAGGATATCGGATACGTTGACGTATACGGCCTTTTTCCCCACATCGTAAGGGCTCGCGAAGGCAAACTCAAAATGCACATGTTCCACCAGTGCATCCTGGACCAGCACGTGCTGCCCCCGTTGAAGATCAACAACGGCCCCGTCGTCGCCGATGCCGCGGACGATGGCGGCCGACCCCCTGCCGAACCTTCTCAGCCTTTTTATCAGTTCATTTTCTGAAAGCTCCATAGTGCGAACAACATCATACCAGTTTATGAGAAATCTTTCCAATCGGCATTTTTTGTAACGCACCAGGAGAAACCGGCTATAATGAATGTAGGGACACGAAATGAAGCCCGTCGTTCTGATAATATTTTTTTCAATCGTCTTTTTCTTTGGCTGCACACCGGGCGATACATGGAAACATCCGTCCGGATATGACAAGAAGCGTCTCTGCGAAGACGCAAAAGAGTGCAAGGCATATGCGCGCGACGTGACGAACGAGCAGCGGAAGACCTTCAGCGTCCCTGCCGGCACGCCCCACGGCGGCGTTGCAGAGGCGTTCATCATTTTTGTTATGTTCCAGGACTCCTTCATGGAATGCATGAATATGAAGGGGTGGGTCTATACGGAAAGGAAGCCTTCAGCTTTCAGCGATCAGCCTTCAACAAACAGCAAAAGCCGTTATAGTATGTCGTAATAAAATCCGAAATCCTAAGCACCAAATCCTAAACAAATTCAAATGTTCAAAATTCAAAACATTGTAAAGAGCTTCTGTTTGGAACATTTGATATTTGCGTTTTGATATTGTTTCGGATTTGGTGCTTAGAAATTAGTGCTTGATAACATGCTGACTGCTGACGGCCATCTACTATTCACCGCTTCTTTCACCCCTCACGCCTTACGACTTACGCCTCACGGGTGTTCTGTGAATTATCAGTATTTGACTATGCCCCCGTATCATTGTAGTATACAGCCTGATATGAAACCTTTCGCGAGGAGAGCAGGTGGAATTCTTAAAGACCGTTTTCGACTTTGTCATACACATTGATGTGCATTTGAGCGCAATAATCCAGGCCTACGGCATCTGGACATACCTGATACTTTTTCTCATCATCTTCTGTGAAACTGGCCTTGTCGTGACCCCGCTTCTGCCGGGCGATTCGCTGCTTTTTGCCGCAGGTACCTTTGCCGCGAAAGGAGACCTGGACGTGATGTGGCTCTTCATCCTTCTCTCCATCGCCGCAGTTCTGGGCGATACGGCGAATTACTGGATAGGGGATTATATAGGGCCGAAGATATTCCACAAGGAAAACGTTCGTTTCTTAAATAAGGAATACCTGGACCGCACCCACCAGTTCTACGAAAAATACGGAGGCAAAACGATCATTATAGCCAGGTTTGTCCCTATTATCAGGACCTTTGCCCCCTTTGTCGCCGGCATCGGGAGCATGACCTACCTGCGCTTCATTAGCTATAATATTATCGGCGGCATTGCCTGGATCGCAGCCTGTGTCTTTGCGGGATTCTTTTTCGGGAACATACCCATCGTCAAACAGAACTTCACCATCGTGATCTCTGCGATAATCGTCATATCGATATTGCCTGGTGTTATAGAGTTTATCCGTCAGCGCAATGAGCACAGAAGATAAAAAGGGGTTACGGGTAAAGAGCTACAGGATAGGGGCAGCTGTCTTTATCGTCCATATTATCCTGTCGGGATGCTTCTGCGCGGCGCAAGGGGGCGAGAGACGGGTAACATTCTATAACGCAGGCGGGCAAAAGGCCTGCGTTTTCAGCGTCGAGCTTGCCATCGCTCCGGAAGAACAGGAAAGGGGCCTGATGTTCAGGGAGAAGCTTCCCGACAATTGCGGCATGCTTTTTCTCTACAGCGATGATGATATCCGGCACTTCTGGATGAAAAACACCTTTATTTCCCTCGATATGATCTTCCTGAATGCAAAGCGCAAAGTTGTCGGCGTGTTCCACGCAGCCCGGCCCAGGGACCCAACAACGATCAGCTCGGTTTATCCTGCCAGATATGTCCTCGAAGTGAACGCAGGGAAGGCAAGGCAGTGCGGGATCAAGGCCGGAACGCAGGCGCGGTTTAACAACATCCCCGTAAGGCGATAAACCCGTGAATCGTAAGTCGTGAGGCGTAAGGGGAATTCACCCCTTACGATATTAGAATTTCGGATTTCATACAGATATACGATATACGAACTACGATATACAGCCTTCCATGGGCCGTCTTTTGTTTTTCCACATAAATTGTGCAATACCTGTTGAAAAGTTGTAGAACGATGTTTCTAACGCGGTGATTTCCTTGTCTTTCATTTTATTTTGCCCATTGAAGATGCAGCAGAAAAAACCTAATGTATACAATGGTTATTTAAATAAATTACTTCTTTAATGCCTTTCATGCATGACGGTTTGTTCCTCATTTACATCCAGCATTCTCAGGCATCCGCCGGATGCTGATAAAAGTGTTCCCTAATACATCAACATCATTATTCTTCCTGAACGTTTCTCAGCGGTGCGTAAAGTTGTCCTGAATTTACCTGCGGCGTGCCCGTTCGCAGTTATCGTTGAAATATATTGACATTGAAGCAACGAAATGGGTAAAATGCATATCCTTGATAAAGATTTTGTATGTCAGAAGGGATATTTTATCGGAGGCATTTATGGCAAGGGTTTGTGAGATATGTGGCAAAGGCAAGCAGGTTGGCCATAACGTAAGCCACGCAAATAACAAAACGAGACGGGAGTGGTTGCCCAATTTGCAAACTGTCAGGATCATCAAAGACGGGGCAGCGAAAAAGGCAAAGATCTGCACGAGATGCATAAAAAAAGGTAATTTTCAAAAGGCGCTCTGACAGAAAGATCCCCATCTTCCCCGCAAACAGGTTCACACAGGCAAGTCCCAGAATCAGTTCACAACTGATAGTTCGTAGCAAAGCACTCGTAAGTCGTGAGGCGTAAGTCGTAAGGGGAAACTGCAGCAAAGAGCTGAGAGCAAAGAGCCCAGTACACGATATGCGATATACGAACTACGATATACGGTTTTCTGTGCGGTAGTAGTCCCCTCACGCCTGAAGCGGTTTTCGCCAGCAACCAGCATCGAGCACCCAGCATCTGGTTTGCTATACCGTTCCCCGTATCCTCTCTACCGACCGTACGCCTTTGATCTTTTGTATTGATTTGATGATCTTCTGCAGCTGCGACATATTCCCGATCTCAATTTCGTACATGCCCGCGGCTGACCTGTCAGGATAGGTCATGGCCTGGGCGCTGATAATATTCGCCTTGTTGGAAGCCATGATTGAGCTTATGTCGGACAAAAGCCCCTTCCTGTCGCTCCCGACGATCTTTAACCTTACGGGATAGGTAAAGTCCTTGTTCGTTTGCCAGGACACCTCAACCTGTCTCTGCTCATCATAGGTGTGGACGTTGGGGCAGTCTGCCACGTGTATCGTTAATCCCCGGCCCCTTGTTATGAAGCCAAAGATCTTGTCCCCGGGAATAGGATTGCAGCATTTTGCGAACCTTACAACCAGCCCGTCGATGCCCTGCACCTTGATGGCGCTGTCCCTTCCTTTTTTAAAGCTGCTGATAAGCGTCTTCAGCTTGCTTGGTTTTTCGCTTTCCGGGATGATCTTGCCCAGGACCTGCAGCGGCGTGTAAAGCCCGTAGCCTACGCTTGCGAAGAGGTCCTCAACCGTCTCAAGGCTGAAATCCTTTGAGATGGCCTGCAGCTCTCCTGACTTGAGCAGCTTCGCGATGCTTTTGTCGTGCTTACCCATTTCTTTGTCGAGCAGCGCTCTTCCAAGCTCGATGCTCTGCTCCCTCTGCTCGGTCTTTATCCACTGCCTGATCTTTGTCTTTGCCTTGGAGGTAACAACGGAATTGAGCCAGTCCTTGCTTGGTTTGTGGGTAGGGTTTGTCAGTATTTCAACGCTGTCCCCGCTCTTTAAAATATAACGGAGAGGAACGAGCTTCCCGTTTACCTTGGCGCCGACACAGCGGTGCCCCAGTTCCGAGTGGATGGCGTAGGCAAAATCTATCGGAGTGGCCCCCTTGGGCAGGTCCCTGACATCTCCCTTGGGCGTGAATACATAGACCTCATCTGAAAAGAGGTCGATCTTGAATACCTCCATGAACTCTTTGTTGTCTTTTAGTTCCTGCTGCCACTCTATGATCCTTCTCAGCCATGCGAATATCTTATCCTCTTTCGCATCGAACATCTTGCCCTCTTTGTACTTCCAGTGCGCAGCGATGCCTTCCTCGGCGATCTTGTGCATCTCGTGGGTCCTGATCTGGATCTCTATCTTTTCACCGTAGGGGCCGATGATCTTTGTATGAAGCGACTGATACATATTAGCCTTCGGAAGAGCGATATAATCGCTGAATTTTCCCGGTATGGGCTTGAAAAATGCGTGGACGATGCCGAGCGCCTCGTAGCATTCCTTTATGCTGTTGACGACAACCCTGAAGGCAATGATATCGTAAATATCATCAATATTAAGAGACTCATGCGTCATCTTGCGGTAGATACTGTAGAGCCGTTTTGCCCTCCCCGATATCTCGGCGTTAAGATGAAACTGCTCAAATCTCTCTTTCAGGACCCCTATCACTTCGCTGATATATTCATCTCTTTCTTTTTTCTTCCGCGCGATCTTGTCGGCGATGACCCTGTAATCCGCCGGTTTCAGATATTTGAACGAGGTGTCTTCCAGCTCTTCCTTCATCCATTCGATCCCGAGCCTGTGGGCGAGCGGCGCATAGATCTCGATCGTTTCCTTGGCGATCTCTATCTGCTTCTCCGGCGACAGGAAGTTGAGCGTTTGCATGTTATGGTATCTGTCGGCGAGCTTCACCAGGATGACCCTGATATCTTTGCTCATCGCGAGGATCATTTTCCTGAAATTTTCAACCCTGGACTCTTCTGAAGTTTTAAGAGGGATTTTGCTGATCTTGGTCACACCATCAACAAGCTCAGCTATCTCGTTGCCGAAATATTTTTCTATCTCTTCCTTGCTGACGTAGGAATCTTCGAGGGTATCGTGCAAAAGCCCTGAAACGACGCTGGGGACGTCGAGATTCATTCTCGTCAGCGTGTGGGCTACCTCAAGGGGATGGATCAGGTAGGGCTCGCCTGACAGCCTTGTCTGGCCCTTGTGGGCCTGGGCGGAAAAGACGTACGCCTTTTGCAGGATTTCTACATCAGCCTGGGGGTTGTACTTTAAGATCTCATCGACGATGTCATTGATCCTAACCATCTTTTATCCATTTATAGTATAGAACAGAATCGTAGGGTTCGGCAAATGCCAGCTTGCCGACATATTGAAAAGGTATTGAACCGTCCAATCTTTTCCTCGTTTCCTGGGAGATGACCACCTCGCCGGGAGTGGCAAGCTTTTGAAGGCGTGCGGCAATGTTAACAGGCATGCCCAGCGCCGTATACTCTTTTTTGCTTACGGAACCGAAAACGCCGGCAATAACAGGGCCGGTGCATACCCCGATCCCGATCTTAATGCCCTGGTTGATCTCCTCTGTTTTTTTAACCATTTCGATTGCGCATCGCACCGCATTTTCTTCGTGGTTGTCCTGGTGGACCGGGGCGCCAAAAAGGGCCATAATGCCGTCCCCTATATATTTATCGATGGTACCTTTATGTTTAATAATGATTTCGCTTAAGGGGTGGAAATAGTGCCTGTTGAGCAGGGTGGCAAGGTCCCGGGGCGATGTCCTTGTAGAGAGATCCGTAAACCCCCGGATGTCTGAAAAGAGTATTGAAATGGATGTCGTTTTCGGCTCGAGCTGCGCAGGCTCCCTGAGGAGCTCGTTGAAGATGTCGGGCGATATAAATTGCTTCATCTTTCTTTTCAGGTAGCATTCCCTGACCTTCCACCTGAGCTCTTTGTTCTCAAAGGGCTTCGTAATAAACCCGTCGATCCCTGCCTCTATGGCCTTGATCGATGATTCGAGCGTCCCGTAGCCCGTGAGAATGATCTTTGTTATTTCCTGGTGGATCTTGTTGATCTCTTCGATCGTTTTTATCCCGTCTATTCCGGGCATGATAAGATCGCAGATAACGATATCAAAGTTGTGAGGGTCCTTTTCGAATATCCCAAGCGCCTCTTCACCGTCACGTGCAACTTGAACCAAATACCCGTCTTCCTTCAGAAGCCTTGCCAACGACCGTCTTATCCCGTCTTCATCATCGACGATGAGTATGCCTATCTTCATGTATCCCCCCTGTTTTTTATATTATCTTATGGAGGGAAAAATAACAACACAGAATTTGCTTTACGTGCGCTTGTTTTTCCTTCGATCAAGGATCTCTGCCAGGACAGGGATAAGGAGGGAGCCGAATGGGGCGAGAAAGATGACCAGCGCAGGAACGTAAAAAGACAAATGCTTCAGGTGCTTCCTGATCTGGGCCTTCTCCTGTTTTGTCCAGCCCGTTCCCGTATTGCGCGGCTTCATGAGAAGCTTCATGAATCCGTTGATCTGCACTGATTCCTCGAGGATCATGTCCTTATGCTTTTTGATGGACCGCTTTAAGAGGTGGCGTATCATCGCAGGGCTGCCGACAGTCTACCAGAACATCCGCAATAAATCACCGGATATGACGTTCCTCTTCCAATATTGAAAAATTTTGGATACTATTAATTATGCCGAACGATGAAGGCGTTATCGAGGTCCAGGGCCAGATCGAAAAGATCACCTATTTCAACGAGGAAAATAACTATACCGTAGCGAAGGTGCGCGTGCAGGGAAGGGGCGGCCTGGTAACTATAGTGGGTACGATATTTTCCGTTGCGCCGGGAGAGACCCTGAGGCTGAAAGGCCGCTTCAGCAATCATCCGCGTTACGGCGAGCAGTTCATGGTGACGTCCTGTGAATCAGTGCTCCCGGCAACCGTAAAAGGCATCGAGCGTTATCTTGGCTCGGGCATGATAAAGGGCATCGGCCCGGTCATGGCGAAAAGGCTGGTCTCGGCCTTTGGCGCAGAGACGCTATCCATCATTGATCACGAGACGGAAAGGATGGGCGAGGTCGCCGGCATCGGCGAGAAAAGAATAGATATGATCAGAAAGGCTTGGGAGGACCAGAAAGAGATACGGGATGTAATGATATTCCTTCAGGGCCACGGCATAAGCCCTGCCTACGCGGTCAAGATCTACCGGCAATACGGGAGGGATTCAGTTCAGGTTGTTCGCGACAACCCTTACAGGCTTGCCATGGACGTCTTTGGCATAGGCTTTGTAACTGCCGACAGGATAGCGGAGAAACTGGGAATACCGAAGGATTCTCCTGCAAGGATCGAGGCAGGCATATTGTATGTCCTGCAGGGGCTCGCAGACGACGGCCACGTCTATTACCCTTACGGCGAACTTGCAAGGAAGTGCAGCGGCATTCTGGAGATAGAAGAAAAGGATATCCCCGCGTCGCTGCAAAAACTTGCTGCACAGAACAAGATCGTTATTGACAATCTTTATTCTCCCTCCGATGCGCCTGTCTACCTCTCTGCTTTCTATGCCTCTGAAACGGGGATAGCGGGCAGGATGAATGAGATCATTTCCTGCCCCAGGCAATTGAAGTTGATTGACGTTGAGGAGGTCGCCGCATGGGCGCAGGCCGACCTCGGCATTACCCTTTCGGGGAGGCAGTCGGAAGCGGTGAAGGCGTCCATCAACAGCAAGATAATGGTTATTACAGGGGGGCCCGGAACAGGAAAAACCACCATCATTAATGCGATCATCAGGGTATATGGCAAAATGAGGATGAAGGTGCTCCTCGCCGCGCCGACCGGCAGGGCTGCAAAAAGGATCACCGAGACAACCGGCAGGGAGGCAAAGACCATTCATCGGTTGCTTGAATACAGCCCGGGAGGCCCTGCGGGCGAGGGCGGATTTAAAAGAAACGAAACGAACCCCCTGGAGGCCGACCTTGTCGTTATCGACGAGGTATCGATGGTGGACACCCTCCTTATGCACCATTTTCTCAAGGCATTGCCCGTCAGGGCCACGCTGGTCCTTGTCGGGGATATTGACCAGCTGCCCTCAGTGGGTCCGGGAAATGTTTTAAAAGACATTATCGACTCGGGCTGCTTCCAGGTTATAAGGCTTAACGAAATATTCCGGCAGTCGCGCAGGAGCATGATAATAGTGAATGCCCACCGCATCAATAATGGCGAGATGCCGCTTATAGAACACGGCGGAGAGACCCTTGGGGATTTTTACTTTTTTGCCGTAGAGGAACCGGAAAAGGTGATGGAAAAGGTGATAGGCCTCTGCAAGGAGGGGCTGGTTTCGAGATTCGGCTATAATCCGCTCGACGATATACAGGTTCTTGCCCCGATGCATCGGGGCACGGTGGGCGTGGCGAACCTCAACGCAGAGCTGCAAAAGGCGCTCAACCCTTCAAGGGAAGAGCTTTTACGGGGAGGCAAGCTCTTCAAGACCGGCGACAAGGTTATGCAGATAAGGAACAATTATGACAGAGATGTGTACAACGGCGATATAGGAAGGGTCGTGGGCATTGACAATGAAATGCAGGTGCTGAAGGTCAATTATGACGGAAGGCTTGTCTCATATGATTTCCCCGACCTCGACGAGATCATCCTCGCGTACGCCATATCGGTTCATAAATCCCAGGGGAGCGAGTACCCCGTCGTCATCATGCCTGTCCTTACCCAGCATTATATGCTTCTCCAGAGAAATCTCCTCTATACCGGAGTGACAAGGGGAAAGCGCCTCGCGATACTCATCGGGACAAAGAAGGCCCTTGCGATAGCGGTGAGGAACAACAAGCCGCAGGAACGGTATACGCTTTTGAGGGAAAGGCTGAAAAGTGAAAAGTCCGTAAGTCGTGAATCGTAAGTCGTAAGTGGTTTAATCGCCTAACGCCTCACGACTTACTGCTCACGGGTATTCTGCCATGAGCCATCTCACTTCTTGCTATTTGTAAATGCTTCCCACTCTCCGCGCCCTTTCAGGACGTCGCGGTAGACTTCGAGCGCCTTGTTGACAAGGGGCATGCCGCCATACGGGGCGAGCTGAAAAAAGACCTCTGCAAGCTTGCGCGGGTCGCAGCCGACATTCAAGGCGGCGTTCACGTGGAGCTTCAATTCGTCGGCGGCGCCGAGGGCGGCGAGCATGGCGCAGGCTGCCATCTGGCGCTCGGGCAGCGTGAGGACTGTCCTTGAATAAAGAGTGCCGGTAATGAACATCGAAAGGTCGTTCGCAAGGTCCTTGTCAAACTCCTTCCACATGAGATAAGGCGGGTCGATCTTGATGCCGCCCGTCCATAGCTTCTTTGCTGTTTCCTGGGTCCTTTTCTTTATGTCTTCATCCACGGCGGATATCCTCCTTTATGTTTTTAAGGTTTTACCACGTGCCTCTTCAGCGCGTCAATCGAAAGGTGAGAGGTGAAGGTGATAGGAGATAGGCGATGCACGCCACTTCTCTCGCGCTCACGCCTTACGACTCACGCCTCACGGATGTTGCTCCGAAGCTCTTTATTTACCAAGTCAAAGATGATAGAATGGCTGGGAGAAAGAAAACCAAGGAGGGTATGAGCATATGATGAGGAAATTCACGATCTGTGCTGTCCTTTGTCTTGTCGTGATGGGCGTAACGGGTTGCGGCTATAATACGATACAGGAGCTTGATGAAAAGGCGAAGGCCGCATGGGGCGATGTAGAGGCCGCGTACCAGAGGAGGAACGATCTTGTCCCGAACCTTGTTGAGACCGTCAAGGCATATGCAAAACATGAGCGCGAGACGCTGCAGGCAGTGACCGATGCGCGTGCAAAGGTCGGCAGCGTCCAGGTATCAAAGGATATGATAGGCGACCCGAAAACGATGGCGCAGTTCCAGGAGGCCCAGGCAACGATGAGCAGCGCCCTGTCACGGCTCCTGCTCGTCGTTGAGCGATACCCCGACCTGAAGGCAAATCAGAATTTCAGGGACCTCCAGCACCAGCTCGAGGGGACGGAGAACAGGATAAACGTTGCCCGGACAAGGTTCAACAATGCAGTGCAGAACTTCAATTTCTCCATCAGGATGTTTCCGTACAATTTAACGAACAGCCTGATACTCCACCTGAAAGAGAAGGAATACTTCAAATCTGACCCCGGTGCGGCAAAGGCGCCGCAGGTCAAGTTCTGACCTTTGGTCAGGAAGTCAAGAGTAATGAGTTCGTAGTTCGGAGTGCAGAGCTTGGGTAATCTTGAAATGAAAAGAGAAGCCGGAAGGTTGAGTGGCGCGGGAAAAGGGTATTGTGCCTGGCTTTTCCTCTCTATAAATCTCTTTTTTATTCTTCTCACCTTCTCACCTTCTCACCTTCTCACCTTCCCCTTTTTTGTCTCCGAACTCAGAACTCCGAACTCTTCGTTGTGCCTCGTTTCCGAGGCTTACGCCCTCGATGTTCCTCCCCTGCGCGGCTACGTGAATGATTATGCAAATATGATGTCGGATCAGACAAGGGCAAAGCTCGAAGCTGAGCTGAAGGCCTTTGAGGAGTCTGATTCAACGCAGCTCGTTGTCCTCACGGTCCCTTCGCTTCAGGGAGAAGCGCTTGAAGAGTTCTCCATGAAAGTGGCGGAGGCCTGGAAGATAGGGCAGAAGGGAAAGGATAACGGGATCATCTTTCTTGTCGCAAGCCGGGAAAGGAAGATGCGCATCGAGGTAGGCCGCGGGCTGGAGGGAAGGCTTACAGACCTCACCGCAGGAAGGGTCATTGACCTTGTCGTCAAGCCGCGGTTCAAGCGCAATGATTACAATGGCGGCTTTACTGCCGGGGTACACGCCCTGGTGGATGCTGCAAGGGGGGAATTCAAGGCTGAAGAAAGGCGCGCACCGGCAAAAAAGAAGCAGGGGTCTCCCCTTCCGGCAATATTGATTTTCAGTGCCATTGCCCTTAATGTCCTCAGCAGGTTCTCTCGGGTCCTGGGAGGCGTTGCGGGCGCCTTGGGATTGCCTTTGATCGCTTACTTCGCATTGGGTCTTCCCATAATAACGGCCATCCTGCTGGGTATTCTCGGGTTGTTGCTGGGAATCTTGCTACCGACCATTTTTGCGGGCAGGCACAGAGGAGGCTCCTTTTATTCAGGCGGTTCGTGGGGTTCCGGCGGAATCGGCGGAGGGATTAGTTCCGGCGGCGGTTTTAGCGGTGGAGGAGGCGGCTTCGGCGGAGGCGGAGCATCGGGGAACTGGTAATGAGATATCACGGAAAGGCAGAACATTTTTTTACCGAAGATGAGCAGGAAAAGATCAAAAATGCTACCAAAGAGGTAGAGCTGAGAACGATAGGCGAAATAGCCGTTGTGGTTGTGGATCAAAGCAGCTACTACAGAGAGGCTGAAGTGATCGGCTCCGTGTTTTCGTCGAGCCTTGTCGCATTTATTGTATCAGCGGTCTTTTTTCATGCCTCGCTTTGGTTCTATGTCCCGCTGTCGTTCCTGTTATTTTTCCCTGCCCGTTTTGTCTTCCAGCGAGCACCGCAACTGAAAAAGGTTTTTATGGGTAGGGAGAGGGAGGAGTTTGCCGTCAGGCAGCGGGCGGTCAAGGCGTTCTATGAAAACGGCCTTTACAAGACCAGGGAGAACACGGGGGTACTCTTCTTCATCTCCTTGCTCGAGCGGAAGGTGTGGGTGCTCGCCGACAAAGGCATCCACGAGAAGATAAGGCAGCAGGCGCTGAACAGGTTCGCCGATATGGTTTCAAAAGGCATCCGCGAAGGGCATGCCTGCGATGCCCTGTGCGAAGCTATTAAAGAGGCGGGCGAATTACTGAAAATGCATTATCCCGTAACGCCGGGAGACGTTGACGAGCTGGCCAATGAGGTCATCTGCGAGCCCGGTGGCGAGTGCGATACGTAACCAGCAGACAGTAGTCAGCTATCAGCAGTCAGCCATCAGCTAAATAACCAATTACCAATAACCAAGCTCCAATTAATCACCAATACCCAAATATTCAATAACCAAACGGGAACCCTTCAGGCCCTTCATGTTTGGGTATTCGGTCATTGATTATTGGGTATTATTTGGTGATTGGTGCTTGGTTATTTTCACCAAGTGTGCTGGCCGTATAATCGGCATAAACTATCACGAGAATTCTCTGAAGATCTCCCCGAAGCGGATGTTGTCGACGACCTTATCCTTGTATTTTTCGCCTATGGAGCTTCGGGCATCCTGGAGATCATTGGATTTAACGCCGTTTTCAAGGGCGCAGTATGCCTCGACATACGCAGCGAGGTCGTCTACGACCTTTATCATTTCGCCGTCACGGGGATTGTATTCATCCATGTTGAAGGACGCCGAGATGTCTTCAGAAGTTGTTTTTACTGTTTTTCCGTCCCTGGTGATGACGCTGCTGAATTCGTCCTCGGTGAACATCCTCACCTCAGCCTCCCACTCGCCGGGGATGAGGCTGAAGACCTCTTTTTCCATCTGCTCCTTCTCGTAGCTTTTTATAAGCTTGTCGAGACCCGCGATCGATCTTTTGACCGGAGAGATGATATCGCGGGTGAGGACTTCAGGCAGGTCGTGGAAGAGGCCGGTGAAGTAATCGTTAAAACAACGCCTGGAACATCCGTTCATCTCAAGGGAGACGAGGTAGGACAGGATAGCGACGATGAGCATATGCCCCAGGACCGATGTCCTGGGCACCATGTTGATGTGGCTCCAGCGGAGCTGGAACCTGAGCTGCCCGCAGAGATCGAGAAAGTTCCTGTATTTTGCGTAAAGCGCGAGCTGCTGGATGCCTTTCAGGTCGTAGTACTTCTCCTGCCTTTCCTGGAGGTAGGATTTGATCTCCGGTATCTCATAGCCGTGGGGGTTTGCGCGCTCGATGATGTCAAATTCCCACCGGGTCGCATAGAAATGCGCAGCGCTTAAGATCCTCTTGCTGATGGTGTTGTCTGTGCTGGCAAAGTATCTTTTGAACCGTGCCACAAATGCTTTGCCCAGCGGCGCAATGGTGGGCTCCAGTCTTATGAAGACCCATTCGCTCAACCGCTTGTATTGCCCCGGGTCCTCTTTGATCCTGTTGAATATTTGCGGCTTCAGGTCGGTGATGACAAGCCGTTCAAGGAATTCGAACAGGGCGCCTTCGATGATCTCCTGCCAGTTCAAGTCTTTCCTGTTCTCCTCGAATTTCCCGAGGAAATAGGCGATGGTCATCTTGTGCGCCTGCTTGTCGAGCTCCATGAGCTCTACCGGCCTGATCTTGTCGTTCCACCGCCTCATGCCGGCAGCGCTGAATATCTTGAGGATAAATTCTTTCGTGATCATCGATATACTATGCAGCAATTATACACCGCAGAGGCTATTATTGGAATGAAATAAAAAAGGCTGCCCGCTAAGGCAGCCTTTTTATCTTCCTAACGCCTTATGACTTATGCCTCACGGCATTTATCACGCCTTTGCTATCTCAAAGGACATCTGGCCGTCTTCGTACTGCAGGGGTTTTATGGCAACGTCCATGCCGACCTTCACGTCCTCTGGCTTTAGGTCTTTCGCGAGCCTCGCGAAGAGCTTGAGGTCGCCGAAATCAACGAGGCCCATCGTATAGGGGCAATCCTTCTCGAAGCCGAAGGGCGCATAATAGGCGATGGTAAAGGTCTCGAGCTTGCCTTTTTTCGGCATCTCGAACCAGTCCATATCCTTCGAGAGACAGCTTGCGCAATCTGCCCTTGGCGGGAAGAACTTTGCCCCGCACTGCTTGCATACCGTCCCCTCTACCTTCCCTTCTGTCAGCAGGTCAACGAACTTCGCTGTCTTTGTCACACCGGTAAAGCTTTTTCTTCCAAATTTTTCGAATCCCATTCTATCACCTCCCAAAGATTGTCACGTTGCCGTAGAGGCCAACACCACCGACGTTATGAACGAGGCCGATGTCCGGGCTGCCGGGCACCTGCATGGAGCCTGCCTCATCGCGAAGCTGCAGAACGATCGTCCGTATCTGTGATCCGCCGGTCGCTCCGATCGGGTGTCCCTTGGAGAGAAGGCCGCCGTCAACGTTGACCGGGATCCTGCCTTCCTTGTATGTTGCCTTTTCACGGACAAGCTGTTTGCCTTCGCCCATCGGCGCGAAACCGAGGCCTTCATATGCCATGATCTCGGCAATGGTGAAGCAGTCGTGGACCTCGGCTACCTTTATGTCCTTTGGTGTTAAACCGGCCATCTTGTAGGCTTCGGCCGCGGCCCCGTAGCCGACGCTCAAGCCCTTTGCAAAATCGGGCCTTGCCGCCATGTTGACGGCTTCCGAAGCGGCGCCTATGCCGAGTATCCACACAGGCTTTTTCGAGAAGGCCTTTGCCTTTTCCGCATTCGCCAGGATTACGCAGGAGCTGCCGTCCGCATTTGCGCAGGCATCGCCGACCCGGATCGGCCATGCAACAGCGCCGGCCATCCTCGCATCGGGGTTGCTCGCATCGAAGTCTGACGCCTTCACGCCCTTGCGGTAGACCGCCCTCTCGTTGGTCTGGCCGTATGTGCCTGACTTTATCCTTACATTCATCATGTCGTCGTGGGTCAGCCCGTTCTTCGCCATGTAGGCCTGCGCGTACAGCGCATAGTAAGCGGGCATCATGGTGCCGAAGGGCGCCTCCCACTGGATATCTGCGCCGCGGCCCATCCTCTCCTGGGACTCGGCAGAGGTGATCTCCGACATCTTCTGGAACCCGAGCACCACAACGACGTCATGGAGGCCTGCCTTGATCATGCTGTAGGCTACCTTCACGCCGGAGCTGCTCGATGAGCAGACGGTCTCAATATAGAAGGTCGGCTGGGGGATCAACCCCAGATACTCAGCGAGAACGCCGGCAGGCGACCGCTGCTTATCGTATTCAGGGGCTGAACAGAATATTGAAGCGCCAACATCCTTCTGGGTGATGCCTGCGTCCTGCATGGCCTCCCTGAATGCTTCAAAGGCGAGTTCCCTGATGGAGCCTTCATAGCCTCTTACGAACGAACTCTGGCCCACACCGATTACTGCTACATCTTTTGCCATACACTCCTCCTTCACTCATTTTTTTGTGTTTTTTCCTCTTTGATACATTGTTACGAACCGGTTATGTTCTTTCATATCTTTCGAGAAGACATGGGTGCCGTCATTTTTTGAGACAAAGTAGAGGTAATCAACCTGGGCAGGATAGAGGGCGGCCGTGATAGAGTTTTTATCGGGGTTGCAGATAGGCCCCTTGGGCAATCCCTTGAACGTATACGTATTGTAAGGGGTATAGGTATTAAGGTTGGAACGGCTTATGGGGCTGTTAAACATTCCTGTTCCATAGATGACCGTTGGGTCGCAGTCGAGGGGCATCCCCCTGTTCAACCTGTTATGAAACACGGCGGAGATCAACGGCTTCTCCTCTTTTAACCGCGCCTCTTTTTCGATCATCGATGCCAGGGTAAGCGTCTTATGTATGTCAAAGCCCATTTCTTCCATCCGCTTTTTTATGTCTTCTTTTGCGAAAAATTTAAAGCTTCGTCGAACAATCTTTTCTATAAAATCTTCGGCCTCGATCTCCTTGCTGTAATGATAGGTATCCGGAGCGAGGTAGCCTTCAATGGAATCAGACATGATGCCTATCTTCCTCAGGTATCCCTGGTTTTTGACCAGGGCGAAGAACGCATCGTTTTCCATAATGTGCGACCTGTCGACCGCATCGGCGACATTGAACATATTATAGCCTTCGACTATTTTAAGGGTGTAAATATTCCGCTCGCCGCGCGCCATCTTCCTGACGATCTCTATTGTCGACATGTCCTTTTTCAGAGCGTACTCGCCCGCCAGCAATTTTCCCCTGTAGAACAGCGAGCAGAGGACAAAAAGGTTCGACGAGTAGATCAGGTCTTTACCTTTAAGCCTGTCGGCAATACTATACAAACTTGTTCCGTTTTTCACAACGATATTAACTATCGTGTTGTCCGCATCCCTCGGTATGCTTGCAAAGATAATAGTCTGGGTAGCCAGGAGGATAATAAGGGCAGCTACAATGATCTTTTTATCGCGTCCCGTTCGCATCCAGGTACCCTTGTAATATTAGCTGCGATGCCATCATGTCCAAGTATGGTTTCCGCTTTTTATGGCTGATGTTTGCCATTTCGAAGACCCTGTGGGCCTCGTTGGTGGTGAACCGTTCGTCCCAGAGCACGATGGGCACGCCTGCATATTTCTCCAAGACCTCTGCGAACTCCAACACCTCTTTCGCCTTTTTCCCGATCATCCCGCTCAAGTCTTTCGGGAGCCCTATGACTATCCTTTCGATGTCATGTTCCGATATAAGATTCTTGAACTCTTTCAGGTCTTCCTTGAGAGAATTCCTTCTGTATACCTTGAGCGCCTGAGCAATGCTGTGAGTGGGGTCGGACAGGGAAACCCCGATCTTCTTGTCCCCCACGTCGAGACAGAGTATTCGCATCCCGTAATTATAGCAATTTTTCCTGAATATTCAAGCACAAAAGCCACTATCCTCACCAGCTTGCCGGCCCGGAATACGGGCTGTTTTTGCAGCCATAGGGGATCAGCAACGAAACCCGCCGGCAGCGTTCATTGAGCTTAGGCGCAAGCCGGACAAATGCTCCCCCTCCCTTTATGTATTGATAACATTGTTTGATTTTGTTAATTTAAGCACAAGGTTGGCATTTGATGACGGCGGCATGGAACGATGCCCCCGTGGAAACGTCAGGAATGCAAAAACCGTCGCAAGGAGGTACGGGATGATAACGGCAGGCATAGATAGCGGCGCAAAAAACGTGAAAGCAGTGATCATGAAGGACGGCAGGGTTGTCGGAAAGGCAATGGCGCCTGCAGGCCTTGATACGAAGGCAGCCGCTGAAAATGTATATAATGAGGCGCTAAAGGCGGCCGGCGCAGAAAAAAAAGATGTCCGCAAGGTCCTTGCTACCGGCGTGGGAAGGAAGAGCTGTGATTGTGCACAGGGTGAGGTAACAGAAGCGGACGCTGACGCAAAGGGGATCAGGTTCGTTATGCCTAATGTCCGCACGGTCATCGATGTGGGAGCCGAGGAGGGAAGGGCGGTCAGGATAAACCAGCACGGCGATGTCGTTGATTTTGTAATAAATGAAAAATGTGCGGCAGGGGCTGGGGCATTTGTAGAAGCAATGGCGAGGGCCCTTGAGACAGAGGTCGAAAAAATGGGCGATCTCTATGACAGGTCCACAAAAGAGATCGACATGAACGCCCAATGCGCGGTCTTTGCCGAGTCAGAGCTTGTGTCCCTTATCCACTCGCAGACCGCAAAGGCGGATATCGCACGGGCAGTGCTCAATGCGATCGGGGACAGGATCGTGTCCATGATGAGAAGGGTCGGCGTTGAGAAAAACGTAGCCGCGATTGGCGGCATGGCCCTCAACGGGGGATTTATCAAAGCTATAGAGAGAGAGCTGAACATCACAATAGGCGTCCCCACAGACCCCCAGTACGTCAGCGCAATAGGCGCCGCTATCGCAGCAGCAGAGCAAAGGATGGAGGTATAACGCTATGGCAGACGGAAAGAAGGAATTCTGGAGATGGCCGGAATCTCGATGGGCAAACCCTGAGATCGATTGGAAGAAGGGCAAACTTATCACGGCAGGCATTGACGTCGGTTCCGTCAGCGCGCAAGGCGTTATCATGGTAGACGGTGAGCTTTACTGCTACGGCAATATGAGGACCGGCTCCAGCAGCCCGGACAGCGCGATTAACGTTTTCAACAAGGCAACAGAAGGAACAGGCCTGGCATTGAGAGATATTCATTTTACCGTTGGCACAGGCTACGGCCGCGTCAATGTGCCTTTCGGCAACAGGGCAATAACAGAGATCGCGTGCCACGCAAAGGGCGCGAACTGGATGTATGGCCCCGCGGTACGGACCGTCCTCGATATGGGCGGCCAGGACTGCAAGGCCATCAAGATCGACGATAAAGGCAAGGTTGTTGCCTTCCTGATGAATGACAAGTGCGCGGCAGGCACAGGGCGGGGCATGGAGGTCTTCGCGGACCTCCTCGGCGTTCCCATTGAAGATGTCGGCGACATGTCCCTGAGCGTTGCCGAAGAGCCTCCTCCAGTGAACTCGACATGCGTTATTTTCGCAAAATCGGAGGCAGGAGCACTGCTCCGCGCCGGCTGGCCTAAAGAGAAAGTCCTCGCAGCATACTGCTCCGCAATGGCGCACAGGGTCCTATCGCTTCTCGAAAAGGTAAACGTGGAAAGAGAATTTGCCATAACCGGCGGGATCGCAAAGAACCAGGGCGTCGTGAAAAGGCTCACGAAAGAGCTCGGCTTCGAGGCCTGTGAGGCTAAGTGGCACAATCAGTCCTATGCAGATAAAGGGTTCCCTTTTGACACGCAGATCGCAGGCGCGATCGGCGCAGCGCTGTTTGGAAAGGCCCTTGCCGAAAAAGGGAGCAGGTAGCCGTTTACTTCCAGAAGCGTGGGAAGAAGATCAGGAGCACCGTATAGATCTCGAGGCGGCCGACAAGCATGAGAAAGCTTAATGTCAATTTGCCTGCGTCAGGTATGTGGGAATAATTTTTTATGGGACCGACAGAGCCTATGCCGGGCCCTACATTCCCGATAGTCGCGGCAACAGAGCCGATCGCGCTGTCGATATCGAGCCCCAGCATCGTCATTATTACGACTCCGCCAAGGGAGATCATGCCGTAGAGAACGATAAAGACCACCGTGTTGGATACCACTCCTTCAGGGATGGGCTTATCGCCTACTTTTATCGGGAACACCCCCCGTGGACGGATGCTTTTCTTGAATTCCGAGCCGATCTGTTTAAAAAGTATCAGGACCCTGATGTTTTTAACGCCGCCGCCCGTTGAGGTTGAGGAACCGCCGACGACCATCAGCAACAAAAGGACGAACTGGGTCACAAAAGGCCACAATTCATAATCATCGGTAATGAAGCCGGTTGTTGTAATGATGGAGACGACCTGGAAAATAGAGCTGCGGAGCAATCCTTCCGAGAGGCCCGAGCCGGATATAAGCCGCATAACGACCACAAACGCAAAAGAGATGGCGATAACGGAAAGGAAGAACCGGAATTCCGGATTTTTGATGTAGTATGAGGGCTTTCCTTTCAATGCCCAGTAGTGTAGATTGAAATTGATGCCTGCCATTAGCATGAAGAAGGCCACTGTGTACTGGATGTAAGGAGAATACCCTGCTATGCTCGCATTGAGCGGCGCAAAACCGCCGGTGGCCATAGTGCCGAAGGTCACGCAAAGGGACTCGAAAAAATTAAGGCCCCCTGCCATCAGAAGGCATGTTTCTGCTGCGGTGAACGCAATGTAGACCCACCAGAGGATCTTTGCCGTCTCGCTGATACGGGGAGAGATCTTGTCTTTTGTCGGCCCCGGGACCTCGGCCTTGAAGAGCTGGATGGCGCCGACGCCGAGAAAAGGAAAGATCGCTACGGCCAAGGCAATGACGCCCATTCCCCCGAGCCACTGCGTCATATTCCTCCAGACAAGCAGGCTTCTGGGCAGACGTTCTATATCGGCCAGTATGGTGGAGCCTGTTGTGGTGAATCCTGAGATGGTCTCGAACAGGGCGTCGATAAATCCGCTTACATGTCCTGATGCCACAAAGGGGATAGAGCCGAGGAAGGCAAGGGCAAGCCAGGACAATGTGACGATCAGGAACCCTTCCCGCGTGGTCAGTTCGGAAGGCGTCTCGCGGTAGAATTTTGTTGTAAAGCTCAACAGGATCAGAGCTGCGGCAAGCGTGGAAAAGACCAGGATCATACCGTCGTTGTAATAGACGGAGAAGGCAAGGGGGACAAGCAAGGCGCAGCCCAGCAGAAGACAAAGGCGGGCAAGGACGTAGAAGATATTTGATAGCCTCATGATATATTTTTCATCTCAGGAAAACTTGCCTTCGAGATGCCGGATCGCCTGAGGCAAGGCAAAAAAGATCACCTTGTCGCCCTGCTCAATGATGTTTTCTCCGTGGGGGACGAAGGCGTCTTCGCCGCGGACAATCGCCGCAACCAGGCTTCCATCGGGCAGGCTGAGCTTTTTCAGGGGCTTTCCTGCGAGCCGGTTCCCTTTCTTTACCTCGAACTCTATGGCTTCCGCATCTATGCCGTGAAAGAGCGCAACAGAGAGGATGTCGCCCCTCCTGATGAACCGCAGGATCGCCTTTGCCGTGGCGAGGCGCATATTTACCGTGGAATCTATCCCGATAACGCTCATAAGAGGTATGTAGTCGGACCTGCTGACAAGGGCTATCACTTTTCTGATCCCAAGGTGCTTGGCAAGAAGGCATGCGATGATGTTTGTCTCGTCATCGGAGGTAACAGCGACAAACCCGTCGGCATCGCGCAAGCCCTCCCTTACGAGCATGTCTATCTCTGCCCCGTCTGCCTGAACTACCGTGGCCCTTTTGAGCTCTTCCGCGAGCCTCAGGGATTTTTCCTTGTCGGACTCGACAACCGTTACGTCAAGACTCTTATCCTCAAGGTTTGCAGCGACAGCGCTGCCGATCTTGCCGCCTCCGAGGATCATGATCTTTTCGAGCTTTGCGTTGGACTTGCCTGTCATGGCAAGGAGATCGGAGAGGTTCTCTTCGCGCGTTACGACAAATATCTGGTCGTTTTTGTTGATATAGTCATCGCCCGTGGGGATGATCGTCCTGTCTGCTTTCTGGATTGCTACGATACGGAATTTTCTTCTCATCTCTTCCGATGTCATATCCTTGAGCTGAAGGTTGAGGAAAGGGCACTGCTCGTCCAGCTTCAGCCCCACAAAGAGTATTTTTCCGTTCTCAAAGGAGACGATCTCTGAAGCGGTTGCCCGCATGAGGAGGCTGACGATCTCTTCCTTTACCTCATCCTCCGGGTGGATAAAAAGGTCAATGCCGAGGTCTTTCTGCTTCAGGATCGAACTGGGGCTGTAATAGTCACGATTGCGCACCCGTGCGACCTTAAGCCTTACGCCTGATTTCCAGGCGATCATGGATGCGATGATGTTGACCTCATCTACTCCGGAGGCCGCGATGAGCATGTCCGCATCATCGATGCCGGCATCTTTCAGGACCTTCTGGTCAGAGCCGCTGCCATGTACGACCGAGATGTCGAGCGTCTCTTCTATTTTTTTGCATTGTTCAGGGTTTTCTTCGATGATCACCAGGTCGTGCTTTTCGAAAGAAAGCTTTTTCGCCAGGTGGAACCCTACTTCGCCTGCGCCAACAATGATTATTTTCACCGGTACATTCTCCTGCAACGAAAAGAGTAGAAACACATTAGCAAAAAACGATTCATGTTGTCAAACGACAAAATTTTGTTTTTTGCTATGTAATTTTTTTTGAATGAATTAATATTAATATGTTTGTTGAGAGAATAAAATAGAAAAAACCCAGGAAGATAAAATGATCAGAAAAAGCGGTTTCGACAATGAAAAGTACCTGAATGAGCAGACATTGGAGATAATCCAAAGGGCAAAGATGTTTGATAATAAGCTGTACCTCGAGTTTGGCGGCAAGCTCCTGTATGATTACCACGCCGCGCGGGTTCTGCCCGGCTATGATCCGAATATCAAGATGAGGCTTCTGGCGGAGCTGAAGGACAAAGCGGATATTATCCTCTGCATCTACGCAGGGGACATTGAAAGAAAGAAGATACGGGCTGATTTCGGCATTACCTACGACTCCGACGCGCTGAAGCTCATCGATGACCTGCGCAACTGGGGGATCGATGTGCTGGGGGTAAACATTACCCGTTTTGAGAATCAGCCGGCAGCCGTGCTTTTCAAGAACAAGCTTGAGAGGCGCGGGATAAAGGTCTATACCCACAAATACACCAGGGGATATCCCACCGATGTGGAGCTGATCGTCAGCGACGAAGGATATGGAGCCAACGAATATATCGAGACAGAGAAGCCCCTGGTTGTAGTTACGGGTCCGGGACCGGGCAGCGGCAAGCTGGCAACCTGCCTTTCCCAGCTCTATCACGACTCCCGCAGAGGGATACGGTCGGGGTATGCCAAGTTCGAGACCTTCCCCATCTGGAATCTGCCGCTCAAGCACCCCGTCAACGTGGCTTACGAAGCGGCAACGGCGGACATCAAGGACTTTAACCTGATCGACCCCTTCCACCTGGAGGCCCATGGCGAGATAGCGGTCAATTATAACCGCGATGTGGAGGTGTTCCCGGTTTTGAAAAGGATACTGGAAAAGATAACAGGCGGAGAATCATTCTATAAATCTCCGACAGATATGGGCGTGAACCGGGCCGGTTTCGCCATAACCGATGACGAGGCAACGAAAGAGGCTGCAATGCAGGAGATAATCAGGCGGTATTTCCGCTACCGCTGCGAGTACGCGATGGGATTTGCCGACAGGGAGACGGTGCAGAGGGTCAATCTTTTGATCAAGGAATGCAACCTGGAGCCGGAATACCGCAAGGTCGTCGGCTCCGCCCGCGAGGCGGCGCAGGCCGGGCAGGACGAACAGAGGGGAAACGAAGGGATCTATTGCGGGGCCGCGATAGAATTAAGGGACAGCGCTATCATTACCGGGAACAATTCGACCCTCATGCATGCGGCGACGAGCCTTGTAATCCACGCGATCAAGCACCTGGCAGGCATCCCGGAAAAGCTGCAGCTTTTGCCGGACTACATCACCGAATCAGTGCGCAAGCTCAAAACGGAGATCCTGAACGAGAAAACGGTGAGCCTCGACCTGGAGGAGGCGCTCATAGCGCTGAGCATCAGCGCGATGACCAATCCGGCAGCTCAACTGGCCATTGAGGCGCTGAAGGAGCTTCGCGGCTGCGAGATGCATATGACGCACATCCCCACGCCTGGGGATGAGGCAGGCTTAAGGCGCCTGGGGGTGAACCTGACGAGCGACCCTAATTTTTCTACCAAAAACCTTTTCATTGCCTGATACAGAATTGCCTTCACTCATATGGCTTCGCTGCCTTCGTCTTTTGTATACAAAATGTTGCGAAAAATCATTTCCAATTTCTTGACAAGTCCATTTCCACTGCTATACTTCATGGTATATAAAGCAAGCAAAATACACGCAAAACGCAACGGAGGAAAGGGTTAATGGGTTTGATGGAGCCTGTCAAATTAAGGATTTTGACGATAAAAGACCTCGATGCAGTAGTCGATATTGATTATTCTCTTCTGGGTAAAAAAAGGAGGGGTTACTGGGAGACCAGGCTCGAACGGGCGGAGACGTCCGGCGTTCCTTCTCTGGCCGCAGAGGTAAATGGAAAGGTTATCGGCTTCATTCTTGGCAGCGCCAGCGGGTGGGAATTCGGGATACCGGAGAGCGTGGGGTGGATCGACACTATAGGCGTTGTGAAAGAGTACCAGAAGAAAGGCATTGCGCGGCTTCTTTTTAAAGAGCTTCACTCGATGTTCAAAAAGGTCGGCGTTGAAACGGTCTATGTATTCGTTAACTGGAAGGACTGGGACCTTCTCCAGTTCTTTGACAAGATGGGCTTCAAACGCGGCGACATGATCAACTTTCAGCTGAATATCTAACCTAAAAAGATATGTTCCGGCAGCCACATAACAAGACAAGGGGGTATGCAGTGTGGATCCAACGGGAAAGATAAACTTACGGCCGCTAACGATAAAAGACCTCGAAGCGGTCACGGCGATCGACATTTCGCTCCTCGGCAGGGACAGGAGGGAGTATTGGGAATATAAGCTCGAAAGCGCTGAGACGTCGAGCGTGCCGTCGCTGGCAGCAGAGCTTGACGGGAAGATGATCGGCTTTATCCTGGGGAAGGCCAGCGGCTGGGAATACGGCATACCCGAGAACGTAGGGTGGATCGATACCCTCGGCGTTGTAAAGGAATGGCAGGGGAAGGGGGTTTCACAGCTGCTCTTTGAGGAAATGTATTCCATGTTCAAGAAGGTGGGAGTTGACACTATTTATGTCTTTGTCGAGTGGAAGAAATGGGACCTGATGAAATTCTTTGAAAAGATGCAGTTCCAGCGGGGGGACATGATCAATCTGGAGATGAAGATCTAAAGAGTGATCGGCAAAAAATAGCTCATAGCTGACAGCTCACTATGATGCTTTTCGTTCGGTATGGTTCGAAATATTTCTTGAGAATCCGGTCAATTTACGGGACAATAAAGACCAGCATTAATAAAAACCGAAGGAGAACCTATGCCATTTGAAAAGATCAATAACCTCCAGGTCTACTATGAGGTACACGGAGAAGGCGAGGCTATCATCTTCATGCACCATGGATTCGGCTGCACAAAGATCTGGAGTAATATTTACCCGCGCTTCCTGGAAAAGGGCTACAAGGTAGTTGTCTACGACCGCCGCGGCTACGGCAGGTCGGAACGGGGGGGCGATTTTCCGGACTTTTATGAGACCGACCGCTACAGGCCGGAGAGCGTGGAGGAGCTAAGGACGCTGAAAGAGGTCCTCGGCATAAAGGAGTGCCACCTGGTGGGGCAATGTGAAGGCGGCGTTGTCGGCGTTGACTACGCTGCCAAGTACCCGGGGGAGGTCAGGACCCTGACCGTTGGCAGCACCCAATGCTACGGCGAAGTGACCATGATCGAGCTCAACGCTATGAAATTTGCGCCACGATTTACCGACCTGGAACCGGCGCTTAAGGCGAGAATGGTTGAGTGGCACGGAGAAAAGGCAGAGATCAACTACAACCAGTTTGTCAAATACGGCGGTGCGTACGGCGTGGAGTATTTCAACCTCCGCCCGGCCCTGCCCCTGGTTTCCTGTCCTGCCCTGGTGCTTTATCCGGACCGCAGTTCGATCTTTCGCGTGGAGCAGGGGGTGGCCCTCTACCGTCACCTCCCAAGGGGGGAGCTGGCTGTCTTCCCGAAATGCGGCCACAACACCTATGAACAGCGGTTCGAGGACTACGCCCGCACTGTCCTGGATTTCATAATGAGGCATAGGGACCGGGAAGACGAGCAGGACAGCCGGTCAATAACATGCCTGGCCTGAGGCGCCAAGAGGCCGCCCTTTTCGTTTAGCTTCAGTTATTCCACATTTAACAGCTCAAGATCCTCAATGTCTTCTTTTAGCAAAAAATAATCGCATTTATTCTTGACAAAGTTTGCTAATAGTGTAATTATAAAACTATGATGAAAGCCGCCGAACAGAAAACAAAAGAGATGCAGGAATCTATAGCTAATAGAATCAATATGTTAAGAAGAAATAAGGGTATTACTTTAGAAGAGTTGGCAAAAAAGACAGGGTTTGCCAAAAGTTATCTTTCCCAGATAGAGAACATGAAAAGGGAGCCGCCGATAAGCACCTTGACAAAAATAGCATACGTACTCAATGTCGACGTCGTTTTTCTTCTGACAGGCGAGATCCCGAGGGAAAACGATGAACACCTTTCCATCGTCAAACCAGCGGAACGTCGAACGGTCGTCAGGCCGAACGGGAGACCTGAATACAGGTATGAATCCCTGACGTACAAAAAGGTGAACAGGCTGATGGATGCCTTTATGCTGACCGCCGCTTTTGAATTCCCAAAGGAACCGTTGATACATGAAGGAGAGGAGCTGACCCTCATGCTGGAGGGCAAGCAGGAATTCGTCTATGACGGCAAAAGCTATATTATGGAAGAGGGCGACTGTTATATCTTTGATTCCAGCAAGCCTCATTACTCAAGGAGCGTAGGAGATAAACCTGCCAGGTTTCTGGTGGTGTTCACCACAAAAAAATGATCAGGGGCGTTTCCCGGACACCCGGTCATATCAAAAGGAGGGATTCCAATGAAAAGAGCAAGGGCCTTAAGAAATGGTGATGCAGGATTGATTGCAGGTTGGGGAAGCTGTCTGATATTGTGTGCGCTTGTCCTGACGCTATTCTTTGCCGGAACAACTCCATCCTATGGAGCGCCCCAGACGATTCGTTTTGCCATTTATACTCCCCAGAGGGGGCTCGAAGGCGAAGCCATGACATGGCTCACAGAAGAGATCGAAAAGAGGACAAAAGGGGCAGTGAAGTTTCAGAACTATTTTGCAGGATCATTATTGAAGGAGAGAGAGACGCTACGGGGCGTTCAGTCGGGAGCAGCAGATATGGGGTATATTTTCGTTCCGTACTTTCCCCGGGAGCTGACGCTGTGGAGCGTTGGCGAGCCATTTATCCGCGGCCCTGTGGACCCTGCGAAAAAGGCTGAATTCTTTTCCGAGCTATACGACCAATCCCCGGAGCTCCAGACTGCCCTGAAGGCATACAACCAGAAGCTTGTCGCTATTCATTACTTCGGTCAGATGGCTGCAGGCGGACCGCGGCCCCTCAAATCGCTGAACGACCTGAAGGGTCTTAGGATCCGCTGTGCGGGAGGCTATGATGCAGAGCATATGACCGCGCTGGGCGCCAAGGTGGTCTTCCTGCCTGGAACGGAAATTTACTCGGCAATGGAGAAAGGCGCTGTTCAGGCCAACTACACGGCCTTTATCTCCTACTTCAAATACAGACTTTTTGAGATCGGCAAACAGCACACGGTCCTTGTCGTGCCTCAATTCACCGGCTCTGTCGCCCTTATTACGATCAACCAGAAGGTGTGGGACGGCTTGAGCCCCGATGTGCAGAAGGTGATAACTGACGTAGGCAAAGAATATGGAAAAAAGATCGCGTCCGAGATCAAGACGCTGGAAGTTGACATCAAAAACAAGATGAAGACCGCGGGAGCCACCGTTATTGATCTTCCTGTCTCAGAGGTAAACGCGTGGGCTGCTGCGAGCGAAAAGGACTCCCTGGAAAAATGGGTCAAGAAGGCTGAGGAACAAAAACAGCCGGGAAAGGTCCTGATGGACCGGGCGAAGAAGCTGGTCGAGAAATATTCAAAATAGCAGCCTCTGGTACATGGCAGAGCCTTGAAAAACATCAATGGCTTATGTGAATAGCGAGGTGGGAAATGACGATCCGTAACAGAATATCGGCAACTATCGGCAGCATGCTCATATTTCTCATCATGATCCTCCTGGTGGTCGAGGTGGTGAGCCGGTTTGCCTTCGGCGCCTCGATCGAGGGCGTCATCGAGATTGTAGGTATTTTCCTTGCCCTCTCTGTGTTTGCCGGATTTTCCCCGTGCGAAGAGGCGAAGCAGCATGTCTCCGCACAACTGGTAGTCCAGCGGTTACCTGCCAGGGCGGCCCGCATCGTCAAAATATTTGTTTATGTCCTGGCGGTTATCACCGTGGCCGCCATGAGCTGGCAGACCGCACTTAACTTTTTCGATTCATACAGCATTCGGGAGGCCCTGCCCGGCGCAAGCTTTCAAATGCCTGTGTACTGGGCAAAAGGCGGGGTTTTTGTCGGGTTCGTTCTGTTCCTGATTCAGTTGATTATCAGCCTGCTGCGCCCTGAGGGGAAATCAAAGACAATAACCGACGAGAGGAGATGAGGCGATGATGGACCCGACACTGGTAGGAACCGCAGGCGTTGCCGCTCTTCTTGTGCTCATTTTCTCAGGCCTCCACATAGGACTGGCATTGAGCCTTGTCGGAGGGGCCGGCATGTGCCTTTTGATGGGGGCGAGGGGCGGCCTCGACATAATTGGATCGAGCCCTTTTGCAGTGGCAGCCTCCTATGATCTCAGCCCCTTGCCGCTTTTTCTTCTTATGGGGTCCTTTGCCCTGAACGGAGGCATAGGAGCGATGGTGTATGAGGCGATGAGCAAGCTCCTGGGAAGACTGCACGGCGGCCTTGCCATTGCTACCACCTTTGCCTCCGCATTCTTCGGAATGATCTGCGGCTCCTCTCTTGCTACCGCAGGTATCTTTACAAAAATAGCATTACCGGAAATGCTGAAGCGTGGAATGGACAAAAAGCTTTCTATCGGCACGATCAGTTCCGCCGGCACCTTTGCCACCCTGATCCCGCCAAGCGGCCTGATGATCATTTACTGCATACTGACCGAACAGTCGATCGGCAGGATGTTCATGGCAGGGTTCGTGCCCGGTTTCATATCGGCATTTGCCTTTTCAGCTCTGATCTATATAAGGGTTCGAAGAAAACCATCGCTGGCGCCTCTTGTCAAGGAAGGCTACAGGCTGAGCGAAAAGGCGCGGGCGCTCGTCTCGATATGGCCTATAATATTTTTTGCAGCCCTTGTTCTGGGCGGTATTTTTGCCGGCTGGTTCACTGCCACAGAGGGAGCTGCCGTGGGCGCTTTCGGCACCCTTCTTTTCGCCGTGGTAAAGAAAGGCGTCCGGCAAACCCAGATACCCACTGCCCTGGTCGACTGCATGAAGGCCACGGGCATGATCTTTCTTGTTATCATAGGGGCGATAATATTCGGACGGTTTCTGAGCGTGACCCAGTTGCCGGTCAACGTGGCATCTTTTCTCAGCGATGCGCACATATCGCGCGCAGCGTTCCTGTTCAGCCTCGCCTTGCTTTACTTTGTGCTCGGCATGCTTCTCGATTCAGTAGCGATCTTGTGTATTACTATTCCGGTGGTCTTCCCGGTTGTCATGCAGCTTGGATTCGATCCCATCTGGTTCGGGATATTCCTCATTAAGATGTGTGAAATAGGCCAGATCACGCCGCCGGTCGGGATGAACGTGTATGTTGCGGTCGCCGCCGCTGAAGGGCAGGTATCGCTTGAGGATGCCTTCAAAGGGATTATGCCCTTTTTGGCATGCGACCTGTGCGTACTGACCATCCTCATAGTTTTCCCTGAATTGAGCCTGTGGCTGCCCAACCTTGTATTCGGCTCTTAACCTGAAAGGGGAGAATGAGGCGCAAGGCACGTTAGTGGAATTTTGATAAAAATGGAGGTAAGGAAAAATGGCAAAACTTAAATGTGTGATCATGAGGGGCGGCACGAGCAAAGGAGTCTTCTTCCATGACAATGAACTGCCCGAAAACATCGAGGAAAGAACGAAAACGGTCCTCAGGGTCTTGGGGAGCCCCGACAAGAGACAGATAGACGGCCTCGGCGGCGCCGATTTACTGACAAGCAAGGTGGCCATTGTAGGGCCGCCCAGCAGGAAGGACGCAGACGTGGATTATGTCTTCGGACAGGTCAGCGTTACCGAGCCGGTCATTGATTGGGGTACGATCTGCGGCAACCTGTCCGCAGCCGTGGGCCCCTTTGCCGTGGACGAAGGGTTGGTGAGGGCTCAGGGGTCGCGAACGACCGTGAGGGTCTATTGCAGGAACGTAGATAAGTACCTCGGCCTTGAGTTTGAGACAGGCGCCGGCAAAGCGGTCTACGAAGGCAGCTACGCAATAGACGGCGTGCCGGGCACGAGCTCGAAAATATCTCTGGACTATTCAGGCACTGCAGGGATCCTGACGGGAAGCCTTTTGCCGACGGGAAACCGGAAGGATGTGCTCGAGGTCAAAGGCGTGGGCAAGATCGAGGCCACGATCATCGATGTCTCAACGCCGGTAGCCTTTGTAAGGGCCCGGGACCTTGGCCTCAAAGGGACAGAAGCGGCAAAGGATATGGACGGGGACAGGAAATTGATCGAATCCCTGGAACAGATACGCCTCGAAGCGGCGCGCCTGGCAAAGCTGGAAGGGAAGAGCATCTTCATGCCGATGCTTGCATTGGTCCAGGAGCCTGTGCCGTGGACGAACTTTATTACCGGAGCGCCCATGAAAACGGAAGGCGTCACCATTATGTCGAAGATATACGCTGCCGGAATGATGCACAAGGCCTATCCCGGAACGGGCTGCGTTACTACGGGGGTGGCTGCAAAATTGAAGGGATCGATCGTAGACGAGTTTATTTCCCCTGCCGATAAAGACAGGGAGACTGTAACGATCGGCCACTTCTCGGGCCTTATCAACGTGGATGTGCGCTGCCGTGATGAAGGCGGAGCATTCGAGCTGGAAAAGGCGGTAATGTACCGGACCGCGAGAAGGGTCATGGAAGGCTATGTATATGTATAAGGGATGAAAAGAGGGCAATCTTATCGCGTAACAGGCAAGGCCCTGTGAGGAGGATTAAATGACTTTGGCGGAAAAAATACTGTCAGCCCACGCCGGGAGAGAATCGGTTAAGGTTGGTGAGTTTGTCAATGTAAAGGTAGACATGGTAATGGCAAGCGACCTTACGGCCCATATTGCCGCGGATCAGTTTGAGAAGATGGGCGCAAAAAAGCCCTTTGATCCACGCAAGGTCATCTTTGTTATGGACCATTTTTTTCCCAATAAAGATGTCGCTGCTGCGGAGCAGATCAAGCGGCTGAGAGAGTTTTCGAAGAAACACGGCCTGTTGTTTGTAGAGGCAATTGATGGCGGGATAGAACACGTCTACCTGCCCGAGAAAGGGCTGGTACTGCCCGGCGATGTTGTGGTGGGCGCAGATTCGCACACCTGTACATACGGAGCGCTCGGGGCCTTTGCAACGGGCATGGGCTCTACAGATATCGCTGTGGCGATGGTTACCGGGGAGATCTGGATGAAGGTTCCGCCGACCATTAAATTTAACTACAAGGGAAAGCTCCCTGCCTGGGTTACCGGAAAGGACCTGATCCTTTACACCATCGGTCGTATTACAGTAGACGGCGCGCTGTACGCGGCCATGGAATTCACCGGAGAGGCCATCGAAGAGCTGTCCATGGACAGCAGGTTCACGATGGCGAATATGGCCATAGAAGCGGGTGCCAAAACGGGGATCGTCGCCGTGGACGATAAAACCAGGGCCTATATGGCAGGGAGGACAACAAGGCCGTACAAGGTCTATGCAACCGACAGCGAGGACGACTATACAGACATAGTCGATTACGACGTTTCAAGGCTTGAGCCTCAGGTCGCCGTACCTCACAGCCCCGACAACGTCCGCAGCATCAGCGAGGTAAGCGACATAAAGGTGGATCAGGTTGTGATCGGAAGCTGCACCAACGGCCGCCTGGAAGACTTTGAGTATGCCGCCCGGATACTCCGCGATAGAAGAGTGCATCCGGACATTCGGTGCATCGTCATACCGGGCTCGCAGGAGGTCTACCTGGCGGCGCTTCGGGCAGGTATCATAGAGGTCTTTGTAAAGGCGGGCGCTGTTGTGGGGCCACCTACGTGCGGTCCCTGCGTCGGAGGCCACATGGGTATCCTGGCAGCAGGAGAAAGATGCGCTTCAACAACAAACCGGAACTTTATAGGCAGGATGGGCAGCCCCCGCTCTGAGATATATCTCGTCAATCCGGCGGTGGCAGCAGCCAGCGCAATTACCGGCAGGCTCACAGATCCCAAGGAGGTGGTTGACCGATGATACATGGAAAAGTTCATAAATTTGGCAAGAATATCGACACCGATGCCATTATCGCCTCTAAGTATGCGAATATTTCCGACCCGCTGGAGTTGGGTAAACATTGCATGGAAAATATAGACCCCGACTTTGGAAAAAGGGTAGAGAAAGGGGACATCATCGTGGCGACGACGAACTTCGGATGCGGCTCTTCCCGCGAGATAGCGCCTATGACGATAAAAGGAGCAGGCGTTGCGGCTGTAGTGGCCAAAAGTTTTGCGAGGATATTTTTTCGGAACGCCATCAACACCGGCCTGCCCTTGCTCGAGTGCGCAGAAGTAGTAGATGCAAGCGATCCGGGAGATACCCTTGAGATCGATCTCTCGACGGGCACGGTTCGTAATGTAACAAAAGATCTTGTCTTCTCGGCTGTTCCTTACCCTGAATTTGTAACAGAGCTGATCACGGCGGGAGGCCTTGTTGAATCTGTTATGAAAAAGATGAACAGAGAGGATAAAAGCTCCGGTTGATGAACTGACGAATTCAGCCCTTCCGATGTTACCGCGAGGACTTCCTGTATATTCGGAGAAGTGCGGCTGGCTATAAAAGAATTTTTATTGGAGGATAACATGAGAAAAACAACGCTACTCAAAAAACTGATCCTGGATAAGGAGATTCTCGTTATGCCAGGGGCATACGACGGAACCTCGGCGCGAATCATAGAGAAAGCAGGTTTTAAAACTGTTACGCTCGGAGGGTATCCAACCTCGGCATGCCTTCTTGGCAGGCCCGACCTCTCTCTGCTTACATTGCCGGAAATGGTCGCTCACACGCGGAACATCGTGGAAGCAGTTGATATACCCGTTTTCACTGACGGAGATACCGGCCACGGCAACACCCTCAACGTTATGAGAACGGTGCGTGAATTTGAAAAGACAGGCGCCGCGGGGATGTTCATAGAAGACCAGCTCTTTCCGAAGCGATGCGGCCACATGGAAGGAAAGCAGGTAATAGAGGCCGATGATATGGTGGCGAAGATCAAAGCGGCTGTCGACGCGAGAGTGGATCAGGACTTCGTCATTATGGCCCGCACGGATGCGCTCGGGGTCAATGGGATAGACGATGCGATAGAACGGGCCAACAGGTATCGCGAGGCCGGGGCGGACCTTATCTTCGTTGAAGCGCCGACCACGCGGGAAGAGATGCTGCGTATCAACCGCGAGGTAAATGCACCGACCAAGGTAATACAGCTTGAAGGCGGAAAGACCCCCATGATGACCGTAAAAGAGCTCGAAGAGATAGGTTATAACGTAGTCGTGTACCCTATCTCCGCCTTGTATGCGGCTGCCTGGGCTGTGAAGCAGGCCATGGATGAACTGATGGCCAAAGGGACCACCGCCGGCTACATGGACAGGATGATCCACTTCCATGAATTCAACGAGCTCATGGACCTGAACAACCTGAGGAAAAAAGAAAGCTCTTTCTACGAGGGCTTGAAGAGATAAGGCCCCCGTTATCTCCTTTGAATCAGTACGATGCCCCGCAGCAAGCTGCGGGGTGACACTGTTCCTTCTCCCCCCGCGAGAGAGAGAACAGTGGGGCAAGTAAAATGGCTGATGAGAGCCTATTCCCTCTTCCCCCGCGAGAGAGAGGGAATAATGGGGTAAGTAAAATGGCTGATGAGAGCCTATTCCCTCTCCCCTGGCGGGAGAGGGTCAGGGTGAGGGGGGCAGAAGAGGCTATATTTTCATTGACATAGCAGAACTATTGCGGCACTGTATTCCCAGCTTCGATTTTTGTCGTGTGGTCGAATATGAATGTAAATCAGCCGCTCCAGGACAATAAAAGGTCCGGTCATGTTCTGATCCTTTCCAGCGTTGTCTTTGCGTCCTTTATGTGGAAGCTGGACAGCACGATCGTCAATATCTCCCTGCCCACGATCACCGGGTATTTCCATACGAGCACCGCCGTTGTATCGAGGATAATCCTCGCCTATCTGCTTGCGAGCACAACAACCTTGCTGTTTTTCGGCAAGCTGGGCGACAGGATCGGGCACAGGAGGGTATTCCTCTGGGGCTACATTATATTTACCTGGTCGTCGCTTTTGTGCGGGATATCCTGGGACATCCATTCTCTGGTGTTTTTCCGTTTTGTCCAGGGAACGGGCTGCGCCATGCTTGTCACCTCTGCATATGCGATCATCCCCCTGTTTGTGCCCAAGAAAAAGATCGGTTCGGCATTCGGGCTCATGTCGACCTCCCTGGCCCTGGGGCTTGCCATAGGCGCCCCGGTGGGGGCGCTGATCCTGAGCCATCTTTCCTGGCAATGGATCTTTCTGATCAACATACCCTTCGGGATCGCCGCGATCCTCGTCACGAAAAAGGCGATGGGGGGAAGCAAAGACACACAGGTGAATACCCAGGCGGAAAAGGCCGGGTTCGACTGGACAGGCGTCCTTTTGAGCATGCTGGGCCTGAGCCTCTTTGTCTATGCCGTCAATAACGCGCAGAGCTACGGATGGGGGTCCCCGCTCCTTTTTGCCCTCCTCATTGTTTCGATCATACTCCTTGCTCTTTTTGTCTGGCGCGAGAAGCACCATAAGGCCCCCATGCTGGACCTGCGGATATTCCGGAACAAACGGTTTATGCTGGCCGCTATCGCCATGTTCTTCGGATTTTTCCTCCTTGGCGGCAACTTTTTCCTTCTGCCTTTTTACCTTGAGCTTGCAAAAGGCATAGGCACATCGACGGTAGGCTATCTCTTCATGATGTACGCCTTTGTGGTGTTTGTTGCGGCGCCTTTTGCAGGATGGCTGTCGGACCGGGTAAATCCGGGCCTTTTATGCACGGCGGCGATGTTCTCCGGAACCCTGTGCTGCCTTGTTTTTGCCTTGACGCTGCAGGCCCCCGGCATCGTGAGCGCCACGGTCTTTATGGCGTGGATGGCCTTCTCTATGAGCCTCTTCGCCTCGCCGAACAGCAGCCAGGCGATGCAGTGTGCCCCTTCCGAACTGCAGGGCGTTGCGTCGGGCCTTTTTAACATGATCAACACCCTGGGCCAGATGCTCGGCGTCCTCGCTTTCGAGGCGGTGTTCTCGCAGATCATCCCTGAAGGCAAGGTAATTTTAACGGGTTCAGGCGGGGGCCATGAGGCAGCCCTTTTGTTCAAAGGCTTCAGGGGCGTCTACATTTTTGCGGGTTTTGTGTGCCTGCTCTCGATGGCCTTTTCCTTCGCGCTGCTTATCGCCGGGAAGAGGGATAAAGCCTGAATCAGATATTCTGGATGAAGATCACCAGCCTGCAGTCACCTACCGCGAGGCCGCCGTTCTCATCCTCGAACTGAAAATCGAGCTCCATAAAAGGCAGGCTGTATTGCGTAAAGGTATCTTTTTTGTATACCTTTCTCAGGGCGATCCAGCCGCTGAACTTCACTGGGTCAATCCGCCTTATAAAGGTAGTGTCGAGCTTCGCGATCAGTATATTGACGGTGACGCGCCTCCTTCTCACCTGGTGGGTGTCGAATCCGAAGTGCGAAAGAGGGATCAGGTCGCGGTCGCACCCTTCCAGGAAAAGGACAAAGCAGAGCTGGTTAAAGCAGACGTTGGAGTCGACGGCGTTAAAGTGGCGGAAAGGGCTGTAGTCCTTCTCCCGCTCCTGCTGGTCGTCCGGCGGGCGCAGGTAGAACGAGGCGGGTATGGAAAAGTTTCCATGTGACCTGAAGAATATCCCGGGGTCCTCGTTGTCGATCAGCAGCTCAGGTTTGAATATTTTCGGATATTCGAGCCATGCGTCCTGAAGGTAGCGGCATTCTTCGCGGTAAAACCAGATATCCCCCATAAGCTCTTTTGCTGCGATATGCGGCAATGATTCAAGAGGCGTGTTGACTTTGATCATAAAAACCCCTCCGCTTTTGGTTTTGCCTTCACAGGCATAGAACCATTTATAGTATTCTTCCCCTTTGAAGTCAAGCGGAAGAATAAGCCGCCTATCTTGCAAATATCTTTTTCTTATGATAATCATTCAAACAACGTCCTGTTCAGGGATATTGTTTCTTAAAAAGCATGAGGGGGTTATATGGAAGATGCGGGCGCGGTCCTGATAGTTGCTACCATGGACACTAAAGGCAGGGAGGTCCTCTACCTCGAGGAGTGCCTCAGGGAGAGCGGCATCCCTTTTCTCTCGCTGGACGCAGGCATTATGGGAACGTCTCCTTTGCCGGCGACCGTAGAGAGGGAAGAGGTCGCGACGGCAGGAGGCATGACGTTGACAGAAGTGCAGGGCCTCGGAAGCGAAGGGGAATCGCTCGCAGTGATGACCGCAGGTGCGGCCCGGTGCGCAAAGGATTTGTACCGGCAAGGGAAGATCAAGGGGATCATAGGCATCGGGGGGTCTATGGGAACCACCCTGGGCACAGGGGTCATGAGGGCATTCCCTGTGGGTTTCCCCAAGGTCATGCTCACGACCATGGCATCCCGCAACACCCGTTCGTTTGTGGGGACAAAGGACATCCTGATGCTCCACTCGATTTGTGATCTTTCCGGGATCAACCGCATTACCGAAAAGATCATCCGGAACGGCGCCCTTGCCATGGCGGGCATGGTGAAAGGGGCTGTCAGCTTCCCCGTCCGCGTGAACGCCCCCGTGGTCCTCTCAACCCTGGGGACCACCGAAACGTGCGCCCAGATTGTGAAGAAGGAGCTGGAGAACAGCGGGAAGGAGGTCATCGTCTTCCATACGGTGGGGTCGGGAGGCGAGGCAATGGAGGAGTTCGTCCGGGATGAAGATGTGGAGGCGTTGATCGACCTCTCCCTGCACGAGCTTGCGGACCATTATTTCGGGGGAGATTATGATGCGGGCGCCGACCGCGGCTTAGCTGCATTAAAGAAGGGAGTGCCCACGATCCTTGTGCCGGGGAATACCGATTTCCTCGTCACAGGCCCGTTGAATGCTGCAAAAAAACGTTTTCCCGGAAGGCCGTACCACATTCATAATGCTGCTATTACCACGGTACGGACCAAGAAAAATGAAGTGATGTCCATCGCGAAAAGATTAACAGAATATTTTGCCGAAGCAAAAGGCCCTGTATCTGTCGTTGTGCCCATGAAAGGGTTCTCCGCCTGGGACAAAGAAGGCGGGCCCTTTTATGACGCCGACGCGGTGAATATCTTTGTCAAAACCATACAGGGCAAGCTCCCACCGCAGGTGCAGTTGCATCTCCTGCCCTGCCATATCAATGACCCGGAATTCGCCCGCGCCCTTCTTGACGTTCTGGGTGATATGACGAGATAGCGTAAAATTATCCCTGAGAGCCGCCCAGAGCATGCTCTCGGGCCCTAAAGGACATATTCGGGATCATATCTGGAAGCAAAATCAGTTGCATATTTTTTCCAATTGCGATAAATAAAGAGCTTGCTTAAGGTCATGATCCAGAAATCAGTTATGAGGAGGTACGCGTGAGCACTGAGGCAATTATCGAGGCAAAATTGGCGACAAAAGCAGACCTGGAAGAATTCATCGGCTTCCTGACGAACGAGATGGGCGGCGAACCGGCGAAGGTTGACTGGGAGAGCTTCACCATTGAATTCTACCTTCCTTCTTATGGAGACAGGATGATATTTCTCGATTATCTCGACGAAAAAGGGGCCGATATCATAAGAGACGGCATCAACGAAGATTTTTAAGCTGGATTAGCCTCTACCATTTTTCCCAGCGGATATTTTCAGGATTGTATTTGTTCTTGGGTTTATCAATGCCTGTAGGATGTCCCACGGGGATAACGTTCAACGGGATGACATCATCAGGGATGCGCAGGGTCTTTCGTACAACATCCATCCTGTCCTTGTAAGGATAGGCCGCAGTCCAGACCGCACCCAGACCGATGGCTTCCGCGGCAAGCAGGATGTTCTCGCCGGCGCAGGTGCTGTCAATGAGGGCAAACTCTATCTTTTTATCGTGCGCCTTTTCAGGCATGGCGCATACGATGATCGCGGCGCCCGCCTTGCCGAGCATCTTTGCATAGGGCAACCCGTCTCGCAACGTGTCGAGGGTCTTTCTGTCAGTTACAACAACAAACGCCCACGGCTGCCTTCCTACCGCTGTTGGGGCCGCCATTCCCGCCCGGAGGACCGTCTCGAGAGCTTCCCTGCTCACTGCCTGGCCCGTAAAGTTCCGCACGCTTTTACGGCTGTGGATCACGGTCAAAGCGTCAGGCGTTCCCGCGTTCTTCTGCGCAAAACACTCCGCCGCGCCGAGCATGAGAACCAAAACCGCCAACGCGCCGATAATACATTTTACCTTCTTCATCGTCCGCTCCTTTGTTGAAATGAACTGCATCATTCACTATACCATAACGCACTAATTTTTTACGGCGTTCCGTGAACCCCCGCCTTATGCGAAGATAAATCAGAACATATACCGCCGCGTGCTGATGTTCAGGAGGAGCCCTATTGATATGAGGGTGGAGAGGAGGGATGACCCGCCGTAGCTTATGAGCGGAAGCGGGATGCCGACGACAGGGGCGAGATGTATCGCCATAAGGACGTTGATGGTGAACTGGAGGTAGATGATCGATGTGACCCCGAAGGCTATGATCGAGCCGAGCTCGTCGTGCGCATCGAGGGCGACCTTAAGGCACCGGTGTATGAAAGAGATGAAGAGGGAAAAGAGGACGACAGAGCCGACAAAACCCCATTCTTCCCCGAAGACCGTGAAGATAAAGTCTGTGTGGTGCTCCGGAATGAACTGAAGCTTGTGCTGCGTCCCCGACATGAAGCCTTTGCCGAGGAATTTTCCCGAACCGACGGCGATGAGGGCCTGTTTTGCATGGTAGCCGAAACCGGCAGGGTCGGCATCAATATTGATAAAACTGAGCACCCTCATCTTCTGGTATGGCTTCATGAGATAGTTCCACGCTACGAAGGGCGTTAGCAGGCCGAAGCTGATCAGAACGGCGTAGGTAGATTTTTTCAGCCCTACGAACCACAGGATCGCGAGGCTGGTGAGGACTATGATGACGCCGGTCCCGAGGTCCGGCTGCTTGACGATAAGGATAAAGGGGACAAAGGTCCAGACCATCGGCTTGATTATGTCCCTCAGGCTAAGCGGGATATTCTCCCGTTTTTTTTCATAGAGCATATTTGCCAGGACCATCACCATGATAGGCTTCATGAACTCTGACGGCTGGAAGCTGATCCCGAGGATGCTGATCCACCGCCTGGCGCCGCCTGCGACCATTCCGATAATAAGGACAAGGACGACGAAGAAGAGCGCGCCCAGATAGAACCACTTGGAATTATGCGCGATGAGGCGGTAATCATAATGGGTGATGATAATAATAAAGATCAAGCCTAAGGCAAAGGCGATGAGCTGTTTAATGATATAGTTATAGGAGCCGCTGTAGAAGGAGCTTGTGGCGCTGATGAGGTTCATAATGCCTATGCCGAACAGGGCAAGGCCATTGAAGATCAGGTACCAATCGAGGTGGTATAATCTGCGCTTATCTATTCTCATGCGCCTTTGCTTCCTTTATCTCTGTTTTTACCCGGAAAAGGTTTTCGGTGATAGCCTTTGCTATCGGGGCTGCGGCAGAAGACCCGTGCCCGCCGTGTTCCACGAGCGCAGTGATCGCGATGGCAGGCTCTTCAGACGGCGCGTAGGCGATGAACCACGCGTGATCGTGGCCCCCCTTGTCCAGCGAAGCGGTCTGGGCTGTGCCTGTCTTCCCGCACATCGCCACGTTCTGGAGGCGGGAGCCGTATGCGGTGCCTCCCGGCTCATTGACGACGCCTCTCATCCCGTCCTTGACCAGCTTCAGGGTTTCTTTTTTCAATTTTATATTGGAGTTCATGACATGCTCAAAGACCTTGAGGACCTTGCCCTCAGGCGATACGACCTTGTTGACGAGCTGCGGCCTGAACGTTACTCCATCGTTGGCGACGAACGACGCAAGCTGGGCGAGCTGTATCGGCGTCAGCCAGACAGCGCCCTGGCCGATGGCGACGGAGACGGTCTCTCCTTCATACCAGGGTTGCCCGTAGGTCTTCCTTTTCCATGCAGCAGAAGGGACAAGGCCCTGTTTTTCACCGGGCAGGTCGATGCCGGTCAGCTTTCCGAGGCCGATCGAAGCAGCCATCTCATGGATCCTGTCTATCCCGAGCTTCAGCCCGACGTTATAAAAGAAGACGTCGCAGGATTCGACGATAGCCCTGTGTACCGCAACGTTTCCGTGCCCGCCTTTCTTCCAGCACCTGAAAACCCTGTTGCCGAAAGGGAATCCGCCGCGGCAGAGAAAGGTCGTCCTTTCGTTGATGATGCCCAGCTCCAGGGCCTTCAATGCGAGGGCTATTTTAAATGTAGATCCCGGCGGGTACCTTCCCTGGGTGACCCTGTTCTGGAGCGGGTGTGTTTTATCCAGGGCGATCGCCTTCCAATCCTCTTTTGTGATGCCTGATGCAAATTTATTCGGGTCAAAGGCCGGCCTGCTTGCGAGGACGAGCACGCCCCCCGTCTTCGGGTCAATGGCGACGCAGCCCCCCTTTTTATTTTCCATGGAATTTTCTACAACCTCCTGGAGGTCCATATCGATATTGAGATGCAGGCTGTTGCCCGCTGTCGGCTCAATGATATCAAGGGTTCTTACCTCCCGCCCCCTGGCATCGACCTCCACTCTTTTCTCTCCGTCGACGCCCCTGAGATAGTTTTCGTAGTTTTTCTCGAGCCCGTATTTTCCGATATAGTCTCCAGGGGAATAGTCCTTATATTCTTTTGTCTTCAGCTCTTCGTCGTTGATCTCCGATACGTAGCCCAGCGTGTGGGCGAGCATCTTCCCGTAAGGATAGTTCCGTTTCGGCTCTATCTGGATGCTGGCCCCTGGAATATAAACCCTGTGGGCCTCGATCTTTGCGACCTCATCCATGGGTATATCGGACTTGATCTTTACGGGAAATGACGGCGGCATCCTGCTCGCTGCCTTGAGCTTATCGATGACATCGTCACGGTCAACATCCAGAAGCTTCGCAAGGCCGTCCACTGTCTGGCTGAAGTCCTTGATGTCTTCAGGGGTGATGTATACGTTGAACGACGGCCGGGTATCGGCAAGGACCCTCCCTGACCTGTCATATATGATCCCACGGGGCGCGATGACCTTTTTGACCCGTATCCTGTTCTGCTCCGATAGTTTCCTCATTTCCGATCCCCTCATGATCTGGAGATCCCAGAGCCGTATGAGGAGAACCGTCATGGTTATTATCAGGATGAGGTTGCACCACTTGAATTTGCTGGTAGGCGTTTCTTCTTTCATTCCCTATCCAGGTACCTGACGTTAATATAGTCTATAAAGGAAAAGATGAAAATGCCAATAAAACCTGTAAACGCCGCGTTTGGTATGGTGTAAAAGAGGATGTTCAGGGCATTGCGCGCCTCTCCTCTCGCAAGCAGGGAGAGCGTGATATAGAGGAACGATTCAAGGACGACAAATCCGCTGCAGACAAAGGCAAAGCTGTATCTTGAATCGATGTAGAGCTTCTTCTTTAAAAAAGTGGTGACGAGAAATATGGCAACCTTGACAAAAAGTATCGAGCCGTGAGGGGCCGCAGACAGGCCTTCCTGCATAAACCCGATAAAAAGCGTCGCTATTGCCCCTGCCTGAGGGCCGAGGAAAAGGGTTGTATAGATGATAAACGGTATGCCGAGGTCCGGCTTGAATATCTCCACGGGAACAAAGGACAGGAGGGACGATTCTGCGAGGAGAAGGAGGAGCCCTACGAATGTGTATATGGCAGTCTTCATTGTTTCTTTATGACCAGGACCTCTTCGAGGTGTTTGAAATTGCTGAAAGGCATTATATCTATATCGGCGAAGATACCCGGCTTGTTCCTGTTGACGGTGATAACGATGCCTACCGGCAGCCCCTTTGGATAGATCCCGTCCTTCCCTGATGTAAGGAGCTTGTCGCCGATCTCGATATCGTCATTTTTCAGTACGTATTTTAATTTGAGCACTGTCATCCCGGTGCCTTCCAGGAGCCCCCTTGTGTTCTTCCCTTCGGCGCTGACGTCCACGGAGGAATTGGTGTCGTTGATGACCATAACCTTGGTGTGCCACCTGTCAACCTCTACTGTCTGTCCGACAATGCCCCGTGGGGTCATGACCGGCATCTTTTCCTTTATGCTGCTGGCGCTTCCTTTATCGATGATGATGCATTTGTACCAGTTCTTCAGGTCTTCGCCAACCACCCTTGCGGCGATCGCTGATCTGGGATTTTTTTCCACGAAATTGAGGAGGGTCCTCAAACGTTTGTTCTCCCGTTCAAGGTCGGAAACCTTCTGGTTTTCCAGCAGCAGCAGATCGAGCTTCTTTTTTAGTTCGGCATTTTCCTTTTTTGCACCGACGAGGTTGACATAGGAATTGAATATATAGCCGGCCAGCTCCGTCGGCTTGGACATAAGCTTCAGCATCGGCCCGATCGTTTCGCTGAAGCCGCTTTTGAGCGCGGAATATCCTCTTACAACAACGGGGGTATTCGTAAAGGCGAGGAATGATATGATCAGGATAAGTATGGCAACGATTATGGCAATAGAGTTTCTCAATTCCCTACTTTATCAAAAGTATGTTGCGATCTCCTTCAGCAGGCTTACCTCGTCAAGGGCCTTGCCCGCCCCCTCAACCACTGCGGTGAGAGGATTTTCTGCGATGATGACAGGCAGGCGGGTTATTTCTTTTATAAGGAGGTCGAGATTTCTGAGGAGCGCCCCCCCGCCGCTTATGACGATACCCTTATCGACGATGTCCGAAGCAAGCTCAGGGGGAGTTCTTTCAAGGGCGATCCTCACAGCCTCAACGATCGCGTTGACAGGCTCCGTGATCGCCTCCCGCATCTCTTTTGACGATATCTCCAGGGTCTTCGGTATGCCTCCGACAAGGTCGCGGCCCTTGATCTCCATGCTCAGCTCCTCTTCGTTGGGGTTCGGGTATGCAGAGCCTATGTTGATCTTGATCATCTCGGCGGTCCTTTCCCCGATAAGGAGATTATATTTCCTTTTTACATACTGGATGATCGCCTCATCGATCTTGTCGCCGGCCACCCTCACCGAGTTGCAGTAAACGATGCCGGCAAGGCTGATGACAGCGACCTCAGTTGTGCCGCCGCCGATGTCAACGATCATGTTGCCGCTCGGCTCCGTTATTGGAAGCCCGACGCCGATCGCCGCTGCCATCGGCTCTTCGATGAGATAGACCTCCCTGGCGCCGGCAGACTCTGCCGATTCCTTAACGGCCCTCTTTTCGACGGGCGTAATGCCGGAAGGTATTGATATGACTATCCTTGGCCTGGCGTAGGATTTTTTGTTATGGATCTTCTGGATAAAGTACTTGAGCATCGCCTCCGTGATCTCGAAGTCTGCTATGACGCCATCCTTGAGGGGCCTGATCGCAACGATGTTTCCCGGCGTCTTGCCGAGCATCTTCTTTGCCTCTTCTCCTACAGCAATGACCTTTTTTGTGCCCCTCGAATCCTTATGGACCGCGACGACAGACGGTTCGTTGGACACTATCCCCCGGCCTTTTACATATACCAGCGTATTTGCAGTACCGAGATCTATTGCCAAATCCTTTGAAATAAAGCCGAATACCGACTCAAGCATTTATTGTCCCTTCTTTGAAAAATATAAGATATTGAAAAAACAGTTTCAATATACTATTTTAATTAGTTGAAATCAATAGATTGTAAATAGATTCTAAGGAGCTTTAATGCTGAAATTCATGAGAAAGCACGCGACGGGCTATATGGTCAAGGCCATGTTCGGATTGATCATCGTGGTATTCATCTTCTGGGGTGTGGGTTCGTTCCGCGACAGGGAACGGGTAGTGGCAGAAATAGGCCCTTATAAGGTCGATGCGACAGAATACCAGGAGGCCTACAACAAGACGCTGGAGTTCTACAGGATGATATACAGGGAAAAGCTTGACGAGAACCTGTTGAAGGAGCTCAAGCTGAAAGAAAAGGTGAAGGACGAGATCGTTAACAGGTACGTGCTGCTGATCACGGCGGATGAGCTTGGCCTGTCGGTCACCGATAAGGAGTTCCTCGAACATATCCAGGGGATCGATGCCTTTAAGCGGGAAGGGAAGTTCGATGAAAAATTGTACATTGCCGTTCTCCAGAGGAGCAACATAGACCCGAAAAAGTTCGAAGCGGCCGAGAGGAACAACATGCTTATTCAAAAGGCGGCGAATGTTATCAGGGACAACGGAACATTTTTCAGCGAGGCCGATATATGGGCAGGCTATGTAAAAGAGAAGGGAATGGTCAATCTTTCTTACGCCATCTTTGATCCGTCGACGTTCAGGGGCAAGGTTGAGGTCAGCGAGAAAGAGCTCTTCGATCTTTACGAAAAGGAAAAGGGAAGCCACAAGAGCGAAAGCGCCTACCACCTGAAATATCTTGTGATTGACGAAAAAAGCCCTGTAAAAGACGATGCGGCCTATATGGACCTCCTGAAGGAAAAGGAGATTGACCGGTACGGGAAACAAAAAGGATTAAATGTCGTTGACCTCGGCATGATGAAGGAAAGCGAGGCCATGAAGCGACTGAAAAATTTGAAAATCGGCGACTGGCTCAGGGGGCTGAAAAAAGGTGACATAACGCTGCCGGTGCGGGAAGGCGGCACATCATACATATTTCAGTTGATCGATGTGCAGGAGGGAAAGCCCCTCGACAAGGGCGTTGTCCTGGCGACGATAAAGGAAAGGCTCATTGAGGAGAGGTCGAAGAACCTGGCAAAGCTGGCCGCAGAAGATGCCATCGGGCGAAAATCCATAAGCGGCGGGAAAGAAACCGGCTTCATAACGCGCAATACGCGCAGCATAAGGGGCATCGGCGACGTGCCGAAAGAAAATGCAGACCTGCTGACCCTCTCAAAGAAAAAACCTCTCTATGAACGGCCCGTCGAGATCGCAGGGAGGTTCTATGTCTTTTCATTTAAAGATGAGAGGTTCCCTGACACAAAGGAATGGCAGAAGGAAAAGGAGAGCTACACGCGGTACTTCACGGCAAAAAACCGGGAGGAATTCTTTTCGTCGTTCCTGACAGAGATGCGGGCGAAAGGAAAGATCAAGATAAGCTGGCAGGAGATATGAAAGGACAGCTATCAGCTATCAGCTATCAGCCGTCAGCCGTCAGCCGCCAGCAAATTGAAATAGCTCATAGCTCATGGCAAGAGCACAAAACCGGTTCGTCTTTGCTGTTTGCTGTGAGCTGATAGCTGAAGGCTGAACTGCTGTGTTAATTCTCGGCATAGATACCTCCTGCGACGACACCTCTGTTGCGCTTCTCAGGGATGAGAAAGAGATCCTTTCCAACGTTGTGTCCAGCCAGGTGGACCTCCATGCTGTTTTTGGGGGCGTGGTGCCCGAGATCGCCTCGCGGAAGCATCTGGAATTTATCGACATTATCGCAAAGGAGGCGCTGAGGGAGGGGAAGGCTGATTACCGCGACCTCGACGCGATCAGCGTTACGGCAGGGCCGGGGCTTATCGGCTCCGTACTTATCGGGCTCTGTTTTGCCAAAGGGCTGGCCTGCTCACTGCAAAAGCCCCTGATCGGGGTAAACCATATCGAGGCCCACGCGATGAGCATCTTTCTCGAGAGGGACGTTGATCTCCCCTTCATCGCCCTTGTCGTATCAGGAGGGCACACCATGATCATCCGCATAGACGAGCCATGCAGGTACAGTGTCCTGGGCACTACGAAGGATGACGCGGCAGGAGAGGCCTTTGACAAGATCGCAAAATACCTTGCTATCGGGTATCCCGGCGGGAGGATCATTGAAGAGTATTCCAGGAAGGGCAAAAAAGACCACGTGATGTTCCCGAGGCCCATGATGGATGACAATACCTGCGATTTCAGCTTCAGCGGACTGAAAACCGCCTTCATCAACTACGCAAAGCACCACCGCATCGATGAAGAGAATATCGCCGATGTTCTCGCTTCCTTTCAGGAAGCGGTCATCGATGTGCTTTTCCAGAAGACATTAAGGGCGGTAAAAAAGACCGGAATACCGAGGGTCGTTGTAGGCGGCGGGGTGGCGTCCAACGGAAGGCTGCGGGAAGTGTTCCAGGAAAGGGGCAAGGAAGGGGGCCTGGCTGTCATGTTCTCTTCGCCGGGGTTCTGTACTGACAACGGCGCCATGGTTGCCCTGCTCGGACATTACTACCTTCGGAGGGGGATCGTTTCACCGCTGGACGCGAAGGCATTTTCAAGGATGGCCCTTCCAGGCTTTATGAAATGTTGAAAAAGAGCCTCTCACAGCATCTTATCAAAGACAAAAATATCCTGAAAAAGATGGTGAGCCTTGCGCAGGTGGGGAAAGATGACGTTGTTGTCGAGATAGGGGCAGGCCACGGCGACCTTACGAAGGCCCTTGTTGAGAAGGCGGGGCATGTCTACGCGATCGAGCTGGATACATCGCTTCGAAACTATCTTGACCCTTTAGCGGATCAAAATAAGAACCTTAAGGTCATATACGGCAACGTTCTCGACATTCCCCTTGCTCAGTTCAGCGCCGGGAAAGGCATAAAAGTTGTGGCAAATATTCCTTACAAGATCACGGCGCCGATCCTGTTCAAACTGATCGGGGAGAGGCCGGTGATCAAAAGCGTACACCTTACCGTGCAGCGGGAGATCGGAGAGCGCATAGCAAGCAAGCCTTTCAACAGGTCTTACGGGGCATTGTCGGTTATCTGCCAGCTGGTTGCCGGGACAAAGATCCTCCTGTATCTTAAGCCCGGTCTTTTTATACCTCCCCCGAAGGTAGAAAGCGCCTATGTGGCGATGATCTTCAGAAATGACGGGAACGATGTGGATGAAGACATGGCCGGTTTTATCAAGGCATGCTTCGAGCACAAGAGGAAGCACCTGCGCCAGGCGCTCGTCAGGCGGTATGGCGAGGAAAAGACGACATCTCTTTACGCGTCAATGGGCTTCCTCCCTTCCGTACGGGCTGAAGAGATCGCGCCGGAGAAGTTCAAGGCTATGTACGCATTGCTGAATTCCATGGATGAGGGCAGCCAGTGAGCGGGACCATCGGCTTTACAACGACCATACCGGTTGAGGTGATATTCGCAGGAGGGCATACCCCCTGCGACCTCAATAATATCTTTATTGCCGACCCGGAACCGATGCGCTATATCGAAAGGGCTGAGCGGGACGGATTCCCCAAGAGCATGTGCAACTGGATAAAAGGTATCTACGGCGTCGTCATGGAAAAGGCAGTCGATGCAGTCATAACCGTCATGGAGGGCGACTGCAGCAACACGCAGGCGCTGGCGGAGATACTTCGGCACAAGGGGATAAGAACGATCCCTTTTTCATATCCATACGACAGGGATAAAGAGGCTCTCGCGAGGGAGGTCGAAAAGCTCATGAGGGAACTGGTTGTGGAGAGGGAGGTCCTTGCCCGCGTCGAAGAGGAGATAGAGGGCGTGCGGTCTAACCTTGCCCTGATCGACAGGATGACCTGGAAGGAAAGGCTGGTGACGGGCGCCGAGAACCACCTGTGGCTCGTCAGGGCATCCGATATGCTCGGCGATTACAGGGAATATCGCCGTATGGCGGAGGAATTTTTGAAAGAGGCTGAGGCCCGGCAGGGCATTGAAGGGGTCAACATCGGGTACATCGGGGTTCCGCCCATACTGCTCGATTTATACGAATTCATCGGCAGCGTCGGGGGCCATGTTGTGTATAACGAGACGCAGAGGCAGTTCTCGCTTCCCTTTGCTGCGAATGATATTGTGGAGCGCTACCTCTCCTATACCTATCCTTACGGCGTCTTTGCCAGGCTGGCAGACATAAAGGAGGAGATCGGGAGGAGGGATGTCAAAGGCATCATCCATTATGTGCAGGCGTTCTGCTTCCGGGCAATAGAGGACGTGATCCTCAGGGAGGCCATCGGGGTGCCGATCCTTACGGTCGAGGGCGACCTGCCGCGGACGCTCGACACGAGGACGAAGCTCAGGGTAGAGGCGTTCGTGGAGATGCTGAGCAGCAAATAAACTGTTAAACACAGCTATCAGCGATCAGCTATCAGCAACTACGGGAACATAGTAAACAGCAAAAGCTTTTCGTACTTATTTTAAGTATTGCTATGAGCCATGAACTGTGCAAATTATCTTTATCTGCTGATCGCTGATCGCTGAAAGCTGACAGCTAAAGGATCATGGAAAGGACGAGGCGATATATTATCAACAGGGAAGGGATAGGGTTCTTCAAGGCGATCCTTGAGTCCTACGAAGATGTGGGGGTCTTCTCTGTCCTCGACGGGGATAAGGGCCTTATAGAGCTGATCTATCCTTCGGGTTTCGAAGGCGCTGTGATCGGGATCGTAGCGGATATGGCGAACTACGGAATCACGCTGCGGGAGGTTGATGATGTTCGATGAGACAAATATCTTGAATGCCCTGATGGGAGGGGACAGCCTCTACGGCGATATATTTGCCGAGGAGAAGAGGTACACCCACATACAGCTCGAGTCGGAAAGGATAGAGAAGCTCGAAAAGGGCGTTGACAAGGGGGTCGGCATCCGCGTTATCCATCCCTGGAAGACGTTCTATGCTACGACGAATTCCTTCGAGGAAAAACGCCTCGTGGAGCTCGCCGTGGAATTGCGGAGGTTTTCGGGGGAAGGGAAAGGGAAGGCCGTAAGGCGGGACAGGCATACCAGTGCAGAGTATCCCTTTTCAATTGCCGTTGACCCCGAGGCGGTCGATATGGGGAAGAAGATCTCCATGGTCAAGGGCCTGGAGTCGATGGTGAGAAAGATGGAGCCGAAGATCAGGCAGGCGCGGGTGATGTACCGGGATACAAGCCAGGATATCAGGCTTTTTACCAGCGAGGGGGCGGGGATTGAAGACAGCCGCAGGCAGGTCGTTCTGACCCTTTTTATTGTCGGCGAAGAAAATGGCGAGATGCAGACCGCATATGAGGCGATAGGCGGTTTTTATGGCTTTGAGTTTTTCACCGACGAGGCCATTGAAATGCTGGCAAGGAAAACGGCGAAAAGGCTGAGCGGGCTTCTCGCAGCCGTGGAGGCCCCGATGGGGACGAAAACGGTCGTCCTCGGATCAGAGGCAGGCGGTACGATGATCCATGAGGCGATCGGCCACGGGCTTGAGGCAGACCTTGCCATGGAGGGGCTCTCCTGCTACAAGGAGATGCTCGGGAAAAAGATCGCCTCAACCCTTGTCAGCGTAGTCGATGACAAGACCCTGCCGTATATGAGGGGGACCTATGCCTATGACGATGAGGGGGTGCCGTCCGAAAGGACCGTACTTGTTGAAAGCGGCATCCTGAAGAACTACCTTTTTGACCGCTTCCATGCAATGCGGTACGGGATGAGATCAACGGGGAACGGCAGGCGCGAATCCTTCAGGTTCAGGCCTATCCCCCGGATGAGCAACACGATCATCCTTCCCGGCACAGATAATCCCGCCGGAATAATCGCGTCTGTAGACGACGGCGTCTTTGTGGTGAAGATGGGCGGCGGACAGGTCGATACGGTGAGGGGAGACTTTGTCTTCGAGATATCGGAGGGCTATCTCATCGAAAAGGGCAAGGTCGGGCCCATGATAAAGAACGCGACGATGATGGGCAACGGCCTGAAGGTCCTCCAGGGGATCGATATGGTGGGCAGCGACCTCGGCTTCGGCATCGGCACCTGCGGCAAGGACGGCCAGGGAGTGCCCGTATCCGACGCCCAGCCCACGCTCCGCATCCCCGAGATCGTCGTGGGGGGAAAAGAGCAATAGCCAACAGGGAATTTCTGAGTTGCTGCCAACGATTATCGAATGCCGATCATTGATAATCGGTCCATCTGTTGATGTTTGTTGTTTGCGGTTATAATTTCAGCGTCTTCAGGCGGCGGATCGCTTCGCGGATGTTCTTTTCGCTGGTTGTTATGGATATCCTGAAGTACCCTTCGCCTTCTTCTCCGAACCCGTTGCCGGGGGTGACGACGACCCCCGTCTTTTCGATGAGCTTTTCACAGAAACTCTCCGACGTGTACCCTTTCGGCACCTTTGCCCAGATGTAGAACGTGGCGCGGGGTTTCGCGACCTTGATCCCGATGGAAAGAAGACCGTCGACGACAATGTCCCTTCTTTGCTGGAACCTCTTTTTTAGGTCGTCTAAGGAGCTCTGATCCCCTGTCATGGCCTCTATCCCGGCATACTGGATCGCCTGGAATACGCCTGAGTCTATGTTGGTTTTCAGTTTGCCGAGGCTGTATATCGCATCGGCATTCCCCACGGCGAACCCGATCCTCCAGCCGGTCATGCAGTATGTCTTGGAGAGGGAATGGAACTCAACGGAATATCTTTTCTCTGTGTCGAACTCCAGGATGCTTTTCGGCATGTAACCGTCATAAGCTATTTCGCTGTATGCAGCATCATGGCAGAGAAGGATATCGTGTTCTTTTGCAACGTCGAGCGCCTTTTTATAGAACAGGTCTTCAGCGCAGGCGCCGGTCGGATTATTCGGATAATTGATAAAAAGTATTTTAGCCTTTTGCAGGACCTCTTCCGGTATGTCTTCAAATTGTGGCAGGTAGCCGTTCTCTTCCCTGAGCGGCATTATGTACGGGGTACCGCCGCACAGAAGGGTCGAGATCTTGTATACAGGATACCCCGGCGAAGGGACAAGAACCACGTCGCCGCTTTCCACGTATGCCAGGGGCATATGGGCGATACCTTCCTTTGAGCCGATGAGGGTGACCACTTCATTGGCAGGGTTGAGCCTGACGCCGAACCTCCTCAGATACCAGTCTGCGACCGTTTTTCTGAACGCCGGCATGCCTTCATAGCTTGGATATCTGTGGTTCCTCGAATCTTCGGTGGCCTCTTGCATCTTTTGAATGATATTCACCGGCGTCGGGATATCGGGATCACCGATGCCGAGGTCGATGATGTTGACCCCTTTCTGCCTCGCCTCCTCTTTTTTCTTGTCGATCCTCGCAAAGAGGTAGGGAGGTATCTTCTCTACTCTTGATGCCGGTTTTACCATGTTGTTGCTCCTGATCGAAATTGCGCAATAACCAGATAATGAAATTACATATTCTTTGGTTTAAAGTAAAGCCTTTTTTTGTTATGAGCCGTCAGCCGGCGCTTTTTATTTGAAAAGGCTTTCGTGGATATGTCAAAATAGAACAATGTATAAGATCCTGGAAAGGATGCCCCACGATTTCCCTATCGTCGAGAAACCATACGATGAGATGGCAAAACACATGGAGGTGGAAGGGAAAGGCCTTATCGATACGCTGAAGCGCTTGAGGGTCGAGGGCGCGGTGAGGCGCGTTGCCGCAGTCCTCTATCACAGAAGGGCGCTCTATACGCATAACGCAATGGTGGTCTGGCGCGCCGCAGATGACGACACCGAAAGGGCAGGCAGGATCATGTCTTCCTTCCCCCAGGTAAGCCATTGCTACGAAAGGGACAGGGGCGGGTACTGGGATTACAACCTTTTTACCATGATACACGGGAAAAGATTGCAGGACTGTACCGATGCAGTAAGGGAGATATCGGAGAGGACCGGCATCAAAGACTTTCAGATCTTCTTCAGCAAGCGGGAGTTCAAAAAAATATCCTTCAGCGTTCACCATGAATAGAAAGGGATCCCACGATCTGTACGGGCAGGCGGTACGATATATGCCGGGCGGCGTGAACAGCCCGGTCAGGGCCTTTTTGTCCGTCCATGACGAGCCGTTTTACGTAAAGAGAGGAAAGGGGGCATACCTCTACGATGTTGACGGGAACAGCTATCTCGATTATGTGGCCTCATGGGGCGCGATCATCCTCGGCCACGCCGACGACGGCGTCAACGGTGAGGTGAAGCAGGCGATCGAGGACGGGACGAGCTACGGCGCCTGTCATCCCTACGAGATCGAGATGGCGAAGCTTATCACCGGGGCGTTTCCTTCCATTGAGCTCGTGAGGCTTACAAGCTCGGGCACAGAGGCAACGATGAGCGCCATACGCCTCGCGAGGGGCTTTACAGGGAAGGGCGGCGTTGTCAAGTTCAGAGGGTGCTACCACGGCCACCTCGACAGCCTTCTCGTAAAGGCAGGCTCGGGCCTCGCCACGTTCGGCATACCCGACAGCGAAGGCATCCTCCCTGACCTCGCAAGATATACGTTCATAGCCGAATTCAACAATATTGAGAGCGTCCGGGCCATCGTGGAAGGAAACCGGGATATTGCCTGCGTTATTGTTGAGCCTATAATGGGGAATATGGGGGTGGTACTTCCTGGGAACGGTTTTCTTAAAGGGCTGGAAAGGATATGCAGGGACCGCGGGATACTGCTTATCTTTGACGAGGTGATAACAGGGTTCCGTGTTGCTTACGGCGGCGCCCAGCATATATACGGCATCAAGCCTGACATCACCTGCCTCGGAAAGATCATCGGCGGCGGTTTTCCTATCGGCGCCTTCGGCGGCAGGAAAGAGATCATGGAATGCCTTGCGCCCCTTGGCGCGGTCTACCAGGCAGGCACATTGTCCGGAAACCCCGTTGCTGTCCGGGCGGGAATCTGCGTGCTTACGTACCTGAAGGAACACCCGGAGGTATATGCGATGATGGGTGAACGGGTGGATGCGCTGAAGGCCGCCATACTGGGAATAGCGAAACGGCAAGGGATTCCCTATACCGTCAACAGCGCTACCGGAATGTTCACGGGGTTCTTTACAGAACACGATGTCCGCGATGACATGTCGGCGAGTGCGGCAAACCGGATGATCTACGAGAGGTTCTTTAAAAGAATGCTGGAGGAGGGGATATTTTTTGCGCCGAGCCCCTTCGAAGCCTCATTCGTTACCCTCTCTTACGGAGATAAAGAGATGACAAAAACGGTGGAAGCCTGCGAAAGGGTCTTTAAGGGGCTTTTGTCATGAGGGCTGTTGCATATATAGACCTCGGCATCCTCGAAGAAAATTACAAGACGATCAGGGCAGGGGTCCCGCACAACGTAAAGGTGCTCTGTGTCGTGAAGGCAGATGCTTACGGCCATGGCGCAGTGCAGGTATCCCGGAGGCTTGAAGAGAACGGCGTTGACTACCTGGGGGTAGCCAATATAGAGGAAGGGATGGAACTCAGGAAGGCAGGCATCAGAAGCCCCATCCTCGTTATGGGCGGGATGCTGCCCTGGGATATGGAAGAGCCTTTCTATGAATATGATCTTGAGCCGGTCATCTATGATGCCGGCATGATAGAGAGGCTGAAAGGCAAAAGCTTCCGCAGCGGGAAGACGATGAAGGTCCACATCAAGGTGGACACGGGGATGGGACGGCTCGGCTTCCGGCCCGAGGAAGTGCCGCATGTCGTCAGGGCAATGAAGGAGATGCCTCATATTGAGATAGAAGGCTGCATGAGCCACTTTTCATCGTCGGAGGTGCGCGATGAATACGGGCTTAACCAGATAAGGATCTTCGAAAAGTCCCTGAGGGCGATGAGAGAAGAGGGCGTAGCCCCGAAAATAGCCCACATGGCCAACAGCGGGGCCATTACGAACTATCCTGAGGGATATTTTGATATGATACGCGTCGGGATAAGCCTCTATGGTTCGCATCCTGCGAGAGAGCTTGCCGCGAAGCTGCACGTCAGGCAGGTTATGAGGCTTGTTTCGAAGGTCGCGCTGATAAGGGAATTTCCGCCGGGAAGCCCCCTCAGCTACGGGAGGACCTTTACCACCACCGGCAGAACGCGCATTGCCTGTATACCCGTGGGATATGCAGACGGTTACCCGAGAGCGCTTTCCAACAGGGGCTCAGTGCTGATAAAAGAGAAGAGGTGCAATATTGTTGGAAGGATCTGCATGGACTGGTTCCTTGCCGACATCACAGACCTTCCTAACGCAGCGGCGGGGGACGAGGCGGTGCTCCTGGGACATGACGGGACATCGACGATAACCGCTGACGAGATCGCAGAGTGCGCCGGAACGATCCCCTACGAGATCCTGTGCAAGATATCGAAGAGGGTCGCGAGGGTCTACGTCTGAAACAATCACCAATAACCAAACATCAATCACCAATTAATACCCAATAATCAATGACCGAATACCCAAACGGGGAAAAATACAGGCAGGTCTTTGTTTGGTGATTGAATATTGGGTGTTGACGATTAATTGGAGCTTGGTTATTGGTGTTTGGTTATTCTCCCTTATCGGGATACTGGTGGGCGATGTTGCGGATGACGTCGAGTATGGAGGTAAAGGTGTCCACTATCTCGGGATCGAAGTGCTTCCCCCTCTCTTGCACAAGGGTATCGAGGACCCTTGATTCTTCCCAGGTCTCCTTGTAGGACCTCCGGGAGGAGAGCGCGTCATACACATCGGAGATGGCCACGATCCGGCCGAAGAGAGGGATCTCGTCGGCGACCTTGCCCACCGCCTTTCCTGATTGGTCCGTACGCCCTTGCAGCGGCTCGCCGCTATGCAGATCGATGTGCCCGGGATATCCATGTCCGTCCCATCTTTCATGGTGGTTGAGGGCAACGATGAACGCCGCTTCGTCAAAGTCTGACCGCATGTTGGAGAACAGCTGGGCGCCGAGGAAGGTGTGCTGTTTCATTACGTCGTACTCATCATTGTCTAGGCGGGCGGGCTTCTTGAGGATCAGGTCCGTGATAGCTACCTTGCCGACGTCGTGGAGCATTGCCGACATCCTCAGGACGTCTTTGTTCTTTTCGATCATATCCTCGTCAATCCCCTTTGCCCTCGCCCATGCCTCGTAGACCTCCACAGCGTATGATGCCACGCGGTTGACGTGGGCGCCTGTCTCCATGGGGTCCCGCAGCTCGGCCATCTTTATCATCCGCAGGATGATATCCCTGGTCATCATGGCCCGATCTATGGCGATTGCAGCGTTGTTGGCAAAATGCATGATATAGGGCTCGTCGTCGCCTGAAAAGGGGATGATGTTGCCTGCGCTGTCTTTTGCGTTGATCAGCTGAAGGACGCCGACGATCTCATCATTGTGTGTTTTGAGCGGAAAGGTGAGGACCGATTGTGTCCTGTAGCCGGTCAATTGGTCGTACGACTGGTCAAAAGAGTAGGGGACGCCGCCGCCCAAATTATATACGTCCTTTATGTTCAGCATCGAACCTGTGTTGGCAACGTACCCCGATATGGATTTGCTGTTTACGGGGATCGAAAAGGTTGAATAGATAAGCTTCTTGCCCGGCAGCAGCCTTTTCTGCTGCGTATCGTTCTGCGTGTATTTGAATTTCAGGGTGTCGGCTTCCTTGATATAGATCGATCCCGCATCAGCATTTGTCAGATACCGCGCCTTGGTGAGGATCCTTTCGAGAAGGATATCGATGTCTTTTGTCTGGGTCACATCGAGCCCGACATTGAGAACTTCGCGGAGCTTTTGTTTTTCGTCGTATATCATTGTTCAGCCCGTATGGCCCGATACATGCCCTGCCTCATGAGAGGAATACGTCATGTCAGTAGGGGATGCCGGACACTAAGTACTCGAAGCGCGCTTTAAAATCTGCCGGTTCCATATTGGCGACCCTGGCAAGGTTCTTCAGGCGGTCGCCCTGGAAGTCCTCCTTCTCGAGCCTGATCATATATTTTCTCGCAACCTCGTAGGTCTCTGTGTTGATATCCACCTTCCTGATCTTTATCTTGCCGGTGCAGTAATCCACCATCTCAACAAAAGGCACCGGTTTTAAATTCCCTTCATAAGAGACGATCATGGCCCCTGTGCCGCCTTTCAGGAGGTAGCGGACAGCGCCGTACCCGAGGTTCCTCGTATATTCGACATCGTAGGGAACAGGGTTGGCAGCCCTCAGCTCATAGCCGATTTTTTTCTCGAAGATGTCGGTCTTGATGCCCATTGACCTCAACGTTTCATTGACAAAGCTCCTGAGCAGCCTTCCGAGCTGGATCTCGGAAAGCTTCAGTTCCCCTTTTTCGTTCTTTATCATATCTTCATAACGGCTCAGTTCCTCAGGGTCGAACATCTCGGAGATGCCTTCCGCCAGTATGGCCACGCCGAAGTCCCTGTCCATGGATAGCCGCTTGATGATCGATCCCGTCAGGGTATCTGCCACCCTTTTAAAAGAGAGCTTGCCGTTCCCGAACTCTTCCGGTATGAGAGAGATCGTGGCGCCGGCGGCCTTCCCCATCCCCAGGGCCAGGTGGCCTGCATGCCTTCCCATCGTCGTAATGAAATACCATCGCCCCATCGTGCGGGCATCTTCCATTATGTTATTGACGATATAAACGCCCACATGCCTCGCCGTCTGAAAGCCGAACGTTGAAAATCCGCCCGGCAAAGGTATGTCGTTATCGATCGTCTTAGGCGTGTGGACGACGCTGACAGAGCCCCTTGCCTCTCTCTCGATCCAGTTTGCCATATAGAGGGTGCCGTCGCCGCCGATGGTTATAAGGTACTTTATGCCGATCTTCTTCAGCGTTGACATGAGGACTTTGAATTTTGCCTTTGCATTATCGGGGGCGTCGCGGGAGGTGCGGAGGATAGAGCCTCCGGCTGCGTGGATCCTCGAAACGCCGTCGATCGTGAGGGGCATGACATTCATCTGGCCCTCAAAAAGGCCCTTGAACCCGCCGATGAGCCCTACGACCTTCTTCCCCTGGTTTATAGCTTCGATCGTAGCTGCGCTGATAACGCCGTTAATGCCGGGAGCCGGGCCGCCTCCGACTATGATGCCTATGAGATCTTTTTCTTTTTCCATATTGGAATTATTGTGCATTTTTCTCATGATATTTGCAAGTTTTTTGTATAACCCGCGTATAACTATACCGTCTCGTATCTCTGTTTTCGGTTGCCGGGCGTATATTCTTTAGAATAAATACTAAATCCGAATTTCTAAATCCTGAACAAATGCAAATGTTCAAAATTCAAAAATTTTTATTCTTCGAGGGTGCCGCGCGCAGCGCGGCATGGGTAATTGCTTAGTATTTACCCTTATGCAGTTTGCGTGATATGATGAAACGCAGAGGTCGTGACGAAGATCGGTTTTCATATATCCATTGCGGGCGGATTTGATGAAGCCCGCAGGGAGGCGAAGAGGCTGCGCTGCGAGGTTGTCCAGATATTCGTCAAAAATCCCCGTTCCTGGGCGCAGAAGTCGTGGCGGGATGAAGAGGTTGAGGCCTTTAAGAGGTTGTCGTCTGAGATCCCTGTATTTGCCCACCTTTCCTATTTGCCGAACCTCGCGAAGATCGACGGGGACGAACGGCACATGAAGGGTTTTATCCACGAGGTGCGGCTATGCTGCGAACTCGGCATCCCCGCAATCGTCGTTCACTGCGGCTCACGAGAGGAGAAAGAGAAGGGGATCGCGATGGCGGCTCAGGCTGTCAACAGGGTGCTGGAGGGGTTCGACATACAGGTTCTTCTCGAGAATGCGTCCGGCCAGGGGTCAAGCATCGGAAGGAATGTCGATGAGCTTGCAGGGATATACGGGGGGATTGCCAGAAAGGATAAGGTCTTTTTATGTCTCGATACGGCGCACCTCCTCCAGTCAGGATATGACATCAGGCGGAAGAGTGTATGGAACGGATTGATAGGCGACATTGAGGGTGGTATCGGCAAAGGGAAGATCATGTTCTTCCATCTCAACGACTCTTCAACTGCCGCCGGGAGCAGGGTCGACAGGCACTGGCATATCGGCAAAGGAGAGCTGGGCATCGAATTTTTTAGGCTTCTCTTAAATGATAAAAGATTTGCCCATCTCGCGGGCGTCATGGAAACGCCGAAGATGGGCAAAATGGATATCAGGAATATGAAGGTTATGCGCTCGTTACTTTCTCCTCTGATGTCTCGTTCTTCTTCTTAGTTTTTTATACTTATGCTTCCTCATCTTTTTCTTGCGCCATTTCATCACGCTGCCCATTAATTCACCTCATTGTTTCAAATAAAATGTGTCACGTAACGCGTTATTGATATCGTAAACGTTGAAAATATACCCTTCCTCGCCCCTTTTTGCAACAATATAATGAAAGAAACCGCCATGTTCTTCATCAAATGTGAGAAGCCGCGACCCGCCGCCGCCCGCGATAACGTATGTTATACCGTCCTTTTCGCTCCTGTTGTACAGGTGCTCATGGCCGGCGAAGACCAGTTTTACGTTGTGTTTAACGAACAGGTCGTGCAGCATATCCCTGTCCGCGGGGTATCTGTCAAGGTCGTACCGCCTGCCGAAGGAGGTTGGGAAAAGCGGCCTATGGAGGAAGACGATCCTTTGTGCGAAGGGCTCCTCCAGGGTGTTTTTGAGCCACTCCAACTGCCTGCCTGTAACCTTGCTGGTTTCGCCGGGGATTTCCGTGCAGAGGATGACGAACTGAATATCGTTGAAGGCAAGGGCGTAATAGAGAGGTTTTCCGATAATCCTTTCATAGGCCTTCAGCGATCTCGCGCTGTTTATGTCGTGGTTGCCCGGTGTTATGTGGAACGTTATTGTTGCGCCGGTCAGCTCAAGGAACCTTTCCCACTCCTTGACGGCGCCGGGATGGTCGATGACGTCGCCGACAATGAAGATAAGGTCAATCCCTTCCTGCGCGATCTTCTTGAGAAACCTTTTATATACCGCCTCGGTGACCCCGATCTTTGTGTCTCCGATTATTCCAAAGGAAGGATAATCTGCGCCAATCCCGGGATGGGGGGCAATAATTATACACAGCAGGAGGAGGGCAAGGAGCCCTGTGAGTATCCGTCTGCCCATAACCCGTTTATATTACACGATTATCGGCGGGTAAGCAAGAAAGCAGCGGCATAACAGACCGTATACCGTCGTTCGTATATCGTATATCGCAATGAAATCCTAAATCCTAATATCGAAGCACCAAACAAATTCAAATGTTTGAAAAACAACGTACAAAATCGGATTTCCCATATTTAAGGGCACCAGGAATCTCTTGACAACCCGTTTCTTAAAATATACTATTAAAGTATATTATGAGAAACGACGAGATGAAGACAAAACAGATAGTCAACCTGGTAGCGGCGCTGCCGTTTTTCAGCATTGCCGATCTTGCGCCGATAGGAGAAAGGCCATCGTATGTGAACATTATCCTTTCCCGGCAGGTCAAGCGGGGAACAATGGTCCGTCTCAGGAAAAACCTGTATGTGGCGAAGAGCTACCTGGATAATGCAGACCGGAGAGGCGTCTTTTCCGATTATGTCGAGTTTGCCGCCAACAGGCTCTACCCGCCTTCTTATCTCAGCCTCGATTATGTGCTCCATGAACACAACATGCTCACGGAGATCCCCCGGAACATAACCTCGATGGCGCTCCGCAAGACAGAGCGTTTTTCCAACAGCCTGGGCACCTTCATCTATCACACGATCAAGGAAGAACTGTTTCTCGGATTCAAGACCGTAAGGAAAGGCAATCTCTCGATCTTCAAGGCAACCAGGGCCAAAGCGCTCTTTGACTTCCTCTATCTCCGGAAGAGGCTGCTTGTGGACAGACAGGCGGTTGATGAGCTGCGGCTCAACCTTGATGGGTTCACGAAGAACGACTCCAGGGAGCTTGAAGGATACGTGAAAATAGAAGGATCACCGCGCATGAAGGAGATCATCGATTGGCTAAAGTAACAACCATCATGGAAACCATCAGGCCTGCACTCACGAACATAATAAGCGAGTCTCCGTCCAGGAACAGCCTTTTTAAGAGGAACCTTCTCAAGGAGTACCTCCAGGTTGTGGTCCTCGATTTTATATACTCCCACCCCGTCTACAGCCGGCTTATATTCTACGGGGGATCGGCCCTCGCCCATTGCTTTGACCTCCAGCGGCTGTCCGAAGACCTGGATTTTGTCGATGAATCGAAAAAGATCAGCCCTGCAAAGCTGGCCATGGACATAGAAGACCATTTCACCAAGCGTACCGACCTTAAGGTGAAGACGACCGTGCAGAAGTTCCGTATATACCTCAAGTTCCCGATCCTCCGCGATCTCGGCATAAGCACCAGGGAAGAAACGGATATCCTGTTCCTTAAGATCGAGGTCTATACCGAATTTGATTTCTGCAAGGGCTATGCAACGGACATCCGTCCTATCTTCAAACATAACCGGTCCGTTCTCATCAAAACCCTTGATATGCCTACCCTCATGGCGACAAAGATCAGGGCGATCCTTTACCGCAAATGGGAAAAGACGGACAAGCAGGGAAGGACGACGGTGAAGGGAAAAGGCCGGGATTACTTTGACCTCCTGTGGTATCTCCAGAAAGGGGTTCAGCCTAACCTTTCCTGCATCGAAGGCTTTGAGAGCATGAAAGACCTTAAGGAGAAACTCCTCTCCATAATCGCGGGCATAGACAGCCGGAGCATCCGGCTTGACCTTGATGCCCTCATAGCTGACCCTAATTTTGTGAACAATATCGGCCGGAACATGAAGGCGATTCTGGAACGGGAGATTTCGGAGAAGTTGTAGTTCTGCCTATCCCTTCAAACAAAAACTATATACGATTGTATTCGGAAGTCAGTAGACGGGCAGATTCATAAAGTATGAGATGCTTCGTGTGGTAATCAATTCATCTCGTCTCTTCTCACAAAAATCTACAAAAAAGTATATTGGCTTTTGTTTGACAGGAGGACTGTAGGATGTCCCCCATCGGCCATCGGCCACACGATCGCGGACTCATAGAGAACCTCATCTATAATGTCAATGTTTGGTAACATATAATTATGAGTCAACGATCCCTTCTTTGTGAATGCTCTGGTAAGATTTAATATGAGGCAATTCGGAGCCGGATGATTGTCTTGAAAAGAGGCCCTAAAACCGCTATACTTAATCCCACGCGCCTGTAGCTCAACTAGGATAGAGCAACGGACTTCTAATCCGTAGGTTCCGCGTTCGAGTCGCGGCAGGCGCGCTCTAATAATTACAATAAGTTACAAATATTTCACAATCTCATAAAAAATTAATAGCTGTATTCTATCCATCAATAGTCCATCATTTGCTTTCCCGATGACCAGGTTTGACTGATCACCGAGTTGACGGTATCATCTTCTCTTTTGCGCGCCGCATTTCGGTCCCCGCATCATCTTCGGCAAGCAATCTTTGCAGATCCATCCGTCCTCAGACTCTTCGGCCCCGGCTAAAGGCTTGATCTGGTTGCAATACGTGCATCTCATTTCGATCGCGCCATGTGCCATAAGTTGTGCTTTCAGCGTCGGAGGCGCTGCTTTAAGTATCAGCGTTCTTTCCTGGGATCTACCGTCCGACAGTTCTATATCATCCAATTCGTAGTCGCCGTCAAGAATCTCGGCCGTGTTTTTTCCCTTTTTCATGACATCACTTCCTTTTTCCAAATAATTACTTCCAATGTAATACTCACTTTGTCTTATTTCAATATTTTGCAATTAGTATGCCAGACATTTTGAGACCAACATCGAACGCGGAATGGCCACCCGCTTCATCAAATAGATGGTGAGGTGTTTCTCCGGGAGTACAATATTGTCGAAAGAAGCTGGTAGTGTCGACATTATTGTCGAGTGCAAGAACTCCAGTTTGACGGTTCTACTTCACATTTGCTTCACAGTGGAAAAGAATTCTTTTTCCCAGACCCCCCCTACCCATCAGAATTTCAAAAGGAACCCCACCACACGCGCTTTACGTCAACCCCGTATATAAAAATCTCTCTATAAGAAAACCACAATGGACACCACAATGGACATATAATTGATTACTTCCTTAAGCAGACAGGCGGGTAAATCTAAAAATGTGATATGTATCATGTGGTAATTCATTCAATCTCATCGCTTTGCACAAAATACCATAAAAATCATATTACCTTTTGCTCTGTAATATCTGTAAACACCATTTTACAGCATTGTAAACGTCGTTTTATACAGGAAATGAATGAATATTTTGATTGATTTTTCTTTTACCTGGTATATCATTGAAAGAAAAACCAAGTTGTTATATTAAATGTTATACCAGGAGCGAATGAAAAGCAGACTTGACTACAACTACACGGTTAACGAATGCGACATACTCGACAAATCCAAGGGAGAAGCATTTCGTGAAAAGCGACGGCAGTGGCTAGAATGGTTGAATGGCGACGACCCTCACTCTATATGCCGACAAATCTACTCCATGCTTTGGGACCACGCACTTTTTACAGTCGTGAATGAGTTGAGAAGGATCGCGATAGAAGAACCTCAGACTGGAATAGGTTTCAATAGCTCGGTCATTCGTTTGTTCGACACTGGTTTTGTTACCACCCAGAGCACGAAGATCAGGCGACTCATAGAAAAGCCAAAATCAAATCCGAAATCGGCCGTGATCTCATTACGAAGAGTCCTCAAAGACATCTCCGATAATGCCAGCATTCTGACTCGTGAGAACCTCGTTTGCTATGATGGCCTACCGTACGATTACGATGAGGTTCACCGAAAGTGGCTGGCTTCATTACCCGTGACCGAAGACGGTATCCACTGTGGTAGCTTGGCCTTTCAGGGGCCTGATGCCTGGGCCGCCTCCGAAATAGTCCACAAGCATTTCGACATCTTGGCTCAAAAAAACCCGCACGAACGGACAAGAGGAGACATGGTCAAGCAACAGGTTTTTGAAAACCTGGAATCGCAAATTCAGAAATGCGATCACGTGAAGACCTACGTTGACAAATTTATAGCGCATGCAGCCGCACCTGAAACAAGGGAGCACCTTCAGACCGAAGAAGAGGCGATGACCCTAGAGCGGTTGGAAGCCTGTTGCAGAGCCCTCTATTGTGTAGCTTCTTTTATCTCGGGATCGTTGCTTTGGGAATCTTCTCTCGGAGGACTGCCTGTTCCTCAATTCGATCATTTGAAAGACATTGAAAAGAGATGGGTCAGCCCAGGAAACGTTGGAAAAGCTCGCGAGACATGGAGAGCATTTGAAAAACAGGTTGCTGGCTGGGGTTCAACCGACATTTGGCCAGAAGGTTTTGTAAGAGATCAACAAAGTTGCGGTATAACAATTTGATGAAGCCGACCGGTGAAATAGGGTGGTCAAAATCAGTAAGGGCTTTACCAATGTTGCTGTGGTACCACACCGGCGGCTCATCATAGTGTTGTGCATATTCAAGAAAGGGGATTGTATGACGAAAGCGCTTCTATTCATGCTCGGGATCGTGTTGATACCGTTCCAAGTGATCGCTCTTGAGAAGACCTACGTTTGTGAAGTCCAACAGGTAGTTCAACTTGGGGACACAGGCAAAATGGAGAAGCCAATAACCGCTTACGAAGCATTGGTTGGCCAATCGTTCGTGGTGAACCGCACTACTGGCACGTTAGATGGAACCGTTTCGTGGCTCAAAACAACTGAGTTTGAAAGAGTGACTATTATCAGCGATGGCAGACATAAGAATGATTTCAAATCCATTTCCATTGCTAGGCCTCCCACTGCTTTGGCTGTATATCTACACATCCATGTGGTAGGTTCAGGAAAGACTAAACCATTCTATTTGGCTACTGGTGACTTAATCATGGCTGGTATATGTAGATAAACGTAAATGGCGTTTAACGGGCGAATCCACCCTGTTTACAAAGGCAGAATTGCCCAACCAAGCGTTCGAGTCGACTTGTAAACTTGCGGCTCAATTCTGTGTCGGACTGATACAAATGGAGTGAGAAGATAATATGCCCGTAAGCCGTACAATTCGCGTTTTTCTTGCGTCACCCGGTGACATTGAGGAGGAGCGTCGTGTATTTCGGGAAGTAATAGTAAAGCTTTCGAGTCTTTCGGAATATCGTTTTCAATCGCTTGGCTTTGAAAATGCGCTTGCCTCAACTGGAAATCGACCGCAGGACAACATCAATGCTTTAATCGACCAGTGCGATGTATTCCTCACAGTATTTTACCGCAGGTGGGGCTGTTACTCCTCAGACACTGTGGTTTACACTGGATACACCGAGGAGGAATTCGAGCGCGCAAACAGACGCCTCGCTAACACCGGAGCCCCTGAAATATTTTGCTTCTTTAAGCATGTTGATCTCTTGTCGCTTGCTGACCCTGGCGAACAGCTTACTAAAGTATTGGAGTTCAAGCGCCGCATAGAGGAATCGAATCAAGTACTCTACCGTACATTCGGGACCATAGACCAATTCGCGACTGAGTTGGAGAAACACCTGCTCGCTTTTGCTGGAGGCCAGCTACCAACGCCGCGCAGTGCCCCGCGCCGAATTCATCTGCCAATCTTGTCAGACCGCCAACCGGAGAACGAGCGCAGTCTTGATCTGACCACTATGGCACAGGCACAATTGGCAGCAAGTAGTGGCCGGATTGAGGAGGCCACATCGCTATTCGCCCGTCTCTCACAGACATCAAGGAATATCGAGGTGCTCGACGTAATCAGACAGTTCTTCGAACGGACTGGTAACACAGATGCCGTTCAAGCTGTGTTTGAGCGAAAAGCGACACTCCTCCAGGACAGAAGGCTCGCCGCCCATGAGTATGCCGCAGTAATCATGTCACTGCATTGGCTCGATGATCTTGTGGCTGGGATGTTGAGACAAGTGCCATGCGAGAAACACGATATCGTTGAACGTAGGATCAGGAAACTTTTCACAGGAACGAGGTTTCGTGAGCTTATGATCGAGTCTATGGCCAAACACTTCACCGTGGGAGAGCTTCTTGCCTTGGCTCGTTTTTATCGTGGCGAAGGCGGAACTGTTGCGCAAAAGTTTGGTCACTATATAGGGGTTGCCATACCGGAGATAATCACACTTCTTTCAAAAGAAAACCCGGAGATATTCAACAACAGAGCAGAAAGAACCAATGGTGAATGTACTTAGCCAACCATGGCTTGCAGCGGATCGTGTGCCGCTCCCGCTGAAGCCTGCGTTATGCAAAGACGGAGATAAAGAATGGGCGAAATTACTACGCTGAGTGATACCTTGAAGTTACTGCCAGGAGATGTCCCTATTCTTCTAGACAATGAAACTTGTGTGTACTGTGGCACCTCACTTATCGTACAAAACGACACTAAAGAACACGTTATAGGAAGGCGTTTTGTTCCGAAAGGAAAGCTTGACGGTCAGTGGAATCTCATAGTCCGTGCATGTAGTTCGTGCAATCGAAAAAAAGCCGACTTGGAAGACGATATCTCTGCTATTACAATGCAGACCGATGCTTCAGGTAAGCACGCTATCGAAGATGAAGCCCTTAAACAAGAGGCGCGAAGAAAGGCTGCCAACTGCTTTAGTCGTCGCACTGGGAAGACCATTTGTGACAGTTCCGAGAAGATCAAGCTTGAAATGCCTCTCGGCCCTGGCGCCACCATCACCTTCAACCTATCATCCCCTCCGCAGGTTAGGGAAGAGCGCGTATATGAACTTGCGCGCATGCAAATAGCGGGCTTTTTCTATTGGATAACTTATGATCATGCTACAAAAAAGGGTGGTTTTTGGTTGGGCTCGTTCTTTGCTCTTCTTCAATCACCTCGTTCAGATTGGGGTAATCCGGTATACATTCATTTTATGAGGTCTGTCATTGACTGGGAGCCTAGAGTGCTGGCTATCGGAGCTGATAGCTTTTTCAAGATTGCCATTAGACGTCACCCGGACGCTGTTTGCTGGTCTTGGGCACTTGAGTGGAACCAGAATTACCGAGTCATAGGCTTTTTTGGAGAGGAAGAACCTATACGTGCCATTTTGGCCGACTTTCCAGTTTTGACAACAAACACAATAGCTCAAGGGCCTAACGAATTCGTGAGTTTTCGCACTGAGACGTCTCTCAAGGAAAGCGATGACTACCTATTTGAATGAAAAGGCTTGGGTGAGTAAGATGAACGCATAACCACTGATGCAGCCGACCCATTACACTCGCGGCTGATTCATTTGTTAGAGTTGAGAGTATATAAATGAAAAATATAATCGTTGGTAGCATAATTGCTGTAGTTGCAGGTTTAATTGTACTCGTTGTCGAATATAACTTTTTTAATCCCAGACCAACAACACAAGATATATCGAGTAATAGCACATCTGAATCTTCGTATGAAAATATGAAAGACAATCCTTCCGCCAAGGGTGACGCGTCTAATATTACAAAAAAAACAAAGAATACCACCCAAAACATTCTTCAAGATAAATTGGAAAAGATGTACGTGGCTGCAAAAGGTATAGGTTATGACACAATTGCTAGAAACAAAGCCTTAAGAGAAGTTATCGCCGAATCAATTCGCTATAAAGACTTCTACTTTGCGATTAAGGTAGCACAAGATATTACTTATGATACAGCAGAGAGGAACAATGCTCTTGAAGAAATTATCAAGTCCGCATGTACAAGTCAGGATTTCGACGCTGCCAACAAAGCCACAGATCTAATTATTCATAACACAGCAATGAAAAATGCTAATAAGCAAAGGGTATTAGAATCTATAAAGCAGAGTTTAAAATAATCATAAATATTTTCTAAGTGTAAAAAAGGGGAAGGATAAGGGGACGCTCTTGAAATGTTGACATGTTACGGAAAGAGCCGCCCAACAAGGCAATCCAGCGGATGTCTTACGGCCGCCGCTGATTTTGTAGTTAAGCAAATAAAAAAGTAAACGTTTCATCCCGTAATCTTCACCGACATGTTTATAGATGGAATCAATCTTATAGGTGCAAATCAGCGCCCACACAGCCAGCTCGGGCTCTCGCAATTAGGAGATACTGTAAGTATTCTTTTTTTGATCCCCCCTCTACCGATATAAAGATGCTCCCTACGTGCCCTTACTCCAAACCTGCATATATAAATCCTTACCATACGCACAAATCTCGTAACATCTTTTCCGGTCATACCTCACCTATACCTCTTTTCAAGCCTTTTCTTTTACAAAAAACGCTCTTTAAAAATTTTAAAAAAGCCCACAAAAAAACATCTTACTATGACATAAGGTGGGACCAGGGGGAGATTGTTCTTCTCCCCCCATTTTTGGCTTTTTAGTCAGGCAGCAGCTTATATCCCCGCGCCTTCAGCTCTTCTTCCAAGTCATTGTAAATTTCATTTTTAGCCCAATCTGCGTAGTCGAAGCCAAAACGATCTTGATATCGCGCATAAACGCCCGGAGTATCGGTTTCAAACTCCTTATCGAAATTTATTTCTGGATGAAACTCGGCGCAATATTGCCTCAGGCGGTAGGTTGTAAAAACCGGATTACCTATCATCAGCTCCTCTATTTCAGTAGCTTCATCAAAATCATCTTCGCTGTCAATGAGTTCAAGCGATCCGTCTTTATTCCGAACAATCCTATAAAATCCATCATTCAAACAATCGACAAATAAAGAAGTTTTTATTGTTTCCATTTTTGTTTCCTCCTGGTTCTGTTGTTCGTTTACGTGTTTCGTTTTCATAAATCCTCCCTTTATTTTTTTATTAATCTTATAGTGGCGATTGCCTCTCTTCGCCTTTCACCTCCTTACCGTTCGGGAGGAAACAAAAAACCCATCACAGATTACTATAAACCTCCTGAACGTAAAATAACGTTACAGGAAGTTCTCAACCGCAATCTGTCATGGGTTTCAATTTCTTTTGGCTTTTTGCCTTAAAGGCAAATAGTCGAGAACTTCAATATGTTTTTATTTTAATCCCCGGTACATTATTTTGTCAACATGATTTATCTATCAAATTTGCAACTTCTTAACCTCTGAAAATTGCCCAAGCATACAAATGCGGGTAGACTCTCTATATGAAAAAAGCAGACGGGTACAGCCCAGCAGACTTTAACCGCTTGCCTTTTTTCTTCCCCTCTGACACCCTGTTGTCAGTGCGCTTGGGTATATGAAGTAGTAAGATGGAACACTATCTCAGGGGGTGAATTATGATTACAGAGGGAGGATCAAGAAGACAGAACCGTAATACTGCAGGAAAGTGGCTGAATTCCCCTACAAGGATCTACGAAGGCAATCCTCAGGATGTACAAACTGTTCTCCCTGATTTCGAGCGAAGGAACCTTGTTGTAACCCAGCCGGAGAAGCTCTTCCCCTTTATCAACCCCCGTCTGGACCTTATCGTCAGAAAACCTATAGAACACATAAACGGCAGGTTGTGGGTCTCCGATATCCATAAGGACGATTACATCCCCATCGGTACCGTATCAAAGGAGTACCGGCTTGTCCCCCATAAGGAGGTCTTTGACACCGCCCTTTTCGCCCTTACCGAGAACGATATTGATCCTTCCCATACCAGAGCAGAACTTCTCCTCACCGAATACGGGGAGCGGATGCACTTCAGCATCTATCTCCCTCAGAAGTATGACTTCGATCCGGGGGACGGACACCCCATGGCGATGCGCCTTGAATGTTTCAACTCCGTGGAGGGGAGCACCCGCTTCAAGGCATTTGTTGGCTGGCTTCGTTTCGTCTGTATGAACGGGTTCATCATCGGGGTCACTACTGCCAGATTCCAGCACCGCCACGACAGGACCCTCGATATCACCGATATTAGTGCTGTTTTGAAGAACGGTATCGCAGATGGGACAAAGGAGAGGGAGAACTTCAGGGAGTGGCGAAAGACCATCGTAGAGAAAGGCTCCCTTCCCCCATGGATCAACGAGTCGGTATATAAAACATGGGGATTCAAGGCGGCAACCCGCGCCTTCCACATAGCACATACCGGACATGATGTTGAGATCGCAGGCCCCTATAAAGAAATGCGCCCTACCACCATCCCCGTGAAGAAGACAAAAAAGGTACCGGGTACTCCTAATGAGGCACAAAACGCCTATGACATAAGCCAAATCCTTGCATGGCTGGCAAAGGAGAGAAATGACGTTGAGGAGAGGCTTGCGTGGCGGCAGCAGATCCCTGATTTGATGAAGGCGCTGCTCAACTAAAGGATATGATTGAAAAAGGGTTGTATTTTTGATTTCATAGGGATAGAATGGTTTTGTAGCAACAGGTGGGGTAATTTCGATAAGAAATAGGTTAGGGCAGGACAGGTTCGCTTGTTTCTTTGGTTTTTTTACCAGACAAACGAGAACTGTTTATTTATTTATAGCTGCTATGGATGATGGGATTATTGGTGGGGGATAGTTTTTGCATAAGAAAATAACTGAAAAACTGATGACAAAGAACTTGAATCTCATTGCTCCATTCCTTAGTTGAGTAGATTATGCCACAGCTCGAACACATTGAAGCGATTGAAAAACGGCTCTGGACCGCGGCAGACACCCTGCGGGCCAATTCCAATTACGCCAGCAACGAATACTTCCTGCCCGTCATGGGCCTGGTTTTTCTAAGGCACGCTTTCAGCCGGTATCTTGCAGTCAAGGATGAGATCGAATCAAACTTGCCCACGCGCAGCGGCAAAATAAGGCCGTTGACCAAGGAGGACTTTTCCCAGAAGAGCGCCATCTTTCTTCGGCCCGAGGCACAGTTTGACTACCTTGTTTCGCTGACCGATAGCGACGACCGTGCCAAGGTCATCATCGAGGCGATGGAGTCAATCGAGCAGGACTATGAGAACCTCAAGGGAGTTCTCCCCAAGGCGGAATACCAGGAACTCGACAACGCCGTCCTCGGGCAGCTTTTGCGCACCCTCAACCCCGAAGAACTAAAGCGCGTGGACGGCGATGTGTTCGGACGCATCTACGAATATTTCCTTACCCAGTTTGCGGACCAGAAGGCACACGATGGCGGCGAATTCTTCACGCCAGTCTCGCTTGTTTCGCTCATTGCCAATGTGCTGGAGCCTGAAAGCGGTATCGTGCTCGACCCAGCCTGCGGTTCGGGCGGCATGTTCGTTCAGAGCGCCCGCTTCGTCGAACGTCGTCATGAAAACCCGGTGGACAAGCTCACCTTCTTCGGTCTGGAAAAGAACGCCACCACCATCCGCTTGGCCAAGATGAACTTGGCCGTCCACGGTCTGGAAGGTAACATCCAGAAGGCCATCACCTACTACGAAGACCCCCATGAACTTTTGGAAAAGGCCGACTTTGTCATGGCCAATCCACCGTTCAATGTGGATGAGATCGATGCGGACAAAGTCAAAAGCGACCCGCGCCTTTCCTTCGGCCTGCCGGGCGTGAACAAAAAAGGCAAGGTCCAGAACGGCAACTACGTCTGGATCAGCTACTTTTACAGCTACCTCAACGAGCATGGCCGGGCGGGGTTTGTCATGTCCAGCCAGGCGTCAAGTGCCGGCCGCGACGAGGCAAGGGTCCGCCGGAAGATCATCGAGACCGGCGACGTGGACATTATGATCGCCATCCGATCCAACTTCTTTTACACCCGCACCGTGCCGTGCGAGCTGTGGTTCCTCAACCGCGACAAACCCCCAACGCATAAAGACAAAGTGCTGATGATTGACGCACGCAACGTTTACCGAAAGGTTACCCGTAAGATCTACGACTTTTCCCCGGAGCAGGAGCAAAACCTTCTGGCCATCGCTTGGCTCTACCGGGACAATACGGAAAGATTTCTCAACCTCGTCGCTGACTACTGCCGCCGCACGCTTAATGAGGCCGCGAACTGCTTCACCGGACAGGATGGCAATGGCGAAACAATCGAACCGCTTCCAACCTTCATTGGTGCGATCGATGCATTACAAAAGGCGCTTCAGCCCTTTCTTGACATTATGCCTGCGGACGGACCACACGACGAGACACTCAAGGAACTCAATGATATGGCAAGCGATTTAACCACCGATGTGGAGGCGTTCAAAAAAGAGCTTGCCAAACAGCAGACACTCTGGAAAAACCAGAAGACCACTAACGGCGAACTGAAAAGTGCGATTGAACGACTTGCGTCGCTCGCTGAATCAAGCCGCGACCTCATCAAGCAGGCCGATCTTACCTTCAAACTCATCTCACGGCTCATCGAAATCTGTGAGAACGATTGCGGTGCCAAGGAAAGCGAGGTCTGGCGGGGGCGCGACATCACCCGGGGCCGCAAGGCCGCCGATGAAGCACGGCAGATCGCCGTGGAGCATCTCAAGCAGGTACGCTATTTCTGGAAACAGGCCCACTGGCTGACCGAAAGGTTCTCTGAAGCAAAGCTCCGTGATGTCGAAGGGCTGGTGAAACTCGTGAACCGTGCCGAAATAGAGGCTAACGACTGGTCGCTCACCCCGGGCCGATACGTCGGTGTTGCACCTGAAGAAGAGGACGAGGATTTCGACTTTGAGGAGGCCTTGCGCGAGATCCATGTTGAACTGGAGGATTTAAACGCCGAGGCCGCGCAACTGGCCGCAACGATCAAGAAGAATTTTCAGGAGCTGGGGATATGAGGGCCACTGATAGCGTTCCTCTAAGCAAATTCATTACACTGCAACGTGGCTTTGACTTGCCCACGGCGAAAAGGAGTGAGGGTCCTGTTCCGGTTGTTGCCTCGACAGGCATAGCGGGTTATCACAACGAAGCGAAGGTTGCAGGACCAGGTGTTGTGATTGGTCGGTCAGGCAGCATTGGTGGAGGGCAATACATCGAGTGTGACTTTTGGCCGTTGAACACGACATTGTGGGTGAAAGATTTCAAAGGCAACAATCGTAGATTCACATATTATCTGTTGAAGTCGATTGATTTCATTCGGTTCAATGCAGGTGCTGGCGTCCCAACATTGAACCGTAATCACATCGCCAGTCTGAAGATTCGCTCCTACGATCGGAAGGAGCAAGACCGTGTATCCTCCATCCTCTCCGCCTACGACGATCTGATTGAGAATAACCAGCGGCGGATACACCTTTTAGAGCATGCAGCGCGGTTGCTCTACAAGGAATGGTTCGTCCGCCTCCGCTTCCCCGGCCACGAACACGTCAAGGTCGTCGACGGCATCCCCGAGGAGTGGGAGAAGAAAACATTGGAGGAGATTGCGCCACTTAGCTACGGAAAGGCTTTAAAAGAAGGTAATCGTATACCAGGCCCATTCCCTGTATATGGTTCAAGTGGAATTGTGGGGTCACATATTAAAGCGCTTATATCGGGTCCAACAATAATCGTTGGAAGGAAGGGAAATGTCGGAAGCGTTTACTGGTCGTCAAATGATTGTTGGCCCATTGATACAGTTTATTACATTGATAAAAATAACTGTAATTTTTTCTTATACTACGCCCTTCAATCTATGTCCTTTATTAGTACAGATGTGGCAGTTCCGGGATTGAATCGTGACTTTGCACACAGTCGGATAATAATAATGCCGGAAGGGAAAATCTACAAATTGTTTGAGGATACAGTCAGACCGCTACGTCAGCAGATGAATGTTCTGCATAACATTATTGTAAAGTTGCAAACTGCTCGCGACCTTCTCCTCCCACGTGTTATGAATGGAGAAATCGCCATATGAGAATTTCTCGTATTACGAAAATCAAAGATTACCGTATATTCAGGGATTTTACTTGGCCAAACGAACTCCCGGCATTTGCACAATTTAACGTTATCTACGGTTGGAATTGGTCTGGAAAGACTACACTTTCTTTTTTGTTTGCAAATTTACAGGAAAAACGTGAGACAACAGAGGGTCAAGTTGAATTTGAATTGGATAACGGCAGCAAGATCACAGGCAGCGAGATTCCCGTTGCCAATGTTCCCTCAATTCGCGTGTTCAATAGAAACTTTGTCGCAAAAACGATCGAGTCGATTCAGATAAACAATGTAGCACCGATCTACTTCATTGGAGAAGAAAACATTGAAAAACAAAAAGAAGCAGAAAAGTTAAAGATTGAACTTGAAAAAGCGCGTGAAGATGCAAACAAGACACAAGCAAATAAGGTAAAAACAGAAAGAGAACTTGATAGCTATTGCATCGAAAAGGGGAGGTTTATCAAAGAAGCTCTTCTCGGTTCGCCGGATCATGCCAATTACGATAAGCGTAGTTTTAGAGAGGCTATCAGAAAACTAAAAGAAATATCGCCGCTTCCAATTCGACTGTCTGATGGAGAAAAAGATCGTTTACGAAAAAAGAAGGAACTGCAAGCTAAACCAGATATATCAAAACTATCTATATCAATTCCAGACCTTGGCCAGTTGCGGACGAAAACAGAAGATATTCTGAAGCGATCCGTTGTATCCCAAGTTATGGATGAATTGGTGAACGAGCCAGATGTCAGTAACTGGGTACAGAAGGGGTTGTTGTTACACAAAGGAGACCACCAAACAGATATATGTCGGTTTTGCGGGAATGTATTATCACCTGACCGTCTGGCGAAGCTCGAGGCGCATTTTAACGATACTTTTTCCGCCTTTCAACGTGAGATCGATGAAGTTATTGCTAAAATCGTTATAAAACAGAGGGCGCTAAGTGATGTGATTTTTCCAGATGAATCTCGTTTTTACGATCATCTTGCTGTAGAGGTCAGCCCTTGTATTGAATCTGCAAAAAAAGCTATCCACTCTATTGTTCAATCGCTTGATCTGCTCAAGAATGCTTTGGAAAGAAAGAAAGAGCATCTCTTCAAACAGATTATATTTGATGATTCAGGATTTGCCGATGATACACTGGATTTTTCCGCCGCTATTGATGCAATCAACGTCATTATAGAGAAACATTCAACGACGACCAATAATCTAAGCAGTGAAATAAAAAATGCTTACAAGGCTTTGGAGCAGGACTATGTTCTCGAATTTCTGCCCGGATTTGAGGAGTTGACAAACGCATTGATAACAGCTGAGAGTGCTCTTGCTGACATCAGCGGCAAACCCAAAGAACTTGAAGAAAAAATTACTAAAATTGAGCGGCAAATTGTCGAACATCGGAGGCCTGCCGATGAACTCAACCTTAAACTTCGTTCGTATCTTGGTCATGACGAACTCAGGTTTGAAGTCAAAGAAACCGGTTACGCTCTGTTACGGAATGGACAGGCGGCTTTTGATTTGAGTGAGGGTGAACGTACAGCCATTGCATTCCTCTATTTTCTTAAATCATTAAAGGGCAAGGATTTTAATTTATCTAATGGTATCGTGGTTATTGATGATCCTGTCTCAAGCCTCGATGCCAATTCGCTTTTTTCTGCGTTCGGGTATATGAAAGAACGAACAAAGGGTTGCCATCAGCTTTTCATTCTTACTCATAACTTTGCATTCTTTAGGCAAGTGAAAAACTGGTTTCATCATTTAAAAGGCCAGAAAAAAGAAGAAATAGAAAAAAGGCCTGGTCGTTTCTATTTGCTTCAAGCCATTTTTAAAGATGGTGCGCGAAGCGCCAAATTATTGCCAATTGATCCTCTTTTAGAGGAATTTGAGTCTGAGTATCATTTCTTATTCAAACAAGTGTATCTTGCGGCAAACAACGATGGTCCAGTTGAGGAACTCGAGTACTATTATGGAATGCCAAACACTGCGCGCCGGCTGACCGAAACTTTTCTGTCATATCGCTTCCCTGATTGTCCTGGTGACTTAATCAATCGATTTGAACGGGTTGATTTCGATGCCGCAAAGAAAACACGCGTCCTCAGACTTCTGAATACCTATTCACACGCCTCTGGAATAAGCGAACCGGAACATGACCCGTCGGTGCTTGCGGAAACAAAGGAAGTGATGAAACTAATTCTTGAAATGATTAAATCATTGGACGACAAGCATTATCAGGGAATGATAAACGTTGTGACTTCTCAAGAAGAGGCAGAGGAATGAATTATACCGAAGACACCCTTGTTCAGCAGACTACGGCCGAATACTTGGAGCAAAAGCTCGGCTGGCAGTCGGTCTATGCTTACAACAACGAGGACTTCGGGCCTGATAGCCTTTTGGGCCGGGAATCGGACCGAGAGGTTGTACTCACGCGGCCGCTTCGACAGAAGCTCGCGGAATTCAACCCTGGCCTGCCTGCCGATGCGTACGACGACGCGGTGCGGCAGATAGTGGCAACATCTGCCACACAATTGCTCATCGCCACGAACCGGGAAAAATACAATCTCATCCGCGACGGCGTTCAGGTTGCCTTCCGCAACGACAACGGAGAACGGGTGAAGGAGCGCCTGCGGGTGCTGGACTTCAACGATCCTCTTAAAAACGACTTTCTTTGTGTGCGGGAGCTGTGCGTGCGGGGCGATCTCTACCGCCGCCGGGCCGACATCATGGGTTTTGTCAATGGTCTGCCGCTTTTGTTCATGGAACTCAAGAACGTGGGCAAGGACATTAAGATCGCCTACGAAAGAAACCTCAAGGACTACAAGGATACAGTGCCCCATCTCTTCCACCACAACGCCCTGGTGGTACTGTCAAACGGCGTAGGGGCAAAGATAGGCTCAGTAACGAGCCGGTGGGAACATTTCCATGAGTGGAAACGTTTGGGTGAAGAGGAATCCGGCGTGGTGGATATGGAGACGCTCCTCAAGGGCGTGTGCGATAAAAGAAACTTCATTGATTTTGTGGAAAACTTCATCCTCTTTGACGACTCGGCCGGCGGGACGAAAAAGATACTGGCCCGCAACCACCAGTTCCTGGGCGTCAACCGGGCTATCGAGGCGGTGGCCGACCACAAAAACCGTGGTGGCAGGCTGGGGGTCTTCTGGCATACACAGGGCGCGGGTAAGAGCTATTCCATGGTGTTCTTTACCCGCAAGATCCACCGCAGGCTGGGTGGGAATTATACCTTTCTGGTGCTGACCGATCGTGACGACCTGGACACGCAGATCTACAAGACCTTCGCCGGTTGTGGCGTGGTGGACAACGACCGTGATCCCTGCCGGGCGTCGAACGGGGAGCACCTGGGACACCTCCTTTCAGAGCACAAGACGCACATCTTTTCATTGATCCATAAGTTCAACCGGGAGGTTGAGCCAAACCAACCCTATTCGGAACGTGACGACATCATCGTCATCACGGACGAGGCGCATCGTACCCAGTATGGGACGCTTGCCCTGAACATGCGCAACGCCTTGCCGAACGCTTCCTATATCGGGTTTACGGGCACTCCGCTTTTCAAGGATGATGAGATCACGCGTCGGGTGTTTGGCGAGTATGTCTCGACCTATGATTTCCAGCGGGCAGTGGAGGACAAGGCTACGGTACCGCTTTACTACGATGCCCGCGGCGAAAAGCTCGGTGTAGCGATAGGGGATTTGAACGAGCGGATCGCCACGAAGCTTGAGGAGATTGAAACCTACGATATTGATGTAGCACAACGCCTCGAACAGGAGCTCAAGCGCGACTACCACATCATCACGGCAGGCAAACGGTTGGATCAGGTAGCTCGCGATTTCGTGGAACACTACTCAACGACCTGGGAGACCGGCAAGGCCATGCTGGTGTGCATCGACAAGATCACCTGCGTGAGGATGTATAACCTGATCTCCAGATACTGGACGGAACGGATCACCCAATTGGAGGTTGAATTACCAAAGATAACCGATGAACAGGAAGAGCAGTATTCCAGACGGCAAATAGCCTGGATGGGCGAAACCCGCATAGCGGTGGTGGTGAGCGAGGAACAGGGTGAGGTCGAAAAGTTCCGCAACTGGGGGCTCGACATCACGCCGCACCGCCGACTGATCAAGAATGGAATGGACCTGCCTGAAGCCATGCGAAAAAAACCGGAGTTCCGCTCCATGCAGAGAATGGCGGTGGACGAAGCTTTCAAAGAAGAGGAGCATCCCTTCCGCATCGCCATCGTCTGTGCCATGTGGCTGACCGGCTTTGATGTACCATGCCTCTCAACGCTCTATCTCGACAAACCCCTCAAGGCCCACACCCTGATGCAGGCCATCGCAAGGGCCAACCGCGTGAACGAAGGCAAGAACAACGGGATGATCGTGGACTACTGCGGCATCCTCAGGTATCTGCGCCAGGCGCTGGCGACCTTTGCCGGAACAGGGGATGGCGGCCGTGCAGGTGAAGATGGCGAAAACGAACCGGCCAAGCCCGAGGAGGAACTGCTAGCCGACCTGGCTGAAGCAGTCTCGTTTGTGCGGGCGTTTCTGAATGAACGGGGCGCGTCGCTCGACAATATTATCAACAAGACAGGCTTCGAGCGCAACGCGGCTATCATCAACGCAAAGGAAGCGGCTAATGAGAACGACGAAACGCGGAAACGCTTTGAGGTGATGTGCCGAGCTGTATTCTCGAAATTCAAGGCCTGCCTCACGGTGGCAGGAGTCAACGCCTACCGCCGGGATTACGAGGCAATCAATGCCGTTTACAGGAGCCTGCAGGAAGACCGCGAGAAAGCAGACATAAGCGACATCATCCGGCAGCTGCATCAGGTAGTGGATGAGGCGATCGAGACCCGGACAATGGGCGCTACCGAAGAGAAGGCCCCCTACGACATCAGCAAGATCGACTTTGAGCGGCTGCGGCGAGAATTTGAACGGAGCCCGGTAAAACATACCACCGTCCAGAATCTCAAGACTGCCATAGAAACCCGTCTCCAGCGGCTGCTGGAGCAGAACCCTCTGCGGACTGATTTTCAGAGCCATTATGAACAGATCGTGGACGAGTATAACCGCGAGAAGGACCGGGTGACCATCGAAAAGACCTTTGAAGCGCTGCTGCGATTTATGGACGAGATGAGCGAGGAAGAAAGCCGAGCCGTACGTGAGGGACTCGACGAGGAATCGCTTGCGGTCTTTGATCTTTTGAAAAAGCCGGATCTCTCGGCAGGGGAAATCAAACACATCAAAGCCACCGCAGTCGAACTGCTCAAGACACTCAAGGCCGAGAAGCTGCGTATAGTCAGATGGCAGGATAAAGAAGCCACCCGTGACGGCGTACGGCAATCCATTTTGGATTTCCTGTGGAACGAATCAACCGGCCTGCCGGTGGACAAATATACGGAAGGCGATGTACAGACCAGGGCAGACGAGGTGTATCGCCATGTGTACCGAGTGTATCCGATGCTTCCGTCGCCATATTATCAGTCGGCAGCAGCGTGAGGCAGGGTGACAGGGGGGTAATCTGCGTTACTTCCGTTCCTTCATCGGAAAAGCAGGTTCGCGCCACCGAACTTGTTTTAAAGTAGGAAAATGTTTAGCATGAACTATGCTCCTGAAATCAGAATTGACTATCAATCTGAAGGTTTTTCTTCAGGCTATCGCGTATCAAACGGAGATTCTACTCTCGTTACTTCATGGGATGAACTTTTATGGGCTGCAATTACTGTAGGACGTCCCAACCGTCAGTATGTGTTCAGACACGGATTGTCGTCATTCTATGAGGCACTTTTTCGATGGTCTCTTGTCAGAATGTCCCTGGAGCAACGTGGACCAACTGCGTCTCGGCTACACAGAACGGAAGCGGTGAAAACGTTAGATCCGTCAGAGAAAGGTGCCGTTAACTATTTCCTTGGTATGGTTATGTGTAAACTCTTTTCTGCAAAGCTTCTCGATGCCCCATGGATGCTGCATCTGGACGTTTTTCGCTCTCTACTCAATACAGTCCTTACCAGCCGTTCTCGCCCTGACCTCGTCGGACAAACTGTTTCAGGTGGTTGGGTCGCATTAGAGTCCAAGGGGCGCATTAGCAAGCCAAGCACCGAGGTCAAAAGCAAAGCAAAACAACAAGCTGAAAGACTCGTTAGTATTGACGGCGTTTCCCCATTGTTCCATATTGGCGCTATTACATATTTTCATAATGATATTCTACGATTTTATTGGCAAGATCCAAAACCCTACCCCACAAAACACCAAAAAACCATTGAAGTGAGTCTTGGCGATAACATGTGGAGTTATTACTACGCGCCAGCCATTTCTCTAATAAAGTCAAAGCCTGAGATATTGCAGAAAATGCTACATGAACCGTCATTGATGCCTATCGATGGACTTGATATACAGTTAGGAATTTATCCAAAAATACTTGAACGCCTTGTTGAGGGTAAATGGATTGATATAAAGAAACACTGTATTGGTCTAAAAAACAATCTTCTACAAGACAATTATCAATTTGATGGCATTAAAGTCGTTGCTGGGTCCTCGTGGCTCAAGCCCTTTGAGGAATCTAACTTAATATTACATAGATAATAATGAAAATGCTGTCCAGCTCCTCCAGTAAAATCTTCCATGTTTTCATAAAAAAAGAACTTTTCAAGGAACCCAGGATGATACCATGTGGTTAATCAACGTCTTAGTTATGCTTCTATTAAATATGTTTTGTAGTTTTTTTGTTAGATTAATCAATAAAAAATGGATCAAAAAGAAAAACCTACTTGGCGACTGGCACGAAGCTCGCAAAATAATAAAGAAAGGGGAAACTCGTAGCTGGTTGGAAAAGGTTTGTCTTCATATGATCTATGCTGCTTATTACCTTGTTGATTTTCCAACCAATGTGTTCAGATTGTTAAGAAATAAAGATAAGAAATTTACCAACATAGTCGATGGGATAATAGTTTTTTTTGCGGTAGCATCGGTAGTCTTGTCTTACCGTTATTACGGTATTTATACCCCATTGTTGACTGCTTACTTCGTATGGAGAGTTGCAGTAATCCTTTCTGGTAAGATACAAAGCCTGACGGAGGTCAAAGAAAATTTCACGAAACGAGGGGTAGCATCTTTTAATCGTATGGTATTCATTCTATTCTTTAACATTTTTGAACTTACTGCTTGTTACACGGCTTTCTACAAGTTTCTCGGTATATTTGTTTCTAATGTTCCATATTCGGAGGCTTTTAGGATTGTTCTGGGGGTTTTTATCACGGAAGGTTTGACGGAGAACGTGCGCATTTCATGTTGGCAACAAAATATTCTGATAATATCACAATTTTTTATAATTGTATTATTTTTTCTGATGTTTACTGCAAATCTTATAAGTTTAAAATATCGAGAGGATGTTACGAAAAATAAAGGAGGAATGCTATCTTCCGAAAAGGAAGAAGTCGGAATCATGAAGAAGACAGTTATAGACTCAAAACAAAGTCTTACACAAAAAAGTGAGGTAGTTTAAGAATGGCTGATTTTCCAAATTATCTGATTCTCCCATACAAAATTTATTCTGTTTCATACAAACAATTTGAAGGTGGTAGGGCTTTTGACCGGATGCTCGTTGATTTTGGCGTTGAGGGACATAATCCTTTCGAGCAGAAGGACAACTTTAGAACTCGGCTCGGTGCAACAGAGCAACTTGCTGATGACTACTCAAGTTTTAAAGAATCTGTACCCTTGCAATGGCTACTTGCGCGGTTCCTTATGCATCATGTTCGGTCAAATTCTATTGATATCATCTCTGGTCCTGGTGGAGAAGTGCTGACCACAAAAAACTATAAATATTTTTTAGGGACCACAGTAGACGATAGCAAAGCCGAAGCTATATTATCAGCAGTTTTGAGCGTTTGGACCGGCTACTTTCCTGAGAAGACTGTTGCTCTTGCTAATCTGTATTGTGCAACTGATATCGAAATTGTGTGTCTTAGAAGAACTATGAATAGACTCAAAGCAATGGGTGCAGTGATGGAAGCAGAACCGGATATATACAAAATAAATCTTTTATCTTTGAGGAGCATAACTCAGACTCAAGAGAAACCTGTTCCTTCTCTTGACAGAAGGCTAAATCGGTATTTTCAGGAAATAAAGATAGCTGCCAAAGAACCTTTCTGTTTTATTATTATGCCCTTCCGAGAAACAGAATTTCCCCAACGTATCTACTATGAGGTTATCAAGCCATACATTCAGAATATTTTCGGAATCTACTGCTACCGTGTTGATGAGGATGGTATCCCAGACAGAATCGATAACAAAATATATACCTATCTGTTAAGAGCTTCTTTTGTCATAGCCGAGATCACGACTCTCAACCCCAATGTATTGTACGAATTAGGTTTAGCTCATATGCTGGAAAAAGACTGTATTATACTTACCCAAAATTTAACTGAAGATTTACCCTTCGACATCAACAGAATCTCTTCAGAATCATACAACAATGATGCGGCACTAATTGAGATCTTGCAAGATGCTGTCATGGCCATGGGCTTTTCAACGAAGGTTATTTGAGGGAGGTCATTGCCCGTTTGATCAACGGTAGTACCCACTTGCTGTGCTATCGTTTCTTCAGTTCATCCAGCACGTCTTCAAGCAGGCTGCGGAACCATTTTTTCTCTCTCGCCGCACCGACGAGAATCTTCTTCCAGATGGATATGGGCTCTGTGATTGTTGTCTGGCTGCCCCAATTCAGGGTTTGTCTGGGCTTTCTATAGTAACCAACCCGGATCCATCCCGGCTCTTGTTCTCCTTTGAACTCTATGAGATCGACGACATCCCAGTAGGGCACGGAACCAGGTTGGTTTGTGCTCTCAATGACAGCCCTATCTTTGAGAATGCCGTGTTTGTCCCCCTCATTTCCAGGATATTTGAAAGAGACCTTCCTGCCGATACAGGAAAGGATTTTGGTTACCTCGTCGGCAGGTGCGTCACGTGTAGCTCTTTGCCCCCTACCATCATTGCCGGCAGTACGGTCGTCTGAGTTGTTTTTTTCTCCAGTTATGGACACTCGTTTGCGTAGATCGTGTAAAACGGATTGAACATCCCACTTTCCCGGGTCCACGTAAGAATATGTCCCCATGTACGGCAACCGGCCATATATCGGGATTGGGTTATCTCTACAATCGTAATCCTCTTGCCAGTCAACCGCAATGCGATACTCAAAGAGTTCGTCTGTGTAAAGTTGTCTTTCTGTCCTTTGATATATCGTGCGGTTCCAGTACTCACTTACAATCCCATACCCAACTATACCAAGACCGCTATGATGCATAAAGACACCGTCCCCTGGGATGAGTTTTTGGAGAACTAAGTCATGTCTTCGTTTACTTTCTGCGAGGTCCCCCGTAAAAACCATCCCGAACTCATACCACAGGTCACACGTTCTGACATCGTCTCTTGCTCCTCTGTCTGTGTTAATCCTCCAGAAGTTCATAATCCTGCCCCCGCCTCTTTCGAAGCATAATCATTAATATGCTAACCTGTCCTTTATTCCATACTACATCCTCTGACAGAAAAACGACAAGGTCTTTTTTTTGGCACAATGGATCATAAGCTTTGACAAATTTGTATGATTATTGCTGGTAACACAGACCAATTTATTGAAAAACTAATTTATTTTTTAACATATTGAAATATATATACTTTTACTTCTTGATATTATTGAAAAAAGGGGAATTAAATGAATGAAAAATATACTTTTTGAGTTAATGAACATCACACGAAGCATTGGTAATAAAGGCTTTACGGGAGGAATTAAAGAAAACAGCGAAAATAAACTATCAGAAAACCTGCCAGAAACCCCTGTTTGTTGTCTCGAAATAACATTCATTAAAAGCAAAAATGATTAAATACAATGCATTATAGCTAAACGATATTATATGGCCGTATTTCTATAAACTATTGCTGTGAGCCGTTTTAGAAGATACGCTCTTCATTGTGGGGGGGATTAAGAAGATAGAAAAATGACGTAACTGTATCATGCATAAATCTCCTTACGCCCGCGCGCGAGACCTACAGTAAATAGTAAAGAGTAATACGCTTACCGGCCTTCCATCGCCTTGCTCGCCTTTTTAAGCAGTTCAAGAACCTCGTCAATGTTCTCGTTATTCAAAGAGATCCCCTTCCTCGATGGTCTCCATGTGCCGTTGTCGTTCCAATAAACACGACAATCAACAAACTCATAGTTTCGATAATTTTCAATACTCACCCTGATCTGTTCTTTCTGATTTTTTTCTACTTCACCGATTAGTTCTGACATAACAGCACCTCCATTTTAAATTTTCCGCGTCTGGTGATATCGCCAGATCTCGGATGTTTCCCCAATTGCATCCTCAGAGCGAGGATGTTACAAGGCTGTTTCTGGGTTAGTTTGCTGAGCCGCTCCTCAGATTGATCCCTCTCCATGCTTTTATCCCCCTTCGTTATCCACCCATAGCTTTTACGACCGCCCGCTTCGTCGCGGCAACGAAGGCATAGTCCTCTTTTTCCTTCGCAAACTCAGCCTCGAATAGTTCCATATCAAGAAAGCTCTCGATGCCATCCCGAAGCTTCTCCTGGAGTAGGGCAACCGGTGCCGCATCCAGTTCGGCGACATGTACTCCATGACGGGCAACAAATTTCTTATAATTTGGTGAGGAGATCTTTGCTTCCATATCAGATGGTAACCCATACTCTCGAACATCGGCCCCGGATATTGCAACTTTATGAGCTGTTACATTGGACAGCCCGAAATCATCCCTTAGAGACCTGGGGAAACTCTTCGCTATCTCTTCACCATCTGGATCGAAGTCGCTTAGAATAAGCAGGACTAAGCGTTTCTTGCCGGATTGTTCAAACCGTTGTACCATCCTATACCTTGGTGTCAGGCTTGAGTAGCCCCGTCCTGTGGTGCACGGGATACAATACTCTTCAGCAACCAATTCGACGTGTTTCCTAATTGCATTTTTCTCGACAAGGATCTCAATGTGATGCGACTGCCCTCGGAGAAGATCCCTGGCATAATGCCTGAGAAAATCCTCAGTTTCTTCTTTGATGTAATCAGCCGGGTTCTGGTATGTTGCTACAACTCTTATGGGCCTTGTCTCATCTTCTATGGCTGCGTGGGGGATGTCGCCGGTAAGTCTTGCCCGTAGCAGTAAGTTTGTTAATGCCTTGTAGCTGCGTATGTTGTTGCGGTATGTTGATTCCGGCTTCTTGTCGTGTCTAAGGGGAGGATTATTCAGAAGCAGGTAGTGCACGCGCCGTACCGTCAATGGCCAGTATTGTTTTTCCGAATCAATGGCTTCCTGTGCTGTTCGGAGAAAAGCCAAGGTAGTGATCCGTGCGCGTCCTTTGTAATTGCCCAAGATAATATTATTTTCGATATCAACCTGGCGTCGCTCAACCCTGTCGATCAAGAGGCGCTGGTAGGCATCGTCGGGGTCAATTTCAAGCAGGGCTTCGCGGAGGCGTTCAGCATAGCTCTTATCTCGTTGTTTGTTATAGGTGGCCAGGAGAGCTACGCGTTCGTCAGCTGTCAGATCATTGAAGATAACGTCCTCTGCGACCAGGCAGGGTAATAAATCCAACCCCAGCCATCTTGCAGCGTCATAACGACGATGTCCCGAAAGCAGGAACCCATCAGCCGATACGTGAAGCGGTTCCCTAATCCCTTCCTCCTTAATCGACATGTAGAGCCTGTAATCGTCTTCATCGACATGGGGAGAGAAATGATCATATAGTAGATCGTTCTCCGGTGCCTGCTGAATCTCGTCTGGAGAAAAATAGGACAAGTCCTGTTTTCTCTCAGAACCTGTCTGTTTGGATAGCGTTGTCATTGCTTTCTGCCTCCTTCGGGTTGTCTATCACTTTAGAACGAGCACACGCTTATAATAAGCGTGTGCTCTATTCTAAAGTTGAGATGATAGAACAGCGGTGTAAGTTCTATTTTTTCTATCGGTTCTAAACTCATGTTTAATCCTTCAGCCGGAGAAACTGCTCCGGTGTTCCTATCAGTTTTTGATGTTGCCCGCGGCCCCGTTTTTCATAAATACCGAGTGCCGGATGCAATCCGGTTGTGGCCCAGTCCTTGAATGTTGCTGCGCGTGCATAGGTGAGGCCGGTTTTCATTCTCAAAGCATCCATGAAGATGCCAATCTGCATGGGGCCTGTCTTCAGGATATCCATGGCCGCCGGAAGGAAGCTACTGAGCTCCGGCTGGTCCTTTGTCCTTCCGTTCGCTGAGGTTCTTTTCGTGGGTGCTATCCCGAACGCCAGATCAAAGCGGTAGCCCCCAGTTTCTTCGTCTTCTGACCACAGGGCGACAAATGATTCCTGTGGCCGGTAGTTTCGCAGGAGACTCTCGACAACGGCTGCGTTCTGCTCGGAGGCGTGTGGGGTCAAGGTGATACAAGCATCATAGTCGCGCCCTAAGACATTTGATCCTGCGCCCCTGTCCCTAACGTCCCTGTCCCCGCTGTTGCCTTTGGGATCATGGTGGACGTAAAGGATGGCCGCACCCGTCGCTTGTGCCAATTGATCAAAACCGGCCAGAGTTACCTTCAAGTCCTCTGCCGAATTTTCTGCTCCAGCTACAATCTTGTATAAGGGATCGAAGCTGATAATATCTGGTTGCAGCGATTCAGCAATGAGTTGGATTTGTTTGATACCTTCAGGTCCGGATATCTCGAGCCCTCTTGCATTGAGTATATGGAAACGGTTGCCTATTTTTTCTTGTGTGATCCCGAGCGCTTTTGCCATTCGGAGCACCCGTCGGTGATAATGGTGGCCCTGCACCTCGAATTGGACATGCAGTATCCTCCTGGGTTTTATGATGATCCAGCTCAGGAAGGAGAAGCCGGCGGCTATACAGAGAAGCAGCTGCAAAAGGAAGAAAGTCTTCCGAAGTTTTGATGCACCGATAATGGCTACCTTGTCCCCCTTATCGAAGGTATCTTTTAAAATCTGATCTGGTTCCGGTGGATTTGTGTCGAGCCACTTCGAGACATCAATGGGTGTTGGTAATTCTGTTGCCCTAACTTGCTTTTCGAACTGATCGATCATAGCACCGGTCTCCCTTCGGGAGACAGCCAGAGAAGCCTCTGCAATGCCTCCTTTTCTGCCCTGCAATGCCCTGGGAGCCTGCTTAGACGAGCCGGATTGCTGCAGGCTGTATCAACCCCCATCGGTGCCAGCAAATGATCATACAGGCGGTTTTTGATTTCTGATTGCCACGCTTCCGACGTGTTGACAGCGGCCAGTTTCTGTACATCAAGCCAAGCATGAATGCTCTTCCCTCCGGAATCGATTAGGGACACTATCGGTAGCTTAACGGCGGACCAGAATCGGATTTGCTCCTCGCGCGTGAGATTGTCGAATTCGACCAAGCAATAACGATATGATGCGACGTTGCCATCACCCCGTAAAGTCTGGCCCTCGCCGGATTTCTTCAATACAGGGGTGCCGGTTAACGGGTTTATAATGATATGCGGCGCTGTCGCGGCGCCGTTACGAAAATGGACGATCCAGTCATAGGAAGGCTTGATCGTGTCGCCGAGGACGCCGGCTTGGTGACGGTCACCGATCCAGATGAGGTCTTCGGGCTCGTAGAGGTTCTTCAATAAGAATACAGGATCTTCTTGGGGGTCGTCTAATAAACGAACCGGAGATGATTCCCAGAGATCGGCATCGTGGAAAATCTTTCCCTGAGAGATAATCGTCTGGAGGGCGGCCTTGCCATCCTTGACGACAGGTTCTACGCGATGCCGTGGTTTGAAAAAAGAGCCATTATGGTCGGATGTGGCTTTGCTAATAGCGTCGGTTATTTCACGGTCGGAGATCCGCCGTATTCCTTTAGGAATAGCCTGCCTGATATCCCCGAAGATTGTCTCAGCATCCAGACCAGCCAGTATGCCCAGATTGGAAACAGATAGCAAAGAGGTATGGCAACCGGTACCAGGAGATGGGATGCTATTTAAGGCTTCATGGTAGCGATCTTCGATGAAGTTCATACCGTCTCTCTTATGTCAGTCGGCTTTTAGCCCGCAGATACTCCATGAACGCAGCCTTCGGATATCCAGCGACACGGCCAAGGTACATCTTTTCCTTTGGTCCGACCCCGAGACTGTCGTCATTGGCAACTGTTCGAGGGGATATGGGAATAATATCTTCCCATTTGGCCCAGTTCCTGAAAACCACTGGTGGTAGAGTTTTTTCGATTTCCGCCAAAAATATCTCGACCTTATTTTTTTCCTCCGTCATAATGCAGTCCTCCTGAAAGGTTTTTTGTCATATGCAAATGATCTCCGACTTTGCGAGGAGGATTTCCGACTCATTGAGGAAGATTGGAGGAAGATGGGAAAAGGAAAACCACTGCAATCAATGGTTTACAGTGGTTTTATGAAAAATTTATTCGGGTTAGAAATATCTTATCGAATGATGTCCCAGTTGAGTGATCCTGTGTAAATGAGGTCATAGGACCCACCGGGCTTGATATGGGTTCGCAGATGTTTCTCCATATTCTTCATGCCTGCCTTGCCGATAGCTTCATAGGTTTTATTCAGGCGCTTTTGTATATTAGCCTGGACCTTCTTGGTGTCAGGATCGGCAAACGTTCTATTCGTCAGAAGTGTCATTAAGGTATTCATTTCTTTTTCAGTTTCTTTCCGTATCAGCATATCTTCCGGGGTATTATCTAAATTGGCTAAATCGTTTTGCAATTTCTGATATCTCTTCAAGTAATCTTTCTTTGCTTTATCGTCGCTGACGATCTGCTTTACCCCTGTACTTCCTATGTTTAAGTCTTCGTCTATTACTTCAGCTTCGGATATGCTCTTGTTTTTGTCTGGTATTCTCCCTGATACAGCCTGATAAAGTTCTCTGCATGATATGGGTGTCCCCGGTTTTTCAAGTAAGAGGGCGATGTAAAATATTCCATCAAGAGCGCTGATAGTCTTTGACTTGCCTTCGTATCTTATTTGCCAAAAGTTCCCATTTCTTCTGCAATAATTAATAACCTCATCTTCCAGTGATGGTGAAATTAGAGAGGGGTCAGTTGACCCTTTGTCGCCTGCCGTTATTGTGTTTCCAGCATTAGGTTTCTCGTAAAGAAGAACGGGATCGACCGGCAGGACAAGATCTTCCATCACACCAAACTCTGGCAATAGTTTGTTATTTCCGTCGGCAATTGACCACGCCCACTCGCTGCCCGGCCAGTCGTAGTAACCTGGGGAACCGAAAGGTTCTGGATTTGTTTTGTCTCGGCGATATACCTCATCGAGCCGAAGAGGACCGAATTCTATCGGGCCTTCAATAATTTCAAAAAATTTTTCGTAGAGTTCGGCTGCGGTCTCTGGCGCCTTCTGGGGCTTGTCTTGATCTTTTCGCTTATTGGGCAAGCAGAAAAAAGGGGTAGGGGATGACTTTAATTCTACCTTATCTTGACTTTCCTGCACCGTTGGCACATCCTGGGTTCTTTGACCCTCCGGTACTATGGGTATCTTAAAAATAATGTGGTACGGCTGTTTGTTTGCCCCATGGTAAAGACATGCTGATTCTACGAATAAATAATATGGTTCGAGAAAGACTCTTATCTGACGGGCTAACGCATAGAGATCAATTGCTGGATATTCTTTTTCGGCTTCTTGGATGTTCACTATTGTTTTACCCTCCGCCCTTTTGGTTTTAGTTCAATGACGTTATCCTCAGTATTCGGCATAGCAAAAGGCCCCAGTAATTTTACGGCCTCTTGGAGGTTCCCTTCAGCAAGGTGACTATATCTCTCCGTCTGCGTTATCGACGCATGGCCGAGTAGCTTTTGCACGGTGTAGAGATCAACACCTTTCTGTACAAGCCAGCTTGCATATGTATGCCGGCATGTATGAAAAACCACCCGTTGTCGGCGGTCCTTGACGTTGTTGTTGAGCCCTTGTCTTGCGACAACTTTGTCGAAGCTCTTTGAAATGCTCTCGATCTTCTTTCCGTTTCGCCCGGGGAAAACAAGCGCGTCGTTTTCGCCACGTGGCATTGCACTAAACATTTTTTTTACTTCATCTGTCATGTAGACATGACGGTTCCTGCCACCTTTCGTGTCCCGGAGAAAAAGGGTCCCATTCTTTAAATCCACATCGGCCCATATCAATGATGAAATTTCCCCGAACCTCAAACCGCAATGTAATGACAATAAGGTTATATTATGGACCTTTTGAGATTTCACTTTTAATGCTGCCAACAATATGCCCGCCTCTTTCTCCGTGAGATATCTGACCCGCTTATTATCAGCCTTCGGTTTCGCGACACGCTGAACTGGGTTATCAATGGAATATCCTTTCATTTTAATGGCATAGTTTAAAGTCTGCCTCACAACTGCAAGGGCGTATCGGATAGAGGCGGCCGCTTTTTTCTTTTTGATCATCGCGCTTTTAATCTGTTCAAGGTGATCGACCCCGATCTCCTGTAAAGGGACGTCGCCTATTATTTCTTTCATCCATATTCTATAAACGCTTTCCTCACGATTCCAAGAGCGCCACGTTTTATCGTTTTTCGCTACCGGTAGGTAATGATTTTGAAACATTTCGTCGAAAGTCATGGCAGCCCTTTTCATTTCAAGCTGACTTGCTTTCTCTTTGGCCTCTACGTCTTTTCGCATTGTCTTTAGGGTTTTGCTACTGCCTGCAAGTTTGTGATTCTCTTTGAGGTCCAGGAGAGCTTTCAAGGCCTTTTCTGGAGTCCAGCCTATCTCATTACCGTTCTCGTCTTTCAGGGCCTTTTCGCTCTCCCAACCCAGACCTTCTTCAACGACCTTGCTTTTGCCGTTCTCGTCCCGGACTCGGTAATAGATAGAAAAATATCGCAATGGTTTTAGACCCCGCTTTTTCGTCGGATGTTCCTTAACTCTTACCCCTGGGAAGATCGTTTTTCTTGTAGTCAATTGGTCCCCCTTTTGGAAGTTATCCATCATTAGTCCATCACTTTCTGCTGAAATAAGGTGTTTTTAAGTGATGGTATATGAATATTAAATACACTATAAACACAATAGTGTCAACATATTAATGATGTTTTGTGATATATTGTGAAATATAAGGAATATAACTTCTAATCCGTAGGTTCCGCGTTCGAGTCGCGGCAGGCGCGCTTAATAAAATCAATATCTTACGCAACTCGATCATTCTCACCTTTTTCCAGATTGTATAGTTTTTGTATAGTTGGTGTTTCCGGTCAGGACGTTATCCAGTACATCAACGGCTTGAGTCATGTGTTTCGGCGACAGGTGGCTATATCTCAGGGTCATGGTTACGTCTTTATGGCCTAACAACCGAGAAACCGTTGTAAGGTCTACTCCCTGCATTACTAAGTGGCTTGCACAGGTGTGCCTGAGGTCATGAAACCTGAAATCCCTGATCCCTGCCCTTTTGCATGCCATATTGAATCCCCTTTTTATGTCTTTATAGGGTTTGCCTGTTGCCGGATCATAGAACACATATGGGGGGGGGTTGTTTGGTGGGGTTAATGCGGTAACATGCTATTACTGGGTTTCTCATTAACGGAGTTTTCGTAACACCAACCTTCCGTCACATATTACTGGCATGCGCGAAGTTTTTATTATACTATATTCGTGGAAGACATGGCAAAAAAACCCTTAAATTTCCTGCACAAAGGCTTCTCTGCAAGGCGCAACAAGTGGATGACAATACTCCTTTTCTTTCTTGTCCTCATTGCAGGTTTTTCTCTTCATGTTCTGGCTCTAGAGAAGGCTCCAAGAAAACGGGTCCTCGTACTTCATTCTTATTATCAGGGTTATAAATGGACAGACGACGAGAACCGTGGTATCGAATCTGTCCTGAAATCCGCAATAGGCAACAATAACCTCTATATTGAATACATGGATACAAAAAAAATATTTGGAGATCTTTATTCACAGCGCCTCTACGAGGTATATAAACTCAAGTACAGGAATTTTAAATTTGACGCTATTATGGTGACCGATAATAATGCTTTTGATTTCATACGAAAATACCGTGATGATTTATTTCCAGGAGCCCCTGTTGTTTTCTGTGGCGTTAATTATTTCGAGGAGTCTTACATCAAAGGTCAGAAATTCATTACCGGCATTAACGAAGAAAATGATTTGAAAGCATGTATAGAAATGATGCTGAAACTGCATCCCAAGACAAAACAAATTGTTTTCATCAATGAATGGACAACCACCGGTCAGGGTGTCCACAAAGCGTTCTTGAAAATTATGCCTCAATTCCAGGGGGTCGTACAGTTTTCCCTTCTTGAGGATGTGAAGATAGAAGAACTTCTTGACCAATTGGTTTCATTATCCGAGGGCAGCCTTGTTCTGTATACGGCTTTCAGCCGGGACAAATCAGGGAAACTTTTTGATTATGATGAGATCATCTCTCTCATTGCCGGCCATTGTAAAATCCCGATTTACACTACCAACGAATTTAATCTCGGACTGGGAGTAGTCGGTGGCCTCGTCGTTCACGGTTACGACCAGGGAGAAGCAGCCGCGAAGATGACGTTGCGCATCCTGCAAGGTGAAAAACCTGAAGACATACCGGTCATAATGACGAGTCCGAAACGCAACGTTTTTGACTATGCGCAGATGCAAAGATTTGGTATTTCACAGGCTCATCTACCGAAGAATAGCCTGATAGTCAATTTGCCGCAGACATTCTACTTCAAATACAAGAAATGGGTCGACGGAATTATTATCGTCCTTGTTATGCTCTTGTCAATTATTTCTGTTTTGCTTATAAATATAAATAAACGTAAGAAAACCGAGAAAGCACTCAAAGTCTCACGAGAACAGCTTCGCACATTGGGGTGGCGTCTTGCCGAAACCGAAGAGACGCAACGGAAAGCGCTATCAAGAGAGCTCCATGATCAGATCGGGCAAAATCTCACCATCCTTGGCGTCAACCTCAATATCCTGAGATCTCTGGTCCCGAAAGATACAACGGAGCTTGTACATTCCCGCATAAATGATTCACTGCTTCTTGTGAAACAGACAGCAGAACGAGTTAGAAGCCTGATGAACAATCTCAGGTCGCCCGTGATTGATGATTATGGACTTGTGGCAGCAATAGACCTCTACGGAAAGCAGTTTTCTTCCCGAACAGGAATCGACACTATGGTCCGCGTATCCGATGCGAATCCGCATTTTACGCCAAATATTGAAAACGTGATATTCAGAATAGTGCAGGAATCATTAACAAACGTGGTAAAACATGCTCAGGCCACACAGGTCGTGATAAACGTAAATGTATCCGCCGATCGTTTATTGCTTTCCATAGAAGACAACGGCATCGGATACGATATGACACAAATTACAAATAGAAACAAAGAACAGGGATGGGGGCTCATTACCATGAAAGAACGGGCTCGTGCTGTCGGGGGTTCGTGTCGTATACAGTCCCGTCCGGGAATGGGAACTCATATTATTGTGGAGGTGCCAATATGAGTATTACGGTATTTTTAGCTGACGATCACAGAATGGTCCGGGAAGGTTTCCGGCTTCTCCTGGAAACACAATCCGATATCAAGGTAGTAGGAGAGGCAGGCAATGGACGGGAGGCCGTTCGTCAGGCAATTAAATTAACCCCTGATGTCATATTGATGGACATAGCCATGCCGGAACTGAACGGTATAGAGGCAACAAAGCAAATCATTGAAGCCCATTCCTCAGCAAAGATCATAGTGCTGTCCATGTATTCGACTACGCAACATATATTCCGGGCATTAAAAGCCGGAGCAAAAGGCTATATTCTCAAGGAGTCGGCAGGTGATGACGTTATAAAGGCTGTGCGAATGGTGCATGGCGGCAAAACATTCCTCTGTGATGAGATCATGGGGGTGGTTGTCGGCGATTATATAGAGAAACGGGAAGCCGGAACAACGGAAGATCCTCTCTCTCGTCTCAGCACCCGTGAACAAGAGGTCCTGCAGCTCCTCGTGGAAGGAAAGTCGAACACAAAGATAGCCGAGCTTCTTTTCCTATCCCAAAAAACAGTTGAGACCTATCGCAGTCATCTCATGCAAAAGCTCGGCATCAGCGATCTCCCCGGTCTTGTAAAATTTGCCATTCAACATGGAATCACATCAGTATAATAGTTTTCCATTTCCTCGAAATTCGGCGCACCTGATCGGTTCACATCCTTAAATTCTTCCCTGCGGTCGATGATATGCTGTTTCCCGGAAGCTCTGCTTCCTCTACCATCGCCTGTTTCTGCTGTGCCGTCAACCGTCTTCTTCTTTCTACTGAGATGATCACTTCTGCCGGCAAAACCCCTGTTAATTGATTGATCGGACGCTGCCTCATCTTAATTTATCAAGCTTTTTTCCAAATAAATCAAGCTTCCCCGATATGAAAGCAGGATAGAGAATAGTAATCTTGTCTGCACGCTTAGATCATTAATTTGTCGAGCATGCAAATCAAACGAAGGAGGAATTATGAAGGGCATACGAATAGTTGTTTTGATGACAGCAGTATTTTTCGCTGTAACACTTATGTTTGCCAACACAGGGAACACGCAGGACAAGGAAGTAAAACTTAGGTTTTCAACTTTCTTTCCTCCAAGCCATGCGAATTCCAAGATAACGGGAGAGTGGTGTAAAGAAGTGGAAAAAAGGACAAACGGTAGAGTGAAGGTTACGCATTATGCCGGTGGGACGCTTACCCCGGCACCGCAGACGTATGATAGCGTTGTAGGTGGTGTTGCCGATGTGGGTAATACCGTTCTTGCATATACGATGGGAAAATTTCCTCTTTCAGAGGTCCTTGATTATCCCCTTGGTATTCCCAGCGGGTCCGTTGCAACACGTATGATGAATGAATACTACGCAAAATTTAAGCCAAAAGAACTGGACGAAGTGAAAATTATGTACCTCCACTCTGTTGGTCCGGGTAATCTTCATACCAGGTCAAAGCCTGTCACGAAATTAGAAGACCTGAAGGGTATGAAGATACGTACTTATGGTCCCAACGCGAAGATGATGTTACTCCTCGGGGCCACACCGGTTGCAATGCAACAAGGCGAAGCATACGATGCTATCTCCAAAGGGGTTGTCGACGGCGGTTTGTGGGCGTATGAAGCCTTGGAAGGCTGGAAACATGGAGAGGTCGTTAAATATACGACAGAAATACCCATGTTGTCTTATGGCTCATGTTTTGCAGTCTTCATGAACAAGGGCAAATGGAACAGCATATCTCCCAATGATCAGAAAATCATCGAACAGATCAATAAAGAATGGATAGAGAAACAGGCCAAGCTCTGGGATGACATTGATGAGTCCGGAAAGCAATTCATTCTGAAGAGAGGCAATCAGATTACCAAGCTGTCGCCACAGGAAAGTGCTCGATGGGAAAAACTTGCTGCGCCGGTGTTTGACGAATATCTCAAGAATATGAAAGCCAAGGGCCTGCCCGGGGATGAAGTATTGAAGTTTGCCAGGGACTATCTCAAAAAACATAGGAAGTAAAAACAAGTGGTATAACAATGACAATGCCGGGGATAGTGCCCCGGCATTGTTTTAGGAGGATATATGGAAACACTCACTCTGATGATAAAAAAGAGTACGATCTGGATGAACACAGTTGCAGAGGTTGTTCTGGTTCTGATGATGATGATCACTGTAGTCGATGTGGTGCTCAGAACTGCCGGTACACCCATCGTGGGGACTTACGAACTGGTGGCAATGATGGGTGCCATGGTCGTCGGATTCGCTATTGCCAAAACCTCATGGGACAGGGGCCATGTTTACGTTGATATGCTTATTGAAAATCGATCTGAGGCGGTAAAGAACGCATTTTTCATCTGCACACGAATACTCGGCATTATAATATACGCCCTGATTTCGTGGAACCTGGTGAAAAAGGGAATGCTCTTTCACAAATCGGAGGAAGTGACTATGACACTGCGACTGCCTCTTTACCCCGCAGCCTTTGCTCTGGCTTTCTGTTTTTTTGTACAATGTTTTTCTCTCCTGGGCGACATATTAAGGATCAACGAAAATAAAGAACAAGTATTGGAGAACCACCATGAATGAGATAGCTATAGGTGTTATAGGAATCATTATCTTGATGGGTCTGTTTCTCACGGGCATGGAGATGGCCGTGGCTATGACCATTGTTGGTTTCGTGGGGTATGCTATCGTAGTTACACCACATGCAGCCATGCAGATCCTTGCAAATGACTACTTCGATTCTCTTGAATCGTATTCGTTTACCGTTGTGCCCCTTTTTGTGCTCATGGGCCAAGTCGCCTTTAATGCCGGGGTTGCCAGAAGGCTTTACGATTGTGCACACAAGTTTCTCGGCCATATCCCCGGTGGATTAGCTCTTGCAACTGTGGCGGGCGCGACAATTTTCAAAGCGATATGCGGGTCAATCGTGGCTACGAGCGCCACTTTTGCCAGTGTGGCCGTACCGGAAATGGACAGGTTTGGTTATGCCAAAAAATTGTCTACAGGTATTGTTGCTACCGTGGGAACTCTTGGTGTCCTTATCCCGCCCAGCGTAATTCTCATCCTCCTTGGAATTATTACGCAGCAATCTATCGGGAGACTTTTTCTGGCCGGAGTAGTGCCTGGCTTAATGATCGCCGCCTTTTTCGCAGCGATCATCCTGGTCTGGGCACGTATAAATCCCGAGATAGGCCCGGCAGTGAAAAAATCTCCTTGGAAAGAGCGGATGACCTCTCTTCCTGCCGTAATGTGGCCGTTGGTAATTTTCGTCATTACGATTGGCGGGATGATGACGGGTTTCTTTACACCCACAGAAGCGGGTAGCGTAGGAACCTTTTGCGTTATCGTTCTTTGCTTTGTAAAAAAAGATTTAAACTTTCGTTTGTTCAGAAAATCCACTCAGGAAGCTCTGAAGACCGCCTGTATGGTGCTCATGCTGGTTGCGGCTTCCCTGGTCCTCGGGCATTTCATTACTGTTACCGACATATCGATGAAGGTGGCCGAATGGGTCACAACCCTGCCTCTTCACAGGCATATTGTCATGATGGTCATATTTCTCATCTATCTTTTCGGTGGGTCTGTTATCGATGACGTGGCATTTATGATTCTTGCCACACCCATATTCTTCCCGGCTATCACAAAGTTAGGCTATGACCCTATCTGGGCCTGCATTATGGTATCTATGACGGTCTGCGTGGGATCCATAATTCCTCCCGTTGCCATGCCTGTCTTCGTCGTAAAGAACATTACAAAAGTGCCCATGGGAGTAATATATAGCGGGGCGTTTCCCTTTCTGATTTCACTATTCCTGGCCGTAGTATTGCTTTTTATCTTTCCGGGCCTGACACTATGGCTCCCGAATCTCTTGATGAAATAGAATAGATTTAATGAACTTGAAAAAAGTGAAAAGGAGGTATTATACAATAGGTACACTTGATCACCTCTAAAGGATTTGTCCCCTTCTCAAAGCTTTTTTAAGTAAATATCTGTAGTAGTATCTCTTTGATACCCTAATACCTACTGAATTGTTTTTGTAGGCACTGTGGAGCGACAGGTCATCTGAAGATGACTTCTTCATAATTATTTTTCACGTAAAAAACTGCCGCAGCCGTGCTTATCAACGGAACTGTTTCGACTTTGCAGCTTTACTTTTCGTCGTGATGTCTTCCAACCAATCGAGTATACGCGCGTTGGACAGTATAACGGCCCCCATCTGGCAGTGTTCCTCCGCCCCTTCCTCCCTGGTAAACAGCATATAGTCTTTCGGACACCGGAGAGCCGCGAAGAGCTTCTTTGCCTGCCCCGGCATGTCCTTGTCTTCCTCGGAATCGACGATCAGAGTGGGGCAGGTGATCTTTCCCGCCACATCCTTCATGGTGTACGGCCGGGTCATTTTCAGCCAGTCGCTCGGGGACTTGGCGTGAAATGTGAACATGCCGTTCGCCATTAGCCACCGCAGCGAAGGGTCTGTTTTCATCCTCTTATAGATCTCCTGATCCATTTTGGCAGCGCCCTCCTCGCTGTCGAGGGCTTTCTCGTCTTCCGGTTTCAGGTTCGCAGCTGCATGAAAGTCATAGACGCCGCCGTTTGCGATACATGCCATGATCCTCTTTTCGAAGGCGGCCGCCCGGGGAGCCAGGTAGCCGCCAAAGCTGATGCCCATGAGGGCAACGCGCTTCGGGTCAACCTGCTTCAGGGCAAGGGCATAATCGACCACGGCCTTGACCACCGTTTCCCAGTCGTGCCTGAAGGGCAGCTTCTGCACCCTTATCACGCCGCCCTGGCCGGGGCCTTCGAAGAGGAGAACGTTGAACCCCCGCTGGACGGCGAACCAGGCCACCTCGAAATAGATCTCTTCCGCCGTCCCGTCAAAACCAGAGTGAACGATCAGAAGGGGCCTCCTGGCCCGCGAACTGTCGACCAGGCACAGATATCCTGGCAGCACCGTTCCCTCGAACGGGATCTCGACGGGGATGACAGGGTGGTCCGCGAGCTTTGCCGCCTTGCGAAAGGTGTCCACGCTTTTGCGCCATGTAGACAGGATCCGCGGGTCTCCCGGGTCGGTGTGAAGAAAAAATTCCGCAGTTCTGTAATAGTTGGAGGCCTTGAAGAACTCCTGCCTGGCGCTGATCTTCCTGCCTCGCGCGAGGAAATCTTCTCCCGCCTTTTCACGCTGTTGCGCGGTCTTCAGCCATTCCCTGTGCCAGCTCTCGTCATCGCCTTCCTTAACGGCGTATGCCGTCTTGAGAACTTCACCCAAGTCTGCGCCTCCACTCACAGCATAGCCCAGTGCCCGGAGGGCCTGGAAGGAATACTGGGGGTCCTTGAAGACCAGCTGGGCCGCAAATACACCGCACGTCAGGAAAGCAAAGATAGCGATCAACCATGCCGAAACAGTGATAACCCTCTGAATTTTCTTCATAAAATTAACTCCTTATTGAGAAGGAAAAGATAACACTAAATATACCAACTTGGTATTTATTTCAATGATATACCAAGCGGAAGAAAAATCAACCAGATATTCCTGATTTTCTCCAATTGGGGACATAGTTGACTAACGTGACTAACTCTTCTGCTACCAGCATGCAAAGGAAGAAGAGAGTTGGTTGTGGGGGAAATAGTGATAAGTCAAGATAGTCAACTACGTCCCTTGTTTACTCTTGTTTACTTGTTTACAAAACCCGCTTTACTCCAGGAATGAGCCTTAGAAGGATCGATATCAGGAACGACCCGGGTATTGACAGAAACGATACGATGACGAAAAGGGCAAAGGCGCCTGCCTGCACAGGATCGAAAGCGTACTGAAGCGCAACGACTACCGGCACATGTACGATGTATGCCCCAAAGGCATTCTCTGAGAGAAGCTGCGCAACACGTCCGGTCCGGTTAAAGAAGGTCTTGAAAAGGGCGAGAAGCCCGATGCAGATCCCTACACAGAAAAGCGCTTCCCTGTATTCCCTCAGAAACAATGCCTGCTGGCGGCCTGCGGTAAGGAACTGCATTACAGTAAAAACAAAGAAGACCAGGCCGGGCAAAAACCAGAGCATATTACGGGGCGTGGTGATCGAATCTAAAAAAGACCACCTGTAGGCAAGAACACCGAGAACAAGAAGGGACAGATACTGAGGAAGGTGTGCCGGCTCCATCTGGATGAATCCGAGGAAGCTGATCCAGCGATCCGTAGGGAAGCCCCATGATCTCCGCATGAGATCCGTGACGATCCCGAGGGCCAGAATATAGGGAATAATGACGTATAATTTTGCCTGCCTGGCAGTAGCTATGGGTGGGGAAGGTGCGCATCTTTGCAGCGCTGTTCTGGTGGCGGCATAGAGGATCGAGTAGACGAGCAAGTGTTCGACAAACCACAAATGCACAAAGTGGAAACCGCCGGGATATGCTATGGCCAGGCCGTATTTTTGCCAGATTTGTATGTAGAAATCCTTGAGGCTGACCTGATGTACGTAATGCACATATTTTACATATTCCAAAAGAGGGGCCATGAGAAGATATGCAAAGACCAGCGGAATGCCGAAACGGACAAGCTTATCTTTAATGAATTTGCCGGCGCCGTGGCGGTCAAATGATTGAGGAAAGAAATATCCCGATATAAAGAAAAAAAGCCCCATGAAAAATGACGCATTGAAGACAAAGAAGAGCTGCAGCGGCTTTGCCCGATCGCCCGGGTATGAATAGAACCAACCTCCGCCCGTGGCCCCATATGCCTGCCCGACATGGTGCATGATCACCAGAATTATAAGGAAGACCTTGAGATTGTCGAGATAGTAAAGACGTTTTTTGTCCGTCATTTGCACCATCTTTCAAAGATATATGCTACAGCCCTCCCCGTTGTCAAGGCGGATAAGTTGTCTTTGTTTTTAGCGGGTCTTTTTGTAAAATCGGATTATCCGTATTCTCATTTTACATCTTGTGGCATTATCCCGGAACAAATAGATTGTTAATAGATAGAATGAAAAAGGAGGCAACCATGAAAAGATTTTTAGTTGTGTTAGCGGCTATCGGGTTCCTCGCGGCAGCAAGCGGGGCGATGGCAGCCGATACTGCCAGCGTCGCCGTATCGGCCACCGTGACAGGCACATGCA
>Ga0228535_1000425_pt1 | contig 120714 bp, 113 predicted proteins | sample SJ1metagenome_FD_168457 | JGI IMG/M metagenome (GOLD analysis project Ga0228535, IMG submission 168457) | Enriched culture of PCE-dechlorinating microbial communities from Ithaca, New York, USA - SJ1 | ecosystem: Engineered > Modeled > Simulated communities (microbial... > Unclassified... | reverse complement strand
CGTGCCGCGCGATGACGAATATCAGCCAGCGGGGAGATCGCTTCGTGCCTCGCGATGACGAATATCAGCCAGCGGGGAGATCGCTTCGTGCCTCGCGATGACGAATATCAGCCAGCGGGGAGATCGCTTCGTGCCTCGCGATGACGAATATCAGCCAGCGGGGAGATCGCTTCGCAGGCTCGCGATGACGAACTAAAAGCGCAGTGCTCGCTATGACGAGGTGAATAGCTCGCGATGACGAAGTGAATACAACCCCTACTGCGTCGCGCAGGCGATGCATGGGTCAAACGCCCGCGCCACACGCCCGACCGCCTTCTCCAGCTCCAGGTTGATGCTTCCCGGGCGAATGTAACGGTTGCCCGCCACCATCAGCGCCCGCTCAATCGCCTTCATATTGTGCACGGTCGGGATGATAAACTCCGCGTCTGAGATGAGGCTGTTTTCCACCGTGTAGCGGTGAATCAGCGGGCCGCGCGGCGCCTCAACCAAACCATACCCAACTCCGTCTTTGGGGGTATAGCCCACTTCCGTCTCACCGCTTTCCAGGTCATCCTCCAGCAGTTCAATGGCAGCTTCCATCGCGTATACCAGTTCAATCCCGCGGCACAGGTCAAAACATAATAAGGCGTGGGCGGGGCTGCCAAAGTAAGCTCTGAAGCGCTCCAGGTAGCTGTCTGCCAGCGGGGTCTGGAAAGCGCGGGTGATATTGATGCGTGCCAGGCTGTTGGCGCGCAAGACCTGACCCTGATAGCTGGTTTGCCCGGCGTAAGAATACTCGGTCCGGGTAAATTCAATCCGCTTCTCAAATTCTTCCGGGCTGAAGTGCTCTTTTTCCTCCCCGTCCGGGCTGAGCACGCGCATATGCCCGCTGTTCAGCCTGGGCTTAATGGAGGTGGTGGACGAGATGTAATAAGCGGGCTCGTCATCCCCCCAGGTGCCGATGCGGTCTTTCATCGCCATAGACATATCCCAGTAGGCGTCAAAAAGGTGGCAGGCGACGGGCAGCATTTCTCGCAGCTCCTTCAACAGCGCGTCGGCGGCTTGCCGGGCTACCCCTCCGGAAACGCCGCCAATATGCGCTTTGACGGGATGGATGAACTGCCCGCCCGCCAGGGTAATCAAATCCGTGCCGAGCTTGCGCACCCTCAACGCCTCCTGGGCGATGGAAAACTGCGCCCGGCGGTGCTCCTCGCTCTCATCCATATCAAAGAGGCTTTCCGCGCCCACCCGGTCGGGCATTGTGAAGATGAAGAGCGAAGTGGCCTGGTTTTGAATGAGCTGCCCGAGCAAGAGCAGCTCACGGATTTCGCATGCCAGCGGTGGGGGCGTGACCCCGAAGATTTTCTCGAGCGCTTTGACAGAGGCAACGTGGTGCGCGGTGGAACACACGCCGCAAATGCGGGGCACAATCACCGGCATTTGTTCGGCGGGCGTGCCGACCACGAAGTTGCGGAAGCCGCGCAGCTCCACTGCCTGGAACTGGGCGCTGAGGAGCTTACCGCCTTCCTCCTCCATCACCACGCGGGCGTGACCTTCTATGCGGCTGAGCGGGAAAATGAGCGTGGTCATCAGAGCACCTTATCCTTGCTGCGGACGCGGCGGCCGCCGCCCGCGTAATCAGAGAATTGGAACAGGAACATGGAAAGCTGGGGCGAGCGCAGCGCATCGTTCAGCTCCTCGGGCGGGATGTTGGTCATGCGCTCAAACACGCGCTGAATGTTTTCCAACCAGACCGTGGATTCTTTTTCAATAAACGCGTTGGAAGGACCGCGGCAGCCCACGCAGGGGTGCCCGGCGCGCGTGCAGGGCGCGCGGCAGCCGCCGCGCGTGGAGGTGCCCACGCACAAAAAACCCTGGTTGACCAGGCAGATGTTGGGGTCCTGGTCAATTTTCTGGAAACCGGTAAGGCGGTCTGGTTTCATGTCGTTCAATTTTCGGCGCCCGCACTCCGCGCAAACAATAGAGGCGGCTTTGAAACCTTGCGGGTCCAGGAGCGCGCCCATAAAGAGCTCGGGTGTTGGCGGGCAGCCCGGCAGATAGAGGTCCACATCCACATAGGCATCCACGGGGTGCGTTTTGCTGAGCAGCTGGGGCAGGTGGGCGCGCTTGGCTTGCGAGAGGAACACCTCGCGCACATCATCGCGGTCGCCCAGGTTGGTAACCCCGCCAGAAATGGCGCAGGTGCCCACGGCAATTACGCGGTCCACCAGTTTGACCGCGCGTTGAAGTTTGTAGACATCATCATCGTTGCGCACCCCGCCGGAAATCAGGAGCACTTCCGTATCCTCGGGGATACGGTGGGTGGAGACTACCAGCGGCATGTAAACCAGTTCGTAACGGTCGTACCACTCCGACGCGTTCAAGAGTGAGACCTCACAGCCAGCGCAGCCGGAGAGCTGCAGCACGGCGAACTTGGGGAGTTTTCTCAGAGCGTCTTCCATAAGCCTTTCCTTTTCCACAGAAATCAGGACTTTATCAACAGATTTGTTGAAATTATCCACAACTTATCTACAGTATATTTTACACTTATCAAGAAAATACCGGGATAATAATATCGCTCGCCTTATGGCAAAGACCGACCGAACCTGATTGATGCTAAAATACCTGCACCATATCACGCCCAAGGTGGAACCAATGCAGCCCGAACTGAATTTTATTACCGAGATTGCCCTGGAAGCTGGAGCGATGCTGGCACGCATGCAAGATGGCGACCTGGACGTCCAACTGAAGGGGCGCGCCGACCTGGTGACCCGCGCTGACAAAAGCGTGGAAGCCTTCCTGATTGAGCAGGTGCTCCAGCGCTTTCCAACCCACGCGATAATCTCCGAAGAGAGCGGCAGCCACCCCGGCGACCCGGAACATCAATGGTTCATCGACCCGTTGGACGGCACGTTGAATTACGCGCACGGTCTGCGTTATTACTGCACAACCATTGCATACGCGCGCGCCGGGCAGCTGCGGCTGGGCGTCATTTATTCCCCGCGCGAGCAGGAGTGCTTCACGGCTGAGCTGGGGAAGGGGGCTCACCTGAACGGCAAAGGCATCGCGGTCTCCTCCGCGGAGAGGCTGGAGGACGCGCTGCTTGCCACTGGATTCCGGGCGACGCTGATTGATACCCCCCGCTCAAACTACAATAACTTTTTGCGCCTCTCGCGGATTGCGCAGGGCGTGCGGCGGCTGGGGTCCGCGGCGATGGACCTGGCATACGTGGCGTGCGGCCGGCTGGAGGGCTTCTGGGATATCCAGCTGAGCCCCTGGGACGTGGCGGCTGGCGTGCTTATCGCGCGCGAAGCCGGAGGAATGGCCGAGACGCTTTACGATGAGGGTGACCTGCTTTCCAGCCCGGTGGATATTCTGGCGGCCAACGCGCAGGTGTTCGCGCCGCTAAAAGCGATTCTGAACGCGGAACGCGCCCGCTAAAGGCGGGATTGCTCCGGCTTATATCTCAATTGCCCGATGGAAGGCTGTTCAGGGCGTAGATAGTCCCGTTGTCGCTGGTGAAGTACACTATTCCTTCCGCGAGCAGCGGAGAGGACGCGATGCGGCTCCCGGTTTCATAAACCCACATTGCCTGCCCTGAGGGGATGTCAATGGCGTAGAGGGCGCCCGTGCTGGTGCCAAAGTACAGCATGTGCCCGGAGACGGAAGGCGCTGAGTAAATCGCGCTGCCGCAGTTGAACGACCACTTTTCCTCCCCAGTGCGCAGAGAGAGAGCCACAAGATGCCCCTCTTCAAGGCCAAAAAATGCCATGCCGTCCACAATCGCAGGCGCGTTCGAGACAATATCTGTTTCAAAGTTAAACACCGGTTCGCCATCGCTCAGCCTCAGCCCCGTGAAGCTTCCGAACCCGCCAATGTAAACCACCCCATCGGCAATCGCGGGGCCGGTAATCTGGTTCCAGGTGGGATATTCCCACAACTTCTGCCCGGAGAATTTATCCAGGGCATAGACATAAAGCTCCGCGCTGGCCCCGCCGCGCTGAGCGCTGGCAAAGACCAGCGTGTTTCCACTCAACGCTGGCGTGCCGCGCACCTCTTTGCTGATTCCGGAGGCGGGGTCGCTTATACCGGCCACCTCAAACTTCCACAGCAGCTGCCCGTTTTGCGGGTTGAGCGCGTAGAAAAAGCCGTCCATGCTGCCGAAATACACGCCGCTTGCGTCCACCGCGGGGGAAGAAGAAATCGGGCCGCCGGTCTGGTAGTTCCACAACTGCTCGCCAGTTTGAATTTTCAGGGCATAGAGGATCCCAGTGGAGTCGCCGACGAACAGCGTACCGGACCAGTAAGCCGGCGCTGAACTGACCGCGCCGCCTGTTTGGGTTTTCCACAAGAGCCCGCCGGTCTGGCTGTCCAGCGCGCTTAGACCATCCGGGCCGCCAACAAACAGCTGACCGCCGACCAGCACCGGGGAAGCGCCCGGGCTTGCGCCGGCTGCCTACCAGAGTAAGCCGGCGTTCTCCACCGGCGCTCCCCCCGTAAAGACGCCGCTGCGCTCCGGGTTTCCCCGGTACATTTCCACAGTCTGAGGCAGAACCGGCATCATTGTCGGGGTAGGCTCCGGCGCGGTCTCTGGTGGAATGGCAGCTTCAGGCGCAGCGCTGCAGCCCTGGGCGCAGAACAACAGTATGAACACAATCAGGACGGGCAGGGTTTTGTATTTCAGCATTTGAACACCTCCGCTGACGCGTATTCAATTATTGAAAGGCTGGATTAAAAAAAGTATACGTCCGATTCTGACGGATGCAAAATTGAATATTTATAAAATAGGATAACGGCTTTTAAAAAAACCTGAAAGGGCAGGCGTGAACCAGCGGGCTGTCCGCTCAGGCGGTCAGCTCGGCGATGAGCAGCTCAAAGGCGACCTCGCCGGGCATGCCGCTGCTTTTCATGTCCTCGTCTATCTGCAGCAGCCTGCCAAACACGTCCAGCAGCTGCGCCATGCTGAAGCGGCGCGCCTGTCCGGTCAGTTTATCCGCCACGAACGGCAAAACGCGCAGCTCTTTTTCTACCTGCCGGCTGCTGCCGCCTTCGTCCAGAATCTCCCGCGCCTGGATGAGCAGACGGAACTGGCGGTAAATCATGCCCGCGAGCTCTACCATCTCGTTGGTTTCGCTCAGGATGCGGAAGTGGGTCATTGCTTTTGAGCCGCTGCGTTCCCCTAAAGCGTCCACCAGGCTGAAAATGTTGCCTTCCTGCTCTTGCGAGGTCAGCAAAACAACATCTTCAGTGCTGACCGCGCGGGCGCCGTTCACATAAATCAGGAGTTTGTTAATCTCCTGGGCGGCGCGCAGGGTGTTATTCCCGACGTAACTAGCCAGCAGATGCGCGGCATCAGCGCGGAATTCCCCGCCGGTTTCGCGCGCTTTTCTGGCAATCCAGCCGGGCATTTCCGTTTCGTCGGGTAAGGCACAATCGAAAACGCGCCCGAGGTCTTTCTGCCCATCGAGCCAATCAAGCAGCCAGGCATAAGCGCGGGCATTCTCCCAATACTTTTCCCCCCGCTTTGTGCTTTGCGAGTCTTCAATCACCAGCACCAACGCGGCGGTATCTGGCAAATTCGCCAGGATGTCCAGCAATTTTTCGCGTTCGCTGGGGTTAAACTTTGTCAATATCTGGCGCGCCCTGGAAACAAGTACAAGACGGCGCTCTGCCAGGAACGGCATGGTCAGACAGTCTGCGCGCAGGCTTTCCAGGTTCAACGTTTCGCCCTCCAGCAGGGTGGTATTCATATCCGCCATCTGCGGATCGCCCAGGCTGGCCTTGATTTCCGCCAACAGAACCTGAACGCGCGTGAGATCGTCGCCGCGCAGAAGGGTAAGTCGTGCTAACTCAGTCATCAGCCGCCCGCTGCCTGTCCGTATTGATTTTGTGGAGGTAGTTCTCGCGCAGGCGGGTGGTGGATACCTGCGCAACGCGCTGTTCGCCCTGTTCGGCGCTGGTGGTGAGCGTCTTTTGCAGGAGGGGACCCAGCGGGCGTGCCAGAATAAAGACTGGCACCGCGGTCAGCAGCCCCAGAATAAGCTGGGGAAGGCGCGGTTTTTTAGAGCCGCTGCCCGCCCAGACAGCCAGCCAGGCAGCCGCTCCAGCCGCCAGCGCCGGCGCTGCCAGGTTGGTGCCGCAGTGCGGATGAATAGCCAGCCGACTTTCGCCGGCTTTCAGGCGCCTTTCGGCTTCCAGGGCGGCATCGGTCACAATTTCCGTCGGCAGGTCGGCAATCAGCAAAAAGCCCTGCGGGTTTGAGAGACCTGCCATCTGCACGCCTTTGTATTTTTCCGCCAGAACTTGCATGGTGGCGTGTTCCAGGGCGTGATTTCGCCTTACGGCGCCAACCAGCGGCAGTCTATCCAAAAAAGAAGCAGTCATTGGGGTTCACCTTTCAGTTTTGGTCTGTGTTTTCCAATAAAGCTGAAGCCAGCGCGTCTTTCAGGGAGCGGTGCTCCAGCACTTCAATCCCGGCTGGCCAGGGCTCGTTGGAGCGCAGGCGGCGGGGGATAACGGCGCGCTTGAAACCCAGGCGGGCGGCTTCGCGCAGGCGGGCGGGCATTTGGCTGACCATGCGCAGCTCGCCGGAAAGCCCTACCTCGCCAATCAGAACGGTATCGGCGCGCAGGGGAATGTCTTTGATAGATGAGGCAATCGCGGCGGCGGTCGCCAGGTCGGCAGCCGGCTCGGAGACGCGCAGCCCGCTGACCACGTTCGCGAACACGTCCTGCTCGCCCAGATGTAAGCCCAGGCGGCGGGTGAGTACGGCGGTGATGAGCAGCAGGCGGTTCATATCGACGCCGTTCGCGTTCCGGCGCGGGTTGCCGAAGCTGGTATGCGTGGTGAGCCCCTGAATTTCCACCAGCAGCGGGCGGGTGCCTTCCATCGTGACCGCAACTGCCGAACCGGGCGCGTTAATCAGGCGCTCGGCCAGGAAAATTTCGGAAGGGTTGCTGACTTCCACCATGCCTTTTTCCTGCATCTCGAAAACGCCAACTTCCGAGGTTGCCCCAAAGCGGTTTTTGACCGAACGAAGCAGGCGGTAAGACTGGAACTGCTCGCCTTCCAGATAGAGCACCGTGTCCACAATATGCTCCAGGACGCGCGGACCAGCGATGGTGCCTTCTTTGGTGACGTGTCCGATGAGAAAAACCGAGATGCCGCTGGATTTTGCCAGCTCACGCAAGCGCGCGGCGCATTCGCGCACCTGGGATATGGAACCCGCGGAGGATTCCATCTCCGGCAGGGTCATCGTCTGGATTGAGTCAACCACCACCAGCGAGGGACGGACGGTCTGGATGTGCGAAAAAATCGCCGCGAGGTTTGTTTCCGTTACCAAAAACAAATTGCGCGGCAGCGCGGCTTCGCCCGCGGCATTATTCGCTTTCAGGCGGTTCGCGCGCATCTTAATCTGACGTTCGGATTCTTCCCCCGAAACGTACAGCACGATGTTTTGTTCCGCAAGTTCCATTGCCATTTGCAGGGTGAGCGTGGACTTACCGATGCCCGGGTCGCCGCCAATCAGGACGACGGACCCCGGAACAATCCCCCCGCCCAAGACCCGCGAAAACTCTTGCATACGCACCGGCACGCGTTCTTCACGTTCGCCCTCAATATCCGCCAGGCGGCGCGGCTGGGAAGACGCATTCAGCCCGCGCACCGCGCGGGCTGAATGACTGTTTTCTGGTTCTACCAACTCCTCGACCATGCTGTCCCAGCTGTCGCAGGCAGGGCAGCGCCCGAATGCCTGGGAACTGACCTTGCCGCAAACCTGGCAGACAAAACGCGAGTACGCCTTTGCCATCGCCGCTATGCTCCGACCAGCTCAGGTTTATCCGGCTGGGTGTGCGGGTCGCGGTGTTTGAGTATAATCTTCCGGACCTTATCCCCGTCCGAGTCCAGGCTGTCCTCCAGGTCCACCAGGATGCTGTCGCCTTTGGCGAAGGTTTGGGCGAGCAAGGCATCGGAGAGGGGTTCTTCCACCATCTGTTCTATCACGCGCCGCACCGGGCGGGCGCCCATTTCGGGGTCATAGCCTTCATCCGAGAGAAAATCCAAAGCGGTTTCGCTGGCCTGCAGGGTCAGTTCGTATTCTTCAAGGCGCTTCGAGACTTTCCGCAGCTCCAAGCTGACAATTTCGCGGATATCCACGCGATTGAGCGCGCGGAAAACCACCACGGAGTCCAGGCGGTTCACGAATTCCGGTCTGAAGTTGCGCTTGAGCGCTTCCATCAACTTCTTCTTCATATCGGCGTAGCTGGAGTGTTCTTCCAGGGCGCTGTCCACTTCCAAAGAGAAGCCGAGCGAAGACTGGCGTTTAATCAAATCCGCGCCGATGTTGGAGGTCATGATGATGATAGCGTTGCGGAAGTCCACCTTGCGCCCTTTCGCGTCGGAAAGGTGCCCTTCTTCCATGATTTGCAGGAGCAGCTGCAGCGCTTCGGGGTGGGCTTTTTCCACCTCATCGAACACTACGATGCTGTAGGGCTTACGGCGCAGCGCTTCGGTAAGCTGTCCGGCTTCTTCGTAACCGACATAACCAGGGGGCGCGCCGACCAGCCGGCTGATGGTGTGCCGCTCCATAAATTCGGACATGTCAATCTGTATCAGTGCTTCTTCGCTTCCAAACAGTTTTTCAGCCAGCGCCTTGGTCAGTTCGGTTTTCCCCACGCCGGTTGGACCGAGGAACATAAACGAACCGACCGGTCTGCGGGGATTCTTGAGGCCCGCTCGCGCGCGGCGCACCGCTTTGGCGACGGTTTCTATGGCTTCTTGCTGTCCGATGATGCGCTTGGAGAGTTCCTCTTCCAGGTTGAGCAGACGAGCGGATTCCTCCGCCGCGATTTGGGTCAACGGGATGCCAGTCCACATGGAGATAACCTCGCCGATGTCTTCAGCGCTCACGGTCGGCGCGCTTTCGCGGTCCCAACTGGCTTGCATTACCTGCAGCGCTTCTTCAAGACCGGCTTGTCTGGCCAAGAGAGACTGAACCGCATCGTTATCCTCTGCCGCGCGGGCAGTTTTCAGGTTTTTGCGGATTTCGCGCAGTTCATTCATCAGGTCTTTACTGCTCACCGCGGATTCGCTCTTGTACATGCGCACGCGCGAGGCAGCTTCGTCCACCAGGTCGATGGCCTTATCCGGCAAAAAGCGGTCAGTCACATAGCGGGAGGAGAGTTTCGCGGCAGCTTCCAGGGCTTCGTCCGAGATGTGCAGCCGGTGGTGCTCCTCGTAGTTCGCGCGCAGCCCTTTCAAAATCTCAATGGTTTCGTCCAGCGAAGGTTGGTCCACCACAATAGGTTGGAAGCGGCGTTCGAGGGCGGCATCGCTTTCGATGTTCTTGCGGTATTCGTTCAGCGTGGTGGCGCCAATTACCTGAAGTTCCCCGCGGGAAAGGGCGGGTTTGAGGATGTTGGCGGCATCCACTGACGAGCCGGCGGAACCAGCCCCTACTAACATATGTAGTTCGTCGATAAACACAATCGCGCCGGAGCTTTTCAGTTCGTCAATGACGCGCTTCAGGCGTTCTTCGAACTGTCCGCGGTACATCGTACCTGCCACCAGAGAACCGACGTCCAACTGCAGCACGCGTTTGTTCAGCAGCAGGCCGGGCACGTCGCCTTCGACAATGCGCTGCGCCAGCCCCTCGACGATGGCGGTCTTGCCCACGCCGGGCTCGCCAATCAGCGCCGGGTTATTCTTGGTACGCCGTGCCAGAATCTGGATGACGCGCTCAATTTCTTTCTTGCGCCCGATGACCGGGTCCAGTTTGCCATCTTCCGCCAGGGCGGTCAGGTCTGTGGCGAGTTGATCCACCAGCGGTGTTTTACCGCTTTCTTTTTCCTTGCGGCGGGAAGCGGGTCGGCTGGGGGTGCCGGTTGGACCCTGCTCGAAGCTGGGTGGGGGCGCCTGACGGGTGTCTTCCTCGCTGTCTTGCCGGGTTTCCGAAATCACCCGGCGGGTTTGCCGGCGAATTTGTTCGGGCGTGGCTCCCAGACTTTCCAACACTTTCATGCCTTCGCAAACCGGGTAGCGCGTGAGGGCGAGGAGCAAATGCTCTGTGCCGACCGTGGACTGCCCGCTGTCTTTGGCTTCTTCCAGCGCCAATTCCAGCACGCGCTGGGTATCGCCGCCCAGCACCATATCGCCGGTATGGCTGCCCAGACCGGTTTTTTCTTCGACTGCCGCGCGCACGGCATCCAATTCCATTCCCACGTCGCGTAAAACCCGATTCGCGATCGTGCCTTCTTCAATCATCAGTCCAAGCAAAAGGTGCTCCGACCCAATTGTTTGCTTATGCATTCGCTCAGCTTCTGTCTGAGCATGGGCGAGGACCCGCTTGGCTTTTTGGGTAAAACGATTAATGCCAGCCAAGGCATACCTCCAGTTGTTTGTTGGCTCCGAAAAGAACCCCTGCCGCCCCCTGTTGTGCGGATTTCGACAGGTAGAAATCTTGCGGGTAAGACCGGTACGCGGGCACGGTCAAATTCTTATTTTTGAATCTCCTGATACTGTCATTTTACCAAATTATCCCCCTGCTTTTCCTTCTGTCCAGAGATTATGACGAAACGTTAACACCCGCCAGATTGGCAATTAAGTATATTATACAGAAAAGACCGGGGACACTTGGGCTTATTTCTCCGGCCAGGCTTTGGCGTAAGCCCGCAAGATGCGCTCGCAAATCGCGTTGAAGTTTTCGTCAACTTGTTGGCGCGCGGGGTTAGCGCGGTGCCAGGCGATAATTTCCTCCGCCCCGCGGGAAAACGGGGTGGTGCACACAAAATCCGGCACGACGCGCTTAATCTTGCTGTTATCCAGGATGAAGCTGTGGGCTTTATCTCCCAGCAGGCTTTCGCCCCAGATTGGGTCGTAGACGGCAATCAAATCCGAAGGCACATGCACAAGCTCAGATTGAACACCCGCTGCGGACGCCAGGATTTCATGAATCTGATTCCAGGTCAGCCATTCATCCGAGGTGATGTGGTACACCTCGCCAATCGCATGAGAATTACCCATCAAACCCACAAAACCCTTGGCGAAGTCTGAGCTGTGGGTGAGGGTCCAGAGCGAGGTACCATCGCCGTGCACAATCACGGGCAGGCCGCGCAGCATGCGGTCTATGGTCGTCCAGTTGCCGTGCACGGGCACATAAACCGCGCTGTAGGTATGTGAGGGGCGCACAACCGTGAATGGGAATTTCTCCTCGCGGTAGGCGCGCAGCAAACGCTCCTCGCAGGCGGCTTTATCCCGGGAGTACTGCCAGACCGGGTTATCCAGGATAGCGGCTTCCGTTACGGGCAAAGTGGCCGGCGGGGTCTGGTAGGCCGAAGCGGAGCTGATGAAGAAGTACTGCCCTATCTGCCCGCGGAAAAGCTGCAAGTCGGTTTCGATATGCTGCGGGGTGAAGGCGATAAAATCCGCCACCACGTCAAAGCGCATGGAACCCAGCGCCTCGCGCACGGCGTTCGGGTCGCGGATGTCGGCATTGAGGACGCGCGCGCCTTCCGGTAAGGGGCGCAGTGATTGTCCGCGGTTGAGCAGATAGAGCTCCACGCCGCGTTCAAGCGCGAGTTGAGAGCAGGCGCTGCTGATATTGCCGGTGCCGCCGATAAACAAAGCTTTCATCTTGACCTCCAAAACGGTTCTTGGTTCTTGTCGGTTGTTATTCCGGTGGGCTGAACCGCTCTCGCGCGGTTTCCGGTTTGACGGCGGGTTCAGTCGGCTTCCGGCTCGCCCACCAAACTGTGAGCGTCAGCAGCACAAACAGCAGCCCGACGGTGCTGTAAGCCAGGCGAATGCCCATCTTATCTGAGACGATGCCCAGCACCAACGGCAGGAATAAAATGGCGGTGCCGGTCGCCAGGGTGGCCCGGGCGCCGGCTTCAGCCTTCAGCTCTCCCGCAGAGGCAATTGCCATGGAGACCAGAACCGGATACAGGTTCGCGCTGCCGAGGCCCAATAACATCAGCCCGACCAGCCCCAAAAGCGGGCTGATGCCGCTCCAGAACAGCGCGAAACCAAACACAGAGAGAGAGATTGAGCCGCTGATTAGTTTCATCGGCGGGACCCGCTCCAGCAGGCGCGAGCCAAAAAATCGACCGATTATCATGCCCGCCATAAAAAGGCTGACCGATTGCGTGGCCGTGTTTTTGCTGAAACCGAGCACTTTTTCAACAAAATCCGCACCCCAATAAATGATGCAATACTCCACAGCAATCCCCAACATCAGTGCCAGCCACCAAATCCAATACATCCCGGGCAGCTTTCCAGTTTGTTTGGCGGGGATTTTCCGCGCGGACGCGCTTTGCGGGCTGCCGCCAAAGCGCAAGAGCAGCCAACCCCCCAAAGACAGGGATACTGCCGCGATGAGCACTACCGCCGGGCGCCAGCCGACGGCTTTTTGTACCAAAAATCCAACCAGCAGCGGGGCGATGCCTGCAAAGAGCGACGCGATGGTGTTGGCTTCCGAAATGCCTACCGGGCTGCGCGCGCCCATTTCTTCGTCCAGAATAGTCGGATAAATGGACAGAATCAACGTGCCGATGCAGCCCATCAGAAAGATACCCGCAATCGTGACTGCCGGAGAGCGCCCGAAAGCCAAAATCATCCCCCCAACGCCCAAACCGAGCGCCCCAAACGCCAATACTTTTTGGCGCGGAAAGCGGGGAATGAAATACGCCCCAAACAGACCCGTGACCAGCACCCCAGCTGCGAAAGCTGAAAAATGCAAGCTGCTGAGCGTGTAACTCATTGTGAACTCGTCCTTCAGGTAATTGGTGACCGGACCCGGGACGTTGAGCATAAAGACGTACAGGGACAGGAGAGCATAAATCAGCCAGGTTCTGCGTGTGCGGGTTGGTTTGGCGGGTTTTGTTTCCATAACTCTCCTGGCGCCCTTATTCAGAGCGGGTTTCCTCATTTTGTTCGCCGGTTTCCTCTGACGGAGAGGCTTGGCTTGAATCTGAAAGACTTCGTAACCTGGCGATTAAGATAAATCCCATCGTTGGAAAAATGAGCAGGTTAATCATCAAACCAACGCCCACCCCAAATGAAGCTCCCTCACTGCCGTTCAGCCAAAAGCCAATCATGGAGCTGAGCAGCAGGATTAGAATCGCGCTGACCCCATAAACCAGCAGGACGATCAGGATAAGCTTGAGCGGGGTGGGTTTTTTGGGGGGCTGCATGCCGCTATTATAGACGGGTTTGACGAAACGCGTTTCACGAATAGCGAAAGGGAATCGGTTTTCCGTTTGAGTGAGGCTACCACTTGTCCGGGTCGTGCTCGCGGTCTTTTGGTTTGCCTTCCAACTCCTTTTTATAGTTATATTCCCCCCAACGATTGGCGTAGCCGCCCCAGAACTTGAGGGCAATCAGCAGCCCGGCCATTGGCAGGCCCATCGCGCTGAACAGCAGACCTGTCCCAGCCGCGTTCCAGGCTCCCGCTAAGCCCGCGGCGCGAAAGCCAATTATGAAGAAGGTCAGCACCACCAGGAGGGCGAGCGCCCCATAACCAAGCAAAACCCGAAAGATAAAATTTTTCATTCCTGCACCGTATCCAGGGCGATGAAAACCAAAAAGTGCCCGAGCCAGCCGCATTGAACCCTGACGCCGCGGCTGTTTGAAGACCCAACTGGCAGGCTGGCGCGCCGAAGCCTGCGGCCTGTCTCAGAAGTTGATCAGCGTGCTTTCCACCACGCTCACACCGGCCTCCGCCAGGGCGGCGTTCCATTTTTCAATCATCGCGGCGGCATCTTTGCTGTAACTGCTGTGCGCGTCTGCCGCGAGTGTCACTTGCCAGCCTTCTTCCAGGGCGCCGAGGCATGTGTTCTTGACGCATCCGTGCGTGACCATGCCGCAAACGACGACACTGTTCGCGCCCCGCTGCTCCAGCATCCCCCTCAAGCCTGTGCCCTCAAACGCGTTGCTTTTCTGTTTTCGGAGCTTCAGGTCAGCTTCTTGCGGCACCAGAGCGGGGTGCAGCTGAAAGCCGGGCGTGTCGGGAACCAGATCGCGCGCGTCGCAATGCTGAACCCACACCACCGGCGAGCCAGCTTCGCGGGCTTTGGCGGCCAGGGATAGGATGTTGGCCAGCATTCTTTCGGATTGATATACAGGCGCGCTTTTTTTGAACATCGCTTGCTGCACGTCAATAATCAGCAGGGCTGCGCGCTGCGGGCTCGGGGGCTTGGGTATGCTCATTGCGGGTCTCCTTCCGAGGCTTCCTTTTCTGCCGGGTTTTCACGCGGCGGCGCCTGGACGGGCAAGGCTTTCGCGGAGCGCCGGCGCGTCAGCTGCACCACCAGCAATGTCAGCCCCGCCCCTAACAGCGCGCCGACTGCGCCAGTCAGGAGCGCGCCGCTCAGGTTGCCCTGCCAAAACGCGGGCAAGGGAGCTTGCGGTGTGGCGGTTGGGGTGTGGGAAGGCGCGGGCGTGCGGGTTGGGGTGCGCGTAGGCGTCGGAGTGGCGCTCGGTAGGGGCAGTGGGGTCAGGCTGGTCGGTTGGGCTCCTGTGGGCGTCGGCGCGAGGGCTTGGACGCCCGTGCGGATTACCAGGCGCTGACCTTCGTAGATTGTGGTGTCTGAGGCGGCCATTCCATTCAATCCGCGGATAGCGTCCATCGTCACCCCATAAGAAACCGCAATCCCCCACAGGCTTTCGCCCGGCCCAACGATATGGATGATGACGCCCTCGGGGTTGGGGGTGTTGGTGATGAGCGGGATGAATGGCGCGGTGGCTTGGGCAGGTTGGGCGGTCTGGCCAGGCAGCGGGGTATTTTGACTGGAAGAGCTGCCTGTGCGCACATTCAGAGTGTAGTAGACGTTGCCATCCGCGCTTAAGGCTACTCCTGCACCGGCGGCGCCGCTGGTGTACCCGATCATGGGATTAAGGTGGCCCCAATCCTGCCAGATTGTGTAAACCGCGATGTGCGGGTTCATATAGCCCGCGGTGCCGGCGGCTACATTCTCTTTTAGACCGATATCCCAGGCCAGGCTGCCGTCCGAGTGACGGTGAGTGCTTTGCATGATGTCTGCCTGGTACTGCGTGTGCTGCTGGGCGTAGTCCATGATCCAGGAATCGATTGTGTAGGGTTCCAAGCCGTTCTCAGCCCGCAGCGCGTTCACTTCGGCGATGATGTCGTAGCCTGTTTCCGCTTGGGCGCGCGCGTTGCTGGGGAGCAGGGATAGAAGAACAAGCGCTGCGGTGAGCAGCAGAAGGATGTTTTTTGGGCGGGGAGCTTTCATTTTGCAGAGCCTCGGAATATGCGTATTATAGCGCATGCGCTGGGGAGTGAAAAATCGCCGCGTTAATCAGATACACTCCGCTTTACGATGAAAAAACCGTTAGGCGATAAAAATTTTTGCTGCAAGCCTTTGACCGCGAGCGAAAAATCCACAAAAACCGGGGTTTCTTACCAAAGGAAAAGAAGAAACACCTTCTTTTTTATGCACGGGCGATTCTGCCCGCTCCCAGATGGATGAAGTTTTCCCCAGAAAATGCGCGGGTACCGCAGCGGCACCTGCAGCGCCAGGCCTGAACCAAACCAATAAATCCGCTCACCTAGCGGGTGATAGAGCAACGCGGGTTTTCCCTGGAAGGTCAGCGGCCCAGGCGGGTGGTTGCGCATCTCACCAAAGCCCTTTTTCACACGCTCGCAAACTTGCGCGATGAGGCGAAAAAAACCGCACCACCATTTGCCAGCGTCTGGTAACATTGCGGCAGAACTCAGAAGGGTGCCGCCGAACGATTTGACAGCTTCCAGGAACACTACATAGATGTATGTTCAAGAAGCGATGGTAGGATGGAGAGTGTCAGAAAAACGGATTGTTTATTAAGCCCTTTATTCGTAAGAAATACGATGCGCGACGTGCCTGACACTCCATTCTTAATAAGCCTGCAGACCAGACAAGCTTCGCAGCCGCGAGATCTCAAGATACTGGCAAGCTGTCGAATGGAAAATCTGGCTGTCCGGTCAACTGAGGGGCAAAAGCACAAGTAACACGGCTGAATATTGTTTAGGGACTGGCCGGTCGGATCTGCCTTCCCTCTCAATCGTATTTCAGCTATCATGTAAACTTATCTGCCTGGAGGTTTATCTCCCTGATGCCGAGTCTTGATCATTTCAGCTTATTAGCGCCCTTCTACGAGCTCTTCATCCGACCTAAAAACCCCACGATAATAAGAGCGCTGGCTAACCCCCCATCGGACGGAATCCTCCTGGATGCGGGCGGCGGTACAGGGCGCGTGGCGCAGTACTTCCGGGGTGCGACCGCACAAATATTGGTAGCTGACGAATCCCTTAAAATGCTCCGGGAAGCGCAAAAGAAAGACGGATTGCAGCCCGTTGTGTCATTAACCGAGCGCTTGCCTTTTGGGAATAACGCCTTTGACTGCATCATCATGGTAGATGCCTTGCATCATGTGGCCGACCAGCAAAAAACTGTCGATGAGCTCTGGAGGATTCTAAAACCGGGTGGACGCCTGATTATCGAAGAGCCAAATATCCACTTTTTGGCGGTCAAATTTATGGCTTTGTTTGAAAAACTGGCCTTAATGCGCAGCCACTTTCTTTCCCCCCGGCAAATCCTTGATTTGTTTCAGGGCAAACCCTCTATGGGACGTGTTGAACTGGAAGATAGGCTTGCCTGGATTATCATAGAGAAAGCATCAAAAATTTCAGCAGAGGCAATGCCTGCCGCCTGAAAACTCTCTCAAAACCTACGGTGTCTCCACGTCTTTGGCCCACTCGCGCTCGCGCAGATACCACTCCACCAGCCGGCTCACGCCTTCCTCCAGCCCCACCTGCGGCTCCCAGCCGAGCTGCGCACGCGCCTTTGCGACGTCCGCTACGTTGCTGTACACATCCGCGGGGTGGGTGGGGATGTAGCGTACATCCGCCTTTTTGCCCAGCCGTTCTTCCAGCATGCCAATCAGGCGGTTGATGGTGATGACCTCGTGCCCGCCCAGATTGAACACGTCATACCCGACCGGTTTGAGCGCCAAAACCGTCCCGCGCGCGATGTCGTCCACGTAGGTGAAACCGCGCGACTGCTCTCCGTCGCCGGTCACGTACACCGGGCGCCCTTCCGCGATCCATTGGCAGAAACGAAACATGACCATATCCGGCCGCCCGGCTGGTCCATAGACCGTAAAGTAGCGCAGCACCGAGACGTCTATCCCATACAGGTGGTGGTACGCGTAGGCGAATGCCTCCGCGCCCTTTTTGCTGGCGGCATAGGGGGCGAGCGGGTGATCTGTGGGGGCGCTTTCGGCGTGTGGGGGCGTGCCCTCCTCACCGTACAGGCTGCTGGTGGAAGCCAGGACAAACTTTTTCACACCCATCCGCGCGCAGTATTCCAGCATGTTCAGCGCGCCGAGCGTGTTGGTGTACAGGTAGCTCCAGGGGTCTTTCATGCTGGCGCGCACGCCCGCCACGGCAGCCAGGTTGATCAGCGCATCCACGCGCGGAACGAACGCGTCCAGGCGCTCCAGAATGGCTTTATCAGTGATGTCGTCTTGCGCAAAATGAAAGCCGGCATGTTCCCGCAGAGCTTTCAGGCGGTAGTGCTTCATGCGCACGTCGTAGGCCGGGCTGAGGTTGTCCAGACCGTAGACTTCGTGACCTTCGCGCAGTAAATAATCCGCCAGGCGGGAGCCGATGAAGCCGGCAGCGCCTGTGAGCAGGTAGCTGGCCATCAGAGTTTGACCACCTTGGGGCTCTTCTTCGCGATGTCTTTGAGCGCGTTGCGCGCGTCAAAAATCAACTGCGCTTTTTCAAAGACCAGGTTGTAATCCACCTTGCTGTGATTGGTGATGATGGCGACGCAGTCGGCTTTCTCCACCGCGGCAGCCAGGTCTTTTTCGGAATTCATGCGCACGAACTCGAAATCCACCTCCGGGACGAAGGGGTCGTAGTACGAGACAAGCACGCCCTTCTCTTGCAGCAGGTGAATCACGTCGAAAGCCGGCGATTCGCGCAGGTCGTTTATGTTCGGCTTGTACGCCACGCCCAAAATCAGCACTTTACTGCCGTTCAGGGGCTTTTTGTAGCGGTTAAGCGCGTCTTGTATCTTGGAAACCACATAACGCGGCATGTTGGAATCAATTTCAGACGCCAGGTCGATAAACCGGGCGGTGTAGTTGATGGATTTCATCTTCCAGGAGAGGTACAGCGGGTCTATCGGGATGCAGTGCCCGCCCATGCCCGGGCCGGGCGTGAACTTCATAAAGCCAAAGGGTTTGGTGGCTGCCGCGTCGATCACTTCCCAGACGTCGATGCCCAGGCGGTCGCACATCTGCGCCAACTCGTTGACCATGGATATATTGATCATGCGGAAGGTGTTTTCCAGCAGTTTCGTCATCTCGGCCACTTCCGTGGTGGAAACGGGCACAACGGTTTCCAGCGCCTGGGCGTACCAGGTTGTGCTGACTTCCGTACAGGCCTGGGTGATGCCGCCGACGACTTTGGGGGTGTTATAGGTGGTCCAATCCGTCCGGCCTGGGTCCACGCGCTCGGGGGAGAATGCCAGGAAAAAATCCTCGCCCACCTTCAAACCGCAGCATTCGCTCAGCTTGGGCAGCACCAGTTCGCGCGTGGTGCCCGGGTAGGTGCTCGATTCCAGCACGATGACCATCCCGCGGTGCAGGTAGGGCGCGAGGGATTCGCTGGCGTTGGCTATGAACGACAGGTCGGGGTCGCCGGTTTTTCGCAGCGGGGTGGGCACGCAGATAGACACCGCGTCTATCTCGGCGAGCAGGCTGTAATCGGTGGTAGCGCGCAGCCGGCCGGCTTCCACATGCTTGCGCACGTGGGCGTTCGGAACGTCCAGGATGTAACTTTCCCCGCGGTTGATGCTGTCCACCTTTTCCTGGTTCGGGTCGATACCGGTCACGTTAAAGCCCGCGTTCGCGAAGGTAATTGCCAGCGGCAAGCCCACATAACCCAAACCGATAATTCCGATGTTGGCTCGGCGTTTGTTGATTAACTCAATTAATTCATCCTTGACCATGTTTCACCTGGTTTCTGGGCAGATAGTTTTCTAAAAGAGACTTAATTGCTCCGGACCGGTTTCCTTTTTAGGGTCGGGAGGAGCGGCAGGGGGTGTTTCGGTTTGCCGCAGAAGCTGCTTAATCCGCGCGAAGTCTTCCATCAGCGTATTCTTCAGGTCCGGCTGGTGCAGCGCGGCTGCCGGATGGTACATCGTGACCACCACGCGCCCGTCCATCGGGTGTGGGCGCCCATGTATCTGGCTGATTTTACCGCCGCTGACGAATTTTGCCATGGAAAAGCGCCCCAGCGTCACAATCACGCGCGGGTTGATGGCGTCAATCTGGGCGTTCAGGTACTGGTCGCAGGCTGTCAACTCGTCCGGTTCCGGGTCGCGGTTGCTGGGCGGGCGGCACTTGACCACGTTCGTGATGAACACCTCAGCGCGATTTAGACCCGCGCACGCCAACAGCTCATCCAAAAACTTGCCCGCCTGCCCGACGAAAGGCTGCCCTTGCTGGTCTTCGTGGTAGCCGGGGCCTTCGCCGATGAACATCACCAGGCTCGTGGCAGGGCCTTCCCCTGGGACGGCGCGCGTTCGGCCTGCATATAACTGGCAGGCGCGGCATTGCTGCACCTGGGCGCGGATGGCTTGTAAGCTTTCTTCTGATGACATGGATGGGTCTCCGAAACTAAATTTTACCCCAATACAGGCTCAAAAACCGATTTCCGTGGGTTTTATCAGCCTTTGCAAAGCTTTCGGCTCAATTTCTTCAAGCGTGAGCAGCAGCGCGTCCTCGCGCGTATCCTGGTAATACCCAGGGCGCAAGCCGACCGCCTGGTATCCCATTCCGTAATACAGATGCAGCGCGGATTCGTTGCTCACGCGCACCTCCAGCAGGGATTTGCGCGCGCCAAGCTGCCAGGCTTCCAGCAGCGCAGCGGCCAACAAAGCCCGCGCGATGCCGCGCCCGCGAAATACCGGTGCGACAGCCAGCGTGGCCACCTGCGCTTCATCCGCGGCCAGCCAGACAACTACATTCCCAACAAGCCTGCTCTGCCCGGATTCAGCGCTGCTTTCAGCCACCAGGCAGATTGAAGCGCTGTCCGGGCGCAATTCGTACGCAAACGAACCCGGCGGCCAGGGGTCGCTGAAGCAAAGCCGGTCCAACGCTTCCACCTGGGGCAGGTCGGCGTGGGTCATCCGGCGCAAACGGATGGGTGTGAGGGGCATCATTCGGGGACGTTGCTGAGGGTGTGCACGTATATGGGTGAGAGCGCGGCGGCGTCATCCGCTTTGCCATCTTTTAGTCGCTGCCAGGCAAGCTCTGCCAATACAGCCGGGCGGCGCAAAGATTGCGCGGGGCTGGCCAGGCGCGAAGTCTTCCATTTGCGCCCGAGGACGCGGCGTTCTTCCTCGCCCATTTCCCCGCACACATACACCGGGGAGCTAATCGACGCCGCAATTTCACGCGCGTCCGAGACCTGCACCTCGCCCTCGCGCGTCCAATGGCTGTTGGCAGCCAGATAGCGCGCCCAGGCAAAGCGTCCGCGCCCCACCTGCAGCAGGGCAATCATCGGCCGGCGCAAGATGGGCTGCCCGGCTGCCAGGATATCCAGCGAGGGCACCCCTGCCACCGGCAGCTTGAGCGCCAGCGCGATGCCCTTGCATACGCTCATCCCGATGCGCAGACCGGTGAACGAACCCGGGCCCAGCGCGATGCCCAGCCCGCTCAGGTCGGCAGGGCGCGTTCGGGTGCGGGCGAAGAGCTCGGCGATGGCGGGCACCAACTCGGTGGTGTGGTAATGCTGGCTGCGCCAGGTCTGTTCGCACAAGACGCGCGTGCCGTCAAACAGCGCCAGCCCAATCCAATCAGTGGAAGTATCGATGGCTAAAAGCATCAGGAAGCTCCAAAAATCATTTTTTCCAGCTCTTTGCAAATGCCTTCGTAGGCTTTGCCGCTTGGGGTGAAGACCAGGTGGCGCTGCTCCAGGGCCATGTACTGCATCTGGATCCAGAGGCGCTCTTCGGGCAGGTGCGCCCGGATCAGGTCCGCCCATTCCAACACGACCGCGCCGTGTTCCAGCATGCCGGGTAAGTCCAGAACGGCGATATCCAGCGCGCTGCCGGAGAGGCGGTAGGCATCGGTATGGTAGAGGTGCGTGCCGTCGGGGTGGCGGTAGTCGTTAATGATGACGTAGGTGGGGCTGGAGACAGGGTCGGCGGACCCCCAGCCCTGGGCGATGCCCTGCACGAGCGTGGTTTTGCCAGAGCCGAGGTCGCCTTCCAGGCAGATGAGCTGGCCGGGCTTCAGCAGGCTGCCCAGGCGGATACCGACGCGGCGGGTCTGCTCGGGGCTGTGCGAGAAGAATTCGAGGGTGTTAGGGCTGAGAATTGGCATAGGTTTCTTATAGATTAATATAAGCAGATTATACCGCAGGATGGGGGGAGGATGTTGTCATGCTGAGCCGCAGGCGAAGCACCCTTTAAGCAACCCGAATAAAATTTTAGTCGAACCGAACTGCTATTTAGTCCAATGACGAATTTAGTGTCTCGCGGAAGGCGTTTTCGTCTTCATTGTTATAAAAGGGGATGCCTATCAGGCGATAGTTTAGCCTTAATAATTTATTACCGAATTCCTTCTTAATCTCTGCCAAAAAGTCTTTCTTCCATTGGTCGTGCTCTGCTAGGTGTTTCCCCTTGGGTTCAATGAAGAGTTGATAGGTGATCCTCTGCCCGGTCTTTTCACGCATAAACAAGACAAAGTCGGGCTGAAAAGTTCTGCCATCCGAGAAATTGTAAATTGAGAAATGCCCTTCATTTCTGATGAGAAAGATTTCTTCGTAAATATCCTTGTAGCGACTTTCTATCTGCCGGGCTAGCATGAAAACGAACGCCTGCTCTTCGCTGGTTGCATATAGGGAATTGAAGGCAAACCAATCCTGCGAATCAATGAGATTCTGCAATCCGGGGTCAGGTTCTAATTTGCCAGAATCACTTGAGAATTTTAGTTTTTTATCGGTGAACACCTGGTGAACATAGTCGGGATAGAATTCCCTTGACCCTTCATACTCATATGCAGAGTCGATGTCTCTGATTTCCCCCTCAACCTCTGAAAGCAAAGCTAGAACTGCCTTGAGTTTCTCGAATTTATTCGCGCCCAGGTTGTAAATATTGCCCCTGAAGGTAATTTCTAAGCCTGCAAGGTAACTTTCAGAATCGATGAATTCATCCATGGATATTAGATTAGGAAAGTAATGTTTGAGCGACGAGAAGTAATAGAACGGATTCCGGGCTAGCGCAGATTGAATGACATTCCTTTCAATTTGTTTGAGGGGGATATCTTTCCGGCTTTCATCAGAAATGTATCTTGCCTCTTTGTTATTCTCCAACAGGTTGCCTTCTCCGCCGGTGCCTGTCGCGATTGTGTAGGAGAAGTTTTTCTTTTTAACGCCAAAATCAGCAAAGGAATTATTTTTCTTATGGTCTTTTTGCACCTGTCGATTGGTGTAAATCAATCCGTATTTATACAACTCTTCTTTTTTGAAAGAATCCTTAAGCTTTATTTCCCGGGTGACTTCTTTTGCGTCAACGATTCCCATTGTTTCGAGTGCTGTTCCAATCTCGGATATATATCGGGAGTCGTTGATGCTGTGGTAGTGCAGCTCTTCGATCACACGCAGCTCATTATCCAGGTCCGCGTCAAACTTCCTACGGTAGCGATCCTGGTGTCCAGGGAGAACAAAGGGAAAATAGCGGGCTCCTCTTCCTATTAACTGGGCTTCAGACATGGTTGTTGTGCCGATTTTTCCTTTACCCGAATCCCGGGTTTCATAGCAGCGCACAATATCGAAAAGATTTAGAACATCCCAGCCCTCGCTAAGTTTTTGGACAGCGAAAATTGCGCGGATACGATTGTCTCTGTCCTCAAGCGTGTTGACCAGAATCTGATAGTTGTTCGCCTCAGAATCCTCATTGACAGACAAGCAATATTCCTCCCGGAATTCGCGTTTCAGGATCTCAGCGAGAAGCGAATCGTTTATATTGTTTTCAGCAAAGAAGCGAAAAGCCCGCTTGATGACAGGGACGGTAGACCTGCGGATTTCCGAAACCTGTTGGGCGCTGAGGTTCTGAATTAGCTTGTGAAAGTTGGCTTTGTTTTCTTTGGACTGCTGAATGGTTCGCTGGGCTTTGAATAGAATGACAGGCTTCAGGTTAATCCGATGTTTGGCGGCAACTTGCTGCTTGTACTGACTGAGAATCAATGCCTGTAGAATACGGTTTTCAAGGTCAAAGTCGGAATAAACCGAGGTGATATCTTTTGAATATCTATCGTTACGGTATTCCCTCAGATCATAACGATAGATAACTTTATGCAGGTATTTATCTTCCATTGTTTTGGACGCATAGTCATGCGTGGCCGTAAATTCAAGCAGGATGTTATCGCGGTTCTGCTCATGAATTTTTTGAACCGTATTTTCCCAGCTTTCAAACAACTCACCATCAGACTTGGTGCTGACATTCATGTGATGAGCTTCATCCGCTATGAGTACGACGCGATGTTTGCGAAAATCTTCGAAAGTAATGGCGTTCTCTCTAGGGGTGGTGAGATCAGAATGCAGTTTTTGAATGGTGGTGAAACAGATATTTATGTCCTGGCTATTTACAGCTTCAAAGTTCTCAACCTGCGCAATATTCACGCGCTGGTTATCTATGTTAATTGTCTGGTTGAAGAGGTACTTGCTGGCTGACGGGTTGAGGAAGTTGTCCTTGGTCTTTTCAATGATGTTTACTGAATTGACGAAGAAAAGAAAGTTCCGGTAACCCTGCTGATAAAGATAAAGGATTAGGCCTGCCATGATGAGGGTCTTTCCGCTGCCGGTCGCCATGTTATAGAGGAGATGGAGCGGATAAGTTTTCCCAGGGTAATCCGATTTGTGGCACTTAAAGAAACGCGCAAAAGCTTCTTCCTGATATGGTCGCAGCGGCAGAAGGGGATTGAGATTCTGGGTAATAACGTAAGGAATATCTTTGTTTAATCCCCCATAGCGGGAGAGAACATCCAGCTCCTGGTAGAGAAACTGCTTTTCAGGCATCAGATTTCCCCATAGAAAGCTTTGTTGAGCGCTTTATCTTCTTCACTCACATTGAATTTTGCATCATCGATTTCTGAGAGGTTAACGTAAAGCTGATTTTTATCGAGGAGTTCAACAAGCAGTTTCTTCTGTTTTACCAGACCGTTTTCTTGCTTACCAATGGCGATAAAGTCTTTAATCGCTTCCTCCGGCCTTTCGGGGTTGACATACCAATTCAGGAAAGAGGTTTCTGACATATCTTGCCAGATTTTGAGGAGCTCATCTGATGTATAAGCTTTCTCGATCCGGTCAATGAAAACTTCGTTGTATTGCATGAGCTCGCAATAGATAAAATTGCCACCCCCTCTCCATTTAACTGATTGCGAAATTCCTGAATTGTCACCGTTAAGTACTTTATTTATTCTACACACACTATCATTTTCGCCATAGTCGAGTTGTTCAATACCAATATATTGACGGTTCATTTTATGAGCTACAGCACATGTAGTACCTGAACCTGAGTTGAAGTCGAGTACTAGGTCTCCTTGTTCCGTTGTGAGGTCAAGTATGGTCTTTATGAGGAACTCGGGTTTTTTCCCGTTTGGTAACGATACGCCCCCCTCAGGACCTATTCCAAGAAAAGAAACGTCATCCCAAATGTTTGTTAATATTTCTGAAGGCAACCAGACACCGTCAATATTTCGAAATTTGGAATCGAAAAATGCTAAGGTTCTACCATTGTAACAATAAACCGGGTCTAAATTTTCTCGGTGAACAACATGAACCTTGTTTCGATCTTTACGTGACAAATCAATAATATCTTGGGTTTTTTTTGCAGGTTTCTGAAGAGTATTGAGGCTAATTACTCGAGTTTTATTCTCAATTGCGAACCTTTCCATGATATCAAAACGTATCTTCCGCCAATTAACTCCATACTTCTTCTTAAATTCGGACCAATCTCTGACATTCTCATTTTCATAGACATAATCAGTAATTGGTTTGATTATCCAATTTTCTGCGTCATCATCGAAATTGTCGATAAAATGAGAATAATCTTCGCTATATGAAGAAGCCCTATAAACTTGTTTTGGAGAAAAATCCGAACTTTTTCTGTAGGCGACAACGAATTCTGTTACATTTACAGGGCAATCATTAATTGAACGATAACTAGCTGTTGTTCCAGCCTTCAATGTAATGATCGAAAGCTTATTTTCTTTACCAAAAACTTCATCTAATAAGATTAATAAATAACCCAGCTCGACATGATTAATTGAACAAAATAGTACCCCGCTTTGTGCAAGCAAACCTCTAGCGATTTCCAACCTACTTTTCATAAAAGTTAACCAAGTGGCATGATTGAAATTATCGTTATAACCAAAAGTATCGTTACCGGTGTTATATGGCGGGTCGATGTAAATCAGTTTCACTTTCCCCCGAAAGTGAGATTTGAGACTATGAAGTGCAAGTAGATTGTTACCTTTGATTATCAGGTTTTCACGAATAACCCCGTTCTCATCCCGTTTGAAATCAGTAACAGGTTGTTCGCCTGCCGTGGTGTATCGTTTGAAGTTGGTAAGCACTTTAGGGTCAAGCAGGCGATTGATTTCGTCCTGAGCAAGAATTTCGTTAAAGAATACCTCTTTGCGCTTTTCTTCTTCCTTGGTCTGACCGCCTTCTAGCACGCAATCTTTGTATGCCCAGGTCAACGCTATCTCTCCCCGCTCGCTGAGATATTTTCCGCCAATCGTCAAGCCAACCTTGTTTCTGAAACGGGTGTAGGAGTTGTCTAGAAAGTTTTTCTGAGAGATGTAATCTAAAAAAGTGTTGATATTAAACACCCAATAACCATCAATCTCATCGAAAAACTTTGACTTGACTTCCTCGTCTGACAAGAGAAGTTTTATCAGGACGTGGTCAATCTTCCAGGCGCTGTCCTGCACAGCGGCTAAGAGCAATTCCCCCTCATCATCGATGAAATTCGGGTTGGTCTTCAGAAGATTGGTGAGCTTAGTGTTGAATGACATGATTAACTCCCTTGTGAACCTATGCAATCATTATAAGATGAAAATGCTTACCCCCCCCTCACTCCCCCTCTTTTCCCTCCTTCGGCAATAGCGTCTTCATCCTCCTGGCCAGCTCCCGGCGCGTCAGCAACACGCGGTGCCCGCAGGTGAGGCATACCAAGCCGATATCCGCGCCCAAACGCACCACTTCCCACTCAAAACCCCCGCAAGGGTGGGCTTTGCGCAGGCGCACACGGTCTCCAAGCGCTATTTCCGGCAGCATAAGCCTATTATATCCGCATGATATAATCCCAGCAGAACCGCAATGCTGAACCTCTCCGCCACCGAACTGATTTCCCGCCTGCTCACCCTGGTCATCGCGCTCACGCTGCACGAGTACGCCCACGCTCGCGCGGCCGCCTACTTTGGGGACGACACCCCGCGCCTGGCTGGACGGCTGACGCTCAACCCCCTGCGGCACCTGGACCCGCTCGGTTCGTTGATGCTGGTGGTGGCGGGCTTCGGCTGGGCAAAGCCGGTGCCCATCAATCCGGACGTCATCCGCCAGCGCAGCCGCGCCGGGGTGATGCTGGTCTCGCTGGCGGGTCCGTTCACGAACCTGCTGCTGGCGCTCCTGGCTGGTCTGGCGTATCGCCTGCTGCCGGCGGGCGCGGCCTTTGGCGGGCTCAGTTTCCTCAGCCAGTTCCTGGTCAGTTTCGTAGTATTAAACGTGATGCTATGCGTTTTCAATCTGCTGCCTGTGGCGCCGCTGGATGGCGAAAAGGTGTTGGAATATCTGCTGCCCGAACAGGGGCAAAGAGTTTTGGCTGCCGCGCGCCCGTATGGAATGTTCATCCTGTTGGGGCTGGTGTTTGTGCTGCCGATGATCGGGGTGGACGCCTTTGGGGCGGTGGTGCGCGCGCCGGTGCAGGCGATTTCGCGTTTCTTGCTGGGTTGGTAGGCGGGTTGGGCGTGGCGTATTATTGCTATCTGGTCGAGTGCGCCAACGGCGCCTACTACGCCGGCTGGACCCTGGACCCGCTGCGGCGCGTGCGTGAGCATAATTCCGGGAAAGGCGCGCGCTATACCCGCCTGAACAGCCCGGTGCGCCTGGTATATGTGGAACTGGTGCCGGACCGGGTTTCGGCGATGAAGCGCGAACTGCAAATCAAGCGGCTGGGTCACAGCGGCAAGCAAAAGCTGGCAAATTCCGCGGAGGGCAATCTGGTGGGGGAATTTATGGCGGCTGAGGCGGGCGCGCAAGCAAACCCCACCAAAGAGCCGGAACAGCCGATCATTTCGGGATAAGACCCCAGGCTGGCGCCCGGGAACCTGGGCAGGCTGGCCTGCGGCGCGGGCTCAGTGGATTCGTCTTGCGCTGATAATCAGCAGCAGCACCCCAAAAAACAGGAGCGCGACAATGCCGATGCCCACATAGGCTGCCCTGCCGGAGAATACGCGCGTGAACACCCCGGGCCCGCGCGTGGGGGTGGAGGTTGGCACCGCGGTCACAACGGGCGTATGGCTGGGCTGAGGGGTGAGCGAGGGGCGCAGCGTGGCGGTCGGGGCGATGACGGTGCCGCTGGTCAGGGCGGGCAGGGGGTGGGTTGCCTTGCGAATAAGCAGTTCCTGACCCACCTGGAGGATGCTTTCGGCGCTGAGATTGTTCAGGCTGAGCAGTTCGTCCAGGCTGATGCCGTAGGCTTGCGCGATGGTCACGAGGAATTCCCCCGATTTGACGATATGCCGGATGCTGCCGTCCGGGGCAGGGGTGGAAGTGATAAACCCGGGCACGCCGGGCGAGGGCGTCCCCCCGCTTTGGGGAAAGCCGGCCGAACTCCCCAGGCTCAGGTCGGCAGCCAAAGCGCCGCGGCCCCCAGGCACGGCTGAAAGAACCCCTCCGATCAAACCCGCGATCAGCAGCAGCGCCAAAACCTTTGTTTGTTTTTGCATATTACCGGGCGTTAAGTGAGCTGATTATACTCCCCCCGCTCCAAAATGGCCCCCACGGGAACAAATTTGCACGCGTTCCGTCTTTAGGGAGAATGAAACCCAGCAACCTTATACCCGCGCGCCCTAAAACAGCGTGAACAACGGGAAATCGTTATAATCACAGGCGTATGGACATAAACGGGAAACACAAACAATACAAACCAGAAACTCAACTCGTCTTCATCCTTTTGGCAGGCCTGCTGTTGGCAGCCGCTGCCGGCGCGGCTTTTTTGTTTGCCTATGAATCCAAACACGCCGACAGTATTTACCCGGGCGTCAGCGTGGGCGGAGTAGACGTCTCGAATCTGACGGTCGGGCAGGCTGTGCAGAAGCTGAAGGCGCAAAGCGACTATTCCACCCGGGGCAAACTCCTTTTCACGTACGGGGAGCTGCGCTGGTTGTACACGCCCGCGCAATTGGGTTACGCGATTGACCCATACGTCAGCGCGGAGAAAGCCTTCGCGGTGGGACGGGACGCAAGCCTGGCGCGCAACCTGAAAGCCCAATTCAGTTCCGCCCGGCAAGGCGTCCGCGTTGGACCCACCGCCACCTACGACCAACGCCAGGCTTACGCCGTTCTGCAGCAGGTGGCAAGCCAGGTGGATAAACCGGTGGTGGAAGCGCAAATCACGCTCAACGGCACGGATGTTTTAGTGACGCCCGGGCAAAGCGGGCGCAGCGTGGATATCGGCGCCACGCTCCGGCTGTTGGATGAAATGCTGCTGCGCGAAAGCGACGGCGCAGTGCCCCTGGTCGTCACCGAACAGCAGCCGGAGATTATGGACGCCCAGGCAGCCGGCGAGCTTGCCCGCGAGATTCTTTCTCAACCGTTCGCGCTGCAGATGCCGGAAGGTTACGCTAACCTGGGTCCCTGGGTGATAGAGCCGGCGGACCTGGCAAAACTTATCCAGATTGAACGCAGCGACCTCGAAAGCGGAGCGGAATATAAAATCACGCTGAACCAGCAGGCAATTAACAATTACCTGGCGCGCCTGGCGCCAGCGGTGCGCACCGAACCGGTGAACGCGCGCTTCATTTTCAATGATGACACGCGCCAACTGGAAGTCATTCAACCCGCGACCATCGGTCAGAGCCTGAACCTGGAAGCCAGCGTGCAAACCGTATTGGACGCCCTGCAAAGCGGCGCGCACTCCGCTCAATTGGTGATGGAGCACGTTGACCCCGCGGTGAAGGACGACGCCACCGCGGAAAGCCTGGGCATAACCGAGCTGGTCATTGCCGAGACTTCGTACTTCTACGGCTCTGACGACGCGCGTATCCAGAATATTAGCGCGGCAGCCAGCAGTTTTCATGGGTTGCTCATCCCGCCTGGCGCCACTTTTTCGATGGCAAGCCAGCTCACCGATATCAGTCTGGAAAACGGTTATGCCGAAGCGCTGATTATCGTCGGCGGCGAAACGGTTAAAGGCGTTGGCGGCGGCGTGTGTCAGGTGAGCACCACGCTCTTCCGCACGGCTTTCTTTGGCGGTTTCCCCATTGTGGAAAGGCACGCGCACGCCTACCGGGTGGGTTATTACGAACAGCGCGCCAACGGCGGGCGGGATACCAACCTCGCGGGGCTGGACGCGACCGTCTATGTGCCGTTGGTGGATTTGAAGTTCGTCAACGACACGCCTTACTGGCTGCTGATGGAAACCTATCTGCGCGGTTACTCCCTGACGTGGAAGTTCTACTCGACCTCTGACGGGCGCAGCGTGCAATGGGATACCACCGGCGTGACCAACGTGCAAGCCCCACCCGAACCGCTATACAGGGAAAACCCCGGGCTGCCCTCCGGCACCATTAAGCAGGTGGACTGGGCAGTGGAGGGTGCTTCTGTATACGTGACGCGTAATGTCTACCGCGGGGGAGCCTTGTATTTTAGCGACAGCTTCCGCACGGACTATATCCCCTGGCAGGCAATTTATGAGTATGGACCTGGTACCGACGTGCCCTGAACCCGGGCGCGCGGTTGGATAGCACCTTATGGTAAAATGGTTGCGTCCGATTCGCCCCGAAAAATAGAACAGACCCGGGAACGGACACAGAAACCGGAGGACCCGTGATTGAAAAGACACTTTTGGATTTACTGCGCTGCCCTGTTTGCGTGAAGGAACAGAAAGGTATGCTGGAACTCTACCGCGAGAGCTGGCTGATTTGCCATGACTGCGGTCGAAAATACCCCATCTGGGATGACATTCCGGTTATGCTGATTGATGAGGGCGACAAATGGGCAAAGACCGAAAAAGAAGCCCTGCCTGTACCTCCTCCGCAAGAGGGATAAACGGAAGATTACCCAACGCCTGTGGTCACTGAAAGGCGCTTTATTTGAAGGCAAAAATGAAAAAATTTTTCGCGAGAATTAAGAATGCGCTGCCCGAAAGTCGCAAGACGCGCATCATCCTGGGCGCGCTCGTCGGGCTGGGAGTTATCGGCGCGATTGTGCTGGGAAGCTTCACGAATAATTTCGTGGCGGGCATGAGCATCCTCAATTTACCCGGCGTGCCTGTCCTTTCCGAAAACGCGCAAAACGCCGCGCAAACCCCCGGGGCGGAAGGAACTCCCGTGGCTGCCACGCTCCAACCTATTTTGGAGACCCAGGAAGCCTGGGACGGGAAATCGCGCGTGAACCTCCTGATTATGGGTCTGGACGCGCGCGACCTGGAAGCCACCGCTCCGCGCACGGATTCGATGATTCTGTTTACCATGGACCCGGTAAATTTGACGGCGGGCATGATTTCTATCCCGCGCGACCTGTGGGTCAAGATTCACGGCGCGGATTACGGGAAGATTAACACCGCGTACAGCATTGGCGAGGCGTATAAATTGCCAGGCGGCGGCCCGGCTTTGGCGGCGAAGACGGTGGAAGACCTGCTTGGCGTCCCGATTCAGTATTACGCCCAACTGGACTTTGTGGCTTTTGAAAAATTCATTGACCATATTGACGGCGTAAAAATCAATGTCACCGAAAGCGTTGAGCTGGATGTGGTTGGTACCAAGCTGTCCATGTGGTTGGAACCGGGAGTGGTGACACTGCCCGGGCAGTGGGCGTTGGCTTACGTGCGCGCCCGCGGGACGCCCGGCGGCGATTTTGACCGCGCCCGACGCCAACAGCAGGTGATTATGGCTATTCGCGACCGCGTCCTGGACTTTAATATGATGCCGACGCTGATTGCCAAGTCCGGTCAAATCTACGCCGATCTCTCCTCGGGTATCCGCACCAATCTGTCGCCGGACGAGGTGATCAAGCTGGGGCTTAAGGTGCTCGATATTCCGCGCGACTCGATTAAACAGGCAGTCATCAACGGCGAATACGTGAACTTCGGACGCTCACCCGACGGCCTGGAGATTTTGCGCCCGATTCCGGATAAGATTCGCGAACTGCGCGACGAAATCTTTTACGGGGTGGAAAGCTCGCATACCAGCTCCAGCCAGGATATGCAGGCTATCCTGCAAGATGAACAAGCCCGGGTATCCATTCGCAACGCGTCCAGCGCGGCCGGTCTGGCTGAAAAAACCGGGGAATATCTGAAGGGACAGGGACTCAACATCGTGGAGGAGACCAATTCCGGCTATCAGGTCTATACCCGCGTCACGCTCTACGGCAGCAAACCCTATACCTTGAAATACCTGGTGGACTTTCTGAAAATCAATTCAGCAAGTAACATCGTTTACGCGTATGACCCTAATGCCGCGGTTGATATCGTGGTGGAGCTTGGCGACGATTGGGCAGGCGCGAACACGCTGCCTTAAGTCTGAAATATGAACAGAAAAGCTGACCAACCGTCAGCTTTTTTTATTACCTTGGGCGCGTGTTTCAGGGCTGGGCAGTTGGCGGGGATGAGGCGTTTTCTTGCGCAGCAGCCAGGCTGACCAACGCGCGGGCCGCTTTTTCAGAGCCGCCGCTGGCCAATAGTTCCTGCGCCTGGGCGACGAGCGCTCCAACGGGGTCGGGGTCGTTTAGGAGCGCCAGGCGGCTTTGCGCGCGTTCCAGGTTCGGGGAAGCCAGAAAAGCCAGGGCGATATTCAGGCGATACTCAGCCTTTGCCTGCGGGCTGAGCTCTTGCGGCAGCGCGACCTGATGCACGGTGGGGACGAACACCAGCGAAATCAGCAAACCCAGCGCCGCGCCGAGGATAAGGCCGGTGATGAGATACAGGTGGGATTGGTTGTTATTTTCCATTGCCGCCGCGTCCTCCCAGCCATTCCTGATATACCGCGGGGTCAATCGCGTCAATCAGCGCCTTGATGAGATTCAGGTCGCTTTCCTGATAGCCAATGCCCCGGGCGTAGTTCACAGCATTCACCAATAAGGAGTAGGGGTCATCTGGCTCGATGCGCGCCAGGCTGTCCAAAGCGGCGGGCAGGTCGCGGCTTTGCGCGTAGCTTTCGGCTACCATCAAGGTCAGGTCGGTCTTATAATCCGCGCGCAGCTGGTTCAGGCTGGCGTTCGTGGGAGCCGCTGCCGGCATAACCAACCAGCCGAAAGCGAGCCCTATCCCAACGCCCAGCAGAATTGCCAGGAAAAAGAAAAAAACGCGCAGCCCTCTTTTTTGCATGCCGGTCTGTCCCTTATTCTTTCGGGAGCATCGGGATTTTGATACCGTGCTCCCGGGCGAACTGGATTGCCTGGGGGTAGCCCGCGTCCGCGTGCCGCACCACGCCCATGCCCGGGTCGGCGGTGAGCACGCGCTGCAGGCGGGCGGCTGCCTCGGGCGTGCCGTCCGCGACGATGACCTGGCCGGCGTGTTGGCTGAAGCCGATGCCAACGCCGCCGCCGTGATGGAAAGAAACCCATGTAGCGCCGTTCACGGCGTTGATCAGCGCGTTCAGGATGGGCCAGTCGCTCACCGCGTCGGTGCCGTCCAGCATGGCTTCGGTCTCGCGGTTCGGGGAGGCTACCGAGCCGGCATCCAGATGGTCGCGCCCGATGACGATTGGCGCGCTGATGACGCCCTGCGCCACGAGCTCATTAAAGCGCAGACCGGCGCGGGCGCGTTCGCCGTAGCCCAACCAACAAATGCGGGAGGGCAGCCCCTGGAAGGGTATTTTTTCGCGCGCCATGCGAATCCAGCGCTGCAGGTGCTCATCTTCGGGGAAAAGCTCCGCGATGGCTTCGTCTGTGCGGTAGATATCTTCCGGGTCTCCGGAAAGCGCCACCCAGCGGAAGGGTCCTTTGCCCTCGCAGAAAAGCGGGCGGATATAGGCGGGCACGAAGCCCGGGAAGTCAAAAGCCTGCTTCACGCCCCAATCGTAGGCGCGCTGGCGCAGGTTGTTGCCGTAGTCAAACACTTCCGCGCCTTTCTTCTGGAAAGCCAGCATCGCCTCCACATGGCGCGCCATGGATTCCTGGGAGCGCTCGGCGTAGCGCTTGGGGTCGGCTTTGCGCAGGGCGTCAGCTTCCTGCGTGCTCATACCGGCGGGCACGTAGCTCATGATGTCGTGCGCCGGGGTCTGGTCGGTCACCACATCCGGGATGACGCCGCGCATTTCCAATTCCGGGAAAATTTGAGCCGCGTTGCCAATCAACCCGATGGACTTGGGAGTGCCTGACTTCACCGCTTCTTCCACCATGGTCATCGCGTCTTCCAGGTCGTCGGTAAGGGCGTCCACGTAGCCAATTTCAAACCGACGTTGGGCGCGTTCGCGGTCCACCTCCACCACCAGACCGACGCCTTCGTTCATGGTGACAGCCAAAGGCTGCGCGCCGCCCATGCCGCCCAAGCCCGCGGTAAGGACGAATTTTCCTTTCAGCGAGGACCAGCCTTTTTGCCTGGCAAGCGAACCCAGCGTTTCGTAGGTGCCCTGCAGGATGCCCTGCGTGCCGATGTAAATCCAGGAGCCGGCGGTCATCTGACCGTACATGATCAGCCCCTTGGCAGCCAGGGCGTCAAAATGTTCCTGGGTAGCCCAGTGCGGCACCAGGTTGGAGTTGGCAATCAGCACGCGCGGCGCGTCCGGGTGGGTCTTAAACACCACCACCGGCTTGCCAGACTGCACCAGCAGGGTTTCATCGGGTTCCAGCGCGCGCAGGGAGCGCAAAATCGCGTCAAAAGCCTCCCAGGAACGGGCAGCCTGACCGCGACCTCCATAGACCACCAGATCCGCGGGTTTTTCCGCCACCTCGGGGTCCAGGTTGTTCTGCAGCATCCGGTATGCCGCTTCGATGAGCCAGTTCTTGCAGCTGAGCTGCGTGCCTCTTGGCGCGCGAACGATTCTTGGTTCAGACATCGGGTGAGACCTCCTGAAACGCAGTGATAATTTGATTATACATCAGCAGATTTGTCTGGCTTGGGTTTTATTCCCAGCCAGTTTCTGAACAGTTTTTGAATATGCCGGCTCATCGCCTCTTCGTATGATGGGTACGGATAGCCGAAATGTGAGCTTAGCTCAAGGCTGGCGCGGCGGAAGAGCCTTTGCGCGGCAAAAAGCGCCTGCCAGCAGTCACGCGGCGCAGACAGGCGGCAGGTGCGCATCAGCAGCCTCCATTCAGAAGGCTCAAGACGCGCCTGAAGGTACTTGTTATGCTTGCCCAGGCAAACCGGAAAGCCATCACGCGCCCCAACCAGCCAGCCGAGCATGCGCAAGAGCTCCTGGCGGATGACGGCTTCCATATGCCAGACAGCATAGAGGTGCTCCTGACGCACCAGGCCTTTGGCTACATACGGGCTGACCCACCAGAATTCATTACAGCAGTCCGCGAAGGCCTTCGCGCTGGGCGGCTCGATGGCAAATCGCGCGGCTGATGGATTGGGCAAGCCGGACGCGCGTTGGTCTTTATCCAACAGCACGCGCCACAGCCCCTCCCCGGCGGCATAGGCTTCCAAGCTTTCCAGCGGGCGCAGGCTCAGGTCAATCCGGTTTCCGTCCTCAAAGAGCATCAGATACACCAATTCCGGTTTTTCGGGCGGGTTTTCTCCCATTTCCGCCGGCTTTTGCATCATCAGCCGGCTGCCGAAGCTTTCCAACCAGGCTTCGCTTCCGCGGAAGCTGTCCAGATTGGTCACGAACCAGGCGACGTCAAAATCCTGCAGGTCGTCAGGCGGGGCATCCGGGTTGGCGCGGGAGCCGGAAAGCAAAACGAGCCGCACCCGCGGGTCTTTCCGGGCGTAATCCAGAATTAGTTGATACATTGTCTCCGCGGAGCGCATTTTCAACTCAACCGCTCAAGCCACCAATTCCAGCAGGTTGCCCTCCGGGTCTTTCAGGCTGACTTCGTAGTATCCATCCCCGGTGACGCGCGGACCGCTGAGCGCCGGAAAGCCAGCCTTCGCGAGCACGCCGGTCAGCGCGTCCACAGCCTCACGCGAGCCAAGCCGGAAGGCAATGTGGGTATAGCCGTAGGTTTGGGCTGCTTCGTCCCGCTCGCGCAAGTCCGGGCGGGTCATCAGTTCCAAGCGGGCGCCCGCCCCAAAGCTGAGAAAATAGGTCTGCAAGCCGGTTCGCGGGTTGTGGTACTTTTGGTTGGCTTGCGCGCCGAAGTAGCGCGTGTAAAAATCTTTCATCGCTTCCAGGTCCCGGACGTAGAGGGCGGTGTGGGTGAGCTGCATTGGGTTCTCCTTTTTGCGAGACGTGAATCGCGCGCCAGCGTCTCTGTTTGTGCTGTCGGAGCGCTGCTGCAATGAAGGACAGGTGTTGTTGCGCCCCGATGAACGATGTAAAATCATTGTAATCTGATTTCCTTATGATTTGGGAAAGTCGCGGAGGGCATTTTGGGAACGAACGCGAAACAAAAGCAGGGCAAACAAAACTTAAAACCAGGCGCGGCGCGTTTGCTGGAACTGCTTATCCCGTTGGGCGGAGCGCTGGCGGTGATGCTGCCGGTTGCGCCGCGCTTCGCGCTTGAGGTCAACGATAATTCCGGGGTCTACCTCTACGCGGGCTGGCGCATCCTGCAGGGCGACCTGCCATATCTGCAGCTTTGGGACCATAAACCTCCGCTGATTTTTTACATCAACGCTTTGGGCGCGGCGCTCACCCCCGGTTCCCAGTGGGGGATTTGGGCGCTGGAACTTTTGGCGCTGACGCTCGCGGCATATCTGGGATATAAACTCATCAAGGCGCAATTTGGTTCGCTGGCGGCCGGGCTTTCAACGGTATTGTGGCTGATGGCGTTGTTTTTCATCTTTTTGGGGGGCAACCAAACCACCGATTGGACCCTGCCGCTGCAGTTTGGAGCGCTGCTCCTCTTTACGCGGGCGGAAGCTCGCGAGAAGCCGGAACGCGGCTATTTCCTCATTGGGCTGTTGGGCGGGCTGGCTTTCCTGATTAAACAAACAGCAGTGGGCGTCTGGCTGGCAATCGGCGTTCTGCTGCTGGGATGGGCGCTGCGGCGCGAACCCAAAGCCTGGCGCAAACTCGGGATGATGGCCGGCGGCGTTTTGGCGGTGGTGCTTGCGGTGGGTTTGTATTTCTTTGCCAAAGGGGCGCTCGCGGAAGCCTGGCAGGCCGCCTTTATGTATAACTTCCACTTTTCGGCAACGGCTGCGCGAAGCCCCGGGGACCGCCTGCGCAACGCGGTTGACCTGAGCTATATCGCGCGGCTGCCTGTATTTTCGATTGCTATTTTGGGTGTGCTGGCGGGCGCGTTCTTTCCGCGCAAAAAGCAGGAGCCGCGCAAGCGCGGCCTTTTCGCGCTGCTGCTGTTGGACGGAGCGCTGGAGCTGGGATTAATCCTGATGACCGGCGACGTCAGCAATTACTACTTTGAGACCATTCTGCCCGCGTTGGCGCTTTTTAGCGCGGCGGCTTTCGCGGTGTTTGACCAATGGCTGGCATCAGCCGGCGGGAAAAAGACCTCGCGCTGGGCGGTCGGGGCGCTGGCTCTCGCCCTGCTCGCGCTTGGTTTCGGGCTGGAGACCGTGGAGCGGGCGGGTGTGTACCAGCAGAGCCTAAACGCCCGACAGGCTGCCATCCGCTATGCGCGCGAGAATACCAGGCCGGAGGATACGGTCCTGGTCTGGCGGGATACGCGCGTGAATTACTTCGCCCAACGCGAATCCCCCACGCGCTATCTGGTGATGCGCCCGCTGATGGACGCGAATGAGGAAGGGCAGGCGCGCGCGCTGGAATTTTTGGACGGGCTTTTGGCTGATAAACCCGCGCTAATGATTGACACGAAGATGGATGGTTGGGCTTTTCTGGCCTTTCCCGGGCAGAACCCGCAGATTGAGGAAAAAGTGCGGCTGTTAATGTCGTTTTACGAGCCGGAGGAAATGATCAGCGATTGGGTGGTGTATCGGCTTATTGGGGAATAGGCTATGAAGATTGGAAATCGAGCGATGATTAGTGGGAGAAATCACCATGGAGAAAGCCATAACTGAAGGCAAGACCGGACTCACGTCTTGGAAGGATAGAATATTCATTTTTCTTTCTACTTTGATGGTGATGCTTCCGATATCACCAGTAAACACTCCGACTACAAATAATGATTCAGCAATATTCTTATATATCGGCTGGCGCATTTTGCATAAAGAAGCCCTATATCTTGATCTATTTGATCACAAACCCCCAGTCATCTATTATTTAAATGCGCTTGGGCTTGCTATTTCCAATGAATCCCGCTGGGGCGTGTGGGTAATTGAGTTTATTGTGATATTTTTGGCCGCAAACTTGAGCGTCCGCCTTATTGAGAAAGCTTTCGGAAAAACCTCTGCACTTGTTGCAACATTCCTTTGGCTGTTCAACCTTGTTTTTCTCCTTTTAAGTGGGAATCTTACAGAAGAATACGTTTTGATACTCCAATTTGCGAGTATGTTTTTATTCTATAGGCTTGCAGAAGGACCACGAAGGCCTCTTGGTTTCTTTGCAATCGGTTTGCTAGGGGGAATAGCTTTCTTAACAAAACAAACAACCATTGGGATTTGGGTTTCAGTTGGAATTATTCTCTTGGTTCAAGCCTTTAAGAAAGAAAACACTAAAAAACGTCTCACTGAATTAACATTAATGGCGATTGGTGCAATCTTGATTCTGGTCATTGTCTCCGCTTATTTCTATTCTCAAAATACCCTGTCATGTTTTTGGGACGTGGCGTTCAAGTAGAGTTTCATCTATTCCCGGACACAGTCCGCGGGTCTGGTCGATAGACTGAAGAGTGCCTTTAATCTTAAGTATCTCTCTCATTACAGCTTGTTTACCCTATCTGTCATCGGAATTGTTATTTATTTCTTTTTTCGAAAAGGAAAAGGCAGTTCACCTCAGAAGTTATTACTCGACCTTGTTGCGATTGATATTATTCTTGAGTTATTTTTGATAAACATCCCCGGACACACTTATGAACATTATTACATTATGATCTTGCCAGCCCTGGCGGTTTTTTGTGCCTTTGCAATTTCGAGAATAAAGTTTACTCTTGAAGGAGAAAACATAGGACCGAAGACTCATTATCTGATCGTGTTCCTATTGCTAGTTTTGTTGAGCATTGGGTCAATACGGGAATTTGCAAGCAACTTTCTCAGCTTGCGAGAAGCAACTGATGCAGAGGCAATAGCTTATGTTCAAAAAAACACATCAAATGATGAAACCGTGTTTATTTGGGGAGCCCAACAGGCAAGAATAAATTTCTACTCAACCCGAGCTTCTCCCTCCAAGTATATTTTTGTATACCATCTGTTGAGAGTTGGATATACATCTGAGGACAGAATTTTGGAATTTCTCGACGAGTTGGATGAAGGTAAGCCAGCGTTAATAATCAATGCTGAGTCAAAAAAGGAGTTTATGAAGTTTCCAATATCCAGTCCAGTAATAGAGGAGAAAGTAAATCAATTAATGGAACAGTATTATCTAGCTGACTTGATTGGGGAATGGCCTGTCTACAAACTTAAATAAAGAACCATGTTTTGTTTTACAACAAGTAAATTTAAAGCTCACTCCGCCAGGATGGCAATAAACACGTCGTTCCAAATCCAGGTAGAGACCTCATCCTTGGCCTTATGCGTCGACTAGATATATTGAGGATACCCCCCCCCACGCTGTGGGGGTAAACTGCGACACATACCAGAGCAGAAATCCAATAAGCAGCAGGAACAACGCCAGCGTCGTGTTGGCGCGGGCAAACCAGGAACTGCTGCCGGCTTTCAGGGCTGGTAATCTGCCGCGCAGCGAAAGCCGATATCCGTGCCATTGTGAAACGTGAGATCAAAACTGCGCCCGGCCGAACGCAAATCGAGAGCCCGGCTTGCCCAACCGCCCCCGCGCAGTACCTTTTCCAGAACCCCTGACGGCCCCTGCGGGTCTCGCGCTGGGGTTTCGGCGTAGTACGTCTCGGAATACCAATCGCTGACCCATTCCCATACGTTGCCTGCCATGTCTTGCGCGCCGTAGGCAGAAGCGCCGTCCGGATAAGAACCGACCGCGCTGGTATCCCCAACGCACAACTGCCCGGAGAGCGGGTCGTATGCGTTCACGAGGATGCAGCTCGGTTCGTCATTTCCCCACGGGAAAGCCGCGTTTTCGGCGCCCCGGGCGGCTTTTTCCCATTCAGCTTCGGTGGGCAGGCGTTTACCCGCCCATTGGCAGTACGCGTCCGCGTCTTTCCAACTCACATTCACCACCGGGAAATCCGCGAAAGCCGGGTCATCGTAATATTGCGCGCGCGTCTCGGAGGAAACGACAGATGGAGGCCGGCAGCCGCCCGCCAAAATGCATTCAGCGTAGCGGGCGTTGGTGACCTCGAAGCGGTCGATAAAAAACGCTTTCAAGGTCAGCTTGTGCGCGGGTAATTCATCTGGCGGGCACCCAACGCCAGCGTTACGGGTTGGGTCGCATCCCATCTGGAATTCGCCCTCCGGGATGAAAAGCATGCCTTCTGGCGCGGGCGAGGTGTTGAGCGGCAGGGAAGGAGCAGTCGGAGCGGCGCTTTCTGGCGGGCTGGGCTGAGCCGACGCGCAGGCGGAAAGGAGGAGGCTGAGTATCAGCAAATATAGCGGCAGGCGTGGAGCGTTCATGGCAATCAGACAGCCTGAAATTTGGCTGTGGCACAACCATTATAGCGGAAATCCAAATCAAGGGCGGCAGCCGGGAAGCTGACAGTACGCGTTTTCCTGGGCTTCAGACCAAGGAAGAAAAAAGGCGCTCTGAAGCTGATAAGTCCGTAAACCATGCCCTGTTAGTGTTGGGAATACTGCCTGCCGGCTTTCTTCCCCGCCACCCCTGTTGGGCAGCCCGACGCTCAGCGGCTGCCTTGCCCTCTATTCAGCTTGAGGAAATCGCAGTGGCGAGCCGCAGGGGTTTACAGAACTGGCGTTTGGTAAAGCGGCGCTTCGTTCTTAGCGGCGGCTTCCCTCCACCCGGTTCCCGGCGGCAGCTGCTGATGAGCTTGGTTTTTCAGCCTTCAAAACGGACTTTTGGCACAAATTCCGGCATATGCGGAAAACCCCGGATAAGAGTACAATTCGTCCAGAAACTTATCCGTGGAAGCTTATGGAACCATCCCCTTTTCCAAAAATCAGCATTATCACGTGCACCTATAACAGTGAAAAGCACCTGCGCAAGGCTCTGGATTCCGTCGAAGAACAGGAATACGGGAACATAGAGCATATCATCAACGATTCCTACTCCACCGACGGAACGCTCGCGATCATTCAGGACTACATCACGCGTAACGCGGCGCGCTACCCCATCCACCTTGTCCAATCCGAAGCCAAAGGCGTGGCTAACGCTCTGAACACAGCCACAGCGGTAGCCAGCGGGGAATTAATTCATTACCTCCACTCGGATGATTATTATCTGGACGCGCATGCCCTGGAACGCGCCGCGCAGCCCTTTCATAACAACCCCGGGCTGATTTGGCTGACCGGCAATTTCCTGGTTGAATTTCGCGGCAAGCGCTACACCGTTCCCCAGACGCTGCTCTTACGAAAAGACGCGGAGCGGGCGCTTTCGACGATGAATCTGATCTCGCATGAGAATACCCTGATGCGCCGCGAGGCAGTCCTGAAATACGGCGGCTTTAATGAGACCAAGGGTTATGTGGTGGAATACAGCCTTTGGTTGAAACTGATTAAGGAACACCGCCCGATGGTGGTAAACGACCAATTCACCGTGTTCATCATCCATAAAGGCAGCACCTCCACCGGCAGCCTGTGGCGTTTTTTGAAAGCCGTGCTGCGCGCCTATCGCACTCAGCGAAAGGAAAAGGTCATCCCGTTTATGGGATATTATCCGGACACGCGCGCCTATAAAATCTGGATGACAGTACGAAAACAGCTGGGGAGTTGGTCCCTAATCTAATCAGGTCCGGGCTGAGGGCTGCCGCGGGGTTGAGTTAAATAAAAAGATGACCCTGCTGGGACTCGAACCCAGAACCTAACGCTTAAGAGGCGCTTGCTCTGCATGGTCTTTACTTTTACCCGCCATATATACTGGTTATACTGCCATAGTTTGCTTATTCACCCCGTATATAGGAGATGTGAAAATGGCAAGTTCTCAACCAGTGCAAACGCTTATCACAAAAATTCAGGCAAATACAGATATCCAAAATTGGATGGATGGGTTCATTCTGGACCGCAAAACCATGCAAGTAAGCAAAAATACGATTAACTTCTACCAGGTGGAATTTAAGCGATTTACGGCCTTTTGTGATGGTTTGGGTATTGTGGCACTTCAAGACCTTACAGCGTCCATGTTACGTTCTTATTTGATACACCTGGAAGAAACAGGGCGCAATCCGGGCGGGATAAATGCCGGTTATCGTGCAATTAAGACATTATTTATTTGGTATGAAGAAGAAGTTGAACCGGTGGACTGGAAAAATCCTATTCGTAAAATTAAAACGCCGCGCCTGGATGTGCAACCCATAACGCCAGTGGGATTAGGTGATGTTGAAAAACTAATTGGAATATGCAATGACGACTCAATACTGAGCATGAGAGATAAGGCGATTTTTTTGTTTCTACTTGATACCGGTTTACGCGCTTTTGAATTATGCGCCATGGACATTGACGATCTGGATCTGACAATTGGCCAGGCGATAATTCGAAGGGGCAAAGGTGGCAAACCGCGCATGGTCTGGTTTGGTAAGAAAACCCGTAAAGCTTTACGGTCCTACATAAGGGAACGATCTGATAAATGTCAGGCACTCTGGGTTACGAACAATGGAACGCGCCTTACCTATTGGGGGTTGAACCAACTCTTACGTAGGCGCTCAGTAGAGGCGAAAATTGATAAGCCCGGGTTACATGACTTCAGACGCGCCTTTGCGCTAAATTGTTTACGCGGTGGTATGGATGTTTATAGCCTTCAAAGGCTTATGGGGCACTCTGATTTACAAGTTTTGAGGCGTTATCTCGCGCAAACTGATGATGATGTAAGAGAAGCTCACGCTAAGGCGGGGCCGGTGGATGATCTGTTATAAGAAATATTTGCACACCCCGAAAAGTGTGGTATCATTATGGCATAACTGAATAGTGATGCCAGAGTTTTCCGCCTGGGACATGTTGCTTGAAATAGCAGCCATTGTCCGGGCGTTTTAATTTAACAAAACTTGAGAGGTAAGGAATGAAAGTAAAAGATAACCAAATAAGAATACGAATTGATTCAACTTTGAAAGAGAGGTTTGCACATTATGCAAAAACAGCCGGTCAAAGTCAATCTCGAATACTGAGAGATTATATGCAGTTCTTGGTAGATCAAAAGAAAAAGGTGAATCATGAAAAGACCAATTAAAACCAAAACCGCCCCAGGCACAAGGGCGGAGTTGGAAAATCAGGGTTACCCATTACAGATGTCCTTATTATACCCCGAAACCAACCGGATTAACAAGAACATATGTTCTAAATGTTCAGTGCTCAGTATAGGGGGGGTATGAACCTCAATGCAGTTACCTATGCAAAAATGCTTGAACCGCGTCAAAAACCAGTTTACCTGGTTGATAAACTCATTACTGAGCGCACGATCAATATATTTTATGGATTCCCAGGGAGTAAGAAATCACTGGTAGTTGCCGATATTGCAGTTGCCATAGCAACCGGTCGACCTTTCGCGCCTAATATGCCAGGTGAACCGACATTCGAGGGGTACAAGACCATAAAAAAATCTGTTTTATGGTTGGACTATGAGAACGGTGAAGATTTGAGCTATGAGAGGTTTACCGCATTTGGTAAAGCATATCAAGCTGATCCAGGAATCAATTTGATGTATTCATGCTTGCCAAAGCTATCAATGATCAATGATCAAACAATAAGACAGCTAATTATGGCAATAATACTGGACACGCCATTTATCCCAGAAGTAATTGTCATTGATACCCTGCTTAGATTTGCGAAAGTGAAGGATGAAAATTCTTCTGAGATGGACCGGATTATGGCGGCAGTCAGGCGATTAGTTGATGAATTGGGCGTTACGGTCTTTTTGATCTCACATTCAACTAAGACAACAAGTGAGCGCGCCGGCAATGCGCTCAGAGGTCATTCATCTATTGAGGGGGGGGTTGATGCGCAATTCAGGGTGAACGGTGACCGCAATTCGGATATTGTCGAAATTGAACCGCAAAAAGCTCGTAGGAATCCAGTAGATCCGATAAACCTCAAGTGGATTTGCCAAAACGATAGTGATGATCATTTGACCGAGGCGCGATTTTATTATGAACCTTATAGCGCTAAGACAACCCAAGCTAATGTAAAAAAACATGCCATAAACGAAAGAATTCAAAAAGACATTCTCACTGCCCTGGATAAACTCGGACCCATGAGCAAAAATGAAATTACAAGACAGGTAGGGGGGAAACGTCAAAAGGTTTGTGAGCTCATAGATGATTTAGAAGAGGGCCTTGCAATCAAAGTGACACCAGACGGGCGCGCTCTAAAATGCGAAATCACGTCAATTGGTAGAGGTTTACTATGAATTGTTCCCAAAGTTCCGGGAATAGTTCCCAACTAATTGGGAATAGTTCCATTGTTCCCTACCCTTTAAGGGTAGGAACAAGGAACAATAGATTTGGAACTGATAACAGTATGGGCTCAGTATGGGGGGGCATGCCTATACTGAGCTTCGGCACGAAGTGCCGACAATGGAAGGCAGGTGCTCATGAGTAGCAAAGTCCAATATCCAATGGGCGCAATGTATGCAATTGCCAAAGAGTTTACCGTCCTGGGTTATGGTGTAATCCCTTGCCACTATAAGACGAAGGAAGCCAAAATCAAGTGGAGTACATACCAAAAAAGGCGGCCAACTGAGAGTGAAATTTTCAATTGGTTTATGTACAAAATTAGGAATGGCGCGGTCCTAACCGGTTGCCATGGATGGGGGGCGGGATTGGTTGTAATTGATTTTGACAATCTGCCGGATTATGAAAAATGGCGTATTTGGGCAAGCCAGGATAATCCAATTAGCCAAAATGCACTTGATGCGTACATGGTCAAAACCAGGCGGGGCATGCATGTTTACCTGAGCTCCGTATATGCAGACACTTTCAGAAACTTGCATTATGGCGGAGTGGATGTAAAGGGCGCGGGTGGTTATGTACTTTTACCAGGCTCAATTCACCCCAGTGGTTTTCAATACCAGGCCATAGATGACCAAAACTATCAATTCCCTACATTCGAACGCCTGGAGCAAGTCTTACCCGCTGAAATACTGGAAAGGCGGGAAAACAGCGAAAACTTAGCTTACACCCCCCCCCCTACAGAGCCCAGTCCATTACAGATTTTAGACATGCCAGCGGGTAAGCAAATGACCATTGAACAAATAAAAGCCCGCGTTAAGATAGAGGATTTTATTCCGGTTGGAACTAAAACCGGCTCAACCTATTATGTAGGTAAATGCCCATTCCATAGCGATGCGCACGATTCCATGTGGGTCGACACTGCTAAACAAATATGCGGATGTTACGCGGGTTGTACAACGAAACCTTTGGACGTAATAAACCTATACGCAAAAATGATGGGTATAGACAATATCGAGGCAATAAGCCAACTATCAAAGTATTAGAAAGAGCACAAAAATGGTAGACAATTTAATTAGAGCAGCGGTTGAGAAAAGGCGGGATCGAATCGCAAAGTGTTATGAAGGTCTCGTAGAGACCTACGAGAGATGCAGAGAAATTGGGATAGGGTTGCTTGCAGACTTGATAGATCCAACAAGTTTGAAAAAAACGGATCCAGACCTTTCCAGAGAGATTCAGCACGTTATGGAATCTTTGGAATTTCAAAAACAGAATATGGATCAGGTTGCTAACAACTTGCAGGAATGTGAGCGTTTACTATCTGATCCCCGCGCTATGCGAGAATTCATTGACCGGCATATAGGCAACCAAAAAAACGTAAGCCCAGATAACAGGCGGAAAAGCAGGAAGGAAATATGACAATGACAGCAACGAATAACGCAATGCGAGACGAAAGGGGGCGTTTTACCCTGGGCAATTCTGGTAATCCTAGGGGAAGATCACCCCGTAAAGTTGAGCAAAATTATTTAGATCTTGCCAAACACAGGTGTGGAAAATCGGAATGGCAGGCAATAGTTGAGAAGGCAGTTGATCAGGCAAAAGGGGGAGACGCAAGGGCGAGACAATGGCTATCAGATTATCTAATTGGCAAGCCCGTTGCTCTCAGTGATAGTGAAAAGGATGTAGAGAGAGCCACAATTGCTATACAGGCTCATAACAGCATTATTGAGGCTATAAAAGGGCGGGCAAAATGAAGATGTGAACTTGTCCGAATTCGAATGCAAACGTTGAAAATCCACCCCTTTTTAGTCTTACGGACGAAACGGGACATAAATCTAACATTACTTGAAAGGTAAACATGAATATAAAAGAACAAAAATCAGTATACGAGAGAGAAATTTCTCAAAACCTTGCAAACATGCAAAGCAATCTTCAGTCTATTTACAGAGCCAAAAAGGCATATAAGGCAGAGATTGTCAAACTCGAAAATGAGAAATCTACCTATGCGGCCGAATATCGCATGAAAGAGGCCCAGGAAAGATGGAAAGTCTTCATCAATGCAGTTGCAAGGGATAGAGGTTCTATCATGAATTCACTTGATAACATGCTAGAATCAGCTATGAGCCGGCGTGATTTGATAGACTTTGAGGATCTAAGATTATTGAACGCACTAAAGGCAATCGAAGTAGTTGGTGATAGTCTCAGCGTTGAATCTATCAATAAGATTGTAAGCCAATTCAATGGTGATCAAGCCAATTTGCAATTGTTACAGGAAGCTCTAACACGTGCAGGAACGGTCCATATGGATGTGATAAATTCAATGATCTATAATCCAGTAATGGAGTTTCATCAGGTTGCTACGAGTGTTTACGGCATTTTGGACCCTAATAACCTAGGAAGTATCAATGAGGCTGCACGCGAAATCGCTAAGCTTGCGAAGTTTGAGGGATTTACATTCAATACGGAAATTGACCCAGACGGGACTGTAAACGCCATGCGTAAAGCGGCGGGATTAGCAGTTGATTAAGCCCTGAAAAGTGCTTAAATTCGACAAAACAAAGCCCATATATGGGGGTGTCTTAATGGCTCAAATAGCGATCAATTATTCACTTTTTGAGATCATCAGACACCCATATATGGGAGTAAATCCTATTATCGGGCAATAAACGCGCTTTATTACGGTAAAAATCTATCTATGGTTATGATAAGTGCAATTACCGTAGGCATGACCGTTTTATACTGAAAAATAGCCCTTTACGTGCACCTGGAAGGGGTTAGCCTAATTGGTGGCTTTGCGAAGTATAAAGGTTATCACAAAGCCAAAAAGTTTGATTTCACTAATCCTATTAAGAGGAAGCTTTTGATATCGAAACTCAAAAAGTTTAGGCTTGCTCTTACTGTCATTACTACTGGAATTTGATATACTTTTCATGATCTGAGGCCCTCCACTGGCCTTGGGTTACGCCTGGTAGGTATTCACGTACTTATCAGGCATTTTTGATTATTGAACTTAGTTTAATCGCTTAGTTTTCAAGTGTCAACCCCCTATACTGAGCATTGACGAAAACTGGTTATAAACCTTAAAGAACCCCCCAAAAAATAACCAAACGCTTATAATGATTTTAATCAATTTATTCATATAGTGGATAATGTGAAAAATGGCACTTTAACGAGTAAAAAGGGCAAGTTATTAGCAAAGATGACCCTGCTGGGACTCGAACCCAGAACCTAACGCTTAAGAGGCGCTTGCTCTGCCAATTGAGCTACAGGGCCAATTCGTGTGCGAATTATAGCACAGCAACCTGACAAAAAGGTCTCTGGAACTGCCAGAGACACTTCAGGTTTTCAACTCCCCGGAGAGGACTCGAACCTCTAACCTAGCGGTTAACAGCCGCCCGCTCTGCCGATTGAGCTACCAGGGAAGGCAAACGGTATTATACGAGTTTGACCGGTGAGTGTCAAGCATTCACGGGGTTCGCTTGCCTTGTTAGTGGGGAAACCCGCGCGATAGAAAGCACAAACACCCCTCCGGCGCCCCGCGGAAGGCAATTAGTGCAGCTTCTCGGGATGGTCGCTGAGCTCTCCGGCAGCGTATGCCCGGACTGCCTGGTCAATGTCGCGCAGGTCGGTCACAATTGGCTGGATGTTCAGTCGGCGCATGCTTTCATACGCTCCAAAACCCATGCCAGCGCAAATCAGCGTGCTGCAGTCTTGAATGGTTTCTGCCATGCTGGCGTGCTTTTTATGCGAGGCTTCATCCTGCCCGTGTTCCTGTCCGTGGGCGTGTTCCGCGTGTTCGCCAGCCTGATGGAAATGGTTATGGCCCAGCTTGGGGCGCAGCTCCCGGCTCACTTCCTTGCCGTCTTCGAGGGTCACGACCAGGTAATGAGACGCGCGCCCGAAGTGTTGACTGATACTCTTGCCGTCATCGGTAATCAATGCGATTTTCATTGTTCCTCCAATTTTCTACCCATTATAAGACGTAAGAAAACAAAAAACCAGCACGCGCATCACTGAGCGTGCTGGTGAGCCTCGCCGCTAAAACCGGGAGCTTAGTTTCCTTTGCCCGCGCGGTTACGCGCTCCGCTGCCAGTGCCGGGCTCCGCGCCGCAGCTTCCGTCGCGCAGCTGCAGGCGGGTTTGGGTTTGCTCCAGCGTGCAGGTACCGCCGTTCGGGCAGGCGCTGGCGCCCTGGTTTCCAAGCTGGAATTGGCGGCCTGCGCCGTCCTCACCCCAACCCATGCGGTTCTGCTGCATTGAGCAGCCCTCGGGGTTCGGGCAGTTTTCGCCGCTACCATCTTGCAGGCGCTGCCGCAGGCGAGTTTGGTCCTGGCTCATATCGCAGGTGCCGTTGCAAGCTCCACGACATCCGCCGTTTCCCGCCCAGGCTCCGCGATAAACCGCGGTTTCCACCAATGCATCCTCGAGCACGTTAGTATCGGCTTTTTGCGCGTATACGGCGCTGACCGCGCCGAAGACTGCACCGCCCAGAACCAGCGTTGCGATTATGAGGGTTATTATTTTCTTTTTCATGGTTAACTCCTTGTTTTCAGCAAATTGACTGCTGCTGTTGATGCTCATACGATACCTATTTGGTGTGTTCCCGCAGTGAATAGGGTATGAAGAAATGATGAAGATTGGCTTTTTTGACTGCGCGGTACAAGCCAGACGGTTTTTAATACCGGAAGATTGGGTACACTATAACTGTCGAAGATTTATCTGCGCTTGTACCTCGTAAGAGGGTGCCGATTCAAGGTGGAACACGATGCCACTTATTCTCGTTGTGGAAGACGAAAAGGAACTTAATAAGCTGCTGCAGGCATACCTGACGCGCGCGGGTTACCGCGCGCTTGGAGCGTTCAGTGGGGATGAGGGGCTGGGCCTTTATGAGCAGGAGAAACCAGACCTTGTCCTGCTGGATCTGAACCTGCCAGGCAGGGATGGGCTGGAACTGGCTCGGGAGATGCGCAAGTCCCGCGATGTTCCGATTATCATGGCGACCGCCCGCGTGGATGAGATTGACCGCTTAATCGGGCTGGAATTGGGCGCGGATGATTACGTGTCCAAGCCTTATTCTCCGCGCGAAGTTGTGGCGCGCGTGAAAGCCGTTCTGCGGCGGGGTGCGCGCGTGCCGCAGCAGGCGCCGGTCCTGACGCTGGGAAAACTGCGTTTGGATGTTGACGCTCACCAGACCGTGCTTGCCGGAAAGCAGTTGGAGCTGACCCCGACTGAATTTGGGATACTGCAGCTGCTCGTCTCCCAACCGGGCAGGGTTTTCACGCGACTTCAACTTCTGGAAGCCGCCCAGGGGACGAGTTACGAGGGATATGAACGCAGCGTGGATGTGCATGTCAAGAACCTGCGGCGAAAAATAAAAGAAGCAGACCCCACGGGGAAATATATCGAGACTGTCTTTGGGGTTGGGTACCGCGCCAACAGGATGGAAGATTAGGATGCGCGCTCGCTTGATAATTGCCTTTCTGATAGTGATAGTTGCGGCGCTGGGTACGGTGCTGCTGGTTTCCGATTTATCCACAAATACACAGGTGCGCGGGTATCTGCGCTGGAGCATGAACGCAAACACCATGACGTTCGCGGAGGAGCTTAACCGCTATTACCATGAACACGGCTCCTGGGCTGGCGTCGATACAATGTTCATGGAATCTGGCATGGAAAACAATTGGATGGGGGACAGCTCCAATCAGATGGACGGTCAACACCAGGGGCAGGGGAAGGGTCAGCCGCAGGGCCCGGGCGCAGCAGGTGGCATCACGAATGTCCAAAAAAACGAGATTCTCGCGGACCAGAACGGGCAAGTACTTTACGCGGTGGATAAAGCCCGGATAGGCACATTCCTCACGGAGGCTGAACGCGGTGGCGCGGTTTTACTGGAGCAGGGCGGCACGTTGAACGGTTACCTGCTCATGCCGAACGCGCTCGCGAGCTTGCCAACGAACTTTGAAACCCAGCTAATCCAAAAAGTCCGGCAGGCAATCCTGACAGCGGCGTTGGTTTCCGTCCTGGCGGCGCTGCTGCTGGCGCTGATATTATCCAACCTCTTCGTCGAACCAATCCGAAAATTAACAGATACCGCGGAAAGTATCGCTGCAGGGGAGTTAAGCCAACGCGTAAATATCAGGAGTTTCCCCGAAGCCGGGCGCTTGGGTAAAACGCTGAACACGATGGCGGCTTCGCTGCAATCCGCCGAAGAAAAACGCCAGGCGCTGACTGCCGATATCGCGCACGAATTACGCAATCCATTGGCTGTTCAGCAAGCGCAATTGGAAGCTCTTGAAGACGGCATCGTTCCGCTTGACCGGAACGCCCTGGAGCCACTTCGCGAGCAAAACGCCTTGCTTATCCGCCTGGTGGATGACCTGCGCGTGCTCGCGCTTGCGGACGCAGGCAAACTGAGCCTGAATAAGCGCCCCACCGACTTGTTCGCGCTTTGCCAGACAACGCTGCAGGGGTTTGAAGCTGCGTTTTCTGTTAAAAATTTGCAGGTGGAAATGCGCAGCGAGAGCCCGCTGCCGCTTTTGAATATTGACCCGGACCGGATTCAACAAATATTCCACAACCTGCTGCTGAACGCGCAGCGCTATACCCGGCAGGACACTAAGATTGAAATTACCCTTCGCCGGGATGACGGGTTCGTGCGGGTGAATGTGCGCGACCATGGAGATGGAATCGCCTCAGACGACCTACCCCACATTTTTGATCGTTTTTATCGCTCGGACCCCAGCCGAGAGCGGGAGAGCCGCGGAACAGGCTTGGGGCTGGCGATTGCCCGGAACCTGGCAGAGGCGCACGGCGGAACCTTGAGCGCGGAAAATCACCCGGAAGGCGGCGCGATTTTCAGTTTGCGTTTGCCTGTCTGAGGTGGGGATTGGCTTCAGAGGCGGATTGAGCCGCGGGTGTATACCCGGAAGATGTATTCCTGGGATGAACCCTGAAGGGACTTAAAAATCAGGCGGGCGTGCGCTTTTTCGCCTGCGTCCAGCAGAGCGGCAATTCTTTGATTGCTGACGCGGGGGATGTAGCCCAGCATATCACCGTCGGGCGTCAGAATTGCCACCGCTCGTGGATCGTGTTCGTTTTCGGGTTCTCTCTGCAGGATGAACTTATCCCAAAAGCCGAAGCCTGGTATTTTTTCCCCCAGGTCGTGATAGAACGTGCCGGCGGCGTGGGTCTGCTGCAAAAACACCCAGGAAGGCGCGTCCTCCCGGGGCTCGGCGGGAAAAACCTCTTTGATTCTGCCGGTGAGCCAGCAGGTGGCTTGCACGCTCATTCCCGGCATGGGCAGCAGCGGGGTGGTCTCGGCGGGGATGAGCAAATCCAGGGTTAATCCCACCGTTTGTACGGTCGCGACATACACCAGTTTCTGGCTGAATTCGTTGAAGTAACTTTTGAGCGCTGTGATGACGCCTCCGAATTCGAGGATGGGGTGGAAGATACCGTTTTCAACCAGGTGAACCCCAATCGGGCTGGCAAAATAGCGCAGCTTAGCCTCACCCTCTTTGCTTTGCACTGGGAATGCCTTGCCCGGCCGAAAGAGTTCTATCTTATTTGGAAAAGCCGCCAGCTGTACCCTGGCGCGCGCTGGCAGCCTGAGGTGGTCGTACCAATGGAAATTTGGAGGTTTAAACACAAAGGGCATGCTATCGCGCAAGGTTGGCTCTGGTTCGCCATTGGCGTTTTTCGGTTCAAAGTAGAAGGTGGTATTGTTCGTGGTCTGTGCCAGGAACAACCCAGCCGGCGAGGATTCCGGGTCGGGCGCCCGACCTGTCAGGAGCAGGTTCTCACTGGTGAAGGAATGAAAGTGAACGCTGAGACTATTGTCCTTTTCATCGGCCTGATTGCCAAAATAAACCTCGGGCCCCTGCCGGCTGCGAAACGAAACATAGTCCCAATTCTCAATTCGCAGCCTGGTTAGATTGCGAACAGCCATTTTAAAGAAGCGTGACCGGTCTTGCTCGTTGTTAAGTTCGTATCCCAGACAGTTCAGCAAATCTAACATCATCCCTCTGATAGTTATTATACAATAGGCTGTAACAGGCTCTTTGGTCTGCCGGGGCAGAAGGTTGGGCTGCGCGGGCTGCCTCAAGGGGAACCCCTCATTGCCGGGGAGCTGCGCTGAGCGCGTTGTAAAGAACGCGTTTCCGTTGCCGAACCTCCGGCGCCTGGTCTCAATCAAGCCTTTCGCTTACATTCCCCACCCCTGAAGCCTATGCTGGAAAAAAGCTCCTGTGAATTTACGCTATAATAAAAAACGATTGTTCTCGCTAAGGCAATCCATGGAAACGGATATGAAGAAAAAGATATTAATTGTGATTCTTGTGCTTGCTGCCGCGGCTTTGATAGGCGGCGGTGTGTTCTTGGCCAGCCGATGGGAAAAACCGATCAGCGACGCTATTTCACTCCCCTCACGTACGGCTGTTACCCCTTCCGCCCAAAGCGGCGTCCCGACGGATATGCCCAGCGCCACGCAGGCGGAGGCAACCGCGACCCATCTGCCGACGACAGCCTTTACAGCCACTTCCCCCAAGCCGCTGTGCGGCGGGCCGGAGGTGCTGTACATAATCGCGGCGGGAATTGATACCGATGACCCGAATTACACCTACGGTCTCTCAGACGTGATGCGCGTTATTCGCGTGGATTTTGTCACCCCCAAAGTCACCGTGCTCACCATTCCGCGGGACCTGAAAGTGGATTTGGTGGACATCATAGATGCCAAGGCTGCTGAAGTCCCTAACGCGAAACTGAACCAGGCTTATTTTTATGGCAGCCCGGGGATGAGCTATTACACGGGCACCGGCGGCGGAATGGGACTGCTGGCGCGCGTGCTGGCGCACAACTATGATTTATATGTGGATAATTATGCCGCCGTTAACATGGTGGCTTTCGAAGAAATCATAGACGCGATGGGCGGCGTAGATGTCTACTTGAATGAACCCATTGACGGCAGACCGCTGGGCAAGGATGATGTGGACCCATACAAAGAAGGGCAGGGGTATTTCCCGAAAGGTTGGAACCATCTGACCGGCTTTGACGCGCTCAGTTTTGTGCGCATTCGCGATCGTTACGGCGAAGTGACGCGCACGGACCACCAAACCATGTTGATTTGCGGCATTCAGGAAAAGCTGAACAGCCCGGAGATTATTACCAGCGTGCCTAAGATGGTGCTCTCGGTGTTGGATGATATTCAAACCGATCTGACCCTGGCACAGATCCGACAGCTGATTTGCCTTCTGCCCAAGCTCTCCCGCGAGAACCTACAGTTCGTGCGCTTTCCGGATGAGTGGATGGTGCAGGGGCGCGCCGACATTGCCCGGCTTGGCAACACCTTCGTCTGGGACATTCCGGTTGAAAAAATCGTGGAGTTCATCAAGGACTTTGAAAACGATGCTATCCCGGTGGAGTTGGATAAAGCTGGTACGACCTGCCCGGTGAATCCGCCAAAAAAATAGGCAAAACAGGCGCTTAAAAATTCAGACGCAGATCCAGGCCCTCGTACAGTGGGGCAACCTCATCGTATCCATTAAAAAGCAGGGTGGGGCGGGAGCCGTTCTCCCCGATGCGGCGTTCTTCGCTCTGCGCCCAGCGCGGATGATCCACGGCAGGGTTTACGTTCGCGTAAAAGCCGTACTCATGCGGGGCAATCGCGTTCCAAAAGGTGACCGGTTGGTCAGCTTGCAAGGTAATCCGCACGACGGCTTTCAGGCTCTTAAAGCCGTACTTCCAGGGCACCACCAGCCGGATAGGACCGCCGTTCTGGGGGGTGAGCGCTGCGCCGTACAAACCAGTCGCCAGAATGGTCAGGTCGTGGCGGGCTTCATCCAGCCGCAGACCCTCCAGGTAGGGCCAGGGGAAATCCAAGCTGATCTGACCGGGCATTTCTTCCGGGCGCAGCACCGACATAAACCCCACGTACCTGGCTTCGGGCAGCGGCTCCACCTCATCTAATAATCTGGCGAGCGGGAAACCCTGCCAGGGCAGCACCATCGACCAGCCTTCCACGCAGCGCATGCGGTAGACGCGCTCTTCCTGTAAAAACCGACCGAGAATATCTTCCATGCTGTACTTACGCGGGCTTTTCACCAACCCAGTCACTTCAATTTGCCACGGACTCGTACTGAAATCCCGCGCGAGCTCCGCCACAGAAGTCTTGGATAGGCTGAATTCGTAATAATTATTGTAGTTTTCAGCCAGCTCACGTTTCGTCTCAGTATCCGCGAGCGCAGGGTTGGCGGCGGAGTTTTCATCCGGAGCCCTCAGGCAGGCGGAAAGAAGGGCGCTCGCGCTGAGGATTCCCGCGGCTTTCAGGAATTCACGGCGGCTGAGGTAGAGCGCTTCGGGTGTTACGCGCTCGGGCGGCTGCACTGGTTCGGATGGGGTCGGTTTCATCGCTGCCTCTCTTCGCTTTGCTGGCTTTCATTTTAGTGGAGCTTTGCCTGAACTGCCACTTAAAGCTTATTCAAAGCGGCTGCGTCTTAGGGAAACAGACCAGCCGAACAAATTCCGCAGAGCCGCGACGCAAACCACTGCCTGCCTCGCTCTATGGCAGGCACGGGCAGCAGGAAAAAGCGCGCCCTTGCCTTCCCTCGCGCCGCGGACTGGCCAGGCGCGGCCGGGTTTTGACGCGCCCGGGTTTTGACGCGCCCGGAAAGCCCCGATTATAATTGGTATAATCTTTGCGGAAAGCGCGTTAGGAAGCAGCCAGTTGAACTCAAACTTGCGTATCATGACCCTGAACCTGGGCGGGGGACTAAAAAATTTTAGCGGCACGCTGGAAACCAACGCCAGTCGGAGTGAGGCGCTGCTTAGCTTAATCCGCCAAATTAACCCGGACTTGCTGTGCGTCCAGGAAATCGCCCAGTATATTGATGGGGATGGGCTTAAACACAGCATGGTGGACCTGATCCGGGAGACCGCGCAGTTCTCGCACGCATATTATGGTGAAACGCTCTCCATGAAGCGCCATATGCAGGTTCGCAAAGACCTGATGGTTGAGGGTCTGTTCAAAGACTGGTGGGATTGGTCCAAGGGCAACGCCGTGTTTTCCAAGGCGCCTTTCGCGCGGCTGGGCTCGGCAGAGCACGAGGGCTTCCCGCGCAACGTTCCCATCTTTCAACCGCTCACTTACGAAGGCACGCGGGATACTGACCCGCGCTGCGCGATTATCGCGCGTATCAAGCAGCCGCCCTTCCCCTACCTGGTGAACCTCCACCTTACCACGCTGGTTGGCGAACGCGGTGAAGAGCCCCAGGAGGAGGTTATCCTCGCGGCCCGTGAGCTGCGCGCGGAGCAAATCCGGCGCGTGATGGACCTGGTGGACGTAAAAGTCCTCAAAGCGCGGCTGCCTCTCATCCTGACTGGTGATTTTAACGCCACCCCCGAAGAATTCGCGCTGCGTGAAATTCTGGAATCGGAAAAAGGTTTCATGCGGCTCGCGCCCGAAAATCCGATTCCCACGCATCCTTTCGCGGGGGAGGTGGACCATTTTTACATCTCTCCGGCGGGTATGCTGCGTGAATACCGCTGTAAAGTGATTGATAACGACCTGGCGTACCGCAGTTCCGACCACCTGCCCGTGGTAGCGGACCTGATATTCGCCTGATTTAATCTGGATTGGATTTGAACCGATGGAAAAACCCAAACATTTTGGCACCGATGGAATTCGTGGGACCGCGGGCAGCCCTCCGATGACAGCGGAATTTGTGCGCTCCCTTGGCGCGGCAGCCGCGAGCGTTTTGGTCGGCAGGGAGCAGTCCGCTCCATTATTTGTTATCGGACGCGACACACGCCTTTCGGGCCCCGGCTTACAAGCCGCGCTCACGGAAGGACTGCTGGCAAGCGGGGCGCAGGTGATAGATTTGGGCGTTTTGCCCACCCCGGGAATTGCCTTTCTGACGCGCAAGCTTGGCGCGGATGCCGGTGTGGTTATCTCCGCTTCGCACAACCCCGCGCCAGAAAACGGAATCAAGTTTCTGAACGCGCAGGGCATGAAGCTGTCGGAAGAGGTCGAGCTGGCGATTGAAGCGCTTTTGGATTCTGCCCCCATGGGCGGCGCTTTGGGGGTGAAGAATGGTGAGCTTCTGCGCGAAGATTATTTGCAAGACCTGCTCGAAAGCCAGCCCGGCTTGGACCTGAGCGGGAAGACCCTGCTGTTGGATTGCGCAAACGGCGCGGCATTTGAGGTTGCCCCGGATGTTTTCCGACGCTTGGGCGCGCGGGTTATCGCGCTGAATACCGAGCCCAACGGGGAAAATATCAACCACAGCGCCGGCTCAGAACATCTGCGTTCCGATCCGGCAGCCTTCGAAAACCTGGTTCGGGAACATCAGGCCGATCTGGGAATGGCGTTTGACGGCGATGCTGACCGCGTTATCCTCGTGGACGAAGGCGGGCGCATGGTGGATGGCGACCATATGCTAGCCATTCTGGCCGAGTATTTTTTGGAGCGCGGCGAACTGCTGGGTGAAACCCTGGTGACCACCACCATGGCAAACGGCGGATTGGCAGATTACTGCGGGCAAAAAGGTATTCACCTGGTCGAAACGCCGGTAGGGGATAAATACATCACCGAGGAACTCTCGCGTCTGAACAGCCAGGATGGAGTTCGGGGCAAGATTGGCTTGGGCGGAGAACAATCCGGGCACATCATCCTGTTGGATGAGAGCCACCGCACGGGCGATGGCATCCGTACCGCGCTTTTTGTGCTGCGCGCCATGGCAGAGAGCGGTTGGCAGCCGCTTTCCGTGTTGAGAAACCAATTCGAAAAGTTCCCACAGCTGATTGCCTCGTGTAACGTTGCTGCGAAACCCGACCTCGCCGAAATTTCGGCGCTTAACATACTTCTGGCGGAAATCCGACAGCAGTTGCCGGGTTTGGCGCGTATGAACCTGCGCTACTCTGGCACGGAGCCGAAGTGCCGGCTGATGTTGGAAACTGATACGCGCCACAAGCCTGCCGAGCTCTCACGATATGCCTGGCAGGTCTGTGAGCTTATCCAACGCGAGACCGGAACCCCAAGCGGGGCTAAAATTGAGATTCTGAACGTTTCGGACGGCGGTTTGATGCCGCGTCCGGAATGATAAAACCGAATGAGGAGAATTTATGACCGGAAATCTGGATTCCACCTTCCGCGCCGAGTTGGCGCCGCGCTTTAACCGCCTCAACCGCGCAGTTCTGACAGCGGAAACAGCGGAAGATTGGCAGCCCGCGCTCGCGGAGATGACCCGCTTTGTGCTGGAAGTGGAGGATTTTGTCCGACGCCGGAGCGACCTTATCGCGGAAGACCTGCCGACGTCATCGCGTGTGTTCAGCCTGCTGCTGACACTGGCTGCCACCGGCACGCAGGGGCGCCTGGAGCTTTTTCAGCCCAAAGACGAAAAGACCCGGGCATACCGGCGGCAGTTGGATGAGGAATATCTGCCAAAAAGCGCGGAAACGCGCCGGATTGCTATCCGGGTTGCCAAAGCCTATTTAGACGCCCCGGTCTTTGACAGCCTGCGCGAAGACATTCGCGTGGAAATCCTGCCGCTGCTGGACAGTCTGGACCCCGCGCGGGACCCCGACCGCATTATGCCCTACCGCGTCATTCAGATTGGCAATGTTTATGAACGCTTGTACGCCCTGCGCGTGCGCACCAATGACCCCCGGCTCGTTGGTACACACGCGCGCGCTGGTTTGCTGCGGGAAATCTATGACCGCAAATACCTGCGCTTCGGCACCTCCGGGGTGCGCGGGCGCTGGCAGAATGATTTCACGGAGAAGCGCGCGCGTCAGGTGGTGCAAGCCATCTGCGATTTTTTGAACAACCGCGGCGTGCCGGCTTTCGTTGGCGCGGAAGACCTGGCGGAAAGACGGGTGGTCATCGGGCATGATACGCGCCGCAACTCTGATTTGGTGACGCGCTGGGTTGCCGAAACCTGCCTGGCGAACGGCTTTCGGGTGGACATTGGAAACCGGGATGTGCCCACCCCCGCGCTGGTGTTTTACGAAACGGATGTTTTGCCTCCGGAAGACGTTGCCGGCTTAATCATCGCGACAGCCAGCCATAACCCTCCCGAGTGGCAGGGCATTAAGTTTAACCCCCGTCTGGGCTACCCGGCGCCTACCAACGTGACCGACTTCATCGCCTTTCGCATCAACGAACTGCAGCTGGAAGATCAGAGCGGCGGTTCAGCCGACCTGGAAAACGCCGAAGCGCGCGGGCTGGTGACTGGTTTTGACCCTCTGGACCAGTATGTGCGCTGGATTAAGAATAATGGAAACGGCAACCAACGGATTCCGATTGATTTCGACCGCATCCGGCGCTTTTTTGCCGATAAGCACGTGGTTGTTGATGAAATGCACGGCTGCGGGCGCGGCTATCTGACGAGATTGTTGGGTGAAGCCGGCGTGCGCCACACTGTTTTACACGCGGAAGTGGACCCGGAACTGGGCGGGCAGGATTATGCCAACCCCGAGGAACCTTTCAACTACCTGCTGAAGCAGACCGTGGCAGAAAGCGGCGCGCACCTGGGTATGGGAATGGATACCGATGCCGATCGCTTCGGAATTGTGGATAAGGGCGGGGTTTACTTCCGCCCAAACCAGATTCTGACCATGCTGGTGCGCTATCTCGGCGTGGATCGCGGTCTCACCGGGCGCGTGATTGCCACCCAAACCGGCTCGCCTCTGATTGAGCCGCTGGCGGGCATGATCCCGGGGAATGAAGCGAACAAACCCGCCGCCGGCGCGCTGCCAGGCTATGTGGGTCAGCGCATTTATAAATGCCGCGTGGGAGATATTGCCAGCCGGGCCCTGAAGCACGCCTTTTTGGTACCGGTTGGGATTAAGTACATTGAAGAAATCCGGCGCATGGACGACCGTTATAACACGCTCAAGCTGCTGCCCGAAAACTGGCGCGACCGCATTCTGATTGGCGGTGAGGAATCTTCGGGCTTAACCACCCGCGGGCATGTTACCGACAAAGACGGGCCATGGGCTAACCTGCTGATTATGGATATGCTCGCGTATTACGGTACCCGCGCCGAAAATCCGCTTTGCACCCTCAAAGAGCTTTGGGAGGATACTGTGCGCATGCCCGGCTTATGGGAGACCTTTGGAACTTCCACCGACCCAAGCTCGCACGCTGGGCGCGCGGATGTGGACGCGCCGTTGGAAGCCAAGGAAGGGTTCATCAATTATTACCTGGACCTGGCGCTGCACGAAAGCCCTGAAAACCTGCGCCTGGCCGGCCTGAAAATCACCTACCTGGGCGGAATCCGTTACGAACTGGTGGAAATGCAGCTGCAGGATGAGCACGGAGACGACCATCATTATCTGCGGGCGCGCGCTTCGGGCACCGAGCCAATCAACCGCATCTATATTGAGTCCAGCAGCCAGGAGACTGGTCAGGCGATGATGCGGGAAGCCTTAAACCGTTTGGAGCTCATTACAATCGAATGCCTGAAAACCGCGCATTCCCCCTGGCATCTGGTGGATATGCTCACGCAAACCTCGCTGAGCCCCGAGCTTTTGACGCTTGTCCGCGCCACGATTGACAGCCGCGGCTGGGAAATGGGCGCGGTGCTTGAAAGAATTGAACGCCTGAGCGCCACCCTGGAGAAGCGCAACCGCAAGGTCCTTGCCCAGTGGCAGCAAGCGCTGAGGTAGGTGTGTCAATTCACTGCTCAGAGCCCCGCATTTGGAGCTCTGATTGAGTATCCCGCGGCGTGGAAGCTCTCGTGACCGCTCCCGAACCCTGTGCCGGGGGAACGGCTGTTTCGCCGTCCTTGCCTGAGCCAACCTGCCGCCTTCCATTATCCGCTGGAGTTCGGCCTGACTGAAAACCGCTGTCATGGCCGCGGCGGGATCAAAGGAGGCGCGTCGAGGAAAAAGACGCGAAGCGGCGCGGGTTTACAACTACTGCGCCCATCGGTTCGCGCGGTCAGACCCACGGCTTGTCTTAGCTTGCTATTGCGCTGTGATAACGCATCGGTTAGAATCCTAAGAACAAATCCAAAAACAAAGATGGTGAATTTCCCGGATTACCCCGCAGCCCAAAAGCTCGCTGTCAACTCGGGTGTTGCCTGAAACAAGAAACGAGGAAAAATGAAAATTGTTACCGACAGCGGCAGTGACCTGACCAAAGAACAATGCCAGGAATTAGGGGTCACCATGCTTCCCCTGAAAGTTCAGCTTGGTGAACGCACTTACCTCAGCGGGGTCGATTTGAGCGCTGAGGAATTTTATGAACTGCTGGATACGACCGGTCAGATACCGCTGACATCCACGCCTTCTGTTGGAGAGTTTGTGGATGCTTACACGAAGCTGGCGGAAAGTGACCGCGAAATCCTTTCCATTCACATTTCGTCCGGCTTAAGCGGCACCAGCAACGCGGCGCGTGTGGCAGCCAAGCAGGTGGATGCCGACGTGACTGTGGTTGACACGCTCACCCTGTCTTCTGGTACTGGCTGGCAGGTGGAAGCCGCCGCGCGCGCCATAAAAGCAGGTTGGGGCAAAGAACAAATCCTGGGGCTGCTCAAGCAAATCCAGGCGGCAACCAACGCGTACTTTACTCTGCCGGACCTGAAGTACCTGATTGCCGGCGGAAGAATCAGCCATCTGAAAGGCTTGCTTGCCTCGCTGCTGGGCATCAAGCCGGTCATTGAAGTCAATCAGGAAGACGGTAAGTATTATGACATCAGCAAGAAGCGCTCCTTCCTGAAAGCCGTCCAGGAAATCCCCGAACTAATTCTGAAAAAGCACCGCGAGGGCACCGCGTTTAGAGCTCAGATTGTGACCGCGTCCAACCCGGAAGGCGGCGAAATGCTGCGTGAGGCGGTGAATAAGGTCTTCCGCTGCGAATGGCTGCCAAACTGCGCGATTGGCCCTGCTTTGGGCGCGCATACCGGCAGGGGTCTGGTTGGTCTGATGCACGCGCCTCTGGCAGAATATCCACAGCTGCCGTAACCACCCCCAGCTTTAAAAACTTTAATAACACAAAGGCACCGCGGATTCCCGCGGTGTCTTTGTTGATATTTGCCAGCCGAAAAAAGGGTTAAAACTTTCGCGCAGCTTCTTGAATTATTACACCCGCGCTGTATACTGTAATTGAATCGAGTCACTCTGAAGCGCTTGATTACCGTCCGATCCGGCATTCGCCGCTAAGTTCAAATCAATCAAATCCATAAACCTTATTGGAAAGGCCTTCACGATGAAAAAGTCTGTTTTCCTGTCCAAAATTACTACTTATGTTTGCGCCCTGGCGTTACTGCTTGGCGCTTCTGTTGCCGCTCCCGCGTCTGCTGCCAACTCGGTCAAACCCCCAGGTGAAATCAATCCTATCCGGACCGATTTCACCAAGGTTCTTTCCTCTGAGGTTCAGACGCTGGACCCGCACATGGCGTTTGACACCAACAGCTTCGAAGTCATTGCCCAGGAGTATGAAACCCTGCTCACCTACCGGCGGGAGGACCCTGAGACGCAGATTCCGCTGCTGGCCGAGTCCTGGGAAATTTCTGATAACGATACGACCTACACCTTTACGCTGCGCAGCGGGATCGTGTTCCACGCCGGCGGGCAGCTTGAGGCGCACGATGCCGCTTACAGCTTCTGGCGGGGCTTACTCCAGGATTACGAAGGCGGTCCAATGTTCATGTTCCTGAACGCATTGTTTGGCGTGAATACCATCGATGAACTGCCGGGGGATGACCTGGCGCGCTGCCAGGCAGTCAAGGATGCCGTCACTTTTGATGACCAGGCCGCCCAGGTGACCTTTCATCTGCAGTCGGCCTTCGCGCCTTTGGCGAGCCTGCTGGCAACGCCGTACAGCGCCCTGCTGGATCAGGAGTGGATGGTCGCGCAGGGGGATTGGGATGCGTCCTGCTCTACCTGGCGTGATTGGTACAACCCCGCCCTGGAGGACAGTGTCCTCTACGCGCAGATGAATGGGACCGGACCGTTTGTGTTTGACTCGTGGACTCCTGGCAAAATACACATGGCCCGTGATCCGCACTACTGGCGGGTGGAACCGCTTTGGCCGGGCGGTTCCAGTGGCCCGGCAGACCTGGAAGACCTGTATTTCCTTGTTGAAGAGGACGCAGCCGCCCGCGGGGACATGCTCATCAACGACACGGCGGACTCTGTCAGCTATTCTCCTGATTTTGACAGCCAGCTCAACCCATACATTTGGGGTGTCTATGATGGAAACGAAGACCAGTATCCGGAGCTGGTGGACCCGGATAATGGAATCCTGAAAGAATATGACAATCTGGCGAATATGCGCCAATTCGCGCTCTTGTTCAATTACCAAATGACCGCGGCTGGCAACCCCTTTATTCTTAGCGGCGCGCTGGACGGCAGCGGCATTCCGCCTGATTTTTTCTCGGATATCCACGTGCGTAAAGCCTTCAGCCATGCTGTGGATTGGCAGCCGGTTATTGATAATGTTTACAGAGCTCAGGCAATCCAGGCTCAGGGTCCGATCCCGATGGGAGAAATCGGTTATGACCCTGATTTAGAACCCTATCCGTTTGACCTGGCGTTGGCCGAGGGTGAGCTGAAGCTGGCTTTTGGCGGCGCACTATGGACAAACGGATTTATGATGATTCTGCCAACTTCTGGGAATCAGGCCTTTGTGAACTTAGCTAACCAGCTTAAAGACAACCTTGAATCTATTGCCCCAACGAAGATTCACATCCAGCTTGCCCAGTTTTCTTATGAAGACATGCTTGCCTACCGTAACGCCGGGTTTACGCCCTTTTGGTATGCTGGCTGGATGGAGGACTATCATCACCCGCACAATTGGCTGACCGCATATCTGCTGGCCGAGGGACCTTATGGGTATGGAAGCATCCAGCATTTCCCGCCAGCCTTGGCAAGCCTGTTTGACTCGGCGATAAATTACTGCCTCGCTGAAACTGACCCGGCCGCCATGCTCGTCTGCTATCAGAACATCCAGGGGCTTTCGCACACCTACGCGGCTGCCATGTGGGGAATCCAGACGGAATATTCGGACTACCTGCGCGCGGAAGTACGCGGATATTATTGCAATCCAGCCTTGTTCCCGCCGCCTCTTTATGAATTGTCAAAAAGCGCCGTGCCGACCACTTTCACGGTTGATCCCGGGTCGCAGACATCCCTGGATTTTGTGTTTCCATCCGGTGGCAGCCTGAACATCCTGCTGCCTGTCGGCGCTGTAACGGAGACGGTCAAAGTTGTCTTCACGCCGGACAGCGATGTGGATGAACACATGCCGGGAGGTTTATTCCGAAGTGGAAAGCGCTTCGATTTGATGGTTTGTCCGGAAAATCAGTGCGATGAGCCGTATTTCTTTGCGGATTTTGTCACCCTGACTCTGCAATACACCGACGCGGATGTTTACGGTCTGATCGAGGATGAACTCTACCTGTACGTGTGGGACGGCAGCTATTGGACGGATATCGTCCAGCAGTGCAGCGCGGGGGGGATGCAGTACGTCCGCGACCCGGCACACAACAGCCTGGGGATTCCGGTGTGTCATTTCTCCAGGTTCGTGATGAATGGGGAGGCGCATACGCAGTTCCTTCCCATCCTGCGGAAGTAAAACGTATCCTGAGAGACTAACGCTAAGTCTTTGCGCAACGCCGCCCCGAAAGCCAGGGGCGGCGTGTTTTGACGGGTTATGCAATTGCTGTCAGAGGGGCATCCAAGCGGCTCTTCAGAGCTGATGCAATCATGTTACAATCTTGTATCGAAGCTGGCGAAGCCAGCCGCGATTGCACATCTGTACTTTTGATTTGAGGATTGATGCGAGGATCCCGATGATTTCTATTGGCGACATGCTCCTACGTCTGGCGGTTTCCATGCTGTTGGGCGGCGCGATTGGCTTCGAACGGGAACGCGATAGTCAACCCGCGGGCTTGCGCACGCATATGATCCTGATTTTGGGCTCTTGCCTCGCGATGATATTATCCATCAATATTGGTATAAAAAATGGAACAGACCCCACGCGCATGGCGGCACAGGTGATTTCTGGCGTTGGCTTTTTGGGCGCGGGAGCGATTCTGCGTTCCGGCTTCAACGTTAAGGGGCTCACCACTGCCACCACCGTCTGGACCACCGCGATTATCGGCCTGGCGGTTGGCTACGGCTACTACTGGGTGGGGGTTTTCACCACCGTGTTGGTGCTGGTTGTGCTGACCCTCGTGAGCATTTTTGAGAAAAAGTTCATCCGCAGGAACATCCTGCGCATCATTAAGGTTGATGCCGCGGATAACCCGCACATTTTCCGCAACGTCCGCAAGGAAATCAGCCGGAACACGGATGAAATTTTGTCATACAAAACTCAACGAAGCCTTAAAAGCGGCCATGTGCGGGTTGAGTTCCTTATCCGTCTGGATAGAAACGAGAAAATCGAAGACCTGATGGAAACCATCTCGAAAATTGATGGGGTCCGCAATATCCGGATTGAGTGATTCCCGACGGCGCAAGCCCCGGGGAATCCGCGCCTTTTGATGTATACTCCACTGCACGATGCCTGGAATTTACCACTGCCTGAGCGGTCAGGACCTTGGGTTTTTACGCGCCGCCGCCGAACTATGGGGTCTTAGCCTCAGCGCGAAGGACACCTCCACCTACGCGCGGGGTTTGGCGGCCGCGCTCGCCCAACACCCCGGGTTTGAAGAAATTACGGCCGCGCTTCCGGATGAAAGCCGCGCGGCGCTTTTCGCCTTGCAAAGCCGCGGCGGGAGCCTGCCCTGGGCTGCCTTTACCCGCCAGTTCGGCGAGCTGCGCCAGATGGGACCCGCCCTGCGGGCGCGCAAGAAACCGCACTTCTTCCCCCAATCCACCACTGAACGCTTGTGGTACCGCGCCCTCATTGGCCGCGATTTCTTCCGGAAAGGGGATGAGCTTGTGGAATTGGCGTACATTCCCGATGAGTTTCTGGAGCGCCTGCCGATATTCCTGGATGCCGCCCCACCCGCGCCAACCCTGGAACCCGCGTCCGAACATGCGGTTGAACGCGCGCTCTTTGGGCGGGACTGCATCCTGGATGAGAGCTGCACTGTGCTGGCAGCCCTGCGCCGCTTTGGCAGGCTGGAGAGCCTGGGCCCGCCAATCCGGCATGGAATAGGCTGGGAACTTCTGCGCCGGCTGTTTACCGATTTGGGTATCATCGCCAAAGACGGACGGACCCCATCGCCCGAAGCCCGCCGCTTTTTGGAAATGCCGCGCGGGTTGAGCCTGCAGTGGCTGGCAACCACCTGGATGAACTCCACGCGCTTTGATGAGCTGCGCCTGACGCCGGGTTTAATATGCCAGGGCGCCTGGCCCCACAACCCGCTGCCGGCGCGCCGCGCCTTGCTCCACCGCCTGGCCGGGCTGCAAGACGGCGCCTGGTATTCGCTGGACGCCTTTGGCGAAGACCTGCGCCGCGAAAACTCAGAATACCTGCGCGCGGGCGGAGACGCCAACGAATGGATTATCCTCAGCGCCCAGGACGGCCGGCTTTTGCGCCGACAGGACGACTGGCTGGAAGTGGAAACGCTTTGGACGCGCTTTGTGATTGCCGGGCTGCTTTTTTGGCTGGGCTTTGTGGAACTGGGCTTCGCTGCCGACGACGAGGCGGCTTACTTCCGCAAATCGGAGTGGTGCGGCGCCTTGTTGAACCCGCGGGAACCCTTGGAACTGCCCCCCGAGAACGCCCCCGCGGTGGTCAGTTCGGCTGGTATTCTCAGCCTGAACCGCCAAACCCCGCGCGCTGCCCGCTACCAATTCGCGCGCTTTTCGGAGTGGTTGGAGAACGGACCCGAACGCTGGCAGTTTCTGCTCACGCCCGCTTCGCTTTCCGCGGCCGCCGCCCAGGGCTTGAACACCCGCCACCTGAGCGCTCTGCTGCGTAAATATACCAAACCCGCCCCACCGCCCAGCCTGATTGAAACCCTGACGCGCTGGGAAAGCCAGGGACGCGAAGCTTCCATAGAGCGCCTGTGGGTGCTGCGCCTGAGCTCGCCCGAACTGCTTCAGGCGCTGCGCGAAAGCCCCGCCGCGAGCTTTTTAGGCGATTCGCTGGGGCCGGTCTCCGTGATTGTGCGCCCGGGCGGGATTGAGAAGGTGCGCTCCGCGCTCGCGCGCCTGGGCTGCCTGGCGGATGTTGAGGAACCCCCCAAATGAAACGCGGCCCAACTTCTCTCCCCTCCCGCGAGCTGACCGGATTGGTGCGTGTGATGCTGCTCTTTAACCTGCTGAGCGGCGCCCTGCGCGCCAACGGCGCGCTGGCCCAAAAAGACTTACTGCTCGAGCTGGGCCTGCCCGCCTGGCTGCCTGGCTATCTGTTGGCAGCCGGATTGGCGGGCGCCTTATTGAGCCTTTCCGCCCTGATCTGCACCTGGCGGCTGGGGCGCCTTAGCCTGATTGCCCTGTGGGCGGCGCTGGCCTTTTCCATCGGCGGCTATTGGGCGGAGCGCCTCTTCCTTTGGGCGCCTGAACAAAGCGCGGGGAGCCCGCTCTTCAAACTGGGGCTTCAGGCGCTTTCTTTGACAGCCGCGGGGGTATATACTTATCACATCAGAAAACGGAGGCAGCCCGCGCATGGACCAGGAAATTGAGGTCAAATTTTACCTTGCCAATCCGGCAGGTTTTCGCCAGCGCGTAATTGAAGCCGGAGCGCGCCTGGTTCAACCGCGCGTTTTGGAGCAGAACCTGCGCTTTGACACGCCCGAAATGCGCTTGAGAGCCAAGGCTCAGGTTTTGCGCTTGCGGCAAGACCAGGCCGCCCATCTCACTTTTAAGGCCCCCGGCGACGTGCGCGGCGGCGTTTTGGAGCGGCAGGAGATTGAATTTACGGTTGGGGACTTTGCGGCGGCGCGCCGTTTTTTGGAGGCGCTTGGTTTTTTGGTTTTCACCAGCTACGAAAAATACCGCGAAACTTTTTTGCTCGGTTCCGTCCTGGTCACGCTCGACGAAATGCCCTTCGGGCACCTGACCGAGCTGGAAGGCCCCTCCGCGCCGGAAATTCGCGCGGCGGCGCGCCAACTGGGGCTGAATTGGGAGCGTCGGATTCTCACCAGCTATCTGGAGCTTTTCGCCGCGCTCAAAAACCGCCAGGGTTGGGATGAGCCCGAGCTCAGCTTTGAAGCCTTCCGCGGCAGACAGGTCTCCCCCGCGGATTTGGGCGTGGAGCCGGCGGATACGTAATAGGATTTATTCATTTCACCTTTCGATCAAATAACAGGAATATACAGAAGGAAAATTTCAGTGGCAGGCGATAAGAAGGATTTGTTTTCAGAACGTATTTCAGCCGGCAGTCGGACCTACTTTTTTGATGTGAACGTATCTTCTGAGGGCACAAAATACTTGAAAATCAGTGAAGTCAGAAATGCTGAAGGGGAATCTCATAATCGCGTGATGGTTTTTCAGGAGAATATTGAAAACTTCATGGAAGCCCTTCATAAAGCGGTAAGTGTGATGACGAGTGGCACTGCTTCAAAACCCGGCCAAAAATAGAGGAGTTGACATGAATCCTTGGCGGACTATTTCTAGAAAAGTGCTGCTGGACCGCAAACCCAGATTAGCGGTGGAAAAACGGCAGGTGGAACTGCCCGACGGCAGCCAACATGAAGACTGGCTGTGGCTGGACGCGCCCGAATACGCCGTGGTGACCGCCGTGGACGCGAACGGCCGCTTCGTTACGCTTGAGCAGCACCCCTACGCCGCGCGCGGGCCTTTGCCTGCCCCGGTGGAAGGCCTCATCCGCGCGGGGGAGGAACCCGCGGACGCCGTCAAACGCCTGCTCCTGCAGCAGGCCGGCTACTGCTCCCCGGACTGGGTCTTTTTGGGCGATTTCATCACCGACGCCGAGAGCGGCTACGGGCGCGGCTATTACTTTTTGGCGCGCCTGGCGGTACCCGCGGCAGAAGGTGCGGACCCGCGCGTGCGGCTGCTCTCACGCGAAGAGCTGCAGGACGCCGTGTTTGAGGGGCAGACGCGCGTGCTCACCTGGCAGACCGCGTTTTCGCTGGCGCTGCTCAGGCTCTTCTTGCGCTAAACTCGGGGGATCAGGCTCAGTTCGCCGCCCTGCCAGCGCGCCGTTTCAGCCCGGGCGCTTAACCCAAGCAGGCGCGCGAGGGCGTATTCAAAGGCGGCCGGCTCGCCGCTGGTGATGAAGCGCCGGCTGCCTTGTTCGGGGCTGGGGTTCAAGAGAGCGCGCTCCGCCAGCACCCGCGCGGTCTGGCGTGCCACAGCCGGGGCGGGGTCAATCACGCGCGCGCGCCCGGCAGCGATTTCTTCAATCAGGGGTATCACGAAGGGGTAGTGCGTGCAGCCCATCACCAGCGTATCCGCGCCGGCAGCCAGCATGGGCAAAACGGCTTCTTCGAGAATGCGGCGGGTTTTGGGCGTGTTCAGGCGCGCTTTTTCGATTTGACTGACCAGACCCGGGCAGGTGGACTGGAAAATTTCCACGTCCTTCGCGAAGCGCTCCACCACCGAAGCGTACAGCTCCCCGTGGAAGGTGGAAGGCGTGGCCAATACCCCGACTTTGCGCGTCTGGGACTGCTCGGCGGCGGGTTTGACAGCCGGCTCCATCCCTACGAAAGGCACGTCCGGGAAGACCGCGCGCAGGTGCTTGAGCGCCGCGGCGGAGGCCGTGTTGCAGGCAATCACGATCAGTTTGGCGCCCTGCGAGAGCAGAAAGCGGGTGGACGCCTCGGCGATGGCGCGCAGTTCTTCCAGCGAGCGGCTGCCGTAGGGCACGTTGGCTTGGTCCCCGAAGTAGAGCAGGCGCTCGTGGGGCAGGGCGTTGCGTGCCGCGCGCAAGACGGACAGCCCGCCCACGCCCGAGTCGTACAGGGCGATAGGCTGGGAGGGGGAGGGAGAGGCGCTCATGCCGGATATTGTAGCACGGGTGGGGGCTAACCTTTGTAAACCATCTCGTTATGCCAGGAAAGTTGTTCGGGTGATGGGTGATGAAGGAGGTTTCCGGGAAGGTTTAAGGTGGAGCCGTGAAACTGATAATAATCCTGACCGTTTTCGTATTCTTCTTTTATCCGGCGGCTGACTTCGATTGTATACTCTGGTGTCACGGTCACATACCCAAGATCGAAAAGGGTATGGATATCTTTGCGCAGCAGAAGCCCGTTATTAATGGTGTGTGGTCCGTCCAGGTGATAAGGCCGGATATGAGCCGCGTCTAAAACAGGCAAAGTCCTTTCTCTTGAGAAAGCGCAGCGTCTTTCGTATGCGTCTGTAACCATAATTCTGAAGCTGCCTTGTCCCAATCTTGGGGTTACAAGGACGGGTTCGCCATAACGCGCGGGCTCTTCGTGGATGACTCGAGCGGCGGTTTGACTCCATCGGATTAAATCCAGGATGGTTCTCCCCGGTTCTGTTGTGGTATCAAAAGACATGCCACTTTGGATATTTCGGGGGATCACATCATTCATGGATAACCATTGTTCTTCCGGTAAAAAGAAAGGTTGCTCGAGCAGGATGCAGCCGATTCGAAAATCCTCGTTAGGATCGGGAACCTGCACACGATATTGTATGATTTTACGTTTCAGGTCATCGAATGAGAGAGTTCCGTTCTTCTCTTCGAAGGCATCCCATGCCAGGGAGATAGGCAGTTCAGAATAGGTGGCAAACAAGCCCCCACCCACGATGGAATTTACGGGATAATGCAATTTAAACAGGAACAGCTCTCCGGGAATTAATGCCCTAAAGCCCCCTGGGGTTGGGCGCCAGAAGTTAACCTCGTCAAGTTGACCAAGACCGCGGAGCGTGTTGAACCAATGGTCATCCGTGATGGCAACATACAGTTTTGGCATGAAAACCTCCCGGGTTATGAAACCTCAATGGATTATTGGTATTATAAGTTATTATTATGGGGAAACCGCGAGGTTTCGGTCACATCGTTTCTCTTACGGCAAAAGGGTGATTGGAAATGCAACGATATTATTATTCGGAAGAGATCGAACGATTTCTCCAACAAAAACCCAGTGAAATTTTGGGTATCCTTGCCCGTGAAAATGAATTTTCACTTGAACAAACGCAGAAAGCAGCCTGGGAAGAGCAAATCCGACTATTAAAGGAAGTTTTAATTGGACTGAAAGGAAAATTATTTTTTGAGTTCTCTATCCCCAGAATGGGGAAGAGGATCGACGTGGTTCTTTTGGTTAAATCGGTTTTGTTCATCATCGAATTTAAAGTTGGTAGTCAAAAATATGAAGCTGGGGCAAAGGATCAGGTTTGGGATTATGCGCTGGACTTGAAGAACTTCCACGAGACCAGTCATGAGGTGGTCATTGCTCCTATCTTGGTCGCAACTGAAGTACAAGACCTCGAGACGTTGGATACTTTCGAAATGTACACAGATAAGGTTCTGTCTCCTATCCTGTGCAGTAGGAGGTCGTTAAGGTCATCCTTAGACCAAATACTGAGCAAGTATTCTGGAACCGATATTGAGCTAAGTGAATGGGAAAAAGGTGCTTACCATCCTACGCCAACCATCATTGAGGCCGCCAAAGCCCTGTATGCTGGGCAGAGAGTTGAAGAAATTTCTAGAACCGATGCTGGTGCAAAGAACCTTAGCATCACAACCGCAGAAATTAACCGAATTATTGAAGTCGCTAAAGAGAGAAAGCAAAAAGTGATTTGTTTTGTCACCGGGGTCCCGGGGGCGGGGAAGACATTAGTGGGGTTGAACATTGCCACCCAAAACATTGACAAAGATAAGGACCTTTATAGCGTTTTCCTTTCAGGGAATGGCCCATTAGTTGCGGTGTTACGAGAGGCTTTAGCTCGGGATCGGGTAAGCCGTAATCATGAGAATATGCGAAAGCATAAATTGGGTGATGCCAGAAGAGAAGTAAAGCTCTTCATCCAAAATGTACATAATTTCCGAGACGAGTGTTTGCGGAACATGGAACGCCCGCCTGTCGAACATGTAGCTTTGTTTGATGAAGCGCAAAGAGCTTGGAATTTGCGACAGACAGCTAACTTCATGAAACGAAAAAAAGGACTGCCCGGCTTCTCCCTTTCTGAACCTGAGTTTTTAATTTCATGCATGAACCGTCATCCAGATTGGGCTGTCATTGTTTGTTTGGTGGGCGGTGGGCAAGAGATTAATACAGGCGAGGCGGGGATTGCTGAATGGGTCAATGCACTTCAATGCTCCTATCCGGATTGGGAAATTCATATCTCACCCAGGCTTACCGATAGCGAATATGGAGCGGGGGAAGTGCTCGAAACGTTACGTGGGCAACCTAATGTCCGCTGGAATGACAACCTTCATCTGGCTGTCTCTATGCGTTCTTTTAGAAGCGAGAAGGTTTCTCTTCTTGTAAAACAAATTTTGGATTTGGAATCCAATTCAGCGTTTGAAACACGTTCTGAAATTGATAAACATTACCCTATTGTCATCACGCGAGATTTACAGAAAGCCAAAGCTTGGTTGAAACAGAAAGCACGGGGTTCTGAGCGTTATGGTTTGCTTGTGTCTTCCGAGGCGGTTCGCTTAAAACCTCTGGCTGTTGATGTACGGGTGTCTGTGGATCCTATCCATTGGTTCTTGGATTCCAAAGAAGATATCCGCTCCAGTTATTACCTTGAGGACGTGGTAACTGAATTTCAGGTGCAGGGTCTTGAGGTGGATTGGGCTTGTGTTATCTGGGACGGAGATTTTCGTTGTTCGAAAAAAGGCTGGGATTATAAATCTTTCAGGGGTTCAAAGTGGAACCAAATTCATAATGAGGATAAGAAAGTATACTTAAAAAATACTTACCGTGTCTTGCTTACCCGTGCCCGGCAAGGAATGGTGATTGTTGTGCCGGAAGGCGATCCTGAAGACCCGACACGGTCACCCGCTTTTTATGACCCGACCTTTACCTATTTGCGCCAAATCGGGTTTCAGGAGATATAAACCCAGGTTTTACTCCCCCGCCGCGCGCACAAACGCCCTGAACAGCGCCCGCATCCGTTCATCCTCGGGCAGGCATTCCGGGTGCCACTGCACGCCCAGCGCGAAGCGTTTGCCCGGCAGCTCAATCCCCTCAATCACCCCGTCCTCCGCCCGCGCGCAAACCCTCAGGCCCGCCCCCAGGTCCCTTACCGCCTGGTGATGCAGGCTGTTCACGCGGGTGTTCCCCTCTCCCAAAACCTCCGCCAGCAGCGTGCCCGCCTCAATCCGCAGGCTGTGCGCTAACAGGTCGCGCGGGTAATCCGGGTACCAGTCGTGCCTGCCCGCCTCGGGCAGCTGCCCGGGGATATCCCACCACAGCGTGCCGCCCAACGCGACGTTCAAAACCTGCGCGCCCCGGCAGATTGCCAGCAGGGGCATATCCCGCGCCAGCGCGAGCGAAACCAGCGCCAGCTCAAGCGCGTCGCGTTCGGGGTCAATCGCGTGAATTTCGGGGCGTTCCGGCTGGCCGTAGCGCGCGGGGTGCACATCGCCCCCGCCGGAGAGCAGCACGCCGCCGCAGCCGCGCAGCGCCTCGGGTAATAAATCCGCCGGCAGGCAGGCAGGCAGCAGCACGGGCAGCCCTCCCGCGCGCAAGACGGCGTCCAGGTAGGCGCGGGGAATCTCGTAGGTATCCGCGCGGGTTTGATGCCTCACGCGCGAGGCAGTCAGGGCGATGCGGGGTTTGGGTGTCATGTCTGGCTCTGTTCAGGCATACAACAGCAAAAAGCCTTTTCCAAACAACCCGATGAAAATCGGGCGGCCCGGAGAAGGCTTTTTGTCATACGCAAAGACGGCGAAGCCGCGGGTGGTTTAGAAGCGCTGCTTGAGGCGCGCGCTCTTGCCAGTGCGGGTGCGCAGGAAGTAGAGGCGGGCGCGGCGCACTTTGTTGTGCCGTTCCACCACCACTTTAGCGATGCGCGGGGAATGGGTCAGGAAGGTGCGTTCCACGCCGATGCCATTGCTGGCAACGCGGCGTACGGTGAAGCTGGCATTATTGCCGCGCCCCCGGATAAAGAGCACCACACCCTTGAATTCCTGGATGCGCTCGCGGTCGCCTTCTTTAATTTTATAGTGCACGCTGACTGAATCCCCGGGGAAAAGGTCAGGGATATTCGGGTTTTTTTCTGCTTCGACAGAGGCTAATAATTCTGCATGGTTCATAATAAGTTCCTTTTATTCGCTTGCACGCTCAAATGCGGCCGGGTTTTGGACGGCTGGCGTGAAAAAGTAGTATACCCAACAGGGGCGTGATTTGTCAAGCCGAATTTAGCCCGCGCCGCCCTCTTTTGGGCTCGGAGGGGGGTTCAGCGGTCTGGAAACAATATCGCGGGCGATGAGCACCATCACCCACAGATAAGCAAGCGCCAGAATGGGCTGCTCTACCACCGGGTCAAAGCCGTAGAGGTAAATCAGGTAGCCGCTGACGCTGACCAGCCAGATAACCAGGGGGATATAGGCGCGTTCTTTGCGGGCGAACAGGTAGACCACCGCGAGCAAATCCCCCGTAAACAGGTAACGCTGGTGCATCGCGGGCAAGGTGTAGGCGCAAATCAGAATAGTCAGCAAGCTGACCTCCACCAGTGTCCAGCCCGAGAGCTCCGCGCGGTCGGTTTTGAGGACGACAAAATAAAAGGTCAGGAGCAAGGCCAGGGTCAGAAGAATGCCGGGGACGGCAAACTGCCAATAGATATTCGGCAGCAGGAAGTACAAATTGGGGAAGTTCATCGTAGTCTCCGAGTACATTTCCATCTGACCAAGGTATACGCTGAACACTTCCACCGGGGGCTTGCCGATGATAAGCGCGGGCAGGCTGAGCGCCGCGATGACCGCGGGGATTATCAAAAAATTCAGAAGGCTGAAGTTTCGGTTCTTCAGATAGAGCAAGAGCAGCACCGGGAAAAAGAACACGGCTTGCAATTTGACGGAAATCGCAAACCCAAAGGCGATAAAAGCCCACGGGAATTTTTCGCGCATGAGAAGATATAGCGACGCCAACAAGAAGGCGGTGTAGATAGCGTCGGACTGCCCCCATGCCGCGCTGTTCAAAATCGGGGTGGGGATGAGCAGCGCCAGCGCGTACGCCAGCCAGGGAATGAAGCTCTTTTTGGGGTAAGCCCCGGCCTGCCGGACAATCAGCATCACCAGGCCCGCGTTCACGAAGTCAAAAAAGACCGAGACCACCTTCAGTTTGGCGAGGTATGAGCCGGGCAGATAAGTCAGGAAGGCCAGCATATATTGATAGGTCACCGGATAATCGCAATAGGGCGGGCCTGAGGCAATGCCGGCAAAGCCTCCATGCGCTTCGAGGTACTCAGCCCAGGGAACCAGGTGTTGAATCATATCTCCGGATTGCCAGCCGCGAAATTCGTTGCGGATGACGAGCGCGAGGATGGAGATACCCACAATGAAAAACAGGAGCAGGTTCTTCCGGATAAAATCCGTAATAATAAGGTCAAACTTTTTTTGGTTGGTATTCATCGCTTGCCTTTCGTGTCAGTAAGGTCAGTCGCAAGGCGCTTCCGGAAAATATTGTTCACAAAGCTCCCGCCTGACGAAAACGCGGCCGGCCGCGTCCCCGCCGAGGAAAGAAAAGCCTTCCACAGAGCCGCGCTCAACATCCCGATAAAAACGCTGGCTCTCGGCAAAGAGAGCGGGGTCCACCCCTTTGACTGCCGGATTGAGATAATCGCGGACGCGCTGCTCTGCCAGCAGTAAGACGTCAATGTTGTTTTCCGCCACCTGAGAATAACTCAGGGGGACGTAGGCGGTGCTCAGCTGCCATCCGGGCTTTTCCGGAACGTAGAGGCGGTAATCGTAGTACACGCGCAGCGGCGCGCTGCCAAGCGGGGCAAGGCTGCGCGCGGCGGTTTCGGAGAAATGGATGTAAGGGTTGTCATCCGCGCGGCGCACCCGGGCGGTGAACATCCGCTGGCTCTGCTGCGCGAAAAGGAAGAACTGCACCAGAAAAAGCAAGGCAAGCCCAGCCCAGACCGCCCCGCGCCACCCCTTCAGATTGAACGCGCGGATTTTCTCCGGGAAAATACTGGCCCAGCAGGAAAGCAAAGGCAGGGCGACGGGCAGCCAATACTGATATTTGAAATGGCTGAAGACGGTCACGTACAAGGTCAGGGGAATGAACCAGGTGAGAATGAGGGCGTTCAGATAGCGGGCCTTGTTGGCGGCAATTCCGTACACGCACAGACCCAGGCTGGCGAGCAGGAAGGGCGCGCTCCCGAAATACGTATGCATGAGCGGCCAGGCCGCGGCAAGGCCTTTCGCGTAGACGACGCCGTACCCGGAAGACAGGGAGGACATTTGGGCGCGCATCATGTTCAGGTAGCCCGCCCGCCCCCATTTTGAGAAGAGGAAGGGGCTGCTGAGCAAAAAAGCGGCTGCCATGACGCCAATAAACTTGAGCGCCAACAAGGCGGCTTTGCCCGGCGTGATTCGTTTTTCGAGCAAGCCCCAGATGAGAACCACAGCGACGGTGAGAAAGAAGAAAATCCCCACGGTCTTGGCGGCTGTCAGGACGCCGCAAACGGCGGCCGCCCAATAAAAATTGCTGCCGAAGCGGAGCTCATCTTTATATAAGAGCCACAGCACGAGCACAGAAAGCAGCAGGGTCAGCCCGTCCGGGTGCCACCAGAACCCGTTTTGCACGACCGCCGGGACGACGAGCAGGAACAAGAAGAGGAGAACTGAACGGTAAGTCCGGAAGCGGTCTTGCAGCCAAACCAGCAGAAGCAGCCCGCACAGCATAGGCAAGACGCTGATTGCCTGCCGGAGGGCCAGAAAAGCGGCCGGGTAATTGCCGTCTAACCCAACCCAACGCAGAAAAACCAGGAGCAGCGCGGAAGGACCGTAGAAAGGAAAGCCTTTGTTGTAGCGCTCGTAGACAACGAACTGTTTAATAAAGGTGACAATGCCGCTTTTCGGACGTGCCATCTCGGCGATTACGGGATAGAGTGCGCTCTCATCCGGCTCAAACACCTGAACCATGGCCAGGTCTTCCGAGGCTTTCGCGTTTGGGATGGAGAAGAGGACGAAAGACGCGACTGCCAGCAGGAAGAGCAGAACCCGCACGCCGCGCCGAGCTCCAATTTCCTGTGATATCTGCTCGCGCGGCTGCTGCGCTGAAAGCGTTTCCCTCATTCCACTTCCTCCCGGTCTATGGTCATGCAAAATAATACGCGGATAAGAAAAGCTCTTATCAATACGCGTCATTATAATATGCCCATTCCGAATTAACCACAACCGGCAAACCAGGCGCGCTGTTATTGCCAGCCAGCACGAACAGCTCCAGGCAGCGGCGGGGATGGAGGTTATTGCACCAGCCTCACGCATCCGCGGAAGCGTAGGTACCTCCCAGGGAACGTAACTCGTCGGAATCACAACGCGGTTGCGACGTCACAACCGCGTTGTGCCGGGAGAAATTACCAATCAGGGCATTTTCACCTTGGGCAGGCGCTCCTCCAGACCCTCCAATTGTGCCTGGGCAATACCGCCATTAATCATGCCGTCGTGCAGGTATTGGTCGTACGCCGAAAGGTCCAAAAACCCGTGACCGGAAAGATTGAATAGAATCACGCGCTGCTCGTTTTTATCGCGCGCGTCAATTGCCTCATTGATTGCCGCCAGAATGGCGTGTGACGATTCCGGAGCGGGCAGGATGCCTTCCGCGCGCGCGAACTGCACCGCCGCCGCGAACACATCCAACTGACCGACCGCGACGGCCTCAAGTAAGCCGGCATGATAAAGGGCGCTGATGATGGGGGACATGCCGTGGTAGCGCAGACCGCCAGCGTGGATGGGGTCCGGGATGAAATCGCTCCCGAGGGTGTGCATCTTAAGAATTGGCACGATTCCGAAGCTGTCGCCATAGTCAAAGCCGTACACTCCGCGCGTGAGCGATGGGGTGGAGATGGGCTCTACCGCCAGGAAACGGGTCTTGCGGCCGTCGCGCAGGTTCGCGCGCAAGAATGGCAGGGCGATACCGGCAAAGTTGGAGCCGCCGCCGACGCAGCCGATGACCACGTCCGGGTATTCGCCAGCCAGGTCCATTTGCTTCAGGGCTTCCTCACCAATCACCGTCTGATGCAAAATGACGTGGTTCAGAACCGAACCCAGACCGTATTTTTTCTCGCCGTTGGATTCGGCAGCCACTTCGACCGCCTCTGAAATCGCGATGCCGAGCGAGCCGGGGTGATTGGGGTCTTTTGCCAGGTAGCTGCGCCCGATTGCTGTGTGTTCGGAAGGGCTGGGGAAAATCTGCGCGCCGTAGGTTTGCATGATAATCCGGCGGTAGGGTTTGGCCAGATAAGACGCGTTGACCATGTAGACTTCCACGCTGATGTCGAACATACCGCCCGCCATCGCCAGGGCGGAACCCCACTGCCCGGCGCCGGTTTCGGTGGTCATGGCTTTGGTGCCGCTGATTTTGTTATAGTACGCCTGCGGGATAGCGGAATTGAGTTTGTGGCTGCCGGCGGGCGAAGCGCCTTCGTACTTATAGTAGATATGCGCGGGGGTCTGCAGCAGCTTCTCAAGCCGGCGGGCGCGGATGAGCGGGGTGGGGCGGTAGAGCTTGTAAGCTTCGCGCACGTCCTCCGGGATTGGGATGTAGCGCTCCAGGCTGGTTTCCTGCTCAATCAGCGGCATCGGGAAGAGCTTGAGCAGCGTTTCGACGCTGATGGGCTCCTTGGTGCCGGGGTCAAAGACGGGCGTAGGCGCGATGGGGCTGTCGGCGTTGACGTTGTACCAGAAGCGCGGAATCTCATTTTCATCCAGATCAAAATGATTTTTGTTGTTTGGGTCAGACATAATAGTATCTCCTCTGTTTAAGTTTGCTGCTGGTGTAAAGTCGCGAAAGGCTTGCGCGAATTCGCGGTTCTTCTGGAAGTTGGGCTGCGCCGCGCTCCCCGGCGGGATGGAAAGGGCACCGCGTCAGCATTGGAGCAAGGCGGCTCATCCGGAGAAAAACAGGGCTAAGGCTGGCAGATGGCTTGACTGGCTGTTTCACGCGCGCTCCTTTGCGATTAATAAAAAAAACACACCCATCCCGCTCAGGGACGGATGTGTGAAAAATCCGCGGTGCCACCCGGTTTAGGCTGTCAATTTAAGAAAAAATTCCGGTGATGAACACAACGGAAAGCCAGCCTCACTCTTTTCGGATACGGCGAAAATCGCGATATCCTTGCCTGGATAACGGCGGCAGCTCCGGCACAGGCTACTTGCAGCGCGTTCGCCCGGCAACTCGGAGGTCCATTCGGCGCGGTCGTGTGGGCAGGTTTTCAGCTTATCCTGCTCTCTGTGCCACCGGTTCTGCGGCTACTAGTCCTCGTCACAGTCTTTCAAAGTTCAATTAGACCCAATTATAGGCGGAGAGAGGATGTGTGTCAAGACAAACAGCCGGTTGATATACCGGAGATGAACAATTAAAGGCCGAACTTTAAACCTGAAAAAACTAACTCATCGCGAATGTAAAACAAAAAACCCGCCGACACATCAGGGTCTAACCGGCGTTAGAGACCCGACGTGTATGGCGGGCGGTTTTTTCTATCTGGCGCTACTTACCGACTGAAAGGAATTTCGCCTCCAGATAAGGGAAGTCGACGTAACAGCCGCTTGTGAGGTCAAATACCGCGTCAAGATGGCCTAAACCACCGTCCCCGAAGCGGACCAGGAACGGGAACATATAGCCCGCACCGTTCACCCTGACGATAATATCGTCCGCGTTGCTCCAGATGGTCTGGTGCTCTGAGGACATCGCTTCAGGATTATACCCACGCAGCCTGGCGAGATACTTGATTAATTCCATGCGCATGGAAACTTTATCGGCATATCCAAAGGACGTATCAAAAGCGTTCTCACAGAAAATAAAATCGCCCTCGCTATCCGCGTCTTCCACGACAAACATGGAATAGTACTTATCCGCCTTCGCGACTGCCGCGTCCCGTTCGTCTTTGAGGGTTTCAACGTCTGCTAACTGCGCTTTCAGAGCCGTGATTTCTGACTGGAGCTCGGCTTCTCTGCTCGCGAGGTCATTTTCCACGGCTGGCTGATTGGATTCGACCGGGGTGCTGCCGTTTTTTCTACTGGAACCCCCACATGCAGAAAGACCAAGTAAAATGATTAACAAACCGAGAATCACTGCTTTTTTCATCTTGTCTCCTCCTGACTGATAAAAAATATGAAAAGATGCCTGTTCCATTCCCAACTGATGTTTATTGGTGATGTGAAACACGCCCGAATTTAACATATTATAGTATAGAACAGGGTTAATCACGAGTTAAACTGCAGCGATTTGTTCGCGATCCTTTACGCGGCTGAGAAACCGTCATTCGCAACTTTCTGGAAACACGTGATTTTTGAATATAATTCAAAGTATGTCAAAAGCTCTCACACCCACCGCCCGCATCACGAAAGCCCGTCAGTTCATCCAACAAGCCCGTGAGATTCCCGTCCCGGATTCGGCTGGCTGGGAATACTTCAGCTACACCGCGCAGGTTAAAGACACGCTCAAAAAAGCCTTCGAATTGGTGAAGCTAATCCAGTATTCTCCCAGCACACCCCCCGAAGTGAAGGCGGAAGCCCGCGCGCTGATTGAATCGCTGCCTACCGTTGAAAAGGAAATCCTCAAAGGGGGCAGCACGGACGCTCCGAGCTAAGAACGCCCGGCCGGTTTGTGCCTGGTCTCACGCTTTAGCGAAGTCTAAAACCATCAGCGGACCCCGTTCGTCCTCGCTGAAAATCGCAAAGCCGGCTTCCGTAAACATAGCCCGGCTGCCGTGGTATTGTAGTTCGGGGTGGTCCTTCCATTCAAAAGGCAGACCCAACACGCGCGCGAAGCCATCCCGGCGGAAACCTTCCACCGCGGCGCGAAGGAGGCGGCGTGCCGCGCCTTTCCCCCGGTATTCAGGGTGGATGACGAAACAGATAATTACACCGCTGGGCCCGTCAAATTGAGCAAGTTCCGGGAACACCGCCAGGCGCGGCAGCGCGGCTAATGCGTTGGCGCTGCACCAACCGACGCACTTCCTTTCAACGTAGGCCAGGTAGCCGCGCATTTCCCCCCGGGCGATGAGGTCGAGCGCGGACGCGCGGTTTTGCTCCGGGCTGCGCGAACGCCAGCCGGCGTCATCGCAGGTGGTGTGGTAATACTGGCAGAAACAGCCCTGCCAGTCGGGTTTATAGCTGTAATCCAAATGGTCAAAAAACGCGCAGAACTCCGCGCCGGACTCCGGGCTTAAGGGGAGGACTTTAAATTCCATTGGATGTTCCTGTATGCTTATTCCGCCTGGCTTACGCTGCCAAGCTGAAAGACGGTCGTGTTGGATAAAAGCAGCTTTCCTTCTTGTTGAAATTGATCAAAAACCTCCCCAAGCGCTGCCAGGAACTGCTCATAGCGCGGGTTATCCGGCAGGATGGCATACGAAGCCGAAAGGCAGCGCCCGATGTAGGCCTCACGGCTATAGTAGATGGGGTACGCGAATTGCAGCAGCTTGTATCCTTGCGTGAAGAACAGGTCAATGCGCGCGTCGCGCTGGCTCATCCCCCCGCTGAAGCCAATGAAGTCGGGGCAGTATTCGGTGAACACCGCTTTGCTGGCGATATTTACCGGGCTGTTTGGGTCGCGTTGGTTCCAGACGAGAAGTACCTTCCCGCGCGGCTTAAGGATGCGCTGGCATTCCTGGCGGAAAGCGGCGGGATCGAACCAGTGAAACGCCTGGGCGGCGCTCACCAGGTCCACGCTCTTGTCGGGGAGGGTTGTGCCGCTGTCGCGGCCGGCAACCGAATGAAAGCCTGGGAATCCGCTCAATTGACGTTCGGCTTCGGCGCGCATATCCGGGTTGGGTTCGACGGCAAACACCCGCGCTCCGAGCAGCAGAAGCTGGCGCGTGAAAATGCCTGTGCCGGAGCCAATATCCGCGACACAAGCGCCAGCGCCAATGCCCAACTTATCCTGCAAATACCGCAAAGCTTCCGCGGCGTAATCCGGACGGTATTGCTGGTAAACGCCGCCTTTACCAGTAAATTTTTCAAGGTTATCCAATTTTGAAAGCCTCCTCCCCGGGTTCGGTGAAGCATACCTCCATCCGAATGATACTTTGCTCCATCTCCCGGACTTCAATTTTATCAAGGCTGAACGCTCCGACCGGCGAACCCGGTGATGTGCCAGATATCCGCGCTGGTGCGGCGAGCTGGCCCTTCAGGCGCCATCGGCAGGCTCCCACGAATTACTTCAAAACCTGCCCGCCCTTCCGGCGCCAGGGGCAACCTCAATTTGCTTTGTCCGCCTCTTACGCGCCAGCTTCCACAGATACCCAAAGCGCGAGCTAAAGACCAAATCTGCTGCCGCTTAGCAAAAAGATTCGCAGACACAATCTTATCACGCGCGCGGGTTTGCTCTTGACACGCACTATACCGAGCGGTATACTTACTTTTATGAACAACCGCGAGGCTATCCTTGAAACTGCTCTGACGTTTTTTGCCGCCTTTGGGTACGAAGCTACCGGCACGCTCGAAATTTGCGGAGCGGCTGGGGTCAGCAAACCGACCATGTATCACTACTTCAAAAGCAAACGCGGCTTGATGGAGACCATTCTCAGCGGGAACTTTGAACCATTTCTGGGGCGCCTGCGGGATGCCAGCCGCTATCAGCACGACCTGACCCTGAACCTGGAAAGAATACTGCGCGTGTACTTTGCCTTCGCGCAGGATAATCCGATATTCTACCGCCTGCAGTTTTCCATGCAATATGCCCCACTCAAAAGCGAAAGCTACGAGCTGGTTTCGCCCTGGGTGCGGCGGCAGCGCGAACTGCTGCAGGCAATGTTCGTATTGGCGGAAGCCGACCACGGCAATATGCGCGGCAGATCTGTGGGGTACACAACCACCCTGCTAGGCATGATTAACGCCTACGCGAGCGACGCGCTGGCGCGCGGACGCGAATTGGATGACGAACTGATTTATCAGGCGCGCCACCAGTATATGCACGGCATATTCTCGTGAGCTGAACTTTACGGTATATTTTTTTTAGCTTATCAACTATACCGAACGGTATAACAATGGAGTTTACATGAACGAAATTAATAGCAGCAATTTTCTTTATCACATTTTCCCTCTGGGGGCTTGCGGCGCGCCAGAGAGTAATGATTTTTCCAGCCCGCCCCAGCCGCGCCTGCGACGGATACACGGCTGGCTGGATCATATCCAGGCCCTGGGCGCGGATACCCTCTTCCTTGGGCCGGTGTTCGAATCGGGCAGCCACGGCTATGACACCGCGAATTATTACGAGGTGGACCGCCGCCTGGGGACGCGGGAGGACCTGGCGGCGCTGGGCAGAGACTTGCGCGGCAGGGGTATGCGCCTGGTCTTGGACGGCGTGTTTAACCATACTGGCCGGGAATTTTGGGCATTCCGCGATTTGCGGGCGCACGGGCCGGCTTCCGCTTATCAGGATTGGTACAGCGGCGTGCGCTTTGACCAACGCAGCCCCATGGGAGATTCCTTTTCTTATGACGCCTGGAACGGGCACTTTTCACTCCCCAAGCTCAATCTGGAGAACCCGGCTGTGCGCGAACACCTGTTTGGCGCGGTGCGGCTGTGGGTTGATGAATTCGGCATCGATGGCATCCGCCTTGACGCGGCAGACGCGCTGAGCTTCGGTTTTATGCGTGCCTTGCGCGCTTTTAGCGGTCAAATCAAACCCGATTTGTGGCTGATGGGCGAGGTAATTCACGGGGACTACCGCCAATGGGCGAACGCAGAGACCCTGCACAGCACCACGAACTACGAACTCTATAAGGGGCTGCACTCGGCGCACAACGAGCACAACTACTTTGAGCTGGCGTACAGCCTGAACCGGCAGTTTGGCGCGCAGGGCATCTATCAGCACCTGCAGTTGAACAGTTTCGCGGATAATCACGATGTCACGCGCATTGCCAGCCAGCTGCGGGAACCCGCCGGGCTTTACCCATTGCACGCCGCGTTGTTTTGCGCGCCCGGGATACCCTCAATTTATTACGGCAGTGAATTTGGCATACACGGGGTGAAAACCCGGAATGACTGGAACCTGCGCCCGGAATTTAACCCCCACGCGCTGGCAGAAGACTCCCCGCAGCCCGACCTGTTCGGGTGGATCCGGCGCCTGGCAGAAATCCGTAAAAACAGCCCGGCGCTGCGCTGGGGCGGTTACGCGCAAAGGTTGGTGGCGGCAGACCAATTCGGCTTTTCCCGCCACGCGGAAGGGGAAGATATGCTCGTGCTTTTGAATAATGCCAACGAAATGGCGGAGGTTAGCGTTCCGATGCCTGGGTTTGAGGGCGCGAACTTCAGGGATTTGCTGATGCCGGGCGAGAAATTCCAGGCAGACGCACAAGGCAGCCTTTTCACGCGGCTTTATCCCAAGAGCGCCAGAATTCTACGGCGGGATTAGAAATTCAGGCTGTCTTTTCGACCACCCAAAAGTGCGAGAGCCCCAGGCGTTGAAGCGGGGTCTTTTCCAGCCACTGCAGAACGGAACGCAGCGCGCGCCCCAGGCGCGGCTTACGCTCGATGATATTGTCGTACGCTCCAAAAATGGTGCGCTTCTCAACGATCCGGACTGGCAGACCCTGAAAGAGACGCGATAAATCCCGGCGGGTGTATATTTCCACATGCGGGGCAAGCTTGTCCCGCCAGCGGCGCGGCAGGTAGTTGACCAGCGGGATGTTGCCGAAATGGTAGCGCCCGCGCCAATAGATGCCGTGGGTCTCAAAGGGGTAACCGCGGTTGGGGCAGAACAATACCACCCGCCCGCCAGGCTTCAGCACGCGTGCCATCTCGCGGATGGCAGCCTGGTCGTTCTGGACGTGCTCCAACACCTCGTGACTGAAGACAAGGTCCATACTGTTGGTTTCAAACGGCAGGTACTCACCCGCGCCGCACACAACCAGCGGCGTGAATGCGCTGCTGTCTTGCACGCGCGGGAATTCTATATCCAGACCGATGGTCTGACCGGAGAGCGGCGCGAGACGGCAGAGATAGGTGCCTACGCCGCAGCCGTCCACCAGAACGCGCCCACGCAGGCGCTCGCCGGCAGCGCCCAGGAGCATGTCCAGGCGGCGCTGCTGCCCGGCGCGCCAGACGCGCGAAGGTTCGCCTCTTGCGGCAGCTTTATCCAGGTCTGCGGGGATGATATGCGGCATGAGAATTATTGTATCAAGAGTGCGGCTTGCCGGGCAAACTGATTCGCGCCTATTTCCAATCCACGCCCATTTTTTCGCGCTTACGCAGGTATTTTTCTACCGCGATACCGGCTGTGGCGCCGTCCGAGGCGGCGATGACCGCTTGTTTGATGTGCTGGCAGAGCACGTCGCCTACGGCAAACACGCCCGGTATCTGGGTTTGGAATTCACGGTCAACAATCAGGCAGCCGCCCGGGCTGGTTTCGAGCTGACCCTGCAAAAAGTCGGTGATTGGCACTCCGCCTTGCAGATACACAAACACGCCTTTCACAGGCAGGTCTTGCTCGGTATCGCTGCCGCGTTGGACATAGCGCACGCCTTCCACGCGGTCGCTGCCATAAATTTCGCGCAGCGCCGTGCCGGTGAGCAGCTCAATCCTGGGGTTGGAAGATAATTCCTGCAGCAATTCCGGTGTGGCGGCAAGCTCGGGGGCGGGAGAGAACAGATAGACTTTGCTGGCAAAACGGCTGAGGTAAAGGGCTTCTTCAACCGCCTCGCCGCCCTTGCCGGCTACTGCCACCACAGCCTGTTTAAAAAATGCCGCGTCGCATACCGCGCAGTACGAAACCCCGCGCCCCAACAATTCCGCTTCGCCTTTTATCAGGTTGCTTCTGCCCAGGGAACCGGTGGCGATAATCACCGCGCGGGCCGAATACCCCCCGAAATTCCCAAATATCAGCTTCGGGTCGGCAGAAAGGTCGGCGCCGATGGCTTTATCATTCACATACTTAACGCCAAAGCCCTCGGCTTGCTGGCGGATGGCGCGCAGCAGGTCCGCGCCGGCAATTTCGCCGGTGAACCCCGGAAAGTTGGCGATTTTGCTGGTGGCGCCCAGGGCGCCGGTGGTCAAGCCTTTATCCAGGATGAGCGTGCTCAGGTTGGCGCGGGCGGCGTAAATCCCGGCGGTGGAACCAGCTGGTCCCCCGCCAATAATCACCACATCGAAAGTTGTTTCAAGGTTGTGTTCTGACATAACGCTTTCCTTTATTTCCTTTTAGATTCCTGAAGTATATCCATTTCAGCCCTTATTGCTACCGGACGCCTAAGCTTTAGCCGCGAAACACACCTAAAAGAGGGTAGAATCCGCCTCAGACAAACGAATTACTGGAAGCCTGATAGTTTTTTAGAGAGCCAGGGTGGTAAACCATACTGGAACCCGCGGCAGAGCCGGGTTTGTTAGTGGAGTAAAAAAGCTTTGGAACACAAAAAGTTTTACCTGATGAGCCTGGCGGAACGTCGGGAATGGCTGCAAAGCCAGACCCTGCTGAGCGCTGAGGACTTGCGCGCCTGGCTGCCTGAGGGCGGTTTGAGCGCTGAGCTGGCAGACCATATGATTGAAAACGCGGTGGGCGTGTTTGGGCTGCCGCTGGGCGTCGCCCGGAATTTTGTGATAAACGGGCGCAGCGTGTTGGTGCCTATGGCGGTGGAGGAACCTTCTATCCTGGCTGGCGTGTCTTTCATGGCGAAGCTGGCGCAGGCTGGCGGGGGGTTTTCCGCCTGGGCAGACCCGCCCGAAATGATATCCCAAATCCAACTGTTGGATATCAAAGACCTGGACGCGGCGCGAACACAAATTCTGTCGCATAAAGCGGAACTTCTTGAAACCCTGAAAGGCTTGCACCCGACTATCGAAAGCCTGGGCGGCGGCGCGCGCGACCTGCAAGTGCGGCAGATAGCAAACTCCGTGATTGGGCCTTTCCTCGTCGCGCATCTGATATATGATGTGCGTGATGTCATGGGCGCCAACGCGGTGAATACCGCCGCGGAAGCGCTGGCTGCGCCGCTGGAACAGCTGACCGGCGGACGGGCGCATCTGCGCATCCTTTCCAATTTGGCAGACCGCCGCCTGGCGGGAGCGGAGGTGAGCATCCCTGCAGAAGCGCTGGCTTTCGCTGATTTCAGCGGGGAGCAGGTACGCGGCGGTATCCTGGAAGCCTGGGCTTTTGCCGCGGCGGACCCCTACCGGGCAGCCACGCACAATAAGGGCATTATGAACGGCGTGGACGCCGTCGTCATCGCCACCGGCAACGATTGGCGCGGGGTGGAAGCCGGCGCGCATGCCTACGCCGCGCGCAGTGGAACGTATACCAGCCTTTCCACCTGGAGCGAAGGCGCGGGCGGAGAGCTTATCGGCAAACTTGAGCTGCCCATGGCAGTTGGCATCACCGGCGGCTCCACGCAAATCCACCCGGCAGCCCGCACCAACCTGCGCCTGATAGGCGCGCGCAGCTCGGGCGAGCTGGCAGGGATTATCGCGGCGGTTGGGCTGGCGCAAAACCTGGCCGCTCTGCGGGCGCTGGCAACCGAAGGTATCCAGCGCGGGCATATGCGGCTGCACGCCCGGCAGGTGGCGCTCTCGGCGGGCGCCAAGCCGGATGAGGTGGACCGCCTGGCTGCCCAGCTTGGGAACGAAAAAAACATCAGAATTGAACGCGCCAGGCAAATCCTGGACGATTGGAGAAAGAACAAGCATGACTGAACACACGCATCATCAGGACAAATCCGGGCTGCTGCTGAAGCCCGACCGGCAGGTTGGCATTATCGGCTACGGCGCGTATGTGCCGCGCTACCGGCTGCCCGCCAAAGAAATCGCGCGCATCTGGGGAGCAGGCGATGAGGGGCTGCCCGTAATCGAGAAAGCCGTGGCTGGGCTGGATGAAGATGTTATTACCATGGCGGTGGAAGCCGCTCGCAACGCGCTCAAACGCGCCGGGATTGACCCCATGGAGCTGCGCGCGGTGTGGGTTGGCTCCGAATCGCACCCTTACGCCGTCAAACCCAGCGGTACCATCGTGGCGGAAGCCATTGGCGCGTCGGTTAACATCCAGGCAGGCGACTGGGAGTTTGCCTGTAAAGCCGGCTCGGAAGCGATGGTTGCGGCTTTGGCAATGGTTGGCTCGGGAATGGGCAAATACGCGCTGGCGATTGGGATGGACACCGCCCAGGGCAAACCCGGCGACGCGTTGGAATACACGGCTGCTTCAGGCGGCGCCGGCTATATCTTCGGACCCGTTGAAGAGTCGCTGGCTTCTGTGGAAGCCGCTTACTCGTACGTCTCGGATACGCCTGATTTTTGGCGCCGGGCGCACGCGGTGTATCCGGAGCATGGGCAGCGCTTCACTGGCGAACCAGCGTATTTCCAGCATGTGCTTACCGCCTCCCGGACGATTATGGAAGCCTCCGGGCTTAAACCCGCGGACTTTACCCACGCGATTTTTCACCAGCCGAACACCAAGTTCCCGCAGCGCGCCGGCAAAGAGCTCGGCTTCAGCCCCGAACAAATCAAGACCGGACTGCTTTCCCCTGTGATTGGCAACACCTACGCCGGCGCATCCCTGATTGGGTTGAGCGCCGTATTGGATGAGGCGCAACCGGGCGACCTGATTTTGATGACTTCCTACGGCTCCGGCGCGGGGTCCGATTCTTTTATCCTGCGCGTTCGCGAACCTATCCTGGAACGGCGCGGCAAGGCGCTCTCCACCCGGGATTACATCGCCCGCCGCACGGAAATAGATTACGCCACCTACGTCCGCTTCCGCGGTGAGATTGTGGTCCGGTAGGTTTGGGATGAACGCGAACAAACCAAACGTCGTAATCGCAGGGATCGGGCAAACCGATGTTGGCGAGCTTTGGGATGTATCCCTGCGGGATTTAGGCGTGCGCGCGATTCAAGCCGCGCGTGAAGATGCCGGTGGACTGGCTCCGCAGGCGGTCTTTATTGGCAATATGCTGGCAGCCAGCGCGTCGCATCAAGCGAATCTGGGCGCGCTGCTGTGCGAATGGGCAGGCTTACGCGGCGCGGAGGGCAGCACGATTGAGGCGGCAGACGCCTCCGGCGGAGCCGCGCTGCGCATGGCGTATTTGGCGGTTGCTTCCGGGATGGTGGACGTCGCGGCGGCTGTCGGCGTGGAAAAAGCCACGGATGTGCTTGGCAGTGACATTGAATCTCTCAGCACGCGCAACCTGGACGCGGATTTTGAAGCGAATGAGGGGCAGACCCCGGTTGGTCAGGCTGCCCTGCTGATGCAGCGCTATTTGCACGAAAACCACTTTCCGCGCGAGGCTTTGGCGGCTTTCCCGGTCATCGCGCATGCCAACGCGGTCAACAACCCGTATGCCATGTACCCCAAAGCTATCAAAACCGAAAGCTATCTCAAATCCGGAACGGTGACCGGTCCTTTCAACTTGTATGATGTGGCACCCCTGGCGGACGGCGCGGCAGCGCTTGTGCTCACGCGCGCGGAATTGCTCCCTGAAGGGCTGTCGCACGCTCCGGTGCGTCTGGCAGGCTCCAGCCTGGTGACGGACCGCCTGGCGCTGCACGACCGACAGGACCCGCTCTTCCTTGAGGCTGCCGCGGTTTCCGTGCAGCGCGCCTGCCTGAATGCCGGCATCAGCCTGGCGGATGTTGACTTTTTTGAATATTCTGACCTCACCACGCTGCACGCCGTTCTTTCCCTGGAGGCAGCCGGCTTTGCCCGGCGCGGTCAGGGCTGGAAATTGGCCAGCGACGGCAATCTGCTCCTGACCGGCTCCCTTCCGGTGGCCACGCTGGGCGGGCACAAGGCGCGCGGCAACCCGATTGGCGCAGCCGGCGTATACCAGGCCGTGGAAGCCTGCCTGCAGCTGCGCGGCGAAGCCGGCGGAAGCCAGGTGCCGCACGCCCGGTTCGGGATGATTCAGTCACTGGCTGGCACCGGTTCCACCGCGGTCACCCATATTTTGGAGCGCCAGGACGCCTGAAGCCCAGCAGTTCTGAAACCTAACCCGCGTCGTGGGACCTGAAAAAAACTGTACAGCCTGAGATTAACCCGGGCTGTCTTAAATTAACGCGCGTGGTAAACTTACCGGCGTGAAGGAATGAAAAACCTATGAATCAACGCGTCATTTATCCATTTTCGGCAATTGTCGGGCAAGACCGCATGCGCAGAGCGCTCATCCTGAACGCGGTTTATCCGCGCATTGGCGGGGTGTTGATTCGGGGTGAACGCGGAACGGCAAAATCCACCGCGGCGCGCGCATTGGCGGCGCTTTTGCCCGAAGAAGCGGTGGTGGAAGGCTGCCGGTTTGGCTGCAACCCGCATGACCCCAGCCATTGGTGCACGGAATGCCTGGAGCGCGCTGCCGCTTCGGACCAACCCCTGCCTTCGGTCATGCGCCCGACGCCTTTTGTGAACCTGCCTGTCTCCGCCACCGAAGACCGCGTCGTGGGCACGCTGGATATTGAACGCGCCATCCAGAAAGGCGAAAGACACTTTGAGCCCGGCGTATTGGCGGCTGCCAACCGCGGGCTTTTGTATATTGACGAGGTGAACCTGCTGGACGACCACGTCGTTGATATCCTGTTGGATTCTGCCGCGATGGGTATGAATATCGTGGAGCGCGAGGGCATCTCTTTCAGCCATCCCGCGCGCTTCATCCTGGTTGGTACGATGAATCCGGAAGAAGGCGACCTGCGCCCCCAACTCCTGGACCGCTTCGCGCTATCGGTGGACATTCGCGGCATTCTGGACAAACGCGCGCGTGTGGAAATCATGCAGCGCAACGTCGCCTTTGAACAGGACTCGGAACGCTTTCGCGAGGAGTGGCTGGGGCAGGAACAGGCGCTCTCCGCGCAAATTCAAAAAGCCCGCCAGCTGGTGGACTCGGTCACATATACCAGCCGGGATCTGCTGATTATTGCCGACCTTACCTCCTCCATGGAGGTTGACGGACACCGCTCCGACCTGGTTATCCTGAAAGCCGCCCGCGCCCAGGCAGCCCTGGACGGACGCGCGCGCATCAACCAGAACGATATCGCGCTGGCAGCCGAATTGGCGCTGCCGCACCGCGTCAAATCCGGCCCCTTCCGCAAGTCCGATCTGGGCGTTGAAGCTCTGGAAGAACGGATTGAACAGCTTAAGGGGCAGGCGGCAAGCGAGGAAGAAGGGCTGCCGGCTGATGAGCAGGAGGGTAAAAAAAAACTGACGCCGGGGATGGACCGGTAAGCCTGGACCCGGATGACCCGCTGATTCCGGTTGGCGAGGGACAGCAGCAAATTTTTACCGAATTGAACCCGCGTTGGTGGGATGGGGGAACTATTGTGAAGCCAGGCGAGACTTTTGAAGCCCGCGCTCTGGACACGCCTTTGGATGAGATGGTGCGCAAGCACGGAGGGAGGCGCTCCGAAACCTACACCGACCGCAAGCGCGGGCGATATATTCAGGCACGCCCGTCCCCCTATAAAGCCTACGACCTGGCCTTTGATGCCACCATCCGGGCTGCCGCGCCTTTCCAGAGCGAACGAAGCGACATCCGCGCGGAGCAGCAGGTCGCCTTCGCGGTACGACCGAATGATTACCAGAAAAAAGTGCGCGTGAAGAAGACTGCCAACCTGATCCTCTTCTTGGTGGACGGCTCGTGGTCTATGGCGGTGGCGGAGCGGATGGCTGCCACGAAAGGCGCGATTTTATCTCTGCTGAACGACGCCTATCAACGGCGCGACCGGGTGGGTCTGGTGGTTTTCCAGAAAGACCGCGCCACGCTGGTGCTCGCGCCGACCAACTCCGTCCTTCTCGCGCAGCGGGCCTTGGCGGATATCCCGGTGGGAGGCAAAACACCCCTGGCCGCCGGGCTGGTGATGGCATATGAGGTCATCACCCGTGAGCGTATTTTACATCCGGATGTGCAGCCGCTTTTGATTGTGCTTACCGACGGCGCGGGTAACGTCCCCCTGGGGAAAGCGCCAGTAAAAGAGGAAATCCGTGAGTTGGCGGGATTGTTTTCCAAAAAGAATATTCACAGCGTGGTCATCAATATGGAGAAAAAAGCTTTCGATCAGGGTCTGGCGCAAGAGCTGGCAGACCAGATGGGCGCCGTTTGCTACACCCTGGAAGACATCCGGGGCGATACTTTGTACGAGACGGTCCAGAAGGAAATGCGGGCTGTATCGAATTAATCCCGAATCGCGCTTATTCAACCGCTTCGATTGTCATTTCGGGAAAAAACTGCCGGATAGTTCCCGCGACCCAACCCTGGAGTGTGGCTGGCAGGAGCGGGCAGCCTTCGCAGGCGCCGCCCAGGCGAACTTTCACCAGATCACCCTCAATCGAGACCAACTCCACCGAACCGCGGTGAAACTGCTCAATATATGCGCTGATCTGGTCAATCAGGCCGGCGATTTTTTCTTCTTTGCTGAATTGCGAGACCTGGTCGGTGTTCATTCCTTCCTCAATTCTATTCGGGCAGCGGGGTGCTTTTTCTAATCTTACCATAGTTTATCGTGAGGTCCGTGCGCGGCTGCCGGGGCGCTCAGGACGGCAGGCGCTTGCGAATGAAGGCGCGGGTGATCAGCGCGCCGATTTCCTCTGAAAATGAGCTGCGCAGCATTTTCTGGATTTCGGAAAAGAAAGTTTCAAGCAGGTTTTTCAGGTGGGTTTGCGTTTCGGGTTCCAGCTGTTTGAACGAGGCTATCATGGCTTTGGAAGCCGCAAGCTTGTCCTGCGTGAATTCCCGTAAGGTGCGCGCGCCAGTTGCTTCCAGAATTGTGAACAGCGCGTCAGTGAACTCTTGCCGTTCCTCAAGTGGCACATTATCCAGCCACTCGCGCAGCGCCGCGTTGAATTTTATGCTGCCGGTGGAGAGACCTTCAAGGTAGACAAAGTTTGGACCGATAACCTTCCAGGAGAAAGCGTCGTGCTGCATAACCCCGCTTTCGTCGCTGCCAACCACCTGGTATAACCCGCTTTGGTTGAGAAGCATCCCAACAACCGAAGATTGGGGCATGAACCTGACTGTTTTGTCAATCACGCGCAGGTAACCAGGGTTTTCGAGCATGGAACCTTGAAAACCGGGTCCATCGTTATTAAACACGCGCTGGATGCTCGGCTGCATTTCCGCGGGAATGTTCGCGGCGGCGAAAACTGCCAGGTTGCCGCCTTTGGAATGCCCGCCCAGGTAAAAGATGCCAGGCAAATGGGACATCAACAAGTCAAGATACTCAACCGCGCTGCGCTGCGCGGGAACCACCTCCCGAAAGCTCATTTCAAGGTCTTCTTTCCAACCAATCAAGGTGTCATCCGTGCCGCTGAAAGAGACGAAATGGGTGTATTTATCAATGGAAAACACGAGTGCTGAAAACTGCTCGGCTTCATCGAAAGAAACCCGGTTCACGTAATGCGAGAGGCGCAGGTTCTGAAAGCGGCTTGAAGCCGCGCACTTCTCCAGCAGCAGCGACAGGCGCGAGAAAAACGCGCTGGTGACAGGCGCCGTTATCTGGTCTGGCATCCGCTTTATGGCCTCGGCCGCATCTGCCAATGAGACCGAATCACTCTCATCTGGGGTTGGAACCACGCCGGCAAAATCCAGATAGGAAAGGACAGAGAGCACCAGGTTATCCACCTCATTAATCGGATCGGTGTTAAATTCCAGGTCGCCGCGCCAGTCAAGATAATCTAAAATATTGGACATTTTTACTCCCGCGAATAAGTAAATTGTACATTAAATTGTGCCCGCTTCAATAAGAAAACGCTTAGCAATACGCATGCGTCTTCGGCCGGGAAAGCGACCCATAAAAAGAACTCAGCCTTCTTGACTTATACTATACTTGACGAATAAAATAGATATTATTCAAATGAGAGCGGGTTGCGATGCCTTTCATTCATTCCTCAAAACTAAATTGGGATTTGAGCACAGGGTATGACTTTTTTATCAGTCAGATGGTGCTTTACGAACCAGACCGCTTTGGGCTGCGCGCGTCTTGGGCGGCAGGCATACGCGCGCGAATCCCTTTGGAATACCGCCAGGCAATCGAAACCTTCTTACAAATTGCCTTCTTACCCATGCAATTTATTTTCAGCAAGCCAGCTCCAAAAGATACTGCCCTGCTGCTCGCCGCTCTTGAGAGCCTGCCTCCCGAAAAGCGCTTGGAAGCGCTGACAGCCCAATATAGTTTGACGGGCAATTTTAAGGAGATTCTCCTCGGGACTTCAACCCGCAAACCATGGACAGCCGCGGAGAAAGCCGTCGTGGAAGCGTCGTATTCCAGGTTGAGTCGGAATCTGACGCCCACACAGTTGGATTTGGTATACAAAACCTGGGCGGACCGCGAAAAATTTGGATACCGGCACCTGTGCGCCCTAAAAACCTATGCTGAGGCTTTTTTCTACGAAGAAGAACAGCGGATTCTTCCCGTTCTGCGGCAATCCCTTTCCCACGCTCAGATGCGCGCCGGCACACTCCCCTTGATAGCCATGCTGGAGGAACTCTCCGCGGGCGTCCGTTGGGCTGATGTTGCCGCAATGCAGAAAATATTCCTTGCGCCGTCTTTTTGGGGAGCGCCTTTTCTGATCAGCGAAAAATTGAACAATAACACCGCTTTGGTCATTTTTGGATCACGGCCCGATAACATGGCTTTAGTCCCAGGCGATATTATTCCGGATAACCTTTTGCGCGGGCTCAAGGCGCTCGCAGACCCGACGCGCCTGCGAATTTTACGGACGCTTGCCCACACACCATATTCCGCGGCACACCTGGCGCATGTGCTACGCTTGCGCCCCGCGACCGTAAATCACCACCTGATGGAGCTGCGCGTGGCGGGGATGGTGCACGTCATCATTTCTTCTGAGGGCGACCGCTGCTACGCGACGCGCTTTGAGGCTTTTGAAAGCACCCGGGACCTGCTGAACCGCTTTCTGAACGAAGAATGATGTGACCCGCGTAAAAGAATCTGTCTGGAGACGCGGCGGGTCGGTCATTTCCACGTATTTTGACCGCGTGCGCGCATTTACCCCGAACGCCCGTAAATATCTGACCGGCGTCATGATTTATGGCGCCGCGATTGGAGTCTTTCAGCTTCTGTTCAATTTTTACGTTCTCAGCCTTGGATATAACCAGGCTGCGCTTGGCAACCTGGTGACAGCCCGCAGCGCCACCACCCTGATTGCCGCCTTGCCAGTCGGGTACCTGGCGGACCGGATTGGGAGAAAGCTGGCTTTCATCATCGGGCAAGGAGCGGTCGGCGCGGCTATCCTGTTTATGCTTATGTTTCCATCCTTGCCTGTTTTCATGGTGATGAATATTGTCATCGGCTTCGCGCAGTCGCTGGCAGCCGTCGCGATGGGGCCTTTTCTGATGGAAAACAGCGGCGAAGCGGAACGCACATACCTGTTCAGCTTCAGCTCCGGGCTGCGCATGACCGCTGTTTCGGTCGGGGAATGGGTGGGCGGCTTTCTGCCCACTTGGTTTGGACGCCATATCGGCGTCCTCCCGACCAGCCCGTCCGCCTACAGCGGCGCTCTTGGGCTGGTTTGCGTTGGCGCGCTGCTTTCGCTCCTCCCAAACTTACTTATACGCCAACAAAAAACCCTCCGGGCCAACCGTGCGTCTTTCGCTCCGCTTTCGTATATGCGAAGGAAGCCGGGCGAATTGACCCGCCTTATATTGCCGCTGCTGCTGACTTCCATCGGGGCGGGAATGATAATGCCGTTTATGAATGTGTTTTTCCGCAACGTCCACAAACTCTCAGACGCTTCAATTGGGATTTTGTTCGCGTGGGGCTCTTTGGCGATGGGTGTTGGGCTGCTTTTAGCGCCGGCTTTGGCGGAACGCTTCGGGAAAATCCGGGTTGTTGTGGCTACCCAAGGCCTGTCCATTCCCTTTTTGGCGCTGCTCGGCTTTTCCCCTTTTTTTCCACTGGCAGCCGCGGCATATTACGCGCGGTTGGTGCTGATGAACATGAGCGGTCCGGTCTATACGACCTTTACGATGGAACAGGTCGAACCGGAGTCGCGGGCGATGGTTGCCAGCCTTTCGACGATGGCAAGCAATTTTGGCTGGGCCTTCAGCCCGACGCTGAGCGGGTATTTCCAGGTGCGCTACGGCTTTGGGCCATCGTTTGGCGTCACCATTTTGTTTTATGTCGTTTCGGTTGTGATGTATTACGTCTGGTTTGGGAGGAAGAAAAAACTGGCAGCGCTGGAAGAAGACGAACCAACTCCCGTGGAAACCCGGCAGTAGCTTAGGGGCCCTGCCGACCTTCAGATAATTGGTCCCGGACGGCGTTGGAGACCGCCGTTTCGCCGCTCCGAATTAAACAACCGCCGCAGCCGGACGCTCCGGTATACGTCTGCCAACTGTCCATCACAAAGGAAAGCGAGCCTTCCGCTGCTATCTACTCCCCGTGGGATTTGCGGGCAAAGTGCAGCCGCTCAGCAGACCAGGCGCTGCCAGCATAAGCAGAGGCAGGGCTTGGCGCGCGGGCAAAGAGCGCTCAGGCTTCCGGGTTAATCCGGAATTCATGGATGCCGTCCGCGTAAGCCCAATCGTGATCGCATTGAGGGCAGCTTTGGGGCTGTCCGATTTTGGCTAACGCGCCGCCGCAAACCGGGCAGGCAAAAAAGCTGCCTTCCGCGGGGGCGGGCGAGGCGCCCAAGGCTTCGGCAAGCGTCCAGATGCTGGGGGCGTACTGCGCGAACGCGCCCGTCCACTGCAGGGCGGAATCCAAGGCTGCCAGGGCTTTGAGCGGGACGTGCCGCTTGAGCCAGCCAACCCGGAACTGGGACACATTCAACTGTTTCTCGACGCTGAAGTAGTTTTCTTTCAGCAGGGAGCGAATGGTTTTCGGATGAAAGTCAAAATTCAGCTCCACAAATTCCACCTGTTCCGGGGAGAAAGGGTTCCACTGCTGACGACCGGTCAGATAGCGCAGGATGGACTTGAGGTTGCGCTTGTTGGCAAATTCCAGCAGGAACTGCGCGTTCTGACTCAGTACCCGCCGCACGCTCTGGAGAGCCAAACCGGGCCGCGCCATATGGTGCAGCGTGCGAATCATCGTGGCGCCGTCGAAAAGGCCGTCCACGAAGGGGAGTTTGTAGATATCCGCGGAAACAAACAGGTAGCGCGGGTCGTCGCCCAGGCGCTCCCGCGCCTGCAGCAGCTGCGTGCGCGAGTAATCCAGCAGGACGACGCGCTCAAAACCGGTATAACGCGCTGTGTTGCGCCCGGCGCCAGCGCCCAGCTCCAGCAAAAGTCTGCCTGACCTGGTTAGCAGCCGTTTGAGGGCGATTTGTTCAACCGCGTCTTCATAGGCGCGTCCGCCGGAATCCCAAAAGGCGCTCTGGTAATCAGAGCCTTCATAGGAACAAATGGGTGGGTCTTCGCTTGGTTTTGTGTTCATGCCAAATTAAAAGCGTACGGGCAGGTTTGCCGGCAACACCCGAAGCAACCTCCTTACCGCTGCTTCCTCTCGGACCTGACGGGGTTCGCAGGGCTCCGCCGCGCCGGTCCCGCCCGGACGCCAAATAAGCATAACCGAGACAGGCAGGGCTGTCAACACAAGCGCAGGTTCAATCCAGTGCTTGTGTGCAGTGCTGGCGGTAACCGCAGGCCCGGCAGCGGGAAGCTTGCGCGTGTGAGCGCGGAGGCCCATCGGGGCAATTTTCCGCGGCGCGGACGCTGGCGATGAGCTTCAGCAGACTTTCTTCCAGCCCGGGGGTGTAATCAATCCTGAAAGTGCGGTCGCGGTAGCGCAGCAGCCCGTAGGGCGGGCGTTTAGCGGAGTCGCGCTCCAGCAGCAGGCAGTAAACTGCCAATTGCATCACATGGCTGTCGTAGGGCTCGTCGGGCGCGGGGGCGCTTTTCACTTCCACGGGCACGCGCACGCCGCCGCCGATATCCACGACGTAATCCGGCTTTCCGGTCAGGCGCAAGCCGGGGTCATAAAGCGGAGCGGGCAGCTTTTGCCAGGCGTCTGTGTCGGCGTAAACGATTTTGCCGGTGGGCAGGCCCGTCTGGCGGCGTTTGCGCGCGGACCAGAGGAACAGGACTGCCGCCGCGAGAACCAGCAAGCCTATCCACAACCAATCCGTCACCGCGCCACCTTCAGGATGAACAGCGCGCAAGCCAGAATAAGAAGGAGCACAGCTGCGGCGCACAAGAGGAATGACTGCAGCACGCCGCGGGCGTGCTGCTGATGAAAGTTGGTTCCGGTTCTAAGTTCCGCCTGGTTATCAGACGGGATGCCCAGGCGCTGATACCACCAGGCGCGGGCGCAATATAAATAACTGCCCAGTTCGGAGGCGCGGAGAACGCGCATCAGTCCGATTCGGGGTTCAGCTGGTCGGAGAGTCGGGTGAGCGCTTGCTCCAACTCGCTCTGCCTGAAGCTGAGGGTAATATCCGCGCGCGTGCGTTCAATGATGCCGCGCGCCAGGTCGGTCCGGCGGCGCAGGCCTTCGGTAATCGCGTCGGGGTAATCCATGGTGACCAGCTGGGTGAAGATGTCGTCCATCCACATAAGCAGGCGTTCCACTTCGCTGGAATAGCCCGGGCGCAGCAGGTCCAGGCAGCGCCGGCGCAGCTCGCCCAGGGTCTCCGCCAGTCCGGCCAGGTAGGCGGGGTATTCCGCGCTGAGGTCCGCAGGCGTGGGCAGGGGCTGGTTCAGAATGAGGGCGACGGTCAGCTCGGCTTCGACGAATTCCTTGAGCGCGTCTTGCGTGTAGCCGGCAAAGTACAGGTCGGGGTCATCTTTCAGGCCCTCGCGCAGCTCACGGGAAAGGTCGCGCGCGCTTTGGAGTTCCTGTTCAGCTTCAACCTCATCTTCGCGGTGGATAGCGCGGATAGCCAGCGAGGCGTGCCGGGTCAGCTGGCGCGCCTGCGCCAGGGCGGCATCCCGCCGGGCACTTTTCCGGTCAAATTCCAAACGAATCTGGTCAGAAATGCGGTCCAATTCGCTCATCTCAACTGCCTTCCGGCGGGGTGGGCTTGGCCTGGCTGAAAAGGTCGTCTGCCAGGGAATGCGGAGGGTTGGGCAGACGAATTTCCCCGAAGTTGGTTTCGTAGCGGTGGATATTCTCGTTGAGAACCTGTTGGAGCAGCTTGGCGCCCAACGGGGAGAGAATGACGCGCGCGTCCACCTGGCTGAATTCCTGACCGGGTAAAACCGCGGAGAAATCCAGGACGAACTCGCCAGGCGTGTGCGCGGCGCGCACCAGGTTGGCAAACAGCGGCTTCAGGTCCGTCGGAAGGCGCAGAGTGATGGGTTTAATTTCCGGCATTTGCGCTCCTAGAATGGGACGTCATCATCTCCGGGTACGTCCTCATCCAAGCCGCTTTCTTCGCCGCGGCTGGAGCTGAGGAAGCGCACGCTTTGGGCGGTCACCTCGTAGCTGGCTCCCCAGGTGCCGTCTTTCTTCTGGTAAACCTTGGGAGAGCCGTTGGTATCGGGGTTCAGGCGCCCTTCCACGAGGACTTTGGAACCTTTTTTCAGGTATTGGTTGCAGGATTCGGCTTGAGGACCGAAAACTGTAACACGGAACCAGGCGGTTTCTTCTTTTTCTTTAAATTTACGGCTGGTTGCCATGCTGAAGGAAGTGATAGGCTTACCGTCCCCGGTGAAGCGCATTTCAGGGTCTCTGCCGAGGTTGCCAATCAGGATAAGTTTCTGGTACATGAGGGTGTTCCTTTCTTGTTTGAGTGCGTACGTGTGGTTTGTGTCTGCTGTTATCAGGAACAAATGTTTTCCTTGTTCCTTCTATTTTACTGCAGAATCCACCGAAAACCTCCGCGCGTATATCAGGAACCATTACCAGCCGGAGCATTGCCCGGCTGGTCTGCCCGGCAATCCATTCCAGATCCGCCCTCCGCCAGGATGAAACGGCGCGGGAAGCTTACACGATCCAGTTGAGAGCTGAAGTCATGCGCTGAATTAGGCTCTTCATCGCGGCTGCCCGCGGCTGCGCAGAACGCGCGGCAGACCGACAGGGAGCCCGCCCCGCGGGTTGGACGCGGCCTCAGTATCCCCTCAGTGCCGTGCTTGACGCGCACGCCCGCATGGAAGTATACTTTCAGTCCACCGGGGTGTAGCGCAGTCGGCTAGCGCGCTGCGTTTGGGACGCAGAGGTCGGCGGTTCAAGTCCGCCCACCCCGACCTGCAGCATACACGCGCAACCCCAAAGACAACCGTGGAAACTCCCTTCCTCTCCATCATCATCCCTGCTCACAATGAAGCTCTGCGCCTGCCCGCGGCGCTGGAACATGTCGCGGCATTTGTGCACGCTCAGAACTACCTGTGCGAGGTGCTGGTGGTCGAGAACGGCAGCACAGATGAGACTGCCGCTATCGCGCGCGCCTGGCAGGAGCAGCTGCCAGAGCTGCGCGTGATTAGCCTCCCGGAAGCGGGCAAAGGCGGCGCGGTGAAGGCTGGTATGCTCAGCGCGCGCGGCGCTTGCCGTTATATGGCGGATACCGACCTTTCTGTCCCCCTTGAAGAAATCCCGCGCTTTCTGGACGCCATTCAGGCTGGCGCGCAGGTCGCCATAGGTTCGCGTGAGGCTCCGGGCTCTGTGCGGATTGGCGAACCGTTCTACCGGCATTGGAGCGGGCGGGTCTACAATCTGTTGGTGCGTTGGTGGGTTTTACCGGGAATTCAAGACACACAGTGCGGCTTTAAATGTTTCAGCGCTGAAGCCGCCGGGGCACTCTTCCCGCTGCAGAGGCAAATTGGCTGGAGCTTCGATATTGAGGTCCTGGCTGCCGCCCGACAGAACGGTTACAGCATCCGGGAAGTGCCGGTCACCTGGACTTACGGCACCGGCAGCCGCATTAAACCGCTGCGGGACGCTTTCGCCTTGGTGCGGGAGCTTTGGATAATCCGCGCGAACGCCCGCCTGGGGGCCTACCGTGCACGTCCGCTTTGACCCCGCGCTGATCCCTGAGAGTCCAACTCTGGAATTTGAAGGCGCCTTATGGCAGGCTGGCACGCTGCTGGTGGCTGGCCTGGACGAGGCCGGGCGCGGCGCGCTGGCAGGCCCGGTATTCGCTGCAGCGCTGGTGCTGCCGCCCGAGCCCGAAAGCGTGGTTGGAGTTTTGGCCAGCGCGCGGGATTCCAAACAGCTCACAGCGCGCAGGCGGGAGATGCTCGCCGAACGGATTAAAACAGAATGCACGGCGTGGGGGCTGGGTTGGGCGGAGGCCGATGAAATTGACCAGGTGGGGATTGCCCGTGCCAGCCGCCTGGCGTTTTGCCGGGCGCTGGACGCGCTCCCGCTTTCGCCGGAGCATTTGCTGCTGGATTACTTCCGCCTTCCAGAAAGCCCGCTGCCCCAGACCGCGCTGGTGAAAGGCGACCAGCGCTCGCTCTCGATTGCCTGCGCGTCCATCCTGGCGAAGACCGCCCGGGACGCGCGCATGCGGGCGGAGGAGGAACGCTTCCCGGGTTACGCTTTTGGGCGCAACAAAGGCTATGGAACTGAGCGCCACCGCCGCGCGATTGTGGAGCTGGGGACGTGCCCGCTGCACCGCAAAAGTTTTAACCTCCACCTTTGCAGCCATCTTTCAGGTGGCGCAGCTTAAGCGAGGCTTCAGGTTAAAATTTGGAGGCATTGGAGCACAAAAATGAAGACATCCTCTCTTTCTTATTGTTTGGTGATATGATTAAATCGTTCGAACACAGCAGATTAAATCGTTCGAACACAGCAGACATGGACCTGAAAAATGGTAGCTAAGAACCCCTCAACGCGACCGTATATCCAGTTGTGCGGTCTGGTATTGCAGTGTTCTTCATTCTCTCTTGTGCCACAAATTGCTGGCACATGTTTTTTTAAACCCCCAAAATTAATGACAACGCAAAAACGACATGGAGATGAACACAATGAAGATAAAAATACCCAAACTGCTTAACATTTTACTTGCCTTATCTTTGGTACTAGGTCCGCTTGGGTTTCTGCACGGATTGGCGTTCGCGAACTCGAGCGCGCAGACCTTACCCTTCAATCAGGATTGGACGGATGGAAACCTGATTGTGGCGAATGATGACTGGAGCCTGGTTCCCGGCATTGTGGGATATCTTGGAACCGGCTTGACATCATCCACGGGGGTGGATCCACAGACAATTTTGGCACCGGACGATCCGGGTGTTGAGGATGTTAATGCGAACCAGACAAACCCAAACACTTACACAACAGGTGGGGTGACTGAATTCGCTATCACGGATCCAGTGGTCGCGCTGGCTGGTGCAAACACAAATGCCAACGCGCCTTATTTGAAGCTTTCCATCAACACCACCGGAATGACCGCGATTCAGGTAAGCTACGATCTGCGCGATTTGGAAACGGGAACGGATAACGCGGTCCAGCAGGTCGCGCTGCACTATCGGGTCGGCAGCAGCGGTAACTTCACCAATGTTCCTGCAGCCTATGTAGCCGACGCAACCGTTGTTAGCGCCACCATGACAACCCACGTCTCCGTGACGCTGCCCGCAGCGGTTGATAATGCCGCGCTGGTGCAGCTGCGGATTATGACCACCAACGCAGCTGGTAATGATGAATGGGTGGGGGTGGACAATATTTCCATTACTGGAACGCCAATCGCCGGTGATACCGCTCCTTACGTTGCCGGCACTTTTCCGGCCAATGGTGGTGAAATCGCCTCGAGCGGCAACCTTACCATCACCTTTAGCGAGCCCGTCACGCTTGGCGACCTTTGGTACGACATTACCTGCACCACGTCAAGCGTACATAGCGCGGTCGTGACAGACGAAGACCCGGTCTACACGCTGAACCCGGATGATGACTTTACTGCCGGCGAAAGCTGCACGGTCAACATCTACGCGGCGCTGGTGAGCGATGACGACACCGAAGACCCGCCCGACAATATGGAAAGCAACTACACCTTCACTTTCAGCGTCGCTTACGGCTGCGGCGACGCGTTCACCGCCATCCCCGCAATCCAGGGCAGCGGCACCAGCAGTCCGCTGGTTGGTAATATCGTTACCACGGAAGGCATTGTCACCGCGGATTTTCAGACCAACGCCTTCGTCGCCGGCACCAAGAACGGCTTCTTTATGCAATCCGAGACCGGGGACGGTGATCCGGCCACCTCGGAAGGTCTGTTTATTTACAGCACCCTGACCGATGTGCATGTGGGCGACCACGTGCGCGTAACCGGCACCGTGAAAGAACAGTTCGACCTGACCGAGCTCTCACCAGTAACCAAAATCCAGGTTTGTTCAACCGGCAACAGCGTTGAACCAACCGACTTCAGCCTGCCCGCTGCCAGCCTGCTGGACTTCGAAAAACTCGAGGGCATGTACGTGCGTATTCCGCAGGAACTGACCATCGTGGAATATTACAACTTTGACCAGTACGGCGAGATAATCCTGGGCACCGAGCGCTTCATGCAATTTACGGCTGTAAACGAGCCGGACCCGACGGGATTTGCTGCCTGGAACACGAATATGACCCTAAACAGCATTTTGCTGGATGACGGCAGGGAAGCTTCCAACCCCGACCCCGCGCGCCACCCCAACGGCTTGCCGTTCACCCTGGATAACCTCTTCCGCGGCGGCGACAAACTGAGCAACGTGATTGGCGTTATGGATTACAACTTCAGCAAATACCGCATTCAGCCCACCGCGGGCGCGGATTACGAGGCTGTGAACGCCCGCACCGCTGCCCCGGATGTGATTGAGGTACCAGGCTCCCTGAAAGTGGCCAGCTTCAACGTGCTTAACTACTTCACCACCATCGATACCGGCGCGTTAATTTGTGGACCCGGCGGCAATGTGGAATGCCGGGGCGCGGATACGGCGGAAGAACTGACCCGCCAGCGCAACAAAATCCTGTCTGCGTTGTTTGCGATAGACGCGGAAGTAATTGGCGTGATGGAAATTGAAAACGACAAACCGCTCGGCGAAGGCGAGTTACCCGATTACGCGGTCGCCAACCTGGTGGAGGGTTTGAACGAGATTGCTGGCGCGGGCACTTATGCCTATATCGCCACCGGCGCAATTGGTACCGACGCGATCAAGCAAGCCATCATCTACAAACCTGCCGTGGTGACCCCGGTGGGTGGATATCAAAAGCTCACTACCGCGGTGGATCCCCGCTTTATCGACACCCTCAACCGCCCTGCGCTGGCGCAGGTCTTTGAAGATATGCGGACCGGTGAGTCCTTCGTGGTGGCTGTTAACCACCTGAAATCCAAGGGCTCTGCATGTACAGGAGACCCTGACCTGTTGGACGGCGCCGGGAACTGCAACCTGACCCGTAAGGCCGCCGCGCAAGCGCTGGTGGACTGGCTGGCTAATCCCGTTTACTTCCCGGATGTGGAAAACGCGCTCATCATTGGCGACCTGAACTCGTACGATTATGAAGATCCCATTGACATGATCATATTGGGCACGGATGATGCCCTTGGGACTGACGACGACTACCAGGATCTGATGAAGGAAATCCGCGGAGACGAAGCCTACGGTTACCTTTATGGTACGCAGATTGGTTACCTGGATTACGCTCTGGCCAACCCAAATCTGGCGCCGTATGTTCTCGATGTGAACTTCTGGCACATCAACGCGGATGAAAGCGACCTGATTAACTACGACATGACCTACAAGCAGCCCGCTCAGGACGCAATCTACGCCCCAGACGCTTATCGGTCATCAGACCACGACCCGGTAATCCTGACGTTGTTGTTCAACACCGCGCCTGCCGCCAATAACATGACCATCAGCACGAATGAGGACACGCCTTACGAGTTTGGCCTGGATGTTTCGGACGCGGAAGGGGACGGCCTTGTGGTAACCATCCTGAGCGGGCCGGTCCACGGCAGCCTGAACATCGTCGGCACAACCGTCACGTATACCCCCGCAGAAAACTACCACGGCCCGGATGAATTTACTTACAAGGTGAACGATGGAGAATACGACTCTGAGGTCGCGACGGTTGCTATTACGGTAATCCCGGTCAACGACGCGCCGGTCGCATCCGGCGCCACCTATGACCTGGTCGAAAACGGAAACATCGTGTTCAACCTGGATGCCAGCGATGTGGATGGTGACACGCTGAGCTTTAGCGTGACAGCCGAACCTCTTCACGGCAGCCTGGAGTGCGTTGGCGCGGTTTGCACCTATACTCCTATGCCGGGTTGGTACGGCGAGGACAGCCTGAGCTTCAAAGCTAACGATGGAACGCTGGATTCCAACGAAGCGGTAGTAACCTTCCGGGTTGCCGCCCTTCCGCGTATCTACCTGCCGATTGCTTTCAAATAGGCTGACAAATTATTAAGTTTACGAGGCTGACCGTACGGTCAGCCTCTTTTTGGTGCCAGGTCGTCACTGCGATACCCTTTCCGCTCTTGCCGGTGTCCTCACCGTGCGAGGGGCTTGACTGCAGGTCTCCTTTCCGGCCGTAGGGCGGCATGCGTGCTTCAAACCGCCGTTTTATCAGGTTAAGAAAGTGCGGCGCAGCAGTAAAGCCGCGCCATTCGGACGCGAGGACGAAGCATCCCGGCAAGCGTACTACCCCGCGGCGGAATTGGTCACATACCGGATGCTTCCCCCTACCCATAATTGCTTTTTGCCCGCCAGCAGCGGCCACCATCGTGAAAACCGGCCACCTATGAAAATCTAAGGGTCCGCATCCCGGCACTGATTTATAATCAATTGGTTCTTCACACACAACAGAGGCAACCTATGATAATTACCCAGGGACTAAGCAAAGTCTTCAAGATAGGCAAGAAACAAAAGCAGGAATTCACCGCGGTCAACGGCTTGAACCTGCAGGTGAACGAGGGCGAAGTGTTTGGATTTCTTGGCCCAAATGGCGCCGGCAAAACCACCACCGTGCGCATGCTCACCTGCCTGATCCAACCCAGCGCCGGGCAAGCCAGCGTCAACGGCCTGGTGGTTGGGCGCGACGACACCCAAATCCGGCGCACCGTCGGCTTGCTGACCGAATCCCCGGGCATGTACGAGCGGCTCTCAGCGGAAAAGAACCTGAGCATTTACGCCGAACTCTACGACGTGCCGGATGTGGAGGCCGCGGTAAATAAATACCTGGTGATGCTGGACTTGTGGGATCGGCGCTTTGACCCAGTCGGCAGCTTCTCCAAGGGCATGCGCCAGAAACTGGCCGTCGCCCGCGCGCTCCTGCACGAACCCAAAGTGCTCTTTTTGGACGAACCTACCACCGGTCTGGACCCAGAAGCCGCCAAAACCGTGCGCGACTTCATTTACGAACTGAAAAACGAAGGCCGCACGATTTTTATGACCACCCATAACCTGGATGAGGCCGAACGGTTATGCGACCGGGTTGGGATATTCAAGCAGAGCTTGTTGGCGGTGGACACGCCCGAGGCGCTGCGGCAGCGGCTGTACGGGCGCAAAGTCGTCTTTCATCTGGCCGCGCTGAACCCCGACTGGGTCACGTTGGTCGCGGCACAGCCGGGCGTTAAGGCAGCCGAGGCAGCGGAGAACAAGTTGGTTGTCAGCCTGGAGGAACCGGAACGCGAAAACCCGGCAATTGTGCGCGCGTTGGTGCAAGCCGGCGCCGATATCCAATTTATCGGCGAACTGCGGCACTCGCTGGAACAGGTTTACCTGGAAATGCTTCACTCTGAGGCGGAAGGAAAAGAAAAATGAAACACATCCGCACAATTATCAACAAAGAATGGGCGGAAGTTTTTAAGAACCGCACGGTGCTGTATACAACCCTGCTGCTCCCGCTGATTTTCGCCATCCTTCCGCTCATCATGCTCAAATCCACGGCCGGAAGTCTGCCGGATATGGGCGGCGCGGCCGCTACCGGGCTTCCGGAAGGCTTCCTGAAAAGCTGCCAGGGCATGACCGGGAGCGACTGTCTGCAAGCTTATCTTGTGAGCCAATTTATGTTCATGTTTATGTTGATGCCGATGATAATTCCAATCAACATTGCCGCGTACAGCATTGTCGGCGAAAAGACCACCCGCAGCCTGGAGCCGCTGCTGGCAACCCCGATTACCACCGTGGAACTGCTGGCCGGCAAGTGTTTGGCGGCGGTTTTGCCGGCAGTGGGGGCCACTTATCTGTCCATCGGCATCTTCAACCTGGGCATGTTTCTGCTAAAAATCAGCTCAGGGGTGATTGCTTACGTCAACAGCCCTATCTGGCTGCTGGCGATTTTCGTGCTGGGCCCGCTGCTGGCGCTCATTTCCGCGTTGTTTGCCCTGTACATTTCCTCACGGGTTACCGACCCGCGTGTGGCGGAGCAGGTTTCTTCGGTTGTGATTGTCCCTTTGATGGGGATTATGCTGGCGCAGATGGCCGGGATTGTGACCCTGAACCTGACGATGATGCTGATATCCATTGTCTCGGCGGCGGCGCTGTCATTCGCGATGCTGCACCTCGGCAGCGCGGTGTTTGAGCGGGAAAACATCCTGACCCGCTGGAAGTGAGAAAACAGATGAAAACCAGGAAATTCATTCCGCTCATATTTATCTTGTGCGCCTTTTTGGTGATATCAGCGCGCCCGGCGCAAGCGCAAACGGAACAGCCCTATCGCGTCAGTTTACGGCGGGATTTTGGCTACGGCAATGGTATGGACATTCAAGGCAGGATGACCCTCAGCCTGAAAGGTGATGAGAGCGCGGTCCGGCAGGTGACATTCCTGATGGACGGCGAGGAATTGACAAAGCAAGCGAACGCGCCTTTTTCGTTTTCCTTTAGTACCGATGACTACACCCCCGGCGTGCACCGCCTTTCCGCGCGGGTGGAAACCGCGGATGGAAAAATGTATACCACGGACGCGCTCACCTATAATTTCCTTTCAAAGGAGGCGGCCAACAAAAACGCCACCGGCATCATCCTTCCGCTGCTCGGTTTGACCGTCGGGATTGCCCTGCTTTCATGGCTGATTCAATACCTGGGTTCGCGCAAGAAGCCAAAATCGGGCGCGCTTGCTTATAACGGCTATTACGGAGGAACGGTTTGCTCAAAATGCGGGAAACCGTTCGCCCGTTCGCTGCTGGGGTTCAACCTGATTGCCGGTCGTCTGGAACGCTGCCCCCACTGCGGTAAGTGGAGCCTGACGCGACGGGCGAGCCTGGCGGAACTGGAAGCCGCGGAAGCGCGCTTACGCGCCAGCGTGGTGGTGGATGAAGCCCCGGCGGAACCACCCAGCCCAAAAACTGACCCGCTGGAAGACTCCAAGTATTACGACCTCAACGGGAAATAAGCGAAGGGCGCCTGCCAAAGCTTGTGTCTGGCAAAATCGCGCCTGGCTTGGTAAACTCTCGTTAGAGACACAGACACAAAGGAGCTTACGATGGGATTAAACGAAAAGAAAATCGCGATATTGGTTGCTGAAGGCGTGGAAGACCTGGAGTATTCCGTGGTCGCCATGCGTTTGCAAGAAGAAGGCGCCGTGGTGCTCACGGCGGGCATGGACCTGAAACCTATCCGTGGGAAGAACGGACTCCCGATTACCCCCGACACACTGATTGAGTCAGTGAACCCGGACGAAATCTTCGGGCTGGTGCTTCCGGGCGGTTGGGCGCCGGATAAACTGCGCCGTTACGCGGTCGTGAAAGACTTAATCGCGAAGGTACACGCGCAGGGCAAAATTATCGGCATCATCTGCCACGGCGGGCTGCTGGCAATCTCAGCCAAAATCCTGACGGGCGGGCATGCCACCGGTTCTTTGGGTATCAAGGATGACCTGGAGAATGCCGGCATGAAATGGTTGGATAAAGCCGCCTTCCGCGAGGGCAACCTGGTGTGGGGGCGCGTGGTGGCGGATATCCCCGCGTTTAATAAGGAATTGGTCGCCGCGCTGCTTGAAAAGGCCTGATCCTGGAATATAAGTCAAGCAGTGGTACAATCCCAATAGAATAATCTGGGTATTGGAGGTTGCATGGAACAGCAGGTATCAAGTTTTGCTGTCAAGAAAGGCTTGGCGCAGATGCTTAAGGGCGGCGTGATCATGGATGTGGTAACGCCGGAACACGCGCGCATCGCGGAAGATGCCGGCGCGGTGGCAGTTATGGCGCTTGAACGCGTCCCCGCGGATATCCGCGCCAGCGGCGGGGTTGCCCGCATGAGCGACCCTGAATTGATTACGCGCATCATGGAAACGGTCAGCATCCCGGTGATGGCAAAATGCCGCATCGGTCACTTCGTGGAAGCCCAGATACTTGAGGCGCTGGGCGTGGATTATATTGATGAATCTGAAGTGCTTACCCCGGCGGATGAGGCGTACCATATTTACAAGCATGTCTTTAAGGTGCCCTTTGTGTGCGGCTGCCGCAACCTGGGCGAAGCGCTGCGGCGCATTGGCGAAGGCGCGGCGATGATCCGCACCAAAGGCGAAGCTGGCACTGGCGACGTCATCGAAGCTGTGCGCCATGCCCGCCAGGTTATGGGTGATATCCGTGCTCTGCAGGCATTGCCCGAAGAGGAAGTGATGACGTTTGCCAAGAACAACGGCGCGCCGTATGAGCTTTGCCTGGAAGTTCGCGAGAGCGGGCGCATGCCTGTGGTGAACTTTGCCGCCGGCGGGATTGCCACCCCGGCGGATGCCGCGCTGATGATGCAGTTGGGCGTGGACGGTGTGTTTGTGGGTTCCGGCATTTTCAAATCTGGCGACCCTGCCAAACGGGCTGCCGCGATTGTGAAAGCCACCACCCATTACCAGGATGCCAAGCTGCTGGCGGAAGTGAGCCGCAACCTGGGCGAACCTATGGTCGGACGGCAGGTAACCAGCATTCCGGAGCAGGACCTGATTTCAAAGCGCGGTTGGTAAACCCCGCGGAGCGGCGCGTGAAAATCGGCGTACTCGCCCTGCAAGGCGATTTTATTGAGCATCGCCAGAGCCTTTCAGGCCTGGGCGCGGAGAGCGTGGAGGTACGCCTGCCCGTCCAATTGGATGGGCTGGACGGCTTGATTATCCCCGGCGGGGAATCCACCACGATTGGAAAGCTGATGAGAGCCTATGGTTTTATGGACGCGCTGCGGGATTTCGCGCGGGAGAAAGCCATTTGGGGCACCTGCGCCGGCGCGATTCTCCTCTCACAGGATGCCGGACGCGAACAAGACCTGCTAAAGCTGATGGATATCCGGATTATCCGGAACGCTTTCGGTCGGCAGGTGGACTCGTTTGAAACCGAGCTTATGCTGCCTTTCCTCACGCCCGCCACATCGCCTTACCGTGCTGTATTTATCCGCGCGCCAATTATCACGGAAGTGTTTGGACGGGCAAAGACCCTCGCCGCGTTGGATGATGGGCGCGTGGTGGCCGCCCGGCAGGGTAAGCTCCTGGCGACATCCTTCCACCCGGAACTGACCGCCGACGCGCGTTTTCACCGCTATTTCCTGGAGTTGGCGCAATCACAGCCCGCAGAGTAAGCCTGATAGATATTCCCGCGCTAATTGGGGCGGCGGGGCAGGCGCAGAGCACGGACAGCGTCAGCCAAGTTACGCGTGGCAATCCGCTTGCCGCCTTACACGCTTTGTCCATCCTTGGATTTGCCACAAACTCCTATACCGCGCTGTGGGAGGAGGACAGCCAGGCGTGCTGGTTTGGGCGGGCCAGCCATGCCGAGGGTGAGGTGTGCAGCCGGCTGGATTTTGTGGCGCGCGCCCACGCGAGCCAACCGGAAGACCTGGTATTCTTGCTGGAGGAACTGATTCGGGTCTGCGGCACCTGGGGAGCGCGCTATATCCTGGCGGACATTCCCACGGGTTCGGATTTGCTGCCGGCCTTCCGCAGAGCAGATTTTTCGGTATGGTCGCAAGAGCGCATCTACCGCTACCGTGGTGATTTTTCCCCGCGCGGCAAAAGCGGCAACCCCTGGCGGCAGTGGACAGACCGCGACGTGAAAGCCATGCAGGCTTTACACAGAAGCGTCGTGCCCAGGCTTTTCCAAAATATCGAACCCCTTTCCCGAAAAAAAGCGCAGGGGCTGGCAGCCTGTGACCAAAGTGGAAAGCTGATTGCCTTCGCGGACCTGGTTTACGGCCCGAAAGGAATCTGGCTTCAGCCGATGCTGGACCCGGCAGTTGACGCGCCTGACCTTCTGCGCGATTTGGTTTTGGCTGTTCCTAATCGGTTTGGCAGGGCTGTCTACCTCTCGGCGCGCTCCTACCAGGCACGCCTGGGCGCCTCACTCGCCGGGCAGCCGTTTTCTCTCGAGCAAGAGATATCCCGGATGACGCGCCCTTTGGTCATACAGGATAAACTGCCCGCGCTGGAAGGGCAGACGGTTTATGAAACCAATAATAACGAAGGCGGCGTGCCCGTGACCCAATGCCGTCATAAAAAGGCTGCCTGAGAGGGCGCGTCCGGCGCCGACTATGGGGTGCGCAGAGAACAGGGGTATATCTTACGATATTCATATCCAAATGTCTGAGCCCGTGAAATAACGCCCTGAAAATCGATTAAAATGAAACTGAACATCCGAAAACTTTGAAAACCCCGGGTGCCCATTGAACCTGCGATAATAAAAAAATGACGACGACTCAAAAAAAAATCACTGACGACCTGGAAGCGATGCTTTCTGTGCTGCCGCCGGAAATCGCGCGCGCGGTCCAATCCAAGGATAACTTTGACAAACTGCTGGAGGTCATTCTGGACCTTGGCAGGCTGCCGACCGCCCGCTTTGTGGATGCCGAACTGCCCCTCTCCGAACAGCTCGTTACTCAATTTGACCTGGATTACGTAACAGAACGCATTGGCGATTTTGACGCGGATAATCGGGCAGGGATGGAACGCACACTGCACCGCATCTCCGCGATTCGCAACCGGCGGGGGAAAATCGTTGGGCTCACCTGCCGCGTCGGTCGGGCTGTTTACGGCACGATTGATATCATCGCGGATTTGGTCCATTCCGGTCAGAGCATCCTGATTCTGGGAAAACCGGGCGTTGGCAAGACCACCATGCTGCGCGAAGCCGCGCGAATATTGGCAGAAACGCGGCGCGTGGTTATTGTGGATACCTCCAACGAAATTGGCGGAGATGGAGACGTGCCGCACCCCGCGGTAGGCGCCGCCCGGCGCATGCAGGTGCCCAGACCGTCGCTTCAGCACGAGGTCATGATTGAAGCGGTGGAAAATCACAACCCGGAAGTAATTGTCATTGACGAAATCGGCCGGGAATTGGAAGCGCAAGCTGCCCGAACCATCGCGGAACGCGGCGTGCAATTGATTGGCACCGCGCACGGCAATTCACTGGAAAACCTGCTGCTCAACCCCACCCTGTCTGATTTGATTGGCGGGATTGAGTCGGTCACGCTTTCGGATGATGAGGCGCGCCGGCGCGGCACGCAAAAGACCGTGCTGGAACGCCGCGCGCCGCCTACTTTTGATGTGTTGGTGGAGATTCAAAACCGTCAGCGCCTGACCGTCCATCGGGACGTCTCTGCAGCGGTGGACTTGCTTCTGCGCGGCTTCCCGGTGCCGGCAGAAGAGCGATATTGGGATGAAAAGGGCGGCGTGCATATCCAAAGCGCGCCTCAACCAGCGGTGACTACCGCGGCTCAATCGCTCAAACGCGGCGGAATGGAAAAAGCGCCTTTCCAACGCGGTATGAACCATGACCGGACCAAGGTCAGCCCCACCCCCGCCATCCCTGCCAACGCTGTATATGAGAGCGTGCCCGCCAGCAAAGCGCCGGAAATGAAGAATATTTACGCCTTTGGCATCGCCCGCAACCGGCTGCTGCAGCGCATCCGCAGCATGGGTGTGCCCGCCCGCCTGGTTCGCACCCTGGAGGAAGCGGACACTTTTGTCACCCAACGGCGTTATTACCGCGAACGTCTGCAGCCTGTGGTGCAAGCGGAAGAACAAGGCGTGTCAATTTTTGTGATTAAGTCCAATTCTGACAGCCAGATTGAACAATTCCTGTCGGACCTGTTTATGCTGCCCGCTCCGCGCCAGGCTTCCAGCCCTTACATAGAAGCCCTGGAAGAAGCGGACGATGCCGTCCAGATGGTCCTGACCGGTGAAAAGTATGTTGACCTGCGCCCGGCCTCGGCCGACGTCCGGAAGGGGCAGCACCAGCTGGCGGAAAAAGCGAATTTGTCGTCAGAATCTTTTGGCACAGAACCCCACCGGTTTGTGCGCATATTCCGGGACTGAAAATGTTTATTACCCTGGAAGGACCTGACGGGAGCGGTAAAACCTCCCAAATCAAAGGTTTGGCCGCGTATCTGCGCGAGTTGGGCTTTGACGTTCTGACCACGCGCGAACCAGGCGGCACGGATGTGGGCGATCAAATCCGCCAGGTGCTGATGCGGCTTGAGAATCAGAGCTTGCAGCCGCGCACGGAAATCCTTCTGTTCCTGGCCGCGCGCGCGCAGCTGGTCGAAGAAGTTATCAAGCCGGCTCTGAAAGCAGGGAAAGTTGTGCTTTGCGACCGCTACGGAGATTCTACACTCGCGTATCAGGGCTATGGTCACGGATTAGACTTGAAGGTGCTGCGTTCTATGTTGGACTTTGCCACCGACCACCTCAAACCGGACCTCACGCTTCTGTTGGATCTGGACGCGGAGGCGGGCTTGCAGCGGAAACGCAAAGAGGCGGAATGGAACCGACTGGACGCGTATGAAGTCGCGTTTCATCAACGCGTGCGCGCGGGATATTTTGAACTCTGCGCGCAAGAACCGGAGCGTTGGCGGGTGATTGACGCGAGCGCGCCGATGGAAGTCGTTCAGCTGACTATGCGGAAAGCTGTGGCCAGCTTTATTGCTGAAAAGCGAACTTAACCGCTTTCTGCCCCTGCGAAACAGGGAAACCAGTGCGGAAAGCCTAACTGAAAGGTAAATGTATGAAAAAATGGTCTGGATTGATCTTAGTTTTGTTACTGGCTTCGCTGATATTGGGCGCTTGCAAGGTGCGCGAATTTACGGCTACCCCCGAACCCACCCTGACAGCTGAACCCACCAACGCCCCGGCTGCGGAGAGTACTGAGGCGGCTGCCGAGCCCACCAAAGAAGTGGACATGCGTCTGTTCGATGAAAAAGGGAAGATGATTTGTACGATTTATGAGGGCTTTTTCCCTGAGCTGACTGAAGAACAAGCCGCGACATTGGCAGTCTTTCCGGAAATCACCGACGAGGATTGGTCGCGCGGACCAAAAGATGCCACGCTGACTATCCTGGAATACAGCGATTTCCAGTGCCCCGCTTGTTTGGGGTTTTATACTGAATTGGAAAAGCTCCTGGCAAAATACCCGGATGATGTCCGTCTGGTCTTCAGAAACTTCCCTCTGATCAGCATCCATCCAAACTCCAAGGTTGCCGCTCAGGCTGCCGAAGCAGCCGGACTGCAGGACAAATACTGGGAGATGTACGAAGCGCTTTTCTCAAAACAGGCAGATTGGTCTGGAATGCCCGCCGAAGACTTTTTGAGCTGGCTCAAGACTGAAGCCGGAACGCTGGGTCTCAACGCCGACCAATTCGCGGCGGACCTTACCAGCGAGACCATCGTCAATAAGGTGGCTGCCGATTTGGCTTATGCCCAGAACACCATCGGGCTGAACTCCACCCCCACCATTTTGTTGAATGGACGCCCATGGTCTTACGACTGGAGCGCGAACACGCTGGGTATGGTGGTCGATGTGTTGAAATACGAGAAAGGTCACCTGGAAACCGAGTGCCCCCCGTGGGTGATTGACCAGTCCAAATCTTACACCGCGACAATCAAGACTGAAAAGGGCGATATCGTGATTAAACTGTATGATGACGAAGCGCCTATCACGGTCAATTCCTTCGTGTACCTGGCTGAAAAAGGTTTCTTTGACGGCGTCACATTCCACCGCGTTTTACACGATTTCGTGGCGCAGGCTGGCGACCCCAGCGGCACGGGCATTTCCGGCTCGGGCTACGAGTTCCGCGATGAAATCGTCAGCACCTTGACCTACGACGAAGCAGGCATGGTGGGTATGGCGAACGCCGGCGCGAACACGAACGGAAGCCAGTTTTTCATCACTTACGTTCCCACCACACAGCTGACCGGTAAATACACCATCTTTGGTAAGGTGATTGAGGGGATGGACGTGCTGGAAAAGCTGACCGAGCGCGACCCACAAAACAACCCCGACGCGCCGGCCGGCGATAAGATTCTCAGCATCACGATTGAGGTGAAATGAGTTTTGAGCCTGCGGCTCAAAATGTGACCAACAAAGCGAAGACTGACTGGATGAGTATCCTCCAGTTAGTCTTTTCGTTATTGGTTTTCGTTTCTTTCCTGGGCGCGGCGGTTTTGATGCTTGCCGCGGACGCGGCTGCGTTTGGCTCGCCGGATATCGCGGAGCTGAACCCCGACAGCCTGCCTGTGCTGGCGTGCGCGTTTGGGGCTTTGGCGCTGCTGAATTTGCCCTCAATTATTACTTGCGTCAGCAGGCTGACGGGCGCTGGTCGGTCTGGCCTTCGGGGCCCGGGTAAGCTTAAAGCTGACAGGAAAAGCGGACTGTTTGGCTGGCTCCCGCTGGCTCTGTTTGGCGCACTGTTGGCGGGGATATACGCGCTGCCGGAAAACCTTCCGCGGCGCGACCTGCTGATTGGCGTATCGGCAGTTCCGGGCGTGATATTACCCGCTTTTTGGCTGCTGCGCGTCGGATCCGGCGCGCTGTGGGGCAAATATACCAAACGCGACGCAGGCTTATTAAGCTTTAGCATCGGCTTCACCACCTACTTTATCTTGCTGCTGGAATTGGCGCTCATCCTCTTGCTGGGGGTAGGGGCGGCGCTGGCAGCCATATCCAACCCGTCTATCCTCAACGGATTGACTGAACTTTGGCGGCAGCTGCAAAGCTCGGGCGCGGATTCTGAAGCGCTGCGCGCCAGCCTGGCAGAATTCGCGCGAAATCCGCTCATGCTGGGGTTGGTGTTTGGCATGGCAGCTTTGGCGCTGCCAATGCTTGAGGAAATCTTCAAGACGATGGGTGTTTGGCTGCTCAGCGACCACAAAATCAGCCCGGCGGAAGGCTACGCTGCCGGCTTATTCAGCGGGGCAGGCTTCGCGCTCGTGGAGGCGCTGCTGAACAGCGCGCAGCTGATGGGCGGCAGCCCGGCGGAATGGCTGACCTTTCTGCTGGGGCGCTTTGGCGGCACGCTTCTGCACACCTTTAACGGCGGACTGATGGGCTGGGCGCTGGCAAGCTCCTGGCAGGACAAACGCCGCGCAAGGGTGGTGGGAGTGTTTTTGCTGGCGCTGCTGACGCATGCCCTGTGGAACGGCGCCGCGCTCGCGAACCTGTTCTCTGATGGGCAGGACGGTGTTGGGCTGCTTGCCTATCTGCCAATGATAGTCCTCTCCATAGTGATGCTGGCAGGGTTTTTTGCGTTCTCCCGCCGCGTTCACCGTTCCGGGCTGAACGAACCCTAATCAGCTTATACTAAGAAAGCATAATTCACCCGGAAAACAGTAAAATTGTGTCAGATAACTATGCATCGCGAAAAGATCATTAAGATATTTAGATTTCTGGCTAAGCTCCTGGTTAATTTTCGCATCGAGGGCAGTGAAAACGCGCCTGAGAGCGGGGCATATATTATCGTCACCAACCATATTTCCCGTTTGGACACCCCCTTTTTGATGCTTTCCACCTCCCGGCAGGATACCATAGGAATGGTTGGCGATAGTTACCGGAAAATCCTGTTTTTCAGATGGCTGCTTGATGGAATTGGCGTCATTTGGGTCAACCGCGAAGGGTCAGACTTTGCCGCCTTCCGTGAAGCCGCGGACTACCTAAAGAAAGGCTGGGTTGTTGGCATCGCGCCCGAAGGGACGCGCTCCAGAACTGGTCAGCTGAAACAAGGGAAGCCCGGAACGGCGCTTTTGGCGAAGAAAACCGGCGTTCCCATTATTCCCGTCGCGGTGACAGGCTCAGAAGAGATGAGCAGCCGACTGCTGCGCCTGCGAAAGATGGATGTGTGCGTGCGCTTTGGAACACCATTTCAGCTTGATTTGAGCCATGCTGAAAGCGATGGGAAAGCCTGGCTGGAGGCAGCCACGGAAGAGATTATGTGCCATATTGCCGCGCTGCTTCCGGAGGAGAGGCGCGGGTTCTACGCGGATCACCCGCGCGTGGCGCAGCTATTGAGCGGAAATCAGTTATAATGAGCCGGAGAGGTGCGTATTGATCCCAATTCGTGATGAAATAAAAGCCCGCCGCGTTCCCTATATCAATTACATTCTGATTGGTATCAACCTTGTCGTTTTCATCTTTGAATTTATGGCCGGCTCGCACCTGGACGCGATAATAAACCAATACGCGCTGGTTCCCTCGCAGATTACCAGCGGGCTGGACCTGGGGGATATGCGGTCTATCCTCACCAGCATGTTCATGCATGCCAGCTGGCTGCACCTGCTGGGCAACATGCTGTACCTGTGGATTTTTGGCGATAACGTTGAAGACCGGCTGGGGCATTTCTGGTATCTCATTTTTTATCTGATGGGGGGCTTCGTGGCGGCTTTCACGCATTGGGCGATTAACCCGACTTCCGTCATTCCGACGGTGGGAGCCAGCGGAGCCATTGCCGCGGTTTTGGGCGCGTATCTGGTTATGTATCCGCGCTCGCGGGTATACACCTTCATCCCGATTGGGTATTTCGTCCGTTTGCAGCTGCTGCCGGCCTCGGTGGTGCTGCTGCTTTGGTTTGTCTTGCAGCTCTTCAACGGCATGCTCAGTATTGGCGGGGAAGATGTGGGCGGAACGGCCTTTTGGGCGCATATTGGGGGCTTCGTGTTTGGCGTGCTGGTGGGACTGCTGGCAAAAGACAGGAGCGTGGAGAACCCAGCCCGGCAGTGGTCTTAGGACCGCGCGGCACGCAACTGTTGATGCCATTCGTTGCTTATCCTGAGCGGATTCCTCATTTTTATTCATCATAAAAACAACGAGGTTATGAGGTTAATCGCCGCGTTCGGTACCCCGCGCGAGGCACTGACGCCGGCAGGCTGCCCAAACCCGGAAGGAAGAAAGTGGATAATGGGTGGATGTTAAAAACCGAGTCCGACAAACATCAACAATCCATTCTGCGAGAGCAGCAAACCGTCTCCCGGATGATTCGGATATACTGCCGCGCCAAACATCACCCGGAAGCCGGGTTGTGCGCGGATTGCGAGGCCTTGCGGGATTACGCCTTGCGCCGCATTGAGCGCTGCGTTTTTCAACCGGATAAACCTTCCTGCGGCAGATGCCCGGTGCACTGCTATCGTCCTGAGATGCGCGAGCGCATCCGCGGCGTGATGCGCTTTGCCGGCCCGCGCATGCTGATTTCTGCCCCGCTGGCGGCTGCGCGTCACCTGGTCAGAAGCCACCGCAAACCAAACGCGAAAGTCCGACAGGCTGCCCAAATGCAAAAAGAGTCTGCCTGAACCTGTTCTTTGTTCTCCGTAAAACTAATATTTCACCGAACCGCGACTGACTCCTGCGCGCGGGTCGTGGAAAACAGAACGGCCCTGCCAACCCCTGTCGGCTGGCTGTGAGCCTTCTATTATGGGCGCGTCATTGGCGTTAAATCCTTGTGATTCGTATTTTTGCGTGCTATTATGTAATTGGAGTAACTTGTCTGTCCAATTGTGTTTCTAAACACAAAAGCACAACCCCATACGCCATTGCGACTCAGACTTGCCTTAAGGTGAGCATGTTTTGCCTGCGCGCGGTGCGATCAACGGAAAGGAGTCCATCATGAAAGCACCCAAAGAACTTGGTAAGCTCGTTGACTTTGAAATCGGCTACGAAAAGCAGCCCGAGGAAGAGCCCGACCTGAGCATCTATCTTTTTGACCCGCAAGGGAAACTCCTGGGCTCGGCGCCGGTAAAAAAGGGCCGCGCCAGCCTGCCGCTTGAAATAGCCAGGGAAAAGGGAGTCCAGATTCTGGTCGCCCCGCCAATCCCTGGAAAGAGAAAACCCAAACTGGAAGACCTGCGCAAAGCAGGCGCTTACGAACCAAAGTATGCGTTTGACCCGCGCAGTCCGCTGCAAAAACTGTTTCCCATTCCAATTGATATATCCAAGTTGTGGCTGATGTGCCGCTGCGTGGTGAAAGGCAAGGTCGCCAAGCCCGCCATCGTCAACGGCAAACTCGTTTTTCGCCCGGTGTGCGGGGCTAAGGTCCACATTTGTGAGGTGGACAAGCTTTTATTGCTGATTCCGCGGCTGCCAAAGGACGTCATCCTTCACATGCGCGATGAATTGATTAAGGACTGGAAGAAATACCGCTTGCTTCCCAGACCGCCGGTCATCAAATTCCCATGGCCTCCGCCCCCGCCCGACCCCTACCGGATTTTCCCGGTCCGGTATCCCGAAACGGAAATCATGCAGGAACGCGTCACCCCTATCAACCTGCCCTCCATCAAAGAGGAAGGGAACTGGCTGGGAGTCGGAAACGCGCCCTACATATATCACTCAAATTGGCTCAATCCCCAACCTGAACCGCCCGCGCCTGAATACATCACGCCCCGCATGGGCCAGCAATTGATGAGCGCCACGCTGGCAATGACTGCCGGCCGCAGTCGGAAGGAAACCAAACCGCCCCTGCTGATTGACACCATTCCCGCCAAAGTTGCCAAAGACCTGGAGTCCAGCTCGGATACGGTGGTGCGCGCGGCCCTGACCGAAGTCTATCCTATGATTCTGCCGTATATCTGCTTCTGGCCCTGGCTGCACCCTTTCCTGTGCTTATGCGACGAGCTTGCCACCGTCATCAGCGACTACGGTGACTTTGAAACCACCATTTGGTACCGCTGCGCGGGCGACAAACCCGACCTGTACTTCTGGGTGGAATATCAGATTGGGGGTGTGTGGACGACGGTCTACAACCCCAAGCCGTTGTGCTGCCACGTGCATTGGAATTACCCCTGCGGCGAGGAAGTGACGCTGGTGGTCACCGACCCGCGCGTGCCCTGGTGCGCCCCGAACCCCGACCTGCCCGAATTGAAGGTGCTGGTCAAGACCATCGGCAGCGGCTTGAGCATGTGCGAGATTGACCAGGCCAGCGGACCCAAGAAGGGCAAAACCACCGCCGGTGAACCCCTGGCTGGCTCGCTGGAGCTGCGCCTGGACATGAGCCGCAGCAACCTGATCGACCTGGGCGTTACGCACTACCGCTGGTCTTACCACCGCACAACCAAGGGCAACGGCACCACGGCGGTGACCGATAGTTGGCATGTGATGTCGCGCGAAGTCTACCGCCCGTACGAACAGAAGGTCTGGACGCTCTTCCCCTTCCCGCATTTCACCACGGTATACAAGTACGAGAAAATGGGCCCCTTTACCGCGGACATGCTCTTCAAAATTCAGCCCAATAACCCGGCGGTGGGGGTGTGGTACGACTCGGTCATGAACGAGCACCTGGACCTGGCCTGGGCGTACTTCGACACGGACCTGCTGAAAGAGTCGGACGGGGTCACCCCGGCAGCCGGCCAATACGAGATCAAGCTGGAACTGTTCGACAGCTACGGCAACCTGATCAAGTGGAACAATCCGGGCGGGACGGGCGCTAACATCCAGGCTTTTATCACCAGCAACCCCGCGCCGTTTGAGCCTGCCACGGGCATGACCATCACCCCCGCGCCGGCCAACAACATGATTACGGATACCGGCGGCGACACGCTGGGGTATATCATGACGCTCTATGTGGATAACAACCGCTGCGAAGCGTCGATTGACGACACTTTTATCAAAGATTTCCCGGACGCTCTGGCGGGCCCGTGCGGCTTCCTGTTCTTCGATCCGGCCACCACCGCGAAGGTTCGTCTGGGGTTTTTGGCCAAGCAGAAGTTTGACCACGGCGTGTTCAGCTTCTGGACCGTCAAGGGCAGCAGCGGCTACATCCCCGATGCCACGCTGGGCTGGGACTTTGTCGCTAACGCGCAGAAGTGCGTTCCGGTGAACAATACCGCGCTGGTGACTTACCCGGTCAACGGCTTCGCGCGCGCCGCGGACAGCACTTTCAGCAAGGATATCCTGGTGACGGACCTCTTGAACGCCAACGGTTCCACCTGCCCGCAGGCAGCCTTTGCCTGCACGCTGGATGTCTACTCCACGGCCTATAACGGGTACACGCAGGCTTGGTGGCTGAACGCCCGGGCGATTCCGAAAGCCTTCGCCCTGGCGCCCGAAACACCGTAAAACCAACTGAGCCGATGGCCCGGGGCTGGTGAACGTGCCGTCCTGAGCCCGGAAACGGATGTAATGAGACAACAGGCAGGCTTACAGGCCTGCCTGTTTGCATGTTGGGGGATCAGGCTGGGAAGAGCGTTTGCGCCCAGGCGCGGATAGCGTCCCAGTCGCGCAGGTCGCTGGCGGGCATCTGGCTGGCAAAGGCTTTGAACGGGAAACCGATTTTGCCCGGGTCCCACCGCCCGCCGAAGAGCGCGACGGCGGTGGGGGCGAACCAGGCGCGGCTGGCGAGTTCTTTATCCAGGATGGCGCGCGCGTCGGTCCATTCTTTCTCAGCGCGCGGCTCGGTGGTTGGCCCGAGGGCGAAGACGGCGGCGGGCAGGGCGAAGAGTTCCTTGCGGAAGCGGTCCAAAAAGCGCAGGGCGTCTTTGTGCCAGTGGAACATAAAGAGCGGGGCGCCCAGCACCACGGCGCGCACGCCTTGCAGACTTTTTATTTCGCGGGCGGGCTGGCAGAGCGCGGGCTGGTTTTGGTTTTCGAAGACGGAGGCGATGAACTGGGCGGTTTCGGCGGTGGAGCCGTAACGGGTGGCGTAGGCGACGAGGATGGGCGCGGACATGGCGGCTCCTGTGGGGGTGGGGGGGTGAGTTTATTCGATTATACAAGGGTAGTGTCAAGTATTTTTCGCACATTCAGGAATCACTTGGTTGATAATCCTCCAAATGTTGCATGTTAAGATAGGTTTTTTGGCCCCATTCAGACTGTTCCATATGTCTGAGCCTGGCGCATACCA